>Ga0315314_1002409_pt1 | contig 15488 bp, 14 predicted proteins | sample TDP9_MG_FD_203631 | JGI IMG/M metagenome (GOLD analysis project Ga0315314, IMG submission 203631) | Freshwater sediment microbial communities from Lake Towuti, South Sulawesi, Indonesia - TDP9 | ecosystem: Environmental > Aquatic > Freshwater > Lake > Sediment | place: Indonesia: South Sulawesi...
AACTAGGAAGAACAGTGTTTTTATTTAAACTTATTGCCAAAGGAAGGGCTCTTAACTTATAAACGTTGTTGCTTTAGCACGCGCCTCCTCGCTGGTCCTTTCGATGCTCAGGTTGACAACGCAAATGAGGATGTTGGAGTTTTCTTATGTACCATCTTTTCGTTTCTCATAACCATAGCATTTTCTATCGTGCTTAGAGATAACCTAGTCAGATTTCTTAAATACACGGCTACCAAGGAACCCGCCTGCGGCACCCAACCCCGCAGATATTCCAGAAAATGGTAGAACCATCATGAAGATAATCGCCATTACTACATTGGGGGCAGCAAATGCCCCCGGATTGGATGATGATTGCTTCGAGCATCAACATCACGAAAGAAAGGAGAAACCCATTGATTAAACCCTTCTCAATTCCTCCGGACAGAACGCCCATCACGAAAGGAGCTGCTAGCATTAGAATCAGCTGGGAGCCAGTAAGATCCCGCTGAATGTATGCTAGATAAATTACCAAGACATACATTACTATTCCGACGATAAGAGCGTAGATTGTTCTGTTCATGCATCCACCCGGCATAACAGAGTTGTATAATGCATATTAAGAGTTCTGGACGAACCATCAATATGACCCCGAGAGTAACCGCAATTCCGGCTGGCAACTGGTTTTCTTTTGGAAACTTTCTGTCTAATTCCAATAGTCTGGCTTATCATAGGCATTTTGCTTTCATTTGGGCATCCAGAGACGCTGAGTGCTGGGGGAATGAATGCCGTCCCATGGCTCATCATTCTTCCTATCACCGGATTTGTTGGGCTCATTATATACCTAATTGCTAGAAAAGAGAGGAAAGCCACCTCAGCCTCCTATGCCGCTACCAATAACTCGAGTTTGCACTAACTGTGGTCGAGTTGTTTCTCCAGACGTTAGAAATAAGAAAGCTGGCTGACAGGCTTACATCAAAACTGTAAAGAGATCTGAAGTTCTAGAGGTGTTGCTAAATGTTTTGAAAGGTTAAGAACTGATGAATACACTTTCAGTATCAAAAGAAAAAGTTAGACCGAGTGGAGTTCGATAGTGGCATGCGGATCCTCGCTTTTTTCTACTTTGTGGAGGGCTTTCTCTATCTCATCTATTCGGTTTGGCGCTTGGTGATCAGCCCCTTGACGTTCTTCAGAGCGCCCCCTCCTTTAGAACTTATGGTACGCATATTCATTTTACTAATGTTCGTTGCCGGAATTCTCTTCGTTCATAGAGCCTACAGTCTCCTAACCGGGAGATCAAGGAATAGAGGCTTTGTTCCCTCTATTTGTTCTGTGCCTCTCTGGTCTATTCCAGCCCTATTTGCGCTGGGCAACGCAAGCACATATATTACAAGTCCGAGTATTCCAGTGGAAATGCGGCCGTACGGCTTCTATTATCTGACGGTTGGAGTAATGTTCGTTGTGATAGGCATCATCAACCTATCATCTCTTTTCTATTTGTTCATGCACTTGAGGAAGTAATGATTTGGGTTTAGGATTGAATTCTTACGGATCAGAAATTCACCCATCTAATAAGGGACAATACGCCTTACAAACCGCAAAAGTTAAGAATTTATTCGTTCTGCGATCCCTGCGAACTGAGAAAGTCGAAACAGTGTCTTTGAGCCAGCCTATTTCTGTGTCGCCTAACCTTGTGCCGGTGGGACCGACGGAATTCAAACCCAACGCATTTTAGAGACATCTGCCGCAAATCCCCATTTTCGGTTCAATTTCTGGATTTACAGAATTTTCCAGGTTGTAAAGGTCTATTGGTCTGTACCTTGAATTCATAATTCCTTAATGTATTTTACAACAGCTACAACAACAACTAGAATGGAGGTGAGCCTACTGAGATCTGAAACTATGCTCTACGCTCTATTGATTGCTATATCGCTCTTCGCGCCGCTCGTCTCCTATGCTGGCGTGTCGCTGATCTATCCTAGCTCACCGATAACTGCGAATGTGAATACGAGTCCACCTGTAACTTGGGCTCAGGGAGCCGATTATACGCTTGCTGAAAGCAACGGCTTCGCCGGATCCTTCTCAACCTCCAACAATGCTGCTTCCTTCACGCTCACCATAAGCGGACTCTCTGGCGGAACAGTCACCATAGACAAGCTCTTGAATGTTGTCGCTACTTCCGGCGTATCCACATTCAAAGTGAAGATAAGCTCAGCCCTTTCTGGATCGCTCACAACACCCACGACCCTAAAGCTCAGGTTCTGGACTGGTGCGTCGGCTCCAACAGCGGATGACAGCCCCGGAGTCACAGCGGTTCTAGATCTGACCGCAGCCCAAGGCACAGAAACCTCTACAACCATATCCGGCGGCCAAACCGTCTACATCCAGCTCGTCTGCACATTCCAGTCAAGCACCACCGGCTCGTCAAATGTTTCGATACAGCCAAGCAACATTGTGTTACAGTAGCCTTACCAGACTTGGAGAGGACAGACTTTGGAGCGTAGGACGTTCGATGGCCTAGAGGAAAGGAGAGGTCTGATAAAGCGGCGACTTCGCTTGCTGGTAACAGTAGTGGGCCTCTCCATGGTCTTCCCCCCTCTCTTTTCTCATTTTTGCCCTCATACAGCCTTTGTTATAGCAAGCGACAGCATGATGCCAACCCTGAAGCCCGGGGACATCTTAATAACTCGGCCTGTGGACGGAGAAATACTAAACGGAACAATTGTTGTTTTTGAGAGCCCACTAGGGGGATTCGAAGCTCATAGGATTGTCGGCCGAGTAGCAACCGAAAGAGGAGTCTACTACATGACGAGGGGTGATGCGAACAAACAGGAGGATTCATTTCTCATACCGGAGGGAAACGTCCTCGGAGCTTCTTACCTAGTCGTACCCGACGTAGGGATGTATTTCCTCGTACCTAGGGAGATAGCTCTAGTCGCGACTCTCGGTTTGATTGGCACCTATGTTTTTCTGACATTTCGCAAAGGCAAAGAGGTGACCATACAGAACTCAACTTTAGGGCAAAGAATAAATAAAAAGATAAGGGTCTTGAAAAATGCCTGTGTTATCGTAAACGTGATGCTCCTGTCAAGTATTCCATATGCCCAGTCCTCTTTGAGCTTGATCTATCCTGCGGACACTAAGACGGTTTCGGTGGCAACTCCCAAAATCGTGTTAGAAAATGGGATCGAGGGCTCGTCGATGACAGGAGATCAGGGAAACACCGCAACGGTCAGCGTTGCAACACCAGTCTGGCTTGCTGGCTGGACCTACCGGAAAAGCCATGTAGTCAACCCTTCTAGCGGTGCAGGAACGAACTACCAAATCAGAATCAAAGTGAATTACGGCGGTGGCACAGATGGTGGAGAAGACGTTTACCTCAACGGTAAGTGCAGAATCGACTTCGGCGACATAAGATTCGCTAAGTCTGATGGAGCAACACTACTAGATTACTGGATGGAAACGAAGATTGACGGTAGCTACGCAGTATTTTGGGTGGAAATAAGTGATGACCTAGATGCTTCACCCGTAGCAATCTACATCTACTACGGAAAAAGCGATGCGACAAGAATAAGTAATGGCACCAACACTTTCGTATACTTTGACGATTTCAACGGAAGTCTAAGCCAGTGGACAGTAATATCCGGAACATGGTCAACTGAAGGCGGAGTATTAAAGGCGACTGCAGGAACGGGTAGACTTGGACTATATATTACCGGAAGCTCGCTTTCTAACGCTGCCGTAGATGCCAAGATAACAGTTCCAGTCTCGTCGGCTGACGCTCACTCTCTAGGCACATATTACCGTGGAGATGGAACTCTCAGCTATACTAATGCATTTTTTAGATTTTACTGGCACCTTGCTAATAACAGATGGGAACTGAAAACAGGCTCAACATTCGTAGGCACGAACACCAGCCTATCGCCTGAAGGGGCAACAAAGCGCATAAGCTCCCGGTTCTACGGGGCATCACACAACATGTATGTAGAGGATTCGCTCGTAATAAATGTGGCTTCGAGTCTTGGTACATCACCTGGCAAGGTTGGTGTCAATGTCTATAATATTATTGCGAACAACTATTTGGATGATTTTCGAGTCCGCAAATACGTTAACCCCGAACCTAGCCATGGAAGTTGGGGAGGCGAAGAAGCGAGTTACGAATCTTACGATTATGTTTTGAAGGTATCGAACCAAGGAATCAACGTATGGAGCATCTTTTTGACCGAATCAAGTGACTCAAACATCGCAAGGCTTTCAAATCTAACGATTTGGTTTCATGATGGCTCTGGGATCAGTAAGCAGATTCAGGTCATCGACGGCAGCTACACGCAAACCAGTGGAGGCGCCTATAGCCTTCCTCCTGGCGGTACAGTGTACATCGCCATAGCGGCCGGTGCCACTTCATCCGACGCTTCCAGCATTGTCGCCAGACTAAGAGCCATGCTTCTAAGCAGCGGAGTAAGCGAGGAACTGACAATCACGTTTAACGTAAACTAGCTAGCCTAGTTTGGAAAGTGTTGGATTTAGCATATGGAATAGGCTCCATGGTTGTTGAACTTAACGCGCGTATTTTCATCGGATGCATCAAAACCCAAGCAGAGTAGCATGCCTTCACTGGTTAGTGCCTAGATCCAGGCCCAGAGCAGGACGCCTCAACCGTCTTCAGAGAAGTCAATTTGACCTTCGCGAAGAGACGCTTCAGTGTTAACAGGTGAAACATCAAACATCAAACGATAAAAGGAGGAAAAACGAACCATGCATTAGGGCCAATTGATACTAAGCTCTACATCTTGCTTTTGAAAGAACTAATCTCCCAGTCACCTAGCCAAGACCTTGCCGCAGGATGGGCAAAATCTTGCGGCCAAAGGAAACTTTTGGCCACATTTTGAACAGAATCCTGTCCAGTTTCCTATTGGTGTTGTGTCCAGCTTCTCTTCCTCGTAGAATTGTAGCTTTCTCCTCAAGAGAAGAAGCAGAACCAAGGCAATAATGCCAACGATCATCATACCTTGCGGATTGTCGAGTCTGTTCCTGTCAAATTCTTGTAATGGCGTAAGAACTATCAGGAAGACAACAGCGCCTGAAGACAAAGCGAACTTGTGGTAGAGTGTCCTCTCGTTCCATTCATAACTTTTCAGAAATCTAAAGATTGCGATGATTAATACTGCCCCCAGAGCCATTAGGATTGGAGGTTGTGGGATGATGTGCGGCCCTACCATGAAAAGTAGGAACAGTGCCGTCGCGGCTAGAAATCCTATCAAAGCGAATCGCGAGGGCTTCTGGTGCCTCAGTCCTTTCTTGCCAGTTTCAGATGGAATCTTCCAAGCTAATAAGATGAGGATGACTACAGTTGTGGCTGAAAGAAGATACTGTAAAGGAGGGGGCTTGTAGGCTGTTAGACCGAAGTATCCTACCACTATTACTGCTGCAAGTACTGCTGACAAGACGACGAGTTTCCTCTTTCCAACCCATCTTTCGTTTCTTCTCTCAGTGTAAGCAAGTTCTACAAGAGATATTGGAACTGCAATACTGAATATGGCATGGTAGATTGTAAGCCATTCAGCCCATACGCAGTTTACACCTTGCCATCTGCCATAGACGCCTAGAATCCCAAGGTCCATCCATTCTGGGTCGAAGAAGCTTTTCACAACTAGACCCTCTTCGACTATCCCGTAGGCTGCACCCAGGACAAACATTGAAAAATAGCCTTTGTTCCACCTGACTTTGAGTTCACGGACGATTAGTGCTCCGCTTCCATAGAGAGAAGCAAGCAAGACAAGACTGATTGGATTAAAGAATTCTGAAGGAGGAGAAGACCCCGACAAAAGCTCTGCCATTGCAGGTGCAAGAAAAAACAGAACCAAAGCTGGAGAAGCCTTCAATTGACAACCCCATTCTAACAACGACAATATCTAATAAATAACAATTTATGGACTTGGATGATTAATCGTAGCCAAGGATAGCAAGATCAAACTGCCCAACCTACCTGGGCGGCGGCTTGAGAATGGAGGAAGAAAACGCCGCCAAATATGAAGTGCCATCAAGTTAACCATCTTTCCAATGCAAACCTCACCTTCACCATCACCGAGACCGCCAATATCTCTCACTCTACGTGCGCCTTGTGCGTTGTGCCTGTCCAGTAGACCTTAAAACATTCCAGCGTGGTGGGTATCACATGGTGTTTCCTCTGAATACTATAACTTCAAGTAGTCCCAGCCTTGCACCCCTTATTGGCAGTTTCGTCGCAAACCCTGAACAAAGCGTTTTTCCCCCAATACGAATACGGGCCTTAGGTGTAGTACTTCTAGGTGAACGTGTGGGCAACGAATACCGCGTTCTCTATCATCAGTTCTCCGCCTAGATTCTTGGTCAGGACCACATCGTTCATCTCATCGATATAATCGCCTTCCATGTTGGCTACAGTTATGTCAAGCACCCAGTAGAATTTCTCTCAAACTTCTATGTCGCCGTCGCTTGTCAAAAATCATTTCTAGACGGGTTGACGGTAGCAATAGCAAGTTTACAAAGCGTGAAAAACACTAGAACTCAGTTGCCACCTCGAAATCCTCATTGATGGATCCGGACAAGTCATCAGAACCCTCTATCATAACATTCTTGTTATTTGACAGTCAGATATAGCAGTATAGAAAGCGCTATGCACGCAAAAATGTCCGGTAACATGGCGAAGGGTCCGAGGCCGAAAGCTTGGAATCCGAAAGCCCAGTGCATGATTGGGTTAGAGGCAAGAGTGTAGAAGAGTAAGACTATTGAGAATATTATCAGTCCAACTGTAAAGTCCGATTTAGTTTTCTGGTATATGTCAATGTACGTGAGAAGTAGGATTATTACGAGTGCCACGTTGATGGTGGAGACTACTGTTTTGGCTGTATAGAACAGCTCTATGTCTCCAGGAGGCGGCGGGTTAGTGCCCCATTCCCTTAACTTTGCTCTTACAGCAGCTTGAATCTCTTGCCAGCTGGTCCCGTTCCTTCTCATGTCTTCCATTAACTGCTCTATCTCCTTTCTCCGTTCGTGAATGAGATTCCAGCGCTCTATTCCCAGACGCTCAAGTGGAAGACCCAGAGGCCCCATCACAGCCCAGAAAGTTGCGAGTACAGCTACCGCTATCAACGTTGCCAGTATAAGTAGGGTCCTCTTGTCTTTGTTCATCTCACGCTTCATTTGTTCTTCCTCCTTTTCTCTTTTTTCCATAATTTCTCCCAAATCTCCTCGAACGATGCATAATTCTCCTCCATCTCAGCGGATAGGAAGTATGTGAGGCCGTACCTGTCTCCAGCCGACGTGATTATCTTGTTCTTCTCAAGGACTTTGAGGTGATGCCTTATCGTTCTATAGTCCATTTCAAGCAGGTTCGCCAACTGATTCGCGTTTTGCGGAGCCTCCTTCAACGCCCCAATTATTTGGGCGCGGGTGACGCCTCCTCTAGAGCCAGCGATCAGCCATCCAAGCACATACTTCAATGGGCGAAGACGATAAGACATCCGTATGGCACCGAACATTCAAAGTAAGGACTTTTTGCTGAACTACTCCATCAACCATAATAATAAACATGACCTTCCATTTCTCGTTGTCACAGCCTATGATGTGTGGCTAAACTGTTTCACTAGGTTTTCGTCTTGAACTAACACCCTTATCACGTTCATTTACATCTCTCATTGTTTACAATGAACAACTTACGCAATTGATTCGGGGCAAAATTTGGAAAGAATTGAGCCTAATTCTGAAAAATCCTTTAATAACGTGCTGTTCAAAGAGAGATCAGACAATAGAAAGGGAGGAGAATGAATGAAAGAAAGACAAAAGCGAGCAAAGTTCTGCCCAAAATGCGGCTCTCCAAACATAACCTTCGCGGTCTTCTTCAAGCCGTCAATCTGGAGATGTTTGGACTGTGGCTACGAAGGAGCTTTCATCGTTGAAGAAAGTATGCCAGTAGAGAAGAATCGCGGAAGAATCGCGGACTCACTGGAAGGATGGAGCATCGAAGTTCTTCAGTCCCTAGGCCTCATAGCTGCACACCATATGCTCCCCACAAGCTGAGGGTTGAATGCGCCAGTAAGTGCATGGAACAAACTATCGCGAGAGCCCAACTCCGCTCTCCTGAAGAAATTTGAACCACTCTTGAGAAAAAGCACAAATACTTTTGCTTTTCCTTTTGCATGCGCTTTTGTTTGCAGATGCCTATTTTACACAACTGGATTGGAGACAGATTTGGATATAATTCTGAAAAACCCTTATATAGCTACGCTTTTATTGTCCCTACGCCCAACGAAAGGTAATAGATGAAGGTAGCACCAGAAACTCGACCTTAACCCTGAGTAGCATCGAAAGGTGAATCAAATGGCTGCGTTGACAAGAGCATTAAGGTACACCTCAAGAAGAGGAGGGCTAGAACAGAGGCTATTGCCAAATGAAGAAGATTAGTATATTTTCCCTAGTCTTAATTCTTGTAGGGTCCGTTTTGACAGTGCCTGCACGATCAGATGACTGGATAACGCTTGAAGGTGTTGAGCTAATCGATGTCTATTGGGGGACAGACCAACCGACAGAAGTATCTCTTGGGGACGTAGCAACCCTGACTATTGTCCTGAAATATGAATCAACCTATGCCTTCACTGATATTATAGCTTACATATCTCTACCTGGAGGCTTTGAAGTTGTCAATAATAAAGCCTCAATAGATGTTGGACCCTTACAGACAAATTCTGTGATAAAACTGCCATTTCTGATATTTATAAATCCAACCTTGAAAATAGGCTTCTATACAGCAAAACTGAGAATCGAGTATTACCATCCAGACACACCAGCGAAGGATGAATTAACAATACGATTTGAAGTTACTGGGAAACCTAGGATAGATGTGGTTCCCCCAGATAGCATCTATGAAGGAAGACAACAAATTTTGATTACACTAGCCAACAAAGGGGATGCGGTTGCGAAGTATCTTAAGATAACAAAAGTTTATTCGAGTAGTAGCGCATCGGCAGAATTGGAGCACACGGAGATTCTAGGTAACCTCGAGCCTGGAGACAATGTTACTATACCTTTAAGCTTATTCGTGGTAACTGGAATGGAAGGGAAAATCCTACCATTAACTGTAGAAACCATGTTTCTAGGTCCCAGAAACGTAGTCTACACGTACTCAGAAACTCTTCAGCTACCTGTAATAGCTAATGTGACCAAGGAAGAGATCAAGATTCTCTCGAAGTTTCTAGAGGTAACGGTTGAAGCTGGAAAAGTCGTACAGTACCCAATTACGGCACAAAACTCAGGTGATGCTGGTATGAGTCTATTGTTATCTGTTGAGCCTCCTGCTGATTGGAAGGTGGTATTCAAATCCGGAGTGCTGGAGGTCTCGAGGCTCTATCTGGAAGCTGGTGAATCTATGAGTCTGGTTGTCGAGGCGACTCCTCCAAGCACCGTGGACATCGGCACCTACACGATACCAGTTCAAGTTAAATCCGAAAAGGGTGCTATCCTATATGAGATGGAGCTGAAAGCAACGATCGTGGGCTCCTACGCTATAAGTTTGGAGCCATCTACTCTTCTTACCAGCGTGACCAGTGGAAGCTCTGCCACGTTCACAGCAAAGATCACAAATACAGGGCATACATCTGTGACAGGCATTAGGGTCGGCGTTGCTGCTCCAGCAGGATGGGACTCTTCAATCACCCCTACACAGGTAGAATCGCTTAAGCCAAATGAATCCTCCACATTTAATCTGATGGTGACGGCGCCGGGAGACACGGTCGCCGGGGACTACCTGATCACCTTGACGGGCTTAAGTGACCAAGTTAAGTCGGATCAAGTTCAAGTGAGAGTCACAGTTACAGCTCCTACTTCGTGGGTACTATACGGAGTGGGCGTGGCGGTCGCATTAGTTGTCGCTCTTGTATTAGTATTTATGAAGTTTAGAAGGAGGTAGAGGAAACGTCTCAAACCATGATAGAAACGCAGGAACTGACAAAGCATTACCGGGATGTCAAAGCGGTTGACGGTCTGAATCTAACAGTTTACGAAGGGGAGATATTCGGTTTCCTTGGCCCAAACGGATCAGGAAAAACCACGACTCTTCTCATGTTAATGGGGCTCACAATACCAACTTCAGGTACAGCCAAAGTAGGAGGCTACGACATCATCAAAGATTCAAGAGAGATAAGGAAGATTGCTGGAATGCTACCGGAAGGCGCCGGCTATTATGAAGATTTGACCGCGAAACAGAACCTCGACTACATAGGTCAATTGAATGATATACCTAAAACGGAAAGGGAGAAGAGGACAAAAGACCTCCTAGAGGCTGTAGATTTGGCGAAGTGGACCGATACGAAGGTGGAGAAGTTTTCTCGAGGTATGAAGCAACGTCTCGGGATAGCAGAGGTACTTATCAAGCAACCCAAAATTGCCTTCTTCGACGAGCCAACGATCGGATTAGACCCTCAAGGTACAAAGGAGATACGCGACATGCTGTTCAGGTTGAATAAGGAGCAAGGGTTGACCGTCTTTCTGTCCTCGCACCTGATGTATGAGGTCCAGCAAACCTGTCGGAGAGTAGGCTTCATACGTCAAGGGAAACTCATAGCAGCTGACACTATAGAGAATCTGTCCAACAAATTATCGGGGAAAGGTAAGATGGCTATCGAATTCGAATTGTCAGAGATAAGCCCGGTCTTAGTTCAAGAGATTGAAGACGTTAACGGGGTAACATCTGTTGACCAAGAAAATCGTAAGCTTTACGTATATATGGAACTTGACCGGTCTAAGGAGGTCTCAGAGACCATCATGAAGCATGGTACAACGATTCTGCTAATGAGGCCTAAGGAGTACAAGCTAGAAGAGGTATTCCTAGAATACTATAAGGAGGAGGCTTAGAGATGGCAGGCACAATGACAGTATGCCGGAAAGAACTCGCGGACCATGTGGGAAGCAAACGTTACATTGTGCTGTTCGCTTTGATACTGGCTTTATCGACTTTGTCGGCTTATCAAGGTGCTGAATTCATAAGAAATAATCCCCGAGCAGGCTTCATGGCTATTTTCTCCGGTGCACGGTTCGGTTTCGCTTTCACATCATTGATGGTCTTCTTTGGTCCTATAATTGGGTTAGCCTTAGGCTTCGACGCCATAAACAAGGAGAGAACAAGCGGCAGCCTCTCAGTACTTCTCTCCCAACCGATATACAGGGACTCCGTCATCAACGGCAAGTTTCTCGGAGGAACTGTGGCTCTCTCAATCTTGACGGTCAGCACGATTGGCATAATGTGTGGTGTAGCGATGCCCATTCTCGGGTTTGGTCCAGCGCTTGAAGATGTCTCAAGGATAGCCTTGTTTACATTGCTCACAATATTCTATCTGGCCTTCTGGCTTGCCTTAGGGCTCGTCTACTCAACAATAACCAAGAAAACATCGACATCGATACTGATGTCCGTTTCCACATGGCTATTCTTCTCTATCGTAATCACAATCGTAGCAATGCTCGTAGCCAACATGATTGTACCTATCATAACGTTCACAGGGCCAGGTGGAGGGCCGGGAGGATTCAACCAAACGCAGACATCAGAGTACCGAGAACGCATTCAAAGATGGGCTGCTATCCAAACGAACATTCAAAGGATTTCACCAGCCTACCTCTACAGCGAAGCCAGCTCATCCATCGTAGGCATGATTGGAGGAGGCGGATTTATCGGAGGCGGCGGCATGATTGGAGGAGGAGGCACTCCATTCCGAGCCTTACAATTAACTCAAGGTCTTGCATCAAGTTGGCCGCAAATCACGGCTATAGCCGTCTATCTCGTCATCTGCTTTGTCGCGTCTTATATGCTGTTCCTACGGCTAGAAATCAGGGCCGGAGGCTAATACTCGTGATGAATGTATAATCTTTCCATGGCCTCTAGGCATAAGCGATAGAACAGTAAGAAGAAAACTGCTGGATACGAGCGCAAAAGGATTTGTATTCAAAGAAAAAGGATCCGGAGGCAAATCTACTTCTTATCAATTTGTAGGGTTGGATGCTTTGTCACCTTTGGTTCTTGTCTCACATATGACAGAATTTACAAACTATGGCGCAGACCGGAAAGGCAACGATGGAAGACGTCAAATATACTGGAAATCCAAGCGATAGACTGAGAGAATTCTTGTATGCACTTGTATCAGCATAAGAACTATACCGCATATTTCTCAGTTGCTTCCGCGGCTATCTGCGCCCACTCCCAGAGACGCCGGGGCTGATGCCTTACCGTACTGATGTCTTTCATGTGTATCTCCACGATACAATTCTTTGCTTTCTCCAGCTTCTTCTCCATGTCCCTTCGCACTGCTTCCGGATCCCAAACCGAGGTAGCAAGGATCGCGGGGTTGGGTTTCCACGCGAATACAATTTCATCTCCGACGTTTTCAACAGCCTTATCAAAGTCTACCCAAGGGCTCATAGAAATTTTTCGCAACCTTGGGATGTTCTTCTTGATGATATCAACCTTATGGTCAAGGGCTTCACAGCAACCGTAGAAGTTGTATCCGAATCTTTCATACCAGCGAGCTTCATGCCTCAATGAGAACTCTTCATGCATTGCTGGAGACACCGCCGCAAAAATTTGGGCTGCCCCAATTCCCCAAAACTTTATCGGAGGTGCCTTCAGAAGCCCAAGTCTTTCATACTGATCCAGCCGATGAAGCCATGCATCAACCATCTTGTCAACGATGTTGTGCACATAACCGGGTCTTCGAAACATATCTATCAGAATCTCCTTTATTCCCGTCCATCGGACAATATCGTCCCATGGTGTAAACCAGAACGAGGTGCCGCTTTCGGCACTTTTCCACGGGTAGATTTTCTGTTCAAAGGGCATTCCCCGCTTTTCTACGGGTAGAATGCCGTCGAAGATATCACATCGCATACGGTATTCTTCTTCGGTTCTCTCTGCATCAAACGTTACCTTGGGCATTTTGATCTTTTCAATGTCTTCTTCATCTTTAATCTGCACATAGAAATGACGGGAGTACACATCGCTATTCACATCTGTTCTGGCAATATCCACTTTCTCGGTGATGCCGAAGCCTGTATCATGAATGCAGAGGGGCTGCACGATCACAGGCTCAACCACCATATCGCCTTGCATATGCCTCCAAAGGTAAAGTGTACGCCTCAGATCCCTTTCAATGCCCTGGCAGAAGGGATCGTTCGTTCTCAACTTGAGCTCATCGTTAACATCCATCTCATGCCATGGCACTTCATAAATAAAGACAGCGGGTTTACTCTTCTCCAGGTTGTTTATTCTTCTGTGCGATTCCTTGCGCCGCTCATTGATGGGAATGGCTGCGATCTCGGAGATTTTCTGGCCAAGCTCTCGCAGGATGTTCCTATCCTTTTCCGAATAGCTCATCATCGGTCCCTTGTTTCTATTCATTCCATATCACGTTTCTTAAAACTGTTCAGAAGAAATGTAAGAGATTAAGGCAGAAGGTCTATTACTTTGAAAATGATCTTTGGGGCCGGTCAAACCATCCTCCGGGTCTGTGAAGGTTTTGGACATGAATCCTAAGAGTGATCCCGTGTCCGCATTGATGATGACAAGCAACACGTTAATATCTAATTGTCCCCCATTAATCTTGAGGTGGTTTGACCGTTGTTGTCCGCTTGTGTCCTGATTAGGACTGAACGAGGCAGATTTGAAGAAGTTGTTGGATCAATTCGGAAGATGAAAGGTGTTAAGCGGGTCTTCCCCGTTCTCGGAAGGTACGATGTCGTAGTTGACCTTGAAGTCGGCAACTTCAAGGAGATGGGCTCGACAGTTCTTAGGATAGGGAGGGTATCAGGGGCGGTCTTCACCGAGACTCTTATAGAAATACAGCAGTAAGGAGGAATGCAAATGCTCAACGCATGTGTCTTACTAAAGGTTGTGCCTACCAAAGCCGAAGCGATCTTAGATGCAGTTCATAAAGTCAAATCCGTGAGAAAGGCCTACTTCACGTACGGTAGGTTCGATATAGCGGTCTTCGTTGAGGTTGAAGACTATAAAGAGTTAAGAGAGGTCACCTCACGGATAAACGCAGTCGAAGGCGTAAGGAGCACGGAGACCTTGGCGGAAGGCTAAAGATTCCACCTACTTTTTAGGCATCGCCAAACTTTTAGATCTGCTAAAATGGCAAGAAGGCTAAGAATAGATTTTCCAACTCACAATTTAAGAGCCTCAGTTTCATTTCTGCTTTGAGATGGTGGCAGACTCTGGCCGAAGAGATGTGACAGACAAAACAAGCCACTGAAAAAGCAACGAAAAGCAGAAGAGGTTTGAGGTAAAAATGATCATCAAGCGCTACGGAATTGGGGAAAATCCGGAACTTGCAAGGTTATTTCATCTTCCATCTTGTTCCTTCTGGAGAATCCTCGATGATAAACCCGATGGATTCAACCCTATCCCTTATGATGTCTGCCGTCTTCCAATCCTTTCTTTCTCTGAATTGCTGGCGGATCTCCATCAGTAAGCTTAACAGTTGATCCGTAAGGTCGGTTCGTTCGCCCTTCTCAGCCTTATCTTCCTCGACTCCTATGCCGAGTACGTTGAAGAGGCGACGGGTAGTTTCAAGGGTCCTTTCCTTGGTCTCGGTTTCTATCTCCATGCACCTCTCGCAGAAATTGTTGATCGTCTTAGTCAAGTCAATTATTGCGGATATGGCCAACGGAGTGTTAAAATCGTTGTCCATAGCCTCTTCAAACTCTTGCTTTGCCGCCTCCACCTCTTTCAACAACATTCCATCAGGTTGGAGAGATTCCTCCTCTTTCAATGCCTCAAACTTCTTGACCGCGTCGAAGATTCTCTCAAGTGTCCTTTCCGCCTGCTTTAAGCTCTCGTCGTTGAAGTCCACGGGGCTTTTGTAGTGGGCAGAGATCAAGAAGAGCCTTGCAACTTGAGGATTCCACTTCTTCAGGGCATCTCTTAGGGTGAGAAAGTTCCCAAGAGACTTGGACATCTTCTCCCCGTTGACTGTGAGCCACTCATTGTGCAGCCAATACCTTGCAAAAGTCTTCCCACTGACGGCCTCAGACTGGGCAATCTCATTCTCGTGATGAGGAAAGACTAGGTCCTTTCCACCCATGTGTATGTCAAAGGATTCTCCCAGATACTTCATGGCCATGGCTGAGCATTCGATATGCCATCCGGGTCTTCCCTCCCCCCATGGACTGTGCCATGCGGGTTCGTCTTCTCTCCGCTTCTTCCATAACGCGAAATCTGCTGGGTTCCTCTTCTTTGGGTTGACTTCTATCCGCGCCCCCATATTCAAGGCTTCAGCCTTGTTTCCGCTTAGCTTGCCGTATGCTTCAAATTTCGAGACATCGTAATAGACATCGCCGTCGACTTCGTACGCATATCCCTTGGCGATCAAGGTTTGGACCAAGTCGATTATTTCGCTGATGTGTTGGGTTGCCCTAGGACTGATGTCAGCCTTCATGATTTTCAGTTCGGCTATGTCCTCAAAGTATGCGTCGCTGTATCTTTCTCCTAG
>Ga0315314_1002410_pt1 | contig 15486 bp, 13 predicted proteins | sample TDP9_MG_FD_203631 | JGI IMG/M metagenome (GOLD analysis project Ga0315314, IMG submission 203631) | Freshwater sediment microbial communities from Lake Towuti, South Sulawesi, Indonesia - TDP9 | ecosystem: Environmental > Aquatic > Freshwater > Lake > Sediment | place: Indonesia: South Sulawesi...
TGAAGAGTGGCTTCTTCACCCCATCCTGGGGATTCAAGGGATTGACTCCTGATCCCGTGCCCTGGGTGGCGGTGGTCTTGGTGGCCCTCGCGATTCTATTGCTGGTGGAGGCCTTGAGAGTCTTTCTCGGCAGACGCCCGCCACAGGCTCAACCAGAGCCGATACCAGCTTCAGCGTAAGAGGCAAGTTGGGCGCTCGCTGGAGTCTGTAAGTTCACCCGCTGAGATTCCCAGAAGCAAGGGGCGAGCAGTCTCCAGGCGGGCAAGGGAATCACTCTCCTTTCGTTCGCTTCCTTTCTCGCTCCCATGTTTCCCTCCTCTTCGGCTCCCTTCCGGAATGGCTCTTTCCACAACCCCTTCCCTGGGTAAGATGGATCTGGAGAAAGGGATATCCGCCCAAGTCGAGGTTGCAGGGCATGAGCCGTTCCTCCTCTCCAGGCGCCTCATTTTGTGTTGCAAAATGGCGAGAAAAACCGTATCATGAATTAAGCGAAAAATCGCAGGGGGGAAGGTTTGACAATCGCTGATGCCCAAATCGAGAGGCTGCGGGATCAGGCCCGGCAGATCCGAATCCTGGTCCTGAAGATGCTGACCAAGGCGGGTTCCGGGCACACGGGGGGTTCGCTTTCGGCGGTGGAGGTGATCACCGCCCTTTACTTTCAGAAAATGCGGATCCGCCCCCAGGACCCTACATGGGAGGACCGGGATCGTTTCGTCCTCTCCAAGGGCCATGGGTGCCCGGCCCTGTACGCGGCGATGGCCTTGGCCGGCTTTTTTCCGATAGAAGAGCTGATGACGCTCCGCCAGATGGATAGTCGGCTTCAGGGTCATCCGGACATGAGGATGCTTCCCGGTATTGATTTCTCCACCGGATCTCTGGGGCAGGGGCTTTCTGCGGCCAACGGGATGGCCCTGGCGGCCCGCCTGGACAACAAAGATCTTCGGGTCTATGTCCTGATGGGAGATGGGGAGATCCAGGAGGGACAGATCTGGGAAGCCGCGATGGCGGCCTCGCACTATAAGATCGACAATCTGTGCGGCATCTTGGATTTCAATAAGCTTCAGATCGACGGGCAGGTCCTGGAGGTCATGTCCATTGCGCCCGTGGCGGATAAATGGAAGAGCTTTGGATGGGAGGTCATGGAGGTGGATGGCCATGATTTCTCCCAGATCCTTCCTGCCTTAAATCGGGCTGAGGAGGTAAAGGGGAAACCGAGCCTGATCATTGCCCATACCATTAAGGGAAAGGGCGTATCTTTCATGGAGAACCAGTCTAAGTACCACGGGGTGGCCCCCACCAAGGATGAACTGAAGAAGGCTCTGCTCGAGCTGGGTGCCTGAAGGGATGAGGAGATGAAAATCGAGACAGAAGTAGAGACGAAGGCCAAAGAGCTCCTTTCGACTCGGGATGCCTACGGCGATACCTTGGTGAAGCTGGGCAGGGCCAATCGGGATATCGTCGTGCTGGACTCCGATCTGTCCGCCTCTACTCGAACCCAACTCTTTGCCAAAGAATTTCCGGACCGTTTTTTCAACTTCGGAGTGGCAGAGGCGAACATGATCGGAACCGCTGCGGGTCTGGCCGCCTCTGGCAAGGTCCCCTTTGCCAGCAGTTTCGCCATCTTTGAAACCGGGAGGGCGTGGGAGCAGATCCGCCAATCCGTCTGCTATCCTCGGATGAATGTCAAGCTGGTAGCCAGCCACGGGGGAATCACGGTGGGGGAGGATGGCGGATCCCACATCTCCATCGAGGATGTGGCCCTCATGCGCATCCTGCCTAACATGACAGTGATCGTGCCGGCAGATGCCTATGAAACGGCCAGGGCCGTGGAGGCAGCTGCTTGCCACGAAGGACCCGTCTTTATCCGACTCTCGCGGGAGAAGTTCCCGGTCTGCTTTTCCGAATCCTGCACCTTTGAGATCGGAAAGGCGCCTCGCCTTCGCGAGGGAGATGATCTGGCGATCATCAGTGCCGGCCTTATGGTTTCTCGGTCCCTCGACGCCGCGGAGGTCCTGAGCCGGGAGGGCATTGAGGCTCGCATCATCAACTGCTCCACCATCAAGCCTCTGGATGAGGAAGAGATATTAGCGGCTGCCCGCGGGACGGGAGCCGTCGTCGTTGCAGAGGAACATTCCGTCATTGGGGGGCTGGGGTCGGCCATCGCGGAATTGTTGATGGAGAAGGAACCGGTGCCCCTATCCCGAATCGGCATTCAAGACCGCTTTGGGATCTCCGGCAAACCAGAGCAGCTGCTGGAGCGCTTTGGCCTGACTGTAGAGGCCATCGTGCAAGCCGCCCACAACCTCCTTCTTCGCAAGAACTCCTCCCCCCGGATCGCTTCCCAGAAATGATCCAGATGCTTCATGTCAGCAAGACCTACGATGGGGATATCCCGGCCCTGGTCGACATCACCCTTCACATCCCCAAGGGAACGCTGGCGTTTCTGACCGGCCCCACAGGGGCCGGCAAGACGACCCTGCTCCGCCTCCTCTACGGGGAGGAATGGCCCACCTCGGGGCAGGTCTTCGTGGATGGGAGAAATGTGGCCAGATTATCGCATGCTCGCATGCTCTCCTTGCGCAGGAAGATCGGCATCATCTTTCAGGACTTTAAGCTCCTCAAAGAGCGGACAGTGTCCGAAAATCTGGCCATCCCTTGCCGTTTCTTTGGTTATTCCAGGGCGGAGGAAAAAACGAAGGTGGCACAGGCCCTGGCCTGGGTGAATCTTACCTCCAAATCTCATCTGACGCCTGGCCGCCTCTCGGGAGGGGAACAGCAGCGGGTGGCCATTGCCAGGGCCCTGGTTCATGATCCCCTCATCCTTCTGGCGGATGAGCCAACGGCCAACCTGGATGCGGAACAGGCGCAGGAGATGATAAATCTGCTGAAAGAGATCCACCTCCGGGGCACCACCGTCTTGATTGCGACCCATGATATGGAGTCGGGCCGCAGGGAGGGCTGCCAGATCAGCCTGTTGAAGGGGAGGATTGTGGAGGAGAGGGGTGTTCCCCGGCGTTATTAGGCATTCTCTTCGGGAAGCCCTGCGAAGCCTGAAGGGGAGCGGTTGGGGGAGCTTGGCGTCCATCAGCACCATTGCGGCCTCCTTCTTCATCATCGGGGTATTCCTCCTCATCTCCTACAATCTGAGCGCGGTGATCTCGAGGTGGAAAGAGGAGGTCCAAATCACGGTGTTCTTGCAGGAGGGTCTCTCCTCGGGCCAGATCTCCTTGCTGCAGCAGAAGTTCTCGAGGGAGGAGGCGATCAAGTCCCTTTCCTACATCGCCAAGGAGCAGGCCCTGGCTGATTTCAAGAGGGATCTGAAAAATCAGGAGGGCCTTTTGGAGGGCCTGGGCTATAACCCTCTTCCCGCCTCCTTCCAGATCCAGGTGAAGGAGGCTTACCAGTCTCCCCAAATCCTGCAGGAGTTGGCCCAGCGTCTCAAGGGATGGGATGGGGTGGAGGATGTGCTCTACGGCCAGGAGTGGATTGAGCGAGTCTCTTTGATCATGGGCCTGTTCAGGATGGGCGGGATGGGCCTGGGAGTGGTCTTGGCCTTGGCCTCGATCCTGATCGTTTCCAATACGATTCGCCTGGCCATTTGCCGCTGCGTGGAGGAGATTGAGGTGATGCGACTGACAGGGGCTTCCTGGGCTCACATCCGCGTCCCGTTCCTCTTTCAAGGGATCCTTCAGGGCCTCATCGGAGCCGCCCTTTCCCTCTTTATCCTCTTCATCTCCTTCCGTTTGATCCTTTGGCAGATCAACCTCACGGCCGTCCCCTCCTATGGCCTGATCCGGCTGGAGTTTCTTGGGCTTCCCCAGCAGGCTTTGACCCTGATCGCCGGCGGGCTCATTGGAGGAGGGGGAGGCCTGGTCTCCATTCGGAGATTCCTTGGGCGGTGATATGGAAAGGCTGAGAGGACTTCGGCGGATCGTTCTTTTGTGTCTCTTGTCTCATCTCATCAGCACCCCCGTTTATTCTCAAGAGGAGGCGATCGAGAAGAAATTAGAGAAGGGGCGGAAGGATCTTCAGGAGATCAGGAGGGCGATAACTACCGAGAAGGAGAAGGTGGGCGAAGATATCCGGCGGGAGAAGAAGATCTCCGCCGATCTGGCTCTGATTAAAAGGCAACTGGAGGCGAAGAAGAGGGAAGCGGCGAGACTGCGGAGGGAGATCGATCAGAGTCAAAGCCGAATCAGGCGGCTGAACGAGGAGATCGTAGCCTCGCAGGGGCGCCTGGCCAAAGCGAGGATGCTCTTGGCAACCCGCCTGCGAGCCCTATACAAACAAAGGGAGACAGGACTTACCAGTCTTCTCCTCTCCGCCGACAGCCTTCATCAGGCAGGCCTGAATCTGCGATATCTTCAGGCCATTGCCCATCAAGATCGACAACTGATCCGTAATTTCCAGAGGGAGATCTCCTCCCAAAGGGAGAAGAAGGAGGAGGTGGGTCGGCAACTGCAGAGGTTTAGCTTGAGCCAGCGGGCTCTGAGGACTAAGCAAGAAGAGATCGCCCAGGATGAGGTACAAAAAAAGAGGCTGCTGGCGAAGGTGCAGTCAGACAAGGCGATTTCCCTGCAGAGGATTTCTGAGCTGCAGAGATCTTCGGAGGCCCTGCAGGCCCTCATTGGCGAACTCCAGGAAAAGATGAAAGCCGCCCGTGCCTCCGCGGCCAAGGGAGCGGAGACCGCCTACCTGAAGGGTCTGCACTTTCTTTCGGCGAAAGGCAAATTAGCCTGGCCCTCTCAGGGCGAGCTCATCGCTTCCTTTGGCCGAAGGGAGCATCCCCGTTATCACACCTTTACCTTCAATAAGGGGATCGATATCGCAGCGCCAATCGGGGAGGAGATCAGGGCCGTCTTCGAAGGGATCGTTCTATTTGCTGATTGGTTTCGGGGATATGGCCGGATGGCCATCATCGATCATGGGCAAGGATTCTTCTCCCTCTATGCCCACGCCTCGGAATTGTTGGTAAGGGCAGGAGATAAGGTATCCCCTCGGCAGGTGATCGGAAGGGTGGGAGATTCGGCTTCCCCCGAGGGGCCACGGCTCCATTTTGAAATCAGAGAGGACGGGAAACCAGTGGATCCTCTGCAATGGCTTGCCCCCAACCCGTGAAAAGACACCCGTCCAGGAGGCTTAGGGAATGAAGCAGGTATTGAACCATCGAACATTAAAGCTGGCTTTAGGGGCAGTGATCCTCTCTTTGTTTATCCTGGGTGGAGGTCACGGTCCCGGCTCGGTAGCAGTGCAGGAGCCCTATCCGCAGCTGAAGATCTTCAATAATGTGCTCTTCTTGATCCAAAACAACTATGTGGATAAGGTGAATACCCAGGACCTCATCCACGGTGCCATCAAGGGCATGTTGCAGGCCTTGGATCCCCACAGTTCCTACCTGACTCCCGAACAATATGGCGAGATGAAGGTAGACACCCGGGGAAGCTTCGAGGGATTAGGGATCGAGATTACGGTCAAGGACTACCAGCTGACCGTGGTGGCTCCCATCGAGGGCACACCGGCGGAGCGGGCCGGGATTCTCCCCGGGGACCGGATCCTCAAGATTGACGGGCAAGCTACCAAAGACATGACTCTCCATGAGGCGGTGGCCAAAATGAGGGGGCCCCGGGGAACGAAGGTCACCCTCACCATCGTTCGCGGCGAGAGCCAGAATCCCCAAGAGATCACCTTGGTGCGGGAGATGATCCGGGTGAAAAGCGTGAGGAGCAAAGAGCTGGAGGAAGGCATTCACTACATTCGCATCGCCTCCTTCCAGGAGAGAACCTCCGAGGATCTGCAGAGGAGCTTGAGCGAGGCCTACGATCGCGGAATCAGGGGTCTCATCTTAGATCTGCGCAACAATCCCGGAGGGCTTCTCGATCAGGCCGTTCAGGTGGCTGATCAATTCTTAGAGAAGGGGAAATTGGTCGTTTATACCCAGGGGCGCACCGAGGAACGGCACGAATATCTCGCCCGCTCTGGGCAAAAGAGAGACCCTCGCTATCCCATGGTGGTCTTGATCAATGGGGGCTCTGCGAGTGCCTCCGAGATCGTGGCGGGGGCGCTGCAGGATTGGAAAAGAGGGGTCATCCTGGGCACGCCCTCCTTCGGCAAGGGCTCGGTTCAGACCATCATCGAATTGGAAGACCATTCTGCCCTCCGCCTCACCACGGCCAAGTATTTGACCCCTCTGGGAAAGACCATCCAGGGAAAGGGCATCACCCCGGACATCGTGGTAGAACCACCGAAGGCCGAAGGAGAGGTGGGGAAGCCGTCCAAGCAAAAAGAGGGAGAGCAGAAGGGGATCGAGCCCAAGATCTCCGAGGAGGAAGGGATCGGATCGGAGGAGATGGGGAGAAGGGAGGCGGATATCCTGAAGGATCCCCAATTGAAGAGGGCAGTGGAAATCCTGAAAGCCCACCTGATGCTGTAGAAGGAGGGGGCTCTTGAAACGGAAACGATTCCTTCTCCTTCTGATTCTGGTGCTGATCCTGGTGGGGGGAATCTGGTCGCTTCAAAGGATGCAAAGGCACCAGGAAAGCCCGTCGAGGCCTGCAACGGAGGTGGTGGGAAGAGAAGGGGTCGTTTCGCCACCGGAAGTGGTGCCAGCCCCGAAGGGAGCGGAGAGGAGACCGGAGGCAAAGAGGAGGGGAGGCCACCGGATCGCCATCATCATCGACGACTTGGGCTACAATGGAAGGAATTACCGTCCGTTCCTGGAGATCCGGTATCCTTTGAGCTTTGCCATCCTCCCCTCTTTGCCCTATTCCCAAAGGATTGCCAGGGAGGCCATCGGGCAGGGAAAGGAGGTCTTGCTTCATCTGCCCCTGGAGCCCTATGGATACCCTGGGAAGAAGCCGGGAACGGGAGTCCTCCTCAGCGGGATGAGCCAGGAGGAGATGCGGAGGATCTTTTCCGAGGACCTGAAGAGCATCCCGGGTGCCGTCGGGGTGAACAATCATATGGGCTCTCGGCTGATGGAAGATGAAGAAGCCATGAGGACCCTTTTATCGGAACTGAAGAGGAGGGATCTCTACTTCGTAGACAGCCTGACGACGAAACATACCGTTGCCCCCCAATTGGCCAAGGAGTTGGGGGTCAGGGTGGGATCCCGGAGGGTATTCTTGGACAACCACCCAGAGCGATCGTACATCGAAGAGCAGCTCAAATCTTTGTCGCAGATGGCGCGGAGGGACGGAAGCGCCATCGGGGTGGGGCACCCCTACGCCATGACCGCCTCCGTGCTGAGGGATGTTCTGCCACGCCTGGAGAGGGAGGGGATTCATTTGGTCCCCGCCTCCGAGCTGGTTCGATGAGGAAAGGTAAAGGTTCCCTTCGAGCGATGAGAGTCCTGGGCATTGAGACCTCCTGCGACGAAACCGCCGCTGCCATCTATGAAGGGGGGAGGGGCGTGATTTCCAGCCTCATCTCCTCTCAGGTAGACATCCACGCTCGATTTGGAGGAGTAGTTCCCGAATTGGCCTCGCGCAAGCATCTTCAGATGATCCATCCTATCCTGAAGGAGGCGCTGAGCGACGCCGGGCTGGGACTCGATGAGATTAACGGAGTAGCGGTTACGGTGGGGCCAGGACTGATTGGTTCCTTGCTGGTGGGCCTTTCCGTGGCCAAGTCGCTCGCCTATGTGCAGAAGATCCCCTTCGTGGGCATCAACCACTTGGAGGGTCATATCCTGGCCGCTCAATTGAGCAACCCGACGCTCGATTATCCCTTTGTCGCCCTGGTAGTCTCCGGGGGGCATACCCATCTCTTTTGGGTGGAGGCGGAGGGGGTGTATCGCCTCCTGGGGCGAACCCGCGACGATGCAGCCGGTGAGGCCTTTGATAAGGTAGCCAAAATTTTGAGTCTCGGTTATCCCGGGGGTCCAATCATCGAAAAGATCGCCCAATCCGGAGATCCCCATTTCATCCGTTTCCCTCGGGGGATGATCGGAAACGGCTCCTTGGACTTCAGTTTCAGCGGGCTAAAGACGGCGGTCTATTATTTCCTGGAAAGGATGAAGTCGGAGGGAAGGCGGCCCTTGGAGGATGAGCAGATGAGGGCCCACATCGCAGCCAGCTTCCAGCAGGCGGCCATTGAGATGTGCGCCAAAACGACCCTGAAGGCAGCCCAGGCCACTCGATCCCTCCGGATTGCCCTGGTGGGAGGAGTGGCCTGCAATCATGCCCTTCGCCATCTGTTGCGCCAGATGGCCGAGGAGGAGGGGATCGAGCTCTATTGCCCTCCCCCCAACCTCTGCACCGACAATGCGGCCATGATTGCCTATGCGGGATACCGAAGGCTTTCTCGGGGAGAAAGTTCCCCCTTTGTTCTCAATGCCTCGTCCCGGCTATCCCTGGGGTAAGCGAATGGGGCAGTCAGGAGCCAAGGCAGAGGCGGGGCTTTGGCCCCAATGCATCCTGAAGCGGGAGAAGCAGATTGAGCACCCGGCCAATTCTTTCCTACGGAGCGGAGGTCCTGCGGAAGCCCGCCCAGCCCGTGTCGGAGATCGACGATGAGGTTCAGAGGCTGATCGATGACATGGCGGAGACGATGTTTGCTGCGCCGGGAGTGGGGATTGCGGCCCCCCAGGTAGGAGTCTCCCAGCGCATCCTCCTTGTTCGCTCTCTGGAAGATCCCGAGGGCAAGGATTACATCGTTCTCATCAATCCGGAAATCATCAGTTCCGAGGGGAAGGAGGTGGCGGAAGAGGGCTGCCTCTCCGTTCCCGAGCTTCGGATGGAGGTGGCGCGGGCGGAAAAGGTGCGGGTTAAGGCCCTGGATCGCCAGGGTAAATCGTTCGAGATGGAAGGGATCGGCCTCATGGCTCGCATCCTCCAGCACGAAATCGATCATTTGAATGGGCTCTTCTATATCGATCGATTGAGCTCCGCCAAACGGGATCTGGTGAAACGGAAGCTGAAGAAGAAGATGGCATAGTCGAACTCAGGTTATCTCTGGAGGCAGAGGATGTCTTCTCGATACCGTCCGTTGGACCTATCAAGAGTCAAGAGGGTTTCCCTTGCAGATCGGAAGAGCAAGGTGGCCTCAGATCTCTTGGCCAGGAAGTGGAAGCGGGGGGGCAGCCTCCGGGAGTTCATCGATTGCCTCCCTCGGCTTCTTGCCTCGCAATCCTTTCGCGAATTGGTCTCGGCCCTGGCCCAATCCCGTCGCAAAAATAGGGTCTTACTGTGGGGGATGGGTGCCCATGTGATCAAAGTCGGTCTCTCCCCCATCCTGATTGACCTCATGGATCGAGGATGGATCACGGGCCTGGCCACCCACGGGGCCGGGAGCATTCATGATGTGGAGATGGCGATGGTGGGCCATACCTCGGAGGAGGTCGGCGAGGCCCTGAGGGAAGGGACCTTCGGGATGGCCAAGGAGACGGCTCAGCTCATTCATTCCGCGCTTTCGGAGGGGATCGCCAAGGGATGGGGATATGGAAAGGCCCTGGGGATGAAGCTCCTGGAGCTGAACCCGCCCCATCGGGATTTGAGCCTTTTCGCAGCAGCCGCCCAGCGGGAGATCCCCTTCACGGTTCACATTGCCATGGGTACCGACACCATTCATATGCACCCGGAATGCAACGGGGAGGTACTGGGGGAGGCCTCTCATCGTGATTTTCGGCTTTTTTCTGCCATGGTGTGCGAGCTGCAAGGGGGGGCCTATCTCAATCTCGGCTCCGCTGTCATCTTGCCTGAGGTCTTCCTCAAGGCCCTGGCCCTGGCGCGCAATCTGGGCCATCCCATCGATTCCTTCATCACCTCGAATCTCGATTTTCTCTCCCATTACCGGCCGGAGCAGAATATCCTTCAACGGCCATCGCTGCTGGGGGCTCGATCCTTCTCCCTCATGGGCCATCACGAAATCATGATCCCCCTCCTGGCGGCCGCCCTGATCGAGGAGATGGCCTGATGGGGGAGATCCTCTCCCAGGGATCCCTGATCGATCGAGTGAGGTCGCTGCGGCGGGAAGGGAAGAGGGTGGTCTTCACCAATGGCTGCTTTGACCTCCTCCATGTGGGCCATGTCCGATATCTCCGGGCAGCGAAAGAGCTGGGGGACCTTCTCGTGGTCGCGCTGAATAGCGATGCCTCGGTGAAGGCGATCAAAGGGTCAGAGAGGCCCATCATCTCCCAGGAGGAGCGAGCCGAGATCCTGGCTGCCCTTTCCTCCGTGGATTTCGTCACCATCTTTGAAGAATTGGATCCTGCCCGCCTGATTGCCCTCTTGGAGCCCGATGTGCTGGTCAAGGGGGGCGACTGGTCCGCCGACCAGATCGTGGGCAAAGAATTGGTAGAGGCCAGGGGAGGCAGGATCCTCACCCTTCCCCTGGTGCCAGGGGCGGGGTCCTCCTCGATCATCCATTGCATACTCCAAAGGTACGCCAAGTCCACGCGCCAATCGCGGAAAGGTCCCGGAAGTTCATAGACCTCCTGGAGGTCCTCGATTCCGGCGCCAAGAGCGTGATGGCCCAAGGCCTCTGGGGGGCCTCCAAGGCCTTTATTGCCTCTTGCCTGTATCGAGAGGGTAGAAGACCCCTCCTCATCCTCTCTGCCGGGATGAAGGAAGGGGCAGACTTCTGGTCTGCCCTGAAGGCCTTCCTAAGAGAGGTTGCAGTCCTCTATTTCCCTCCCCTCCCTCCCAGGGAGAAGCCTCCCTTGCAGACTCACATGGAGAGGATCCTTTCCCTTTCCGACCTCCTCCAGGGATCCTCCGAGGTCTTGGTCGCTCCGGTAGCCTCGCTCTCCGCCCCCCTTCCCTCCCCGGAATCACTGAGGTTCTCCTTTATCCATTTATACCCTCAGCGCATCATTTCTCCTTCCCAGCTCATCGCTTCCCTCTTAGAGAGGGGTTATCGAGAGAGCCTGCAGGTGGCCGAGTGGGGAGAATTCAGCCGCAGGGGGGGAGTTCTGGACCTTTTTCCCCCTCCCGGCGAACACCCCGTCCGGGTCGAGTTCTTCGGCGATGAGATCATCTCCCTGCGAGCCTTCGATTTGAACACGCAGCGTTCCATCTCGGGATTGGAGCAGGTGAGCATCCCGCCTCTGGGGCGGGAGGGATGGGAAAGCGATGAGGATGAGGAGGAGGCCAACCTCCTCGATTATTTCCCTCGTCCTCCTCTAATCCTGGTTGATGAGCCAGACTTGGTGAAGGGGGCGTGGATGGAGCTGGAGAAGGAAGAAGGCAGGTCCATCCGTCCGAGCTGGGAGGAGATCATCCAGGGAAGTAGGAGGCTTTCCCTCACCAGTTTTCACTTTCCCTCTCCCCCGGATGGGATCGATCAGTCCGTTACCTTCGAGACCCGAGGCATCCCCTCCTTCCGGGGGAAGATCCCATCCTTTGCCGAGGCAGCCAAACAATGGGGCCGTGATGGTTACCAGCTGCGCCTCCTCTGCAAGAGCTCCGGGCAGGCAAAAAGGCTCCAGGAGGCCCTGAAGGAATACGAATTGTACCTTCCCCTGGAAGGGGAATTCTTCTCCTCCTCTCCGCTGGCGATCCTGGTCGGGGATCTAGCCTCTGGGTTCTGTCTTCCGGAGCTCAAGCTGGTTATAGTCTCCGAGGAGGAGGTCTTCGGCGGCCGTCCCCACGAAGTTCCCCGACCCCACCTCCCTCCCCAGGGGCCGCTCCTGCCTCTGGAGGGCCTGCGATACGGAGACTTCCTGGTACATGTGGAACATGGGATTGGCCTCTACCGCGGCTTGAGGCGGGTCAGTGCCGGGGGAATCGAAAGCGAATATCTGCAGATCAAATACGCGGGATCGGACAAGCTCTATGTCCCTCTGGATAAGCTCAGCCTGGTGCACCGCTATGTGGGAGCCGATGCCAATCCCCCGCAGCTCGATCGTTTAGGGAGCCAAACATGGCTTCGCGCCAAGGAGAGGGCCAAGGCCGCTACCAAAAAGATCGCGATGGAGCTCCTGCAGCTCTATGCCTCTCGAAAGCTGGCCCAGGGCTTCTCCTTTCCACCCGACTCTCCCTGGCAAGCGGAGTTTGAGGCCGCCTTCCCCTATGAGGAGACCTCGGATCAGCTGCAGGCGATCCAGGAGGTCAAGAGGGATATGGAGAGCCTCCATTCCATGGATCGCCTGGTCTGTGGGGATGTGGGGTACGGAAAGACGGAGGTGGCCATGAGGGCTGCCTTCAAGGCCTGCATGGAGGGAAAACAGGTGGCGGTGCTGGTCCCCACCACCGTCTTGGCCTTACAGCATTTTCAAACCTTCTCGGAGCGGTTCTCTCCCTTTCCCATTGGAGTAGAGATGCTGAGCCGATTCAAGACGCCCGGGGAGCAGGCAAAGATCCTCAAGGGACTCGCGACCGGGGAAGTCGATCTGGTCATCGGCACCCATCGCCTGCTTCAGAAGGATGTGCGGTTCCATCAATTGGGACTCCTGATCATCGACGAGGAACACCGCTTCGGGGTGGCGGATAAGGAGAAGATCAAGCAGCTGAAGAAGGAGGTAGATTGCCTCGTCTTGACGGCCACCCCCATTCCCCGAACGCTCTATATGTCCCTGGTGGGACTTCGGGACATCAGCATTATCAACACCCCGCCGGAGGAGAGGCTATCGGTCAAGACCTACATTGGCCGTTTCAACACCCAAATGGTCAAGGAAGCGGTGGAAAGAGAGCTGGAGCGACAGGGCCAGATATTCTTCGTTCACAACCGGGTGGAAAGCATTGCCCGGATGGCGGGAAATCTGAGGCGGCTCCTCCCCTCGGTGCGCATTGCAGTCGCCCACGGCCAGATGCCGGAGGAGGAGCTGGAGCAGACTATGTACGAGTTCTATGCCAAGAAACACGATCTCCTCCTCTCCACTTCGATCGTGGAATCCGGGCTCGATCTGCCCAACGCCAATACCATCATCATCGACCGCGCCGACAAGTTGGGGCTGGCCCAGCTCTACCAGTTAAGAGGCAGGGTAGGGAGGGATCGGCATCAGGCCTATGCCTATCTACTCGTTCCGGATTCCTCTCTCCTCTCCCGGGAATCTCGGGAGCGCCTTCAGGCCATTTCCGAGTTGAGCGAGTTGGGTTCGGGTTACAAGTTGGCGATGCGAGACCTCCAGATCCGGGGGGCGGGGAACCTCCTGGGGCGGGAGCAGCATGGACATGTGGCCGCGGTCGGCTTCGAACTCTACGGCCGCCTGCTGGAGGAGACGATCCGCGAGCTCAAGGGAGAGAAGGTGGAGGCCCCGTGGGAGCCGAGCATCCGACTGCAGGTGGAAGCACATCTGCCGGAGGACTATGTCCCGGATCCCGACCAACGGTTTGTCCTATATAAACGGCTGCTTGCCCTGGAGCGAAAGGAGGAGGTGGACGATTTCCAGAGGGAGATGGAGGATCGTTTCGGCAAGATGCCTGAGTCCGCCCTTCGCCTCCTACAGATCGCCCAGGTTCGGCTGCTGGCGAAAGCATTGCGGGTGCAGGAGATCGAAACGAGGAAGGGCAGCATCCGGCTGATTTTCGGGGATAGGGCGCCCATAGATCCTTCCCGGGTCATCGCTCTTCTCTCCGAAGCGAAGGGAAGCCTCCGCTACTTTCCCGAAAATAACTTAGAGATCAGAGGTATCCCCGGGCATCCGGGAGAGCGGATCGAGGTGGTCAGAAATCTATTGCAAGGGCTATCTTGATGTGTTACGTTTACCCGAATTCGCCCGCCCCTCCCTGGATCCAAGAAGCACGGCGAGCGCAGTCCCCATACCTTCCAATCTTTTTGGCCAGCCCAAAAAGCACAAGGAGTTAAATGTGCGCAAGAGAATCACCCTCCTCCTGATCCCATTCCTGGCTCTGATTTCCCTCTTAGGGTGTGGCCCAGATGGTGATCGTACCGTACTGGCAAAGGTGAACCAGACCAAGATCACAGCCGCCGATCTGGAGAAGGAGATCAGTCAGCTCCCCTTTCACTCCCGGGCGGCCTTGACGAGCGGGGAAGGTCAGGAACGATTACTGGAGGAGATGATCAAGAGGGAGCTCCTGGTGCAGGAGGCGGAACGGAGGAAGCTTGATTCCCAGCCAGAGGTTAAAGCCCGGTTGGAGGAAAGCCGGAGGAGCATCCTGCTCAACGCCCTCCTGGCCCAGGAGATCCTGGACCAGGTCCAGATCACGGAGCCCGAGGTTCGCGCCTACTTTGATAAACATCGGGATGAGTTGGAGACCTCGGAGGTTCACCTCAAGCAGATTCTCCTGAAGGATTCCAAAGAGGCGGAGGAGATTCACGCCCGCCTGCTCAAGAAGGAGGAGTTTGAAAAGCTGGCGAAGCAATATTCCGTCGACAAATTGAGCGCGTCCAAAGGAGGGAGTCTGGGCTTTGTCTCTCGGGGCCAGATGCTACCGGAATTGGAAAGGGTGGCCTTCTCGCTGAAGCTGCAGGAGATTAGCCGAATCATCAAGACGGCCAAGGGCTATCACATCCTGAAATTAGTGGATCGAAGGAAAACGGTGACCCTGAATTACGATGAAGTGAAGGACCGGCTTCAGCCCTATGCCTTAGCGGAAAAGCAGAGGGAGCGCCTGGAAAGCTGGATCAAGGAGTTGCGCAATCGATCCCGGGTGAAGACCTTTCAGGCTCGATTGCCTGTTTCCCTTACCCCTCAGGGCCCGCTGTCACCCAGGGGACCCTCGGGTTCGAGCCCCAAGATGGCCCCTCCCCCCTCCCACCCCTCCTCCCCTCCGGGGAAATAGAAGATGGTCTGGTTCAGAGGATTCCCCTTCCTACTCGGTCTCTTTGTTGTTATTTCCTCAGCCTGTCCCTCCTCCTCCCGAGCCGTCATCATTGAAAAGGTGATGGCCGTGGTGAATGGGGATATCATCACCCTCACGGAGGTGCAGGAGGAGAGCATTCCGCTCCTGCGCAGGATGTACGCAGAATCTGCTGCCAGGGGAGGGGCGCCGCGCGCGGCAACGACGGAGAGACAAATCCTGGAGGGATTGATCAATCGGAGACTTCAACTGCAGGAGGGCAAGAAGCAGGGCATGGGCGTTTCTCCGGGGGAGGTAGATGCCTATATCGAGGATCTGAGGAAATCGAATAACATCGAAAGCGAGGAAACCTTCAGGAAGGCCTTGGCCCAAGAGGGCCTTACGCTGGAAAAGCTGAGGAAGGATGTGGAGGATCACCTCATCTTTCTCAAGATCGTGACCAAGGAGGTGCGGTCTAAGGTCATCGTCTCCGAACAGGAGGTGCGTAAGGCCTATGAGGATGAGATCGACAAATTCGTGGAGCCAACCCAGGTGAGGCTGCGCTACCTCCTGATTCCTTTGACCCCGGAGGCCAGCCGCGAGGCGGCGATGGAGGCGAGGAAGAGGGCGGAGGCAGCCCTGCTCAGGCTGAAGTGGGGAGAGAACTTCTCCCAGATCGCAAAAGAATATTCCGAAGGGCCCATGGCTGAGGCGGGGGGAGACATCGGCTATGTAAAGAAGGGGGAGCTCCACCCCGATGTGGATAAGGTAGCCTTCTCTCTCAAGACAGGACTACATAGTGAGATCA
>Ga0315314_1002411_pt1 | contig 15473 bp, 17 predicted proteins | sample TDP9_MG_FD_203631 | JGI IMG/M metagenome (GOLD analysis project Ga0315314, IMG submission 203631) | Freshwater sediment microbial communities from Lake Towuti, South Sulawesi, Indonesia - TDP9 | ecosystem: Environmental > Aquatic > Freshwater > Lake > Sediment | place: Indonesia: South Sulawesi...
GCGAACCCTAGAACGGCTCACGCTTTGAGAGTGAAGTGGGCGAAGGAGAATTTCCCTGAAATTGCGGCAGATTTGGATGCGGTTTGGAGTGCTTATGGCGACTTGGGCTATGATGGGTTAGATGGGGAAAGGGCGAAAGAGGCTGTAGAGGCTATGGAGAGGATCATCGATGCAATTGAGAAGCGAAGTGAAATCAGATTTAAGTAACTTAGTGAAAGCTGTAGCCAATGTCGAAGGTGTAGTAGCCGTTATCCTATTTGGCAGTCGGGCAAGAGGAGACTATGACGAATACTCCGACTATGATCTGCTTGTTATCTTTGAAGGAGAGGAGGTTATGTGGAGAAATCGAAGGAAACTGTTTGAAAATGTTGGAAAGTTACGATTGTTCACTCAGGTTTTGGCGCGTAGCATAAGAGAGTTTGCTGAGAAGACCGAGCCGACTTTTAGGCAGAACGTTCTTGAACATGGAAAATTGCTCTATTTATGTTATCCTTTTGAGGCTCCAGCTTTCTGTGAGAACTTGAGACCCATGGCAATAGTTAGCTATAGCATGAAGGGGTTGCCACAGACAAAGAAGATGAAAGTTGTCTACAAATTGTTTGGCAAGAAAGTTAAAGGGCAGAGTGTTTGTGGAGTTGTGGAAGAAAACAATGGGATAAGATTGGGTGATGGATGCTTTATGATTCCAATGGAGAGTCTTGAGAAAATAGCGCGAATCATGAATGAGTTTAGTATTCAGTTCAAAGTTCTAAAAATGTATTCTTGATCAGCTTTTGAGGATTTAAAGGCGGAATCTTAGGCAAGCGCCTTCACTTTCTGTACCCCGATCACTTTCTGTCTTAGAAGTTCCTTCTTCTCTCCTTCTGTTAAGGTCTCTAAGTAAAGTTCAACAGCTTCTTTTACGTTATCCATAAGTTCGTTGAGTGAATCTCCCTGAGTGTGACAGCCAGGTAATGCCGGTACAAAGGCTATGTATCCGCCAGTTTCATCCTCGATTATGACGACATCAAATTCATACATTATATATCCTCTAACCATGAGACTTTACAGGGTTGATATAAGACTTTTTATATAGCCGTTAGTGTTTGGCTTGAGAAATTAGGAATTTCTTCAGTTTAAGGAATAGGTATAGAACGTGATAGGATGAGTAGATGTCACTTAAGAAATAGATGCTATATAGAAAAAAGGAGAAAGTAGAGGATTATTGTGTCCTATGGTTTCTTTCTGAATAGTGCAATTGCTGCTAGGCAGATGGCTATGAAGGAGACCGCCATTGTGAGACCGTTGACTAGGAACTGGAGTTCTGCTGATGTTACGCCCGGAGGACCCTGAGGACCTATTGGACCTTGCGCTCCAGTATCGCCCTTATCGCCTTTAGGACCTGGTGGACCTATTTGCCCCTGGGAACCTTGTGCTCCTGTGTCGCCTTTGTCTCCTTTATCGCCCTTCAGTCCTTGCGGACCAGTCATGTCAACTACGGTGAATGTTGTGGTTGCCCAGTTGCCTGATTCGTCGGTTGCGTTAACTGTGTGTGGTCCTGGAGAGTTTTGTGTAAGAACGCTGATTATGGCTGTGAAGGTGCCGTTTGCGTCTGTGGTTAGAGGACTTGGAACAGTAGGAATAACAGAACCATCCCACTTGATTGTTATTTTTGAGTTGGTTGAGAACCCTAAACCAGCAACAGTTGTAGTTGCAAAACCCGTGAATGGGGTTAGAACTATGTTGCTTTCTGGATGCGCATCTCTCCATATATCTTCAGCCGTCCTTGCATAGTTGTATATTTGGACTTCATCTATGGTTCCGTGGAAGTATACCCAAGACCAGTCTCCATGTCTTCCTATCTGAACTGGAAGGGCGTTACTGCGCGTCGTCTGTGGTGTGCAAGTGCCTGAAAGAACTTGAATACCATTCACATATATCGCCCAACTACTACCTGACCAAGTTCCAGCAACGTGATACCATCTTCCAGCTTCAGTTATATACCGCGTCGTGGACCCGCTGAAAATCGCTACTCCATTATCGGTTTCGAAGCCTACTCTGCCACTATCGCCTGTACAAAGAAGATATTCTGCATTTGTAGGAGGAGCCCAGCCATCACACTTGCTGATTATCCCTTTAAGCTGCGAAGTTATGCTGTCTTCTTGAATCCAAGCTTCTAACGTGATCTGCGATAGGCCAGTGAGAGTTGGGCTGCTTGGGATTTTTACCCAACTATTGACACCGTTAAAATGTAGTGCGTTGCCAACTTTCCCTGTAGTCCATGTGGCGGTGTAGATAGTTCCATCATTGCCATTACCTGAAGAATCATGAGCAACGTCACCGGAGCCTTCATCAAATCTCCAATATCCAACAGGAGGCGGACTCGTAGCTTTTGCTTGTGGTGCAAATATCAAAAGCGTTGAGAAACACAGGAAACTAATTGTTATCAATGTTAGTATTTTCTTCATTTTTTGTCACCTCCTTTCTTCGTTTCCCATCTTTTCATTAAGCCCAGTTGAAAAGTATAATGGTTTTCTCTGTTGATTTTGTTGAGAAAACAATCGGAAAAACGCATCTTCTCCGAAGCTTTCTTATATTGTCTCTATTGAGATTATTGAGTGGAGACCAGCAGCTTGTCGCAACACGGCTTGGCAAAGGATCAGATAGAATTCTTGAAACAAACTTTAGGTTCAGACACTAAACCAGTCAACATACGTTTGCGAAAAGGTGAATACCAGTTCGACCTTGCCAAAGAAATCGCATCCTTCGAACTACAACTACACTTCCCAGACGTCAAAGACCTAACAAAGAAACTATACGGAGAAGCAAAAACAGAAGACAACCGATTCACAAGCAAGATCCAAACAATCCTAAAAAAGATGGAAAAAAGCAACATACTCAGGATTCTACCAAAGGACAAACCCTGGGAACTACAAAAATACGCCTTATTATCCTTCAAATTCCAAGACGTTGACAAGAATCTCGTAATCTTAGCGACAGACGACCAAATAAAACAAACCCGAAATCTACTACATGCCAAGCCAAGTCCACAACCCATGCCCACGATCAAACCAAACTACACCAAAACCAAAATCTGGGCACTCACAATCATAGTAATCCTATCATACGCAACAGCCATGTGGACCTTAGCACAGCCTACCATCAATCTAGTTATTCTTATACCAGCCTTCACCATAGGCGCCGCGTGCTCACTCCTACTAGGAAAACAACTAGCCCAAAAACAATAAGAGTTCATACATTCCAAGTTCAGATAAGTGAAAGTAAACTAGGTGATATTACGTTGCAGTTAGTATGTGGGTTAGGTTATCTCTATTTCTTTTTTGATTCCGTCAAAGCACGCTCTGTATTTGTCCAGGATGTCTCTTCCAACTATAGCCTTAACCATGGCTTGTTCAGGAAGATCCTTACCGAGGACTAGAACTGAAAACTCTTTGTTCAAGAATGTGATAGTTGCCCTGTAAAGTTTGATGTGGTCTTTTCCGCTTCCTGTTATGATTTCGGTGGCTCCAGCAGGCAATAGACCTATTTTGGTGACGTCGGTTTCTGGAATCAGACACTTAAAGGCGCCCGTGTCGAGATATGCATCATATTGGATTTCACCTGTGAGACCTTTTACCTTAATCTTAACTTCTGGCATGTCTCTTTTGTAGTGGACTCGCATAAAATCGACCTAGAATAGGTATCCTGGAGCCGGACAAGGACCAACTTTTCTAAAGTAGAATTGTCTGTTGGGGTATTTCTTAACCGCTTCCTCGTAGGCCTCATCTAAGTTTGTTCCTATCCCAGCGACATCCCGGGATTCAATTTCAATGGCTACAATCTTTCCCAAGTAAGCCTTTTCTAGCCTTTCCTTATTCTTCTCATAGACCTCTTCGCCTTTAATGACCAGTATTGGCTTCATTACTTGAACCCAACTAATCAATTGTGAATCAAACCTTAAATATGTAACGTTTAGCGAGATTATGCGATACTGGACCCATAAAAGTGAAAGCAACCCTATTGGAATTGAGTTGGGGTTGAGCAGCTTTTGGTTATGTCTTTCATTCTAGGTTTTTGTACATCACCTTGTCTTCTGCTTCCTCTCGTACTCATCTGCACATCTTGCACAACAAAATATGAATTGTTCTCCGCTGATAGTTCTTCTGTAATTTGCGAGTTCGCATCTTTCATCTTCAGCAATTTCTGTTCCACAAGTCTTACATTTCACAAATTTCATCATTTAACCCCCTTCTTAGCCTGATAATCTTTTATAGCCTCATGCAAAGCGTCGGCTGCCAAATTTGAACAATGCATTTTAATTGGTGGAAGACCACCAAGACTTTCCGCCACATCCCCCCTCGTTATTCTCATAGCTTCTTCAATTGTTTTTCCCTTAGCCAACTCTGTAATCATACTACTTGTGGCTATTGCTGCACCACAACCAAACGTTTTGAACTTAATATCCTCTATGCGGTTGTCTTTGACTTTAATGTAAACAGTCATGAGGTCACCGCAAACAGGATTACCAACAGTGCCCACGCCATCTGGGTCTGGAATTTCTCCCATGTTCCGTGGGTTCTTGAAATGTTCCATAACCTTTTCGGTGTACATGCTTCTACCTCAGCAGTTCTTTAGGAGTTAAAGGAGAGATGGCTCTTAAACGCCTTACGATATCTGGCAATATTCCAACCACATAGTCTATCTCTTCCTTTGTTGTCCATCTCCCCAACGTAAACAATAACGACCCATGTGCCTCTTCGTGAGCCAAACCTATAGCCAACAACACATGAGACGGCTCAAGAGTCTTTGAAGTACACGCTGAACCAGAAGAGGTAACCACTCCCTCCATGTCAAGACTCAGTATCAACGACTCACCTTCAATGTAACTAAACCTGAGATTGGCGTTGTTAGGAAGCCTCTTAGTGGGATGCCCGTTTAAAAAAGAGTGCGGTATCTTGTCCAAAACGCTTTTTATTAATCTGTCCCGCAACCCAGACAACCTAACACTCTCAGACGCCACCTCTTTCTTCGCAATCTCCGCAGCCTCGCCCATACCAACTATAGCCACCACATTCTCTGTACCAGACCTTAGCCCTCTTTCTTGACCCCCACCATGAATAATAGGCTGAATCTTGGTTCCAGTCTTAACGTATAAGGCGCCCACGCCCTTCGGACCATAAAGGTCATTGGACGAAAGAGAGAGCAAATCTATGTGCTCGTTCGTCGCATCGATTGGCAGTTGACCCGCCGCAGCAACAGCATCCACATGGAGGTAAATGTTCTTCTCGTGAGCTATCTCTCCAATCTCTTTTATCGGCTCAACTGTTCCAATCTCGCCGTTAGCATACATGACTGAAACGAGTATGGTTTGGTCCGTGATTGCCTTCTTTAGGGCTTCGACATCCACCATTCCGTACTTATCTACGGGCAGGTAGGTGGTTTTGAAACCCTCCTTCTGCAAGGACTTGAAAGTGTTAATCACAGACATGTGTTCGATCGTTGTTGTGATTATGTGATTTCCCCGATTCTTGTTGCGATACGCAACCCCTTTGATAGCTAAATTGTTGCTTTCAGTGGCTCCAGAAGTGAGGATGATTTCCTCCTTTATTTCGGCTCCAACAAGGTCTGCGACACTTTTCCTTGACTCTTCTATAGCTTTCTTTGCTTCTTGCCCCATAGAATGAACTGAAGAAGGATTCCCAAAACTATCCGTAAAGTATGGCTTCATAGCCTCAAGAACTCTGGGATCAACAGGTGTTCCAGCACCATAATCCATGTAGACCTTCTTTACCGGCATCTCCATCACCTTTTATTTAACTTTCCTAACCAGAAAGCGAATGCGACTGCCCTCTTTTCGTATCTCAATGAGCTCCTGTCCTGTTCTTTTTGTCAAACTCTGTATATCCGCCTCTGCAGCTGGGTCATCAGCAACAATTTCCAGGATCTGCCCAATATTCATCTTGTCTAGTTCTTGGCGAGTTCTGAAAACCGGTTCGGGACAGTAGAGTCCTATGCAGTCGAGGGTTCGATCCGCTCTTACTTTCCTAGGCATTCAGAGAACCTTCCAGTGATTCTCATTCAGAATATTCTCATATATCAACACTATGGTCATTTGATCTTCTATGGTTGTACGGTTCTGCTAAAATCTTATGTGATAGATACATTTTGTATCTGGAAGTACCGTTTAGCCAAGAATCGGATTCTTTCGGCGTTTCTCCCGTTTTTGCCGATAGCAACCCCTTTATCTCTAGGGTTCACAGAGACAACCGCTATGGTTTTTCCATCTGGGCGTTCGGTTATCCTTATCTCCTGCACCTGAGCTGGTCTCAAAGCGTTTTTTATGAACTGAGCTGGATTTTCTGAATGTTCTATTATTTCATGTTTCTTTCCAGTCATTCTCTCGAGAAGGCGAATGTTTTTGCCTTGTCTTCCTATGGCAGTCCCGACATCCCCTTCTTTCACAACGAAAATTATTCGATTAAGATCCTCGTCAACCACACAGTCCTTTGCAGTTGCTCCAGTTATGCTTTCAAACAATGCTATGTAACGCATTTCTCGGCTGGTGAAGCGTATCCCGCTAGACATTCGCTGCCTCCGCAAGCTTAAGGATGTTTGAGTCTCCCTGTTCCCTTATAGTTAACGCTGACACCATGAACGGTTTTCCACAGATTGCACCCAGTTCTATGCTAGTTCCATTATAAATAATGATCGGAATGTTAGAAAATTTACAATAATATTGGATGTCTTCACGAATTTTTTGTGGACAGTTTGCCGCAACAACAATTAGTTTGGCTTTTGCAATTTTGGCATTGTTTACTGCGTTTTGGGCTCCAAACAGAACCTTTCCAGTTTTTACAGTCGTGGTGATTGCTTTGTTGATGTCGATCATTCTTCTGTTTCCTCGGTGCGAATCGTTGACATGTAAAGGTCCACTAAGCCTGTGCCAATGGGTATAGATTGTCCAACTATAACGTTTTCGGTTACCCCTTTAAGTGGGTCACCTTCTCCTTTGATGGCTGCTTCAACTATATTTGGAACAGTGATTTCAAAAGCGGCTCTTGCAAGAACACTTGTCTTTTCTCCACTGATTCCATGCCTTCCTATCTGCCTTACTTCACCAGTTGAAGTCATGATATCGGCTACTAACATCACATGTCGTACATCTACGTCAAGACCCTGCTCCTCAAGAACCCCCAACGCCTCGTTGATTATGGCGTTTCTAGCAGCTTCAATTCCAAAAGTTGTAGCAATTTCATGAATGTGATTAGTGATTGTTCTAGTGGGATCTACACCACGAACCTCAAGAACCTTCGACAAGTTGGAGCCATCTGTCCGTATAACCCATTTTCCCATTTCTTCAGTCACGAGAACACGACGAATGTCAGGAACACCCTTTACTAGGTGAGTAGACACTTTTTCGAGCAGTTTTTTACGTTCTACAGGTTTCTTAGGCTTAAGTATTATCTGATTCTCTTTCGTCCTCAAAGTACAGTTGGGTAAACTTAAAGTCCTTTGTAACTCTTCTAAGGTTACGCCATGATCTTCCATCATAGTAGAACTAAGTCTGACAACAACCTCCTCCTTTTCAGGATCATCATACAAGGCTTCAGCGACATCTTCAACGGTTGTGCAAATGATGTTTCGTGCGATCTCAGTAGCCTTTTCCTTACTTATCTCATGCTCCTTATCTAAGTGAATGGTCATAATCGGAGTTGACGGCATACGCCGAGCATCAACAATCTCGATAAGGCGTGGTAAGCCCAAGGTCACGTTCTGCTCTCTAACTCCAGCATAGTGAAATGTTCGAAGCGTCATCTGAGTCCCCGGCTCTCCCATGGATTGGGCAGCCACGATTCCAACGGCCTCCCCAGGTTCAACGAGAGCGCGTCTATAGTTTTCCAAGGTTAGATCAATTACCTGTTGCACACCTTTCTTGCTCAACTTAGCCTTGGATAACTCTTGCTTTAACTCCTTAACGAGGATAGGAGTTAACTGGTTTTCTACTTCTTCAAGGCTTTCTTTAATAAATTGAAGGGAAGCGGGCTTGCCCTTTTCCATCATAATCTTAACCTGCTCGACAAGGCGACTAACGTTCACAGCTTTTCCGTGATCGCTTTTGGCAGGATCAACTCCGTCCTCTCCATACTTAAACTGAATAATATCACCGACGGAGTTTCGAACAGTTCCATCATACTCTATGTGCAGATGCTCTAAAGCATTGATTAACCTTCTCTGCATGTATCCACTTTGCTGGGTTCGCACAGCGGTGTCCACCAATCCTTCCCGACCACCCATAGCATGGAAGAAGAACTCCACAGGGTCTAAGCCGTCTCGGTAGGAAGAGTAAACGAACCCTCTAGCTTTAGGTGAGGGATCACCCACTTTAAAATGAGGTAAGGCACGCTCAAGATATCCACGCATAATCCGTTTTCCCCGCACAGACTGCTGCCCCACACAAGCGGTCATTTGACCAATATTGAGGTTGGAGCCTCTCGCTCCCGTTCTTGTCATCATTACTCCTGAATTCTCTATGTCAAAGTCTTCATCTGCGATTCTCCCCGCCTTATCTCTAGCGTTCGCCAACTCGTTCATAACATAAATTTCAAAGGATTCCTGCATGGTTTGACCTGGAAGCCTTTGCAATGTGCCGTTTCTATAGTCTTCTATCAACTCTTGTATTCTGTTCTCGAATTTTTGAATCGCTTTCTTAATTTTTTCTTGGGAAGCTGAGGACAACTCTAGTTCATCAAAAGAGTAAGTGAAACCGCGCAGCGACATGAAGAGTTTGAGAAGTTGACAAATACGATTTAGGAATTGCCTTCCAACGTGAGTGCCGTAATCCTTTATTATTCTATGAAGAAGACTTTCCGATTGTTCAGCACCTATGGAACGCCTATCGATCACACCACGCTTTAGAACACCACCCTTTATAACTACGTAAGCGTCGTATGGACAGTCTTCGTAGAGGCAAGTAGCACAGCCACGACAGGTTGTGGCTTTCAACACATAATTCAGGTCTTTAGGGATGAACAGACTGAATATTTGTTTTCCAGTCCACAGAGGCTGAGGTCTTTTAATTTCTGGTTCAGGAAAAGGTCCATCGTATCCCGCAGCCATCAGTAGTCTGCAGACTTCCTCTTTGGTGAGGTAAGTTGATTTTCGGGTGAGGAGATACGCTGTGGTGATGAAATCTCGTATTGCTCCTATAATGGGTCCTCCAAATCTTGGAGAAAGAATTTGATCTTGAACTTGCATGAGAAGGCGAGATTCTGTTTGCGCTTCCTCACCTTGGGGTATGTGGAGGTTCATTTCGTCTCCATCGAAGTCAGCGTTGTATGGAGGACAAACACAGAGGTGTAAACGAAAAGTTTTGTGAGGTAACACTCGAACGGAGTGTGCCATGATAGACATGCGATGGAGGGAGGGTTGTCTGTTAAAGACGGCGATATCGCCGTTTTTAAGATGACGCTCTACAATGAAACCTGGCTCTAACACCTCCGCAACCTTTTGTCTGTCAACGACAAACTCCAGTCGAACTCGTTTACCGTCAGGTCTGACAACGTAAAGTGCCCCCGGATATTTCTCTGGACCATTAATAACTAAATTTCGCGTGTCCTCAAGGTTCCATTGGGTGACTTTCTCGGGCATAGAAAGTCTTATGGCAACATCCAACGGCACTCCCACTTCATTAATATCAAGATTTGGGTCTGGAGAAATCACGGTGCGGGCTGAGAAGTCTACTCTTTTCCCAGAAAGGTTACTTCTAAACCTCCCCTCTTTACCTTTAAGGCGTTGCGACAGAGTTTTGAGCGCTCTACCTGAGCGATGTCTAGCAGGAGGAATTCCAGAAGCTTCATTGTTGAAGTATGTTGTCACATGATATTGCAGCAGCTCAGATAGGTCTTGGATGATGAGTGTTGGCGCACCAGCTTCCATGTTTTCCTTTAAGCGCTGATTAATGCGGATTATGTCTACGAGTTTGTGGGTCAAATCGTCTTCAGAACGAATGCCAGATTCCAAGGTTATTGAGGGTCTTACATAAACAGGAGGAACTGGGAGAACTTGCAGGACCATCCACTCTGGACGGGCACTCGCTGGGCTGAAACCAAACAATTCAAGGTCTTCATCGGATACGCGTTCGAGTCGTTCCCTGACCATACTCGGCGTTAATCTTTGCGCACCACCCTCCGGAACATCCTCACTGAATTTTGTTGGCTTTTCGAATATTATTTTATATTGTGGTGCGCCGCAGTGAGGACATTCTTTTCCTCTTGCCTCTTGGAAAACCTTTTTGTAGAGACCACTAGGCACCGCTCCTAACAGTTTTTGAACTCGGTTGATTCTTAACCTGAGCTTTTCAATTCGATCCGGTGGCAATAAGATGCGTCCGCAGTTTCTGCAAGTGGCTCCAAGAAGTGCGTTTGTTATTTTGGTGAATTCGATGTGAATAATGGGAACCGCGAGTTCGATATGTCCGAAGTGTCCGGGGCATCTTATTGCGGTATTGCCACAAGTTTTACATCGTTGCCTCGGCTCAAGCGTTCCCAGTCGTCCGTCCATAAGTCCAGAAATTATGGGCGCTCCGTCTTCATCGTAAGTGTCAGCGGTTTGTATTTCGGCAACAGAAAACCTTCGCACTTCTTGGGGGGATAAAACACCGAAGAAAACTTCGTTTATGACCTTATGAACTGGTTCTTCCGCAGACATTTAGGCTCTCTCCCTTAATTTGAGACGAGGCGCTATGCACAGGCTCATCAACTCTTGCAAAAGAAGTTTGAAAGCGTAAGAAACAACTACAGGAGAAATTCGTGCTTTATCGTCACAGAGTCGACAGATATATTTGCGTTGCCTGATGTCGTAAAAAGCAATGTATCCGCAGTTCTCACACACGTAAAGAAGATACTTATCAGATTCTTCGAGCAACCTATCTTGCAACAGCATCGCGGCACCATGCCCAATCAAGCAATCTCTCTCCATCTCTCCAAAACGCAACCCACCGCCCCTTGCCCTTCCTTCAGTGGGTTGACGAGTCAGCATCTGAACCTGTCCTCGCGCCCTAGCGTGGATTTTGTCTGCAACCATGTGATGGAGTTTTTGATAGTAGACTATTCCCATAAAAATGTCTACCGCAAATTTCTCTCCTGTGACACCATTGTAGAGGGTTTCTCGTCCCGTGTTACTGAAGCCAAGTCCAATCAATGCCTTCTTTAGTTCTTCTGGGTTTTCGCTGATGAAAGGTGTTCCATCAACATATCTTCCCCTTGCTGCAGCAACTTTTCCAGCCATGGACTCTAGAAATTGCCCAATAGTCATCCGTGAAGGAATAGCGTGCGGATTTATGATGATGTCTGGAACGATGCCGTCGGCGGTAAATGGCATATCTTCTTGGGGTACGATTATACCTATCACACCCTTTTGTCCGTGCCTTGAAGCAAATTTATCACCCAGTTCAGGCACACGTTGGTCACGAACTCTTACCTTTACAAGTTTGCTTCCTTCACCGTTCTCAGTGAGGAAAACATCGTCGACGACACCCGTTTCAGAAGGCCTAACATCTACAGAGGTGTCCCTTATAGTAGGTCCCTTGACCTCAAACTCTTTGTATTCTTCAAGAAATCTTGGAGGACTCGTCCTTCCGATAAGCACGTCACCCCCTGCAGTATCGGACTCACGACTCACGATGCCGTCTACTTCAAGAAGACGATAATATTGTTCTCCACGGTATCCACGGACGCCAGATTCTGGTATAACGAAACGATCCTTTAATCCACCGAGGTATTGACGACACTCTGCCTCGTAAATACGGAAAAATGTTGAACGTCCTAATCCACGTTCAATGGACGCCTTGTTGAAGATAAGGGCATCCTCCATGTTATATCCCTCAAAAGATATAACAGCGATGAGACAGTTCTGCCCGGAAGGCCTAAAATCGTATTCTATGATATCCAGCGGTTTTGTATTTACTAGTGGTGTCTGCGGATAGTGGAGAATGTGGGAGCGGGAATCAACTCTGTTAAAGAAATTTGTGGTGTGGATTCCTAGGGCTTGTTTTGCCATAGCGGCTTCATAAGAGTTGCGTGGAGACTGGTTATGTTCTGCATAGGGTATGAGGGAAGAGCATATCCCAAGCATGGTGTAGGACGCGATCTCCACGTGAGTGTGTTCAGGAGTGACGTCATCAAAATTCAGCGCTGCAAGGACGTTTTCTTCTTCTTCAGCGTCAATGTATTCGATTATGCCGTTTGTTATTAGGTCTTCCCATCCCCATTCTCCGGAACGAATCTTCTCGATGTGTTCAGGTTGTAGTTTTGCTTCACCATTCTCTACAATTATAAGTGGGCGTCTCACTCGTCCTTCGTCACAATTAACATAAACCTCTTCTCTTTCACCGAAGATTTTGGAGAAATAAGCAACATTAACTTCTGTGGATATGTTTCCTTTTCTACGTTTCTTTCTTATTTCGGCAACCAACTCTTCTGGCGATGAGGAGAAACCAATTAGAGAACCGTCTACAAAGACTTTGGCACAGCTGGACTTAATTTCCTCGTTTGCCTCTTGAACTGGGATCACTCCCATCCGATAGAGAGAGTGCTTCGTTTTTTCTGGATTCACAGTCACAGAGGTGGTTGCGGATAGGGCGAGGTTCTTCACTAAACCGCAATTTGATCCCTCTGGTGTTTCGTTTGGGCATAGCCTTCCCCAATGTGTTGGGTGTAGGTCTCGTGCCTCGAAGTTTGGTTGGCTACGACTGAGTGGCGATTGCAATCTTCGCAGGTGGCTTAATGTAGAAATGTGGTTTGTTCGATCAAGAAGTTGGGTAATACCGACTCTACCTCGTCCCCAGTTGCCAGTTGCCAGAGCGTGTTGAATTCGTTCAGTGATGATACCAGGACGAACAGCGGCAGAGACCGTTATCATTGGGCGCTTAAAACCCATGCGCTCAAGCTGATATTTTATGTCTCTGCATAGATTTCTGAGGGCGATCCTGAAAAGATCAGCGAGCATAGGTCCAGCAAGTTTCAAACGCTTGTTTTTGAAGTGATCTTTGTCGTCTGGCTTTCTTCTTCCCAGTTTCAATTCGATAACCCGACACGCCATCTCGCCAATGAAAAGCGCCTTGTCTCTGCGGGCTTCGATTGTACGACCAATGTGAGGCAAGAAGTTCCGATCAAGAATACTCTCTGCCTTCTGCCGACGATACTCTTCAATCTGTCCATGAGCCACCCGATTTCCAATGTACATTATCGCATCTTTGACCGCATCAACGCCAACAGCTTTCTCAAAAGAGTATTCCAACTCGCTTTGCACGACTTTTTCAGGAGAAATCGACTCTGCGATTTCCTTGTCAGATTCTAGTCCTAGTGCACGCATAAGAATTACGAGGGGTATCTCGGTAGGAACGCCTGGCATTGAGACATAGATGGCGCCGTCTGATTTCATTCGCAACTCGATTCTTGCTCTAAAACCGACCGTTGTGGAGAATATTTTGGTTTGAAAAATGGGTTTGGCGCCACGAGTATCGATGTCTGTGAGGATACGGTTGGGAGCTAAGTCTTCTAAAGCGACTATTACTCGTTCAGAACCATTAATTATGAAGTATCCTCCCGGGTCGTTTGGGTCTTCTCCTTGGCCGACTAACTCTTCTGGAAGAAGTTGAGAGAGGACGCAGAGTTTTGACTTTAGCATCACTGGAAAGTCGCCGATTAAGACGAGTTCCGTTTCCATTTCCCTGCCGTCGATTATAGGAGTCATTTCAAGGGAGAGGGGAGCTGCGTATGTTAGGTTGCGGAAACGAGCTTCCATCGGATAGATTTCATGTTTTGTGCCGTCAGTCTCGGTGTTATAGGGGCTGCTGATCCTTGATTGGGGATCAGGATCAATGACCCATAATCGACCGAACTTGATCTTGTATGGGTTTTCTGGAATTTCTATTTCGATTTCGCTAACTTCGTCTATTACCTCTTGAAGACCGTGTTCGACGAATTCGTCGTAAGAGTCGAGATGCTGTCTAACCAAGCCCTTTTCTTTAAAGAATGATTTCAAGAGGAGTAAGAGGTCGTCATGCGATATTTCCAAATTTATCTAGCCTCCAAGTTCCTTTCAATAAAAGACTGAATCGTGATTCCACACACATCTTCTTCCAAACTAGGAGATTCCTCCAATGGGTCGACGGGCATTCGACCCGAAAAATCCGGGCTCTCCGTAAGGATTTCCCCATCATACCTTGAGGTGCTAACAGTAAACAATTTAGCCCACTAATAAACTTTACTTCTTCTCTATTTTGTTTTTGAAATTTAGAGAAACCACCGAATTTTATTTAAATTATAGTCTGGGGTCAGATATGGATAAGAAACATTTAACTAAAAAATAGAGGACGAGCCATGAATTCGGTTTTGAAAACTGTTGTCAGCAAGTATATGAGTTACTTGTTGCGACACAACCCCGAGAACCTAAAAATGAATAAGGAAGGGTTCGTTAGAACCAGTGACCTCTTGAAAAATGTGAGGAAAAGATACAATGTCGATGAAGACTTCATTAAAGAGGTTGTGGAAAAAAGTGATAGAAGACGGTTTCAAATAGTTGGCGAAAAGATTCGAGCAATTTACGGGCACACAATAGACGTAGAAACAAAATTTCCCGTTGATGAGAAGGTTAGATTTCTTTACCACGGAACCACCGAGCGGTCGGCTTCTAGAATTCTGAGGGAAGGCTTGAAACCTATGAAACGTAGGTGGGTTCATTTGTCAGCAACTCCTGAAATAGCAAGGGATGTGGGAAGGAGAAGAACCCTGAAGCCAATCATATTAGTTGTTGATGCGGAGAAGGCTCGAAGGGAAGGAACACGGTTCTATAGAGCGACGAATCAAGTTTACCTTTCTGAAATGGTTCCCTCAAAGTTTATTAAAATCCTTGGTAGAACCCATGAAGCCAGAGCTTAAGATACCCATGCTCGCTAAAAAGTAGTGATCTGAAAGATGAAGATTCTATTTGTATGCACGGGGAATTCTTTCAGAAGCCCAGTTGCTGAAGCCCTTTTGAAGAAGTTTCGGAGCGATTTTGTTGTTGAGTCTGCTGGAACAGAACCAGCAAGTCACATAGCAGAAAACGCAAAGAGGTTCTTAGAGAAGGAAAACGCTCTCGGAAATTTGAAAAGCGAACCCGAAGGGATCGAAGAGAGAAACATTGAAGGATACGATCTAATCATCGTCATGAAAGAAGAACACAAGCAAAGCATAATAGAACGTTGGCCAAAGGCGGAAAACAAAATTCAAGTTTGGAACATCGACGACCCGATATATCTTCCATCAGGCTCTGCTCAAAAAATCTTCACGAAAATCAAAAGCAAAGTTTTAGAGATGGCTAGAACCTTGTAGAGTTGATGGCGACTCATGCGGCTGTAGTCTAGTCTGGTTAGGACTTCGGCTTCCCGAGCCGATAACCCGGGTTCAAATCCCGGCAGCCGCACCAAATGTGGCTGCTGAGACGTGCTGATG
>Ga0315314_1002412_pt1 | contig 15468 bp, 7 predicted proteins | sample TDP9_MG_FD_203631 | JGI IMG/M metagenome (GOLD analysis project Ga0315314, IMG submission 203631) | Freshwater sediment microbial communities from Lake Towuti, South Sulawesi, Indonesia - TDP9 | ecosystem: Environmental > Aquatic > Freshwater > Lake > Sediment | place: Indonesia: South Sulawesi...
GCCAATCCGTGCGTGCAGCGACATTGGTCAATCCAATTATAACGAAGTTCTCCGTCTCGGACCGTGATTTGTTTGCAAATCAGGAGAATCCTCGCGCGCGTGGTGAGAGCGCCGGCGCGGGCGTTCTTGACCCCGACCATCGACCTCCTCTATTGGCCACTCCAAATCATAGGGCATGGCCGACGCCTGATCAACGCATCTCGCTGTTTCTATTAGGAATACTGAAGCGAAAATAGGGATTGACAACGGCATCGATGGCGGGTATATTGGAGTGACCAATGTCGAAAGGAGTGTTGCTCATGCGCAACAAGAAGTCCCTCCTCTTGATCTGCCTGGCGCTGTTTGCGTCGCCGCGTGGAAACGCCCAGACGACCGCCGGCCAGATCACAGGAAAGATCGACGATCCCACTGGCGCCGCGGTGGCTGGCGCTGTTGTCACCGCGGTTAACGAAGCCACCGGCGTCAGCCGGGAGACAACCTCGAATGAACTCGGCAACTACACGGTGCCGCTGCTCGAGCCGGGCATCTATACCGTGAAAGTTCGGAAGGAGGGCTTCCGGCTTACCGAGCGCGGCGGCATCACCCTCCACGTGAACGCCACGATCCGACTCGACTTCGCGTTGACCCTCGGCGCGGTCACCGAGTCCGTGTCCGTTACGGCCGACACGCCTCTTTTACAGACCGCCGAGTCCTCTCTCAAGGCGGTCATTGACAACAAGAAAATCATCGAGTTGCCCTTGAACGGACGCAACCCCTTCGATCTGATGTTCTTGGCTGCCGGTACGCAGGCCTTCGCCCGGCCGTCCTACCCCGGAAACAACATCCCGTTGTCGAACTTCTCTGTCAACGGCGGTCCGGCCATGGCCAACGAGGTGTTGCTGGACGGCATCCCCGACACCACGCCGCAATATAACGCCTATGCGATCATTCCGTCGATCGATGCGGTGCAGGAGTTCGAAGTGAAGACCAACAACATGGCCGCCGAGTTCGGGCGCACCAGCGGCGGCGTCGTGAACGTCTCCATGCGCAGCGGATCAAACCAGTTGCACGGCACGGCGTACGACTTCCTCCGCAACGACGCTCTGGATGCGAACACCTGGCTCAACAACAAGTCCGGGCTGACCATGCCGCCCTTCCGCTATAACCAGTTCGGCGCCACCATCGGCGGCCCAATCCGTCGAGACAGGACCTTCTTCTTCTTCAACTACGAGGGACTGCGCCGCAGCACCGGGCGCACGTTTCTGTTCTCGGTGCCGACGCCCGAGCAGCGTGGCGGCGACTTCAGCCAGACGCGCGCGCAGAACGGCCAAACGATCGCAATCTACGATCCGCTTGCCCTGCGCCAGGTGGGTACGGCCTACGAGCGTGGCCAGTTCCCGCGCAACGTGATCCCGCCAGACCGCTTCAACACGGTGAGCAAGAATATCCTCAACTACTGGGCGCAACCGAACCTGCCCGGGGACCCGGTCACCAGGATCAACAACTTCATCAAGAACAGCAGCGAAACCTACGCGGTGAACCAGACAAACACGCGCATCGACCACAGCTTCAGCCAGGCCAACCGGCTGTTCGGCCGTTTCTCGTGGAACGAGTCCTGGGTGACGCCGCCCAACGTGTTCGGCAACAATGCCAACCCGGCCTCCGGCCCACAGCTTTTCACGCAACGCAACCTGGCCATCAATGACACCCATTCGTTTTCCCCGACCACTTTCGCCACCTTCCGTGTCGGCTTTGCGCGGCTGAGGGATTACAACAACCCGCTCGACACCAACTTCGATTCGACGCAACTCGGCTTCCCCGCCTACTTCCGCGATATTCAGGCGGCGCGCGTGTTTCCTTCCATCACGGTAGATGGCTACTCGGTCAGCGATATCGGCTTTGGCACGAGCAGCGTCGGCCCGGTGAACGACACCATCATCAACAACATTTCCAACGCTTACACGGCCCAGAGCGACCTGACGCACACGCGCGGCAGCCATGTGTTTAAGGCCGGGTTCGAGTACCGCCTGTTCCGGTCCGCCGGCTACTGGCCGAACCTGCCGTGGTTCAGCTTCAGTCCAGGCTGGACGCAGGGGCCGAACCCGCAGCAAGGGAGCGCGACGGCCGGTCACAGCTTTGCCAGCTACCTGCTCGGCCTGGCCGGTGGCGGCAACGCGCAAATCAAAACCACTCAGGATATCCAGACCCGTTACGTCGCGGCCTTTCTGCAAGATGACTACAAGCTGACGCGCAAGCTGACTCTCAACATCGGGCTGCGCTTCGAGACCGAGAATCTTCGTACGGACCGGTACAACCGACTCAACTTTATCGACTTCACCAGCCCGAGCCCGCTCCAGGCCCCGGGTCTGGGACAGCTTCGCGGCGGGCTTGGCTTCGTGGGGGTGAACGGCAATTCCCGCGAGCAGGCGAACGTATGCTACAACTGGTCGCCGCGGTTCGGATTCGCGTACCAGTTGACCGAGAAGATGGTTGTCCGCGGCGGATACGGCATTTTCTTCGCTCCCCGCACGGGCTGGGATTTCAATTTGCTTGGACAGATCGGCTTCTCGGCGGTTACCCCACACGTCGCTAGCCCCGACGGCGTCACGCCCACAACGTATTACTCGGATCCGTTCCCGAATGGCCTGGTCGCCCCATCCGGTTCCAGGCTCGGCCTGCTCACCAACGTCGGCGGCGGCATCACTGCGCCCGACCGCGACCAGAAGGGTCTCTACATGCAGCAGTGGAACCTCAGCGTCCAGCGCCAGTTACCAGCCGACATTGCCCTTGACCTCGCCTATGCGGGCAGCAAGGGCACCCATATTTGGCAGAACCTTCAGTACAACCAGCTCCCCGACCAACACCTGGCGCTCAAAGGTGATTTGCGCCGCGTGATCCCGAACCCTTTTCGCGGCATTATTCCCGCTAATCAGTCGCTGGGCGGCGCCACGACCACCTACGGGCAGTTGCTGCGGCCGTACCCGCAGTTCACCGGCGTCATGACCTACGGTTCCACCTCGGGCAGTTCCACCTACCACGCGCTGGAGATCCGCGCCGAAAAGCGGTATTCGCATGGTGTGAATTTCCTGGTGGGCTACACCCTCAACAAGATGATCGACGATGGCGCGCCACGCGGGCGGATTGGCTGGCTCGGCGATGTGCCGATCTTCCAGAATGACAACAACCGCCGCGCCGAGCGGAGCGTGAACTCGCAGTTGAGCTCGCAGCGGCTGTCCATCGCCGCCGGCTGGGAGCTGCCTGTCGGCCGCGGCAAGGCGCTTCAATCCGGGATATCGCCGCTGGCCGACAGGATCATCGGGGGTTGGCAGATCAACATGATCAGCACACTTCAGAGCGGTATCCCGCTCACACTCACCTGCGCCGTGAACAACACCAATTCGTACGGCGGCGGTTGCCGTCCGAACAGCACCGGACGAAGCGCGAAGCTTTCCGGGCCGATCGAGGACAGGCTCAACCGCTTTTTCGACACCTCGGCCTTTACCCAACCCGACCCGTTCACCTTCGGAAACGTGAGCCGGACGCTGCCGGACGTTCGCGGCCCCGGCACGGTCAACTTTGACCTTTCCGTCCTCAAGAACATTCCGGTGAACGAACGCGTTCGCATCCAGTTCCGGGCCGAGGCTTTCAACGCTTTCAACAACGTGAATTTCTCGAAGCCCGGCGCCGCTTTCGGCTCGACCAGCTTTGGTGTCATCTCGAGCGCTGGTGGCGCCCGCATCCTGCAACTCGCGCTGAAGTTGTATTTTTAACTACCGGGGATGCGATGAGGACTCTGCTTCCCGTCATCCTGCTCGCGGCCGCATTTCCGGTAGCGCCCCCCAACCGCGGCGTCATCGATACTTCGGCGAGCCCGTACGTCAAGGTCCGGTCGTTCGATCTTGACGCCGTGCGCTGGAGACAGGGCTTTTGGGCCGACCGCTTCCGGCTTGTCCAGGAAAAGAGCCTTCCCGCTCTCTGGCGGGTGATGCAGGATTCGGGCAACTCCGCCAACTTTGTCAATCTCAAGATCGCGGCCGGCCTCGCGGCGGGCAAGTTCCAGGGCAACAACTGGAGCGACGGCGATGTATACAAGGCCGTCGAAACGATGGCTGCCGTCTATGCCCAGACCAGGAACCCCGAGCTGAACCGCCTGATGGACGAAACCATCGCCGTCATCGCCAGGGCGCAGACACCGGAAGGCTACATTGGCACGCAGACCCAGCTCACTGACAAGAAGCGATGGGGCCAGGTGGATTACCACGAGCTGTACAACATGGGCCATCTGATCACCGCGGCCTGCATTCACCACCGCGCCACCGGCAAGGACAACTTCCTGGCGGTGGCGCGAAAAGCGGCAGACTTCCTCTATGGTGTCTTCGAACCGCGTCCGCCGGAGTTGGCCAATTTCGACTTCAACCCGTCCCAGGTCATGGGGGTGGTGGAACTCTACCGGACCACACGGGACCCGAAATACCGGGATCTCGGCCACATCTTCTCGGTCATGCGCGGCTCGCGGCCCGGCGGCACGGATCACCTCCAGACGCGCGTCCCGCTGCGGCAGGAGACGGAAGCGGTCGGCCATTCCGTCACCGGACCCTACCTTTGGGCCGGCGCCGCCGACGTCTACGCGGAAACCGGCGAAGCGGAATTGTGGAACGCGGTGGTCCGGCTGTGGGAGGACGCCAGCTATCGGAAGATGTACATCACCGGCGGCATCGCCGCCATTAACGAGGGCGTGTCCTTCCGCGGTGATCACGTCCGCGAAGCCTTCGGCTTCCCCTATCAGTTGCCCAATGCCATCGCTTACAACGAGACCTGCGCCAACATCGCCCATGCGATGTGGAGCTGGCGCATGCTGGGCATCTCCGGCGATGCGCGCTACGCCGACGTCATCGAGCAGGTCCTCTACAACAGCGTTCTCTCCGGGTGGGGTTTGGACGGTACGACATACTGTTATGTGAACGTGCTGCGGCGTCTCGGCAAGGAGGACCGGCTGCTCCGCTGCGACAGCTTCTCGCGCTGGCCTTCCACCACCACGCCGGGCGCTCCATACTGTTACTGCTGCCCGCCTAACCTGACCCGCACGATCGCCGAACTGAGCGGCTGGGCGTACGGCTGGTCGGATCAGGCCGTCTGGGTGCATCTCTACGGCGGCAACCGGCTCAAGTCCACGCTGCCGGACGGCACAGCGGTGGACCTCGCGCAGGAGACCGATTACCCCTGGCAGGGGCTGGTCAAGCTCACCGTCAACCAGCCTGCGGGCAAGGAATTCGGCCTGATGCTGCGGATTCCGGGGTGGTCCCACAACCCATCGCTCAAGATCAATGGCAAGCCCGCCGGTGTCGCCCTGAAGCCGCAGAGCTACGCCGAAGTGCGCCGCCGCTGGCATCCCGGCGACACTCTCGAATTAGACCTCGGGATGGAGCCCCGGCTCGTTGAAGCGAACCCGAAGGTCGAGGAAGCATGGAATCAGGTCGGGGTGATGCGCGGCCCGCTGGTCTATTGCCTGGAGTCGCCTGACCTGCCGCCGGGCATCAAGCCCCTCGAGGTCGCACTGCCCGTGAATGCACGGCTGACTGCACGTCACGACCCGTCGCTGCTGGCTGGCGTCACGGTGGTCGAAACGCAGGGCCGCCTGATCCGCTCGGGCGACTGGTCCGGCAAGTTGTATCGCGCGATCGCGCCAGCCAGGCCGGAGACGATCAACGTGAAGCTCATCCCATACTACGCCTGGAACAATCGCGGCGTCCCGTACATGACAGTATGGCTGCGGGCAATTCACTAACATATCGTCCGGTGACGAGCAGGAAATATCATGGCCGCTTCGATTTTGCAGAATTATTGAAGTCTAACCTGAGAATAAGCACGTAGCTAAAGGAGGGTATATATGGAACATATCCGGCTTCGGCCCGCGATTCTCACGGGCCTGCAAACGCTCTTGCTGCTGGCTCTCACCGCGCTCCATCTCTGGGGGCAGGCGGCGACGGGCAGTCTGGCAGGGACTGTACAGGATTCAACCGGTGCGGTCGTTCCTGGCGCCAAGGTGTTGGCCACGAACGAGGCGACCGGCATCAGTTGGGCCACCGAAACGTCGGCCACGGGAACTTATCTGTTTCCGAACCTCACCGCCGCCACTTACCGGCTGTCGGTGGAAGCCTCCGGCTTCAAACGGGCCGAATTCCCCGCGATCCGGGTCAACGTCGGGGCCACGGTTACACAGCCGGTGGAACTCGAAGTCGGCGCGGTGACCGAAAGCATCCAGGTCTCCGGCACGGCGCTACAGATCGAAACGACCAGCGGCGCGGTCAGCTCCGCGATTCAGGTCGAGCAGATCTTCGAGCTGCCGCTGCCGAGCCGGGATGTGTTCAATCTTGTGAACCTGGTGCCGGGCGCTTTCATGACCAGCGGCATGCAGGGCGGCGCGGTGTCCATCGGGGGCGGCCGCGGCACGTCCGCCAGGGCGTTGCTGGACGGGGTGAACAACACGCGCGGCGGGTTCGCCGTGCAGAACATCGAGATGCACCCCCCGATCGATGCGATGCAGGAGTTCACCGTGCAGGTGAGCGCGATGGGCGCTGAATACGGGCGCAGTTCGGCCGGCTTCATCAATGCGGTGACGAAGAGCGGCGCCAACGTGTTCCACGGCAGTTTGTATGAATTTCTGCGCAACGACAAGCTCGACGCGGTCGGCTGGGGCAACGACACCAAACCGAAACTGATTCGAAACAACTTTGGCGGCACCATCGGCGGACCCCTCCGGCGCAACAAAACGTTCTTCTTTTACAACCTGGACGCCCAGCGTCAACGCCAGGCGGCAGCTCGCACCCGCGACGTCGGACTCCCGGCGTTCCAGCGTGGCGACTTTTCGAATGCCACAGCTCTGATTCAGGGAAGCCGCCAGGTCGTTCCCATACACGACCCGGCTTCGGGAACCGGCACCTTCGCCGCCCCGCGCGCCACCACACCCTTTCCCGACAACATCATCCCTTCCAACCGCATCGACGCGGTCGCCCGCGCCATTTTGGCTTCCAACCCGATACCGGCCGCGAACCGGCCTCCCAATAACGTCGATAACTATTCCGGCAACTATCAAGAGAACGCGCCGCTGCCTTACGATGCGGAATATCACACCCTGCGTGTCGATCATGCCTGGCGAGATAACGTGCGTACGTTCGGACGCTGGATCGGCGCGCCGGGTGTGGACGACTACACTCTGCCCGCCTCCGGCTACGGCCCCGCCGACCCGGACTCCGTGCTGTTCAACTATGACCATCACAATGTGGCGGTGGTCACTGACGTGACCTTCTCGCCGACGTTTGTCGGCAAGTTCCTCGCGGGCTGGAACCGGGTTTTGATCCGCCGCCGCAGCGGCGATTGCTGCGAAACGAACTACGCGCAGAAGTTCGGTCTTGCGGAGGTGGCGCGCGTGGCCGGCCGGGCGTTCCCCCGGTTGAACTTCGGCGGGGGCCTGACGCCGGTCACGCAGATCGGCGCGCCGGGTAACCAGAACCGGCTGGCGGCCTTGAGCCAGTTCGACTACCAGGCTGACTTCACCAAAGTCATCAGCCGCCACTCCCTGAAGTGGGGCTTTATGTCAACGTACTATCAGGGCAACGAAAACAGCCGGCGCCTCGAGGGTGGCGTGTTCGCTTTCAACGGGCGTTTCACCCAGGGCTATAACGCCAGCGGCCAGGCGATCCTGAGGACGGGTCTGCCGTTTGCCGACTTTCTGTTGGGACGGCTGAACAACGTCCAGGCCGTGGTGACTCCCACCTTCGGCCTGCGGATTCACCATTACGCGGGATATTTTCAGAACGACTTGCAGGTTACTCCCAACCTCACTCTCAACCTTGGCGTCCGCTACGAAATCGAGAACCCGATGTACGAAGTCGCCAACCGCTTCTCCGGCCTCTGCCAGTTCTGCCCGGCCCCGCTGGCCGGACAGTATGGTATCCCAGCGGGCGCCATTGGAGCTGTCACCTTCGCCGGAAGAGATGGCAAGGGCAAGTATCTCTACCGGTGGGACAAGAATAACTTCTCGCCGCGCTTCGGCTTCGCCTGGCGCCTGCCCGGTATCGAGAATACCGTTCTCCGCGGCGGTTACGGCATCTTTTATGGCAACCCGTACGACGAGGCGGTGATCCAGCGGCCGATCCTGGGCTTGAGCCAGCAATATCAGGTGGGCCACCCGGTGCCGTTCACCCTCGCCCAAGGCCTGCCGGCAGGCGCCATTTCGTCGCCGCCGGAATCGGGACTCACGTCCTCGTTCGGTTTCCGCGGTACGCCGTACGCGATCAGCGGGATCGAGGCTTTCGACGAAGCGCGCGTGACGCAGTATTCTCACAGCCTGAACCTGAACTTGCAGACCAGTCTCCACGGCTGGTTCTTCGAGCTCGGCCTGGTCTCCACGCTGACCCGCCATAACCCCTTGGGTCACCAGAACATCAACCAGATCCGAGCCGAAGATCTCCCGAAGCTGGGGCAGGGAGTCCCGGAACTCTCTTTGCGCCCCTGGCAGATCTTCACCGGGTCAGCGCCCGACATCACCATTACCACGGCCAACTGGGGCGTCTCGAACGCGTGGCTGGGCACCTTCAAAGCGGAAAGGCGTTATCGCAACGGGCTGGGAATGACCGTCGCTTACACGTACACCACCTGGATCGACACCACTCCTGCGGCCGGTGACACGACTTCCGGCGACAATGACAACCTCCAGGACATTTACAACCGCGCAGGCGAGCGCGCCGCATCGAACTTCTTGATCCCGCACCGGCTCGTCCTCGCGCCGATCTGGGACCTGCCGTTCGGCCGCGGACGGAATTGGGGCCGCGCATGGCATCCAATCATCGACGCCGTAGCGGGCGGCTGGCAGCTCGCCACCATCGGCACGCTGCGCGCCGGTTCGCCTTTCGGTGTCGGCGTCTTGGACGGGCCGCGAGCGGTGCTGGGGGACTCGGCTGGCGGGCGGGCGCTGCGGCCGAACCTGGTGAGTTCGGACCTTTACTCGGCGAACAAAGGAAAACCGCTCGCCGACGGGAGCCGAGGCCTCGAGTGGTTGAATCCGGCGGCGTTTGCCATACCGGCGCGCTACACGCTCGGGAATGCTTCGCGGACACTGCCCGGCGTTTACGGACCGGGGTCGGTCAGCTTCGATCTCATGGTGGCCAAGAACTTCCGCTGGCGGGAGCGCTGGCGCGCGCAGTTCCGCTGGGAGATGTTCAACTTCACCAACACCCCGGCGTTCGGCCTCCCCGACCAGACCGTCGGTTCGAGTGAGTTCGGCCGGGTGATTTCCGCCGGTGCCCGGCGCATCATGCAGTTCGGGCTCAAGCTGTACTGGTGACAAGCGGCTGGCGTGCTTCTGGCCCCGTGCCACGACGGAAAATGCTCGATGACCGCATCCAATGTGCCGCGGGTATCTCCCCGCCGAAAATCCGGATCAGCGGTGTTCGGATCCACTCGCTTCGAGGCCGGTTGCAGGAGCGCTTCGGCTGGTCGCTCGGTTGGACAGACACCCGCGCCGCCACCCTGGTGGAAGTTACAACTGATGCTGGCTTGACCGGCTGGGGCGACGGCGCCTGTGACGCCGCACTGCTGGCGCGGTACGCCGACCGGATCATCGGGCGCTCGCCGTTTGAAGTCGAGGCCATCTATGAAGAGCTCCGCCAGCCGGCCGGTCCCCAGCAGCGGCCCGGGCCCCCGGCCGCTCCGGCGCTGGATATCGCTCTCTGGGACCTCGCCGGCCAGGCGCTCGGTGTGCCCGTCTCCACTTTGCTGGGGCGCCGCTACCGAGACCGCGTCTCGGTCTATCTCACCGCCCTCTATCGCAAGGATTGGCCGGACCTTTCCGGGGGGCTCGCGTCTGAAGCGCGCTCTTGGGTCGCGGCCGGATTCCGGGCCCTTAAGATGAAGATCGGATACTCCCCGCAGACGGACGTCGAGATTGTTCGCGCGGTCCGGGAGGCCATCGGTCCTGCCATCGCCCTGGGTGTGGATGCCAACTGCGCTTACGACGCCGGCACTGCCGCCAGCCTGGGCGTGCGTCTCGAGCCGTTCGACCTCATGTTCTTCGAAGAACCGTTGCTCGCCGATGACCTCGATGGTTACCGCCGTCTCCGGAAGGTGCTCCGCATTCCACTGGCCGCGGGCGAGACGGCTCCCGCCGACTGGCTCATTGTCAATTATGTTCAGCCGCGGCTGATCGATATCCTCCAGCCGGATCTCGAACACATCGGTTTCACCGGAGCCAGGCTGCTCACCCACCTCTGCTGGCTGAACCGCATCCGCCTCATCCCGCACAACTGGGGTACGGCATTGCGAACGGCCGCGACCCTGCACTGGATGAGCTGCTGCCCGCCGCTCACGCCTGCGCTGAATCCGCCCGAGCCCAAGTTCGAGTTCGAGCAGACCGAACATCCCTTTCGCGACGCGATCATCAAGGAGCACATCACCTTCGACCCCGTCGATGGCGCCGTCGCCGTGCCCGAAGGACCTGGGCTGGGAGTCACCGTGATTCCCGAGGCCATTGGAGAATATCGCACCGGCCTCGTGTCGATTCCAGACCGTTGAACCTGCGGCGCAACAGGGACGCGTAAACCGATGAGGAACATTTTGCTGGCTCTCTTTACCGCGGTCGCTTGGGCGGCTTCGCCCGACGCCGACCCGCTGACGGCGCCATCCGGTCAGCCGGAGTATCCGCTCTACTCGCCGTTCTTCGGATCCTCGCATCGCTTCACGGCGGCGGACCTGGCGGCGATCGCACACGCGTTCGATTTCGTCTACGGGCAGGCGGCGTCAAGAGAGGAAATGGACGCGGCCCGGCGGGTCAATCCGCGCGTCCAGTTCATCAAGTACGTGGGCGCGTGGACCATGCCCGCCGACGCCGCCGAACGCAGCCTGCGCCGGCAGATCCTGTACTATCCGTGCGCCACGCTTGGCGAGGATCTGGACGTGGCGGCAACGGAATTCCGGCTTATGGAGATTCCGGAACGTAAGCCGGTCTCGCTGAAGCCGTCCAACATTGCCGGACCGTACTCGAAGAGCATTGGCGAGTACGTCACCTGGATCCGCATCGGCGACGAGCTTATGCGCGTGGAATCGTTCGACGCCCCGGCCAGCCGCGTTCGCGTCACACGCAACTTCGACGGCGGGAAGGCGCAGTCGCACCGCCAAGGCGATCCCGTCTTCTCACCCGCCTACGGCGTAGCGCCCCTCACACCGAGCGAATGGGAGAGCAGCCGCACCTTGACGTATCACCACGACCCAGCCTTCCCCGCGCGATGGTCGCGCATTTACGACACTCTCGCCCAGTTTGTGGCCGGCGGGGGAGACGGCATCTGGATCGATGTCCTGATGGACCGAAGCCTGGACGAAGCCGACGTTGACGGCAAGTACATGCGCCAGCCGGGACCGTCAATCTGCCCGACGTGGAATTTTGCCACGGGCCGGCTCTACCGGCGCGACGAGTTCCGTCGAAATAATGAAGCGGGCGTCCGGTGGATTCAAGAGCACTTCCGGGAGAAGTTCGGACGGTATCCGGCCATCTACGCGAACAACATGATGGCCGCGCATTACGAGGAGGGGCAGGGCGGGGGCAAGTTCTACCTGCTTTCCACTCCCGAGAAGCCGCGTCCGGTGGACGGTATGTGCATCGAGGATTTTATGGGCGGGTACGACTTCGCCGAATGGGAGCTGTGGAAGAAATCGCGGACCGCGTCGATCCCCAGGAAGGCCTGCTATCCCTGCAACGCAAACTACAAGAACTGGGCCGAAAACATGAAGGTGCTCATGAAATCGGCGCAAGCGGGGATGCACGCCATTCCACTCATCATAAATGCGGGGATGAAGACTGCCGTGTTCGAAGCCATGGACCGCACGGCCCGTCACGAGTGGGAGTTGTGGGCTTACGCGAGCTACCTGCTCGGCGTCGAGAAGAAGAACGGCGTGTGCCCGACAAAGCTGGGAGTGCCGATGTTCTACCGGGACGGCGAAAAACGCTACGTGGCGATCGACCCGATGTACTACTGGCGCATCGGCGAACCCGCCGAGACGGTGAAGGCCGAGGAACTGGCGCGCTACCGCGTACCTGGAACCGAAGTGCACCGCCGGCGCTTCACGAAAGCGGTAGTGCTCGTTAACCCAGGCTCACTAATGCAGGAGGTCCGGTTGGAAGATCCTCTCACCGACCCCGAATCGGGTGTGAAGGCGACGTCGGTAACGCTCGCTCCGCAAAGCGGAAGGATCCTGCTGAAGTAATTCCACGCGAGGACTAAGCAAACTGAATCGGAGATCGTTGCTGGTCGTATCAATTCCGGGCTGACTCCGGCAGCGTCCGCACCTGGCGCTCCACTTTCGCCGGCAGCCCCTTCAGATCGAAGTTAGCCAGCGATTTCTCCGCCGGCAGCCGGATTCCCGCAGCCGTTTTCGAATCCGGCTCTGACGCCGCCCCTCCATCCTGGCCGTCTTGGCGTCCATGACCGCCGCGGTCACTCACGCGCGTGCTCGCACCCGCGCTCGCGGGCCAATTCCCCAGCGCATCCCGGATCAGGTTGACGATCGCCCGCCGGTTCTGCGCGATCAGTTTGAGCCAGGCCCCGGCGCCTTTCTGCGGGAAGTAGATGCCACGGAAGAAGAGCCGGGTGATAAGGTGGCTGATCCGATACGGGACCTGCTGCTGCCGGATGGCCCCAAGGGCCCTTCGGGTGGCCGCCGGGCTGTAGGAGTTCCGCCAGGCGTGAGTGACCTCGCGCTGGACCTCCGGAATGGTCATTCTCAGGGGCGTGTGCGCCATCTGGAACGGCGTGAAGTCCAGCCAATGCTTGGGCCGCGTCAGCCGGCCCTCCTGCGCCAGCCGGGCGTATAACGGCGTACCCGGGAAGGGCGTAATCTGCCCAAAAACGGGCAGAACCGGCGGCCAGTCGCGGATCTGGTCCAGCGTGCGCTCGGCAACTCCCGGAACGTCGTTGTCCAGCCCGAAGATGAAGGAGGTGATCGCGTAGACGTTCCGCCGGGCCAGGCGCTCGAGCACCGCGGCGTACTCGGCGGGCTTGCTGAAGTCCTTGTTCACGCTCGCCAGGTTGGCGGGGTCGATCGATTCCATGCCGATGAAGATCCACTTCCCGCCCGAGTCCGCGATCAGATCCACCAGTTCCTCATCGCGCAGCAGGTTGGCGCTGATCTGGGCTACCCAGGCGAGCTGGGCTCCGGCGGCGATGATGTCGCGCAGCAGCGCCTTGGTCCGCTTGACGTTGATGGCGAAGTTGTCATCGACGAAGAAGACCGCGATCTTGCCGCGCGTTCTGCGGGCGCGCGACTTCAGCCGCAGCATCTCGTCCACCACGCTCCGGTTGGAGCGGAACCGTATCGAGTTGCCGAAAAAGCCCGTGACGGTGCAGAACTCGCAGCCGTAGGGACAGCCGCGCCCGGTCTCGATCGGGATGATATGGAAGGTTTCCCACTGCGTCCGGAAATGCCCCATGATCGGCCGCAGGAAACCGGGAATGCGGTTGAACTGCTCGATGTCGAGCGACTCCCAGGGGATCTGAGGGTAGCCCTGGAGGTCGGGCTTGCGCGGCTGGCCGCAGGCGTCCAGGGGGGCGTAGACTTCCTTCAACTCGCCGCACTCGGCGTCTGCGACGATGCGCGCCCAGGTCTCGTCGGCTTCGCCGACCGCCACGGCGTCGGCATGGCGCGGGCCGCCGTCGCGGCCCAGCGCCTCATCCGGCATCGCGGTCACATGCGGTCCGCCCATCACCACCGGCACGCCGGCGGCGCGGAGCGCGTCGGCCACCCTGTAGGCTTTGGCGATCATCCGGGTCATCGCGCCGATTCCGACCAGCCCGATGTCGTTTTCGAGCACCAGGCGCACCAGGGCGGCATCGGTCATCGGCTTCGTGTTGCCGTCGATCAGCAGCACCTCGTGGCCTGGCGGGGTCAGCGCCTGGAGCAGAAACATCCACAAGTGCGGCATGAAGTTGCGCGTCACGCCGTTGTCCGGGTTGTAGAGCAGCACTTTCATGAACGCCGATCTCGGGCGACCCTGCTGCAACGGTCTCCACTAAACGTCGGCAGCCGCCAGCCGGCGACGGCCGCTCGTTCAACTATACCGCGGCGGCCGCGCCCGTCAACCAGGAGATGCATCGGGCGCCCGTTTCCACCCCATGAACAAGGAATCTGGCGGGTGTTCAGAAGAACGCCCGGATCAGCTCGAACTCCGGCTCGAACTGCGCCATCAGCCACGGCAGGCGGTCGCTGACGCCCAGCGCTTCCGCCGCTTCCGAAGCCGCGTCGTTTCGATCGGGCCTCACCGGCGGGAGCGCGTGCCCCAGGTCCGCCGCGATCAGGTTGGCCGCCCGGATCACGTGACTCAGGTGGAGCTGGCCCGAATCGGCTTCATCCGGGCAGTGGTGGAACCGCACCGCTTCCTGGATCGGCTTGGGGAGGTTCCACTTCTCCAGCGCCGCTCCGGAAAGCTCGGCGTGCGTCGCGCCCATCACGCTGCTTTCGCACTCCTCCATCGACCGTCCGCGCGCATTGAACAGCTCCCGAATCTCCAGATGTTCCTTCGGCAGGCCGGTCGCGATCAGCAGCTTGCCCAGGTCGTGAAGCAGGCCGGCCACGAACGCCCCTTCCGGGTACGGGGCCGGGACCATTTCAACCAGGAAGTCCGCCAGGATTGCCGTCGCCACCGAATGCAGATCGAATGCGGCCATCGACCACCCCGGCGGCGCGGCCACGTTCCGCCACATCCGGGAAACCGAGAAACTCAGCAGCGTGTTGCGCAACTTCACGATCCCCAGGATTGCCACCGCGTGCCGTACGGAATTCACCGTGCCCTGAAATCCGTAAAGCGCCGAATTCACCAGCCGAAGGACATTGCCGGCCAGCACCGTATCCTTCTCGATCAGTTCGGCCAGCTCGCCGAAAGACACGTCCTCCTGGGCCAGCGAGGCCAGCAGCCGGTTCAGGATGGGAGAAAACGGAGGCAGGCGGTCCACGCAGCGCAGGGCCTGCTCCCGGCAGGCCGCCCTCCGGCTCTCGGGCGAACTCACATCCCGTAATATCGGCGGGACGCCGGGAAACTTCATCAACTCCCCATTTCACAGTACGATAAGGACTATGGGTGACCGCTCCCCGGCCATCGCCGTCCGCGGCCTCCGCAAGCTCTATGGCGATAAGGCCGCCGTTGACGGCCTGGACCTCACCGTTCCGCGCGGTTGCTTCTTCGGCTTCCTGGGCCCCAACGGCGCCGGCAAGACCACCACCATCCGCATGCTCATCGGCCTGGTCCAGCCCACTTCCGGCGCCATCGAATTGCTCGGCTTGCCGATGCCGCAAAGCGCGCTCGAGATCAAGAGGATGATTGGCCTGGTGCCCGATGAATCCTTGCTGTTCGACCGACTCACCGGCCGCGAGTTCCTGGAGTTCGTCGGCCGCATGTACGGCCTGCCCCGCCCCACCGCCACCGCCCGCGCCGGCGAGCTGCTCGAG
>Ga0315314_1002413_pt1 | contig 15467 bp, 20 predicted proteins | sample TDP9_MG_FD_203631 | JGI IMG/M metagenome (GOLD analysis project Ga0315314, IMG submission 203631) | Freshwater sediment microbial communities from Lake Towuti, South Sulawesi, Indonesia - TDP9 | ecosystem: Environmental > Aquatic > Freshwater > Lake > Sediment | place: Indonesia: South Sulawesi...
TTTTCAATTTAACAATTTCGTTTTCCAGCTGCTTAATATATGCGTCCTTGTCCATAGAATCATTATCGGCCAAAGACAAAAGTTTACTAAAGTAATTCAATTACTCGAAATTGGGTGAACGCTTACAGGGAAAGAATCTTTGCACGAAAACATCAATCTGCATATGCCTATACCATTACGCCCAATTCCTTTCCAAAATATCTTATATATAGGTGATGGATTAACAGATGTTCCATGTATGACTGTTATCAGAAAGAACGGTGGCTATGCTATAGCTGTATATAAGTCAAGTGATTCAAAAGGCCTGAAAATATGTAAAGAGTTGTTAAAGGCAGAGAGAGTAGATTTCATTGCTGAAGCAGATTATAGAAGTAAGAAAGAACTTGACCGTTTGGTAAAATTATTGTTAAATAATATAGTCGAAGGAATTCGGTACGGTAAAGAGTCGTTTAATCAGTCAAAGAAATACTTATCTTGAGGGTAAAATGGCTAAAATATCAGCGAAAAACTGTCGCTCAAATAAGAAGAATTCGGTTGCTATTTGCACAGAGTCTAAATCGATCAAGAAAAAGGCGGTTGTTGGCAGAGAAAACTCCCCAAATCAAGTCTGTTCACACAGAACGCCAACACAACTTCATGCATCAATTTATATAGACCCGTCGCTTGGAACCCGTGTCTCGAACATGTGAGGTTGCGACTACCCGGAGCCGAGCAGCCATTTGGCCACGGCGTACACGCTAAGACCAATGCAGAGTAAGCCAAGGCCAAGGCATACAAAGCCGAAAATATTGATGACCGCCGCTATAAAAGCCTCTTCAAAATAAGGCGAATTAGCTGATCGTTTCTTAATTATGCGCCCGACAATGCACAGTGGACATGCGACGCCTAACAAGCCAAGTCCTGTCAGGACACTTCTAAGAGGGCTATTGAAGAACGGCTGCTTGGACGCAGGCAGAATCGCAACGACGGCAAAACATACAACGGCGATGCCAAGTGCGATTCCAGTTACAGATAGGACCATCTTCCTAGAGAACCTTTGCCGGCTCTTTCGCTGAATGTCATTCTGTTCGCTCATAGTAAAACTCCGTCCAAAGCCTGCGCGGAAGCTTACTACCATGACCGGCAATCGGGTTTATTGCGAGATTTCTGCCGCGGTTTTACAGTAGTAGCGGTTATTTCTTTTTCCCGGCTTTCTTTGTGCTCTTTTTCGGCTTGGCTTTTGTTGGCTTTGTCGCGCGACAGCCGCATGTATTACACATTTTCGTTTCTCCTTTTATAATCCGTCGCCGTACCGGCGACGGATTGAACCCCACGTAAAACGTGGGGCTAAAAACTATTTAAATTCATTCATACTTATAATAATCAGCTAATGCGTGCAAATCAATTCAAATTTTAATAAAGCCCTTTGACAATCTGAATTAAACAATCAATAATCATTCATCCTTAATCATTTGTTTTAGCCGAAGTGGCGGAACTGGCAGACGCGCGGGACTCAAAATCCCGTCCGGTTCACCCCGGGTGTGGGTTCGACTCCCACCTTCGGCAGTTGTTTTGTGGCTCGTCGTTCGTGGTTCGTGCCTCGTGAAGCGTATCGAGTAATAGGCCATCGCACATTCGTATATTGAATCTTATCATTTTTCTGGCATTTCGGCCAATTCAACAATATAATATCTTTATGGAGTATAAGTTCACCAAGTATTTTGAAAAGGAAGTGTTAAGAAAGCGTCCATATATTAAAAAAGAATGGTGTATTCGAGTGTTAGAAAATCCTATCCGTGTTGAACAGCAGGAAGGAAATCGCTTTCGATTCTGGGGCATGGTTAATGAATTAGAAGGCAGAGTATTACGCGTGATAACACTTGAAGATAAAATAACAATACATAACGCTTTTCCTGATAGAGGATACAAGATATGAAACTAAATTATTATCCGGAAACAGATTCGCTTTATATTGACCTTGCTGAACGGCCGAGTGCCGAAAGCAAAGAAGTCTCCGAAGGTATCATTCTTGATTACGATGCTTCCGGAAATCTTGTCGGAATCGACATCGACAATGCCAGTAAAAAACTTGAGCTAAAGAAACTTGTACTGAATAAGCTGCCCACCGATATGCATAGTCTTTCAGCGTAGGTTAACACCACAACTTAGATAATTGGATTGCCCTCGATGACCTAATCGGCGTTGACCAAGATAGGACCAGAATGTTATGGATGATATAATGGAGTACATTCAAAAGGTTCAGGAAAGACTGGCATGGTATACAGTCGGATTTGTAAGAGTAAAAACAGATTCACGGGACGATAATCTATGCGGCTCCGGAACGCTGGTCTCTTTTAACACAAAACATGCGATTCTTACAGCAGCGCACATCGTTGAAGAGTTTAAGCAGAGTTCTCACATAGGACTGTGCTTTAGCAATAACGCATATAGATTCATTTTTCCAAAAGACCACGTAGACATAATCTATGTCGGTTGGTCCGGCAAAACAATTGAAGAGGGACCTGATATCGCTCTGATCCAACTACCTGTCAGTGAGTGCGAAACTCTGGAAACTTACAAATCATTCTATGAACTTTCATGTATGATCGATGGTGGCGAAATCAAAACTGCCAACTATAGTGAAGGTATATTCCTTACTGGGTTTATTGGAGAGTGGACAAGAGACGGTCCCCCAGAAGCAGGTTTTGACGCAACCAAGAATTTCTGCATGCTTACGGGTGGCATAGGTAAAACAGATAATTATTGGCAGACTAACGATTTTGACTTCTGCTCCTTCACGGTACAATGCAAACATGATAATCCAAACAACTATCAAGGTTCAAGCGGCGGAGGTCTATGGAAGGTGATTGCCAGAAAAACGGATAACGGGAGTTTTGCTGTAGAAAACGCCATCTTGTGTGGCGTTGCCTACTGGCAAACCGAAATAGCCAACAGTGAAAGGCATATCATCTGTCACGCGTATAGAAGTATATACGACTGTGCGATTAGAGCATTAGCGAAAACTGCATGAGTTCCCAAAGCTCATCTCCAAGTTTCTGCTACCGGAATAGGGTCTTAAGACTTGTGATGTTGGTATCAGTGCAGAACGCGATGACATAGGTCGCTGCTTCACTTTGCTACAAATGGTGAAAGTTCGCGGAGGTGGTTGACGATCTGGGGCATTTTTTCGATGGTGTAATCCACATCTTCTTTGGTGTTGTACCTACTTAGGCTGAATCGGATCGAGCCGTGAGCGGCGGTGAACGGCACGCCCATAGCCCGAAGAACGTGACTCGGCTCCAATGACCCGGATGTGCAGGCTGAGCCGCTACTGGCACAAATACCATATTTATCGAGCATAAGCAGAATCGCTTCGCCCTCAATATACTCAAAGCTGATATTACTCGTATTGGGAAGACGATTTTTTTTATCGCCATTGAGCCGACAATCGGGACATTTCTCCAATATTGCGTTCTCAAGTTTGTCCCGCAGATATTTAACTTTGCTATTTTCCTGCTGGATATTCTCTGCTGCCAGTTCACATGCCTTACCCAGTCCGACGATTCCTGGCGCATTTTCTGTCCCCGCCCTTCTACCCCCTTCTTGATGGCCGCCCAACATAAATGGCGCTATCCGTGTTCCCTTGCGGACGTACAGAGCACCCACCCCCTTTGGTCCATGCAGCTTATGGCCTGAGAGGCTAAGTAAATCAATATTACTTTTCGATAAGTTCAACGGAATCTTGCCCACCGCCTGCACCGCATCGGTGTGAAATATTACACCCCTGCCGGCAGCTATTTCAGCAATTTCATCAACCGGGAATATCACGCCGGTCTCATTATTTGCGTACATTATCGTAACCAGAGCAGTGTTATCGTCAATCTGTTCCTCCAGCTCTGCCAAGTCAAGATGTCCCTTTTTGTCAACTGCCAGTTCGGTGACCATATAGCCGTGGTTTTCTATGTCTCGGCAAACGGCTAACACAGCGGGATGCTCGATTCTGGAAGTTATAATCTTGCGTTTATCCGGTTGCGCGGCCAGGGCGCCTTTTATGGCGGCGTTGTCACTTTCGGTGCCGCCGCTTGTAAATATTATCTCGCTGCTTTCACAGCCAAGCAAAGCAGCCACCTGCTCGCGGGCGTGACGGATTTTATGACCGATTTGCCCGCCAAATGTGTGCATACTCGATGGATTTCCGTAAAGCTCACAGAACAGCGGCTCCATCTCCGCAAGCACTTCTTTAGCTACTTTCGTGGTAGCATTGTTGTCGAAATATATTGTTTTCATTCTAAATTCTCAATTCTACATTCTTCATTCTATTCTCTGTGATTATGCGGCTGCTGGGCAGAGTCCTTATCTTCCTCGACAAAGAGCTCCTCATCGACAAATTCTCTTAGTTTAGATTCAACCAAGTCTTTCATTGTAAACTCTGCCAGCATGCACTGCGCACACATACCTCTAAAGGCCACAATAACTTTATTTCCTACCACGTCTATCAGCTCTATATTGCCTCCGTGCGCTCGCAGGGCGGGTCTTATTTGCTCATTTATTGTCTGCTGTATCAATTGTATTTTTTGAATGTTGGTGAGTTTTCCAGCCCCTTGAGGCGCCGCCAGGATAGCTTTTACCTTATCACCCTGTATTTTTTCTATTATCTTTTCTATTTCACCCTGGCATCCGCCGCAGCCACCGCCTGCCTTGCAGTAATTTGTCACCTGCTCAACGGTTATCAGATTATTTTCCCGTATTACTCTTTCGATCTCTCTTTCTGTGACGCCAAAGCAGGTACAAACGATTCTGCCTTCAAGCTCGTGTTTCTTTTTGCCGCCGGTGCGGTAATTTTCAATTGCCGCCTCAAGGGCTTCTCTACCCATAACCGAGCAGTGCATTTTCTGCTCCGGCAAACCGCCGAGATAATCGGCAATATCTCTATTTGTAACCTTAGCCGCTTCATCCAGAGTTTTACCTTTTATCATCTCGGTTAATACTGATGAGGTTGCAATGGCGCTTGCACAGCCGAAGGTCTTAAACCTCGCATCTTTGATTCTGCCGTTCTCATCGAGCTTGAACGTCAGTTTCAAGGCATCACCGCAAGCTAATGAACCAACCTCCCCCATGCCATCGGGGTTTTCTATTTCGCCGACATTTCGCGGATTAAAGAAATGGTCCTTGAGTTTGTCAGTATAATCCCACATAATTTCGTCTCTCGTGAATCGTATCTCGTATTTTCTGGACCCCCAGTGAAACTGGGGGCTAAATATTGTCAACCAACCGCTGCTTTCAACGCTTGCTCGAAATCAGAAATTATATCATCAGGATGTTCTATGCCCACAGAAACCCGAATCATTTCAGGGTGTATGGAAAGTTCCTTTCGCTTTTGCTCTGTGAATGAAACGTATTGCGACGAATATGGGTGGATTACAAGCGTTTTGCTGTCGCCAAGATTGGCGAGATGATAAGCGAGCTTAACATTAGAGATAAACTTAAAGCACGCCTGCTGGTCGGCGAGTCCAAAAGCCAGCAGTGCTCCATAACCTTTACCTGCGAACTGTCGTTTGGCAATCTCATGCGAGGAACTATTAGATAGTCCTGGGTAGTTTACCCATCTGACCTTCTTGTGACCGGCAAGATATTCAGCGAGAATCTTTGCATTTGACATGTGGCGCTCCATCCGCAGCGCCAGGGTATCGAGGCCAATCACAGTCAGAAATGAGTGCATAGGCGCAAGCGTCGTGCCAAAATTGATATGGATTTCGCGCCAGACCTTATCAAGGAAAGGTGCATCAGGCCTCTTTACGGTCGAAAGCTCAAAATCCGGATATTTTTCCAGAGGCCATGGGAACTTGCCGGAGTCGACGATAACGCCTCCTACCGCACTACCGTGTCCATTCAAGAACTTGGTAAGCGAATGCACAACAATATCGGCGCCGTGTTCGATTGGCGTGAAAAGGTAAGGCGAAGCAAGCGTATTATCCACGACAAGCGGGACGCAGTGCCGGTGCGCAATGCCGGCAAGCTGCTCAATGTCGGGAACGTCCATCTTGGGATTGCCTATTGTCTCCACGAAGATGAGCTTGGTTTTGTCTGTAATCGCCGCCTCGTACTGAGAGAGCTCCGTCGTCTCGACCAGCTTCGCTTTTATGCCAAACCTCGGCAAAACATTAGCGAAAAGAAGATATGTGGACATAAAAAGGCTATTTCCGGAGACAATCTCGTCGCCGGCTCCAGCAATTGCCATAACGGTATCTGTGACTGCAGCCATTCCTGAGCTTGTGGCAACAGCCCCCACGCCGCCTTCAAGTGCAGCTATCTTTCGTTCGAGCACATCGTTGGTAGGATTGCGGAGCCGAAGATAAATGTAACCAGCTTGCTTACCAGCAAACACGTCAGTGAGTTCTTGCGCCGTGTCAAACCGGTGAGAAGCTGTCTGATAGATCGGCGGCAGCGTTCCACTGTGCCACTGTTCCGGCGTCTGGGCCACATGGATTACCTTTGTGTCGAATTTCCACATTTCGCTTTGGTTCATTATCTTTCTCCTATGAATACATAGTGCAATTTTTTAAAAAATCATGCTGCTACCTCCCTTTGAAACCCAACAAATGAACTTGCTACGGTTCGTTTCACAAACTGTACCCTAACGCTATTATCTTGTAGGTAAAATCTCCACCATTTTATCCAGCGCCTTTTTTGCTTTCACTGCTGTCTCTTGCGGCACTTTGACTTGGTATTGCATATCCTGCAGTGAGCCGATTATCTTATCCAAAGTGATTTTTTTCATATTGGGACACACAGCCTTTTCGCTGGCTGCAATAAATTCAGCCTGCGGATTTTGCTTTTTCAAGGCATGAATTATTCCTGTCTCGGTTGCTACTATAAACCGCTTTGCGGTACTGGTCTTAACAAACTTGAGCATTTGGCCGGTGCTGAGTATCTGGTCTGAAAGCTCTTTGACCGGCTCTGTACATTCCGGATGCGCCATTACAATAGCATCTGGGTATTTTTTTTTTGCATTTTTAATATTTTCTTCGGTTATCAATACATGTATACGGCAATAGCCCGGCCATAGTATGAGGTCTCTGCCGGTCTTCTCGGCAACAAATTGGCCGAGATGCCGGTCCGGCACAAAGATAATGGGCCTATCAACTGGCAGTGAATTCACCAGCTCGACGGCATTGGCACTGGTGCAGCAAGAATCGCTCTCGGCTTTAACCTCTGCGGAACTATTCACATAACAAACCACCAGCGCATCTGGATATTTTTGTTTTAGCTGGCGTAGCTCGTCTGCGGTAATCATATCCGCCAGCGGACAGCCGGCAAATTTATCCGGTAAAAGCACGGTCTTTTCCGGAGAAAGAATAGCAGCGGTCTCTGCCATAAATTGTACGCCGCAAAATACGATTACCTTCGCGTCGGTCTGCGAGGCCTTTATGCTCAGCCCTAAAGAATCGCCGGTGAAATCGGCCAGGTCCTGAATCTCACCGATCTGATAGTTGTGCGCAAGTATCACCGCCCTGCGCTCGACCTTTAGCCTATTTATTTTTTTGAGCACCTGTTCGTTCAAAAGAATATCTCAAAAAGCAAACAGCCAAATACGAAGCACGAAATTCGAAACAATATCAAAATTCGAATTTCAAATGTTCAAAACATAATGTTTTGAATTTTGTATTTTGGTCATTTGAATTTGTTTCGAATTTCGAGATTCGATATTCGGATTTTGAATTATAGGCTTTCACTTTCAGTTTTAAGTTTTTTGTTTCTTGTGTTTTGTATAAACCAGATCAGGATGTGGTGTGCTAACGGTGACACCGGGCGGCACCGATTCTTTTATCCAGACGTTGCCGCCGATGACCGCGCCTTTGCCGATAGTTACATCGCCTAATATAGTCGCCTCGGCATAGATCGTCACGTCGTCCTCTATTGTCGGATGTCTTTTGCCCCCTTTTATTATCCGTCCCCTCTTATCTTTGGGGAAGCTCAAAGCTCCCAGCGTAGCTCCTTGATAAATCTTCACATTATTGCCTATGATTGTAGTTTCACCTATTACTACTCCGGTACCATGGTCGATAAAAAAGTTCCTGCCTATCTTTGCGCCGGGATGGATGTCGATACCCGTTTTTGCATGTGCACATTCGGTCATTATTCGCGGAATTAAAGGCACCTGTTTTAGATATAGCTCGTGTGCAATTCGGTACGTCGCAATAGCTATGATGCAGGGATAACTTATCACAATCTCCTCGTAAGATTTTGCAGCCGGGTCTCCATCGAAAGCTGCGATGACGTCACCTTTCAATAGCTTTTTGATTTTCGGTAGCTGAGCTAATAAATGCCCAGTGACATTCTCAGCCATTGTTCGGCAATCACAGCCGTCGCATTTTCTTATTCTGCACTGGTATCGGTAAGCCCGTTCTATCTGCTGGGATAGTTCTGTATAGACCTGCCAGAGGATGTCACCGATAATGAAGTCGATATTTGATTTTGTAACCGTCCTTTTGCCGGTATAGCCCGGAAAAAGCACCTCAAAGAGCAAATCAAGACTCTCCAAAATTGCGCTTCGCACCGGCAAGTTAGAAGCATCGATAAAATTTATGCCGGAATCACCCTTGAACGTGCTGACGATTTCGCCAATCAGATTTTTGAATCTCTCCACGGTCAACTTTTTCTTTCGCATTATAGGCCTCTTGGAAAAAACAAAAGTTTTCTACTGAAACATTTCGGTGGAGATATATCTTTCACCGGTATCGGGTAGAATTACCACGATCGTTTTGCCTTGGCTTTCGTTGCGCTGCGAGACCTGTATCGCCGCCCACATAGCAGCGCCTGAGCTTATCCCCGCAAATATTCCCTCTTTCGCTGCCAGTTGGCGGGCCATTTCCATAGCATCCTCATTAGCAACCTGTATAATCTCGTCGACTACATCCATATTCAACACTTGTGGGATAAATCCGGCTCCGATGCCCTGGATTTTATGCGGGCCTGGCTTACCGCCGGAAAGTACCGGCGAGCCTTTCGGCTCTACCGCTACCGTTTTTAGGTTCTTATTGTGCTGCTTTAACACTTCGCCGCATCCGGTTATTGTTCCACCTGTTCCCACCCCGGAAACAAAAATGTCCACATTGTGGCCTGTATCCTCCCAAATCTCTTTTGCCGTAGTTTCTCGGTGAATCTGCGGATTCGCAGGATTGTTAAACTGCTGCGGCATAAAGGCATTTTTGTTCTGGGCCACGAGCTGTTCAGCCCTTTCCACCGCTCCGGTCATGCCACGTTCAGCCGGCGTTAGCACAAGCTCTGCGCCGAACAACTGCAGGATTTTTCTCCGCTCGATGCTCATCGATTCGGGCATCGTCAATATCAATCTGTATCCTCTGGCAGCACAAACAAAGGCCAGTCCTATACCTGTGTTGCCGCTGGTCGGTTCGATTATAACAGTGTCCGGCTTTATAAGCCCCTGCTCTTCACCTGCCTTTATCATCGACAGTGCAATCCTATCCTTCACACTGCCGCAGGGATTACATGACTCAAGCTTGGCTAAAATGGTGGCTTTATCTGAACCAAGCTTGTTAATTCGTACTAATGGCGTATAACCAATTGTGGCTGTGATATCCTCGAATATTGCACTCATAATTCGCCTCTATGTCTATATTTGGTAATCTAAGAATCTTTTATCTTTCGCCCTATCAAGCAAATCCTGCAGCGTTATCGATTGCAAAACATTTTTAATTGCCTCGTTCACTTGCTTCCAAAGCTGCCTTGCTATACAGTCAGCAGCCCGCGCACAGTAATCTTCGTTTTCGATGCATTCAACAGTAGTCACAGGCCCCTCTAAGCAATCGAAAACATCGCTAAGTTTAATCTGATTTGGAGCTTTGGCAAGGATATATCCGCCTTTGGCACCTCTAATACTCCTGACAAACCCCGCTGATCTGAGGATAGCTATTATTTGTTCCAGATATTTCACGGATATATCCTGGTACTGGGCAATGATTTTTAGCTGCAAAGGCCCTTGCCTGTAACTTTCAGCCAGCTCTAATATGGCTCTTATTCCATATCTGGTGCGAGTCGAAAGCTTCATATTTAATCTCCCATTATTCCTACTATATTGGTAGTATATTATACGAGGTTTCTAAGCCTTGGTGCAAACAAAATTGATAAATTAGCAGAAGTTTTAGAAAATGTTTTCTAAGTCCTTTAGTATTCACTTTTTACAAGGCATAACCAAACCATCCAGCCGACAAAACCCTAAGTTTTGTAGCTAACCTCAAAAGTCAATTAGTTGACGGTCTAACCAATTGCCCCTATAATTTGGTCGATGACAAAGAACTCTATAACTTTATCAAGTATTGAACTACCTGAGCCATCATTAGACCATCTGAAAAGGCTAACCGATGACACCGGCCTATTCCAGCACGCGCTGTTTACAATACCCGACCGCACAAACGGCTACACCACAGACGATAACGCAAGAGCCGCAATGGCGATGACCAAGTATTATGCCAAATACCCTGAACCGGAAGCTCTCCGGCTTTTGGGTATATATCTTTCCTTTATCTTGCATTCACAGAATAGCGATGGCTCGATCAGAAACTTTATGAATTTTAATAGGACCTGGCGCGAGGATGAGCCGGCAAGTGACGCTCTGGGCAGAGTATTATGGGCCTGCGGGACAATTATTGCACAACCACCCTCCCCATCGTATTTGTCGATAGTTAAAGATTGCTTTGATAAATCCGTAGAACAAGTCCAGAAACAGTATCCAAGAAGTATAGCATACTCGATACTTGGTATGGCAGATTATCTTAAGCAATTCTCCAGAGCCAGTGACATCAAACGCCAATTAGAGATAGCGGCAGATGGCCTGGTAAATCGGTACAAAGAAAATAATTACCCTGATTGGCGGTGGTTTGAGGATGTCCTGGCTTATGACAATGCTGTTTTGCCACACTCACTATTTGTAGCAGGCTTGACCTTGGAGAGCAAAAAATACCGCGAAATTGCGGAAAAGACTTGTGAATTTCTTTTGGAAAATACTTTCAACGGTAAGCATTTTAGCTTTATCGGCTGTCACGGCTGGTATAAACGAGGCCGCACAAGAGCGGCATTTGACCAGCAGCCCTTAGAAGCAGCCGGCACAGTTATGATGTTACGAGCTGCTTATGACGCCACCGAAAATGACTATTTCTTGACCCTGCAAAGAAAAGCCTTCAATTGGTTCTTTGGTGAAAACGACTTGCATATGCCGCTTTACGACTCCAGAACCAAAGGATGCTGCGACGCCCTCACGCCTGACGGCGTCAATGACAATCAAGGCGCAGAGAGCATGCTGAGCTTTCTGCTGGGCTTGTTGGCCATAGTTGAAAGTTACACCATAGTTGACAAGGTAGAGGGTGGTAAAGCTCACTTTCCGCCGCAAACCAATCTCGTAGAGCAAATAATCGAAGAAAAACCAGCACCGATAAAAAAATCTATTCGCTAAGACCGAACCTTGAAAAAGACAAGTAGAATAACTTGCCTAAGATGTCACAGGTTCTAATTTCTCCAGGCCCTGACGAAATCATACCGCTGAGTAATGGGTTGCCTAATTAATTCAAAATCTCGGCTCCCTTTTCGCCAATCCACGTGACATCACGGCCCAGTCCCTGAACCATTTGACAGCCGGCTAATGAAAAGACCACAACAATTAGAACTAAAGCCAAAAGCGCTTTTCTAAACATCTTCTTGAACCTCTTTTTTTAACGGGCGGTTACAACCCCCCAGTAAACTGGGGGGGCTAATCATAGAATATTTAGCCGCCAAATTTATTTGGCGGTTTATCTTCATATATTATATAACTGCCAACGAACACAACAAGCAAGATGTGTTACATTTGGGCGATTAATGAAATGTTAAAGTATGAAAGTTGCCACCTTTAATGTCAATTCCTTGCGCGCTCGTTTGTCCATAGTGCTTCGGTGGCTCACGGAGCATCAGCCTGACATCGTATGCCTTCAGGAAACAAAAGTTCAGGATATTGATTTCCCAACCGATGAATTTGATAAGACCGGCTACAAATACGTCTTCAAAGGCCAAAAAAGCTATAATGGCGTGGCAACTTTTAGCAAAAGTCCAATCACAAACGTTGAATTTGGCTTATCTGACGAGCCCAAAGACGAGGCTCGCTTGATTAAAACAGAAACCAACGGCCTTGTGATTGTCAATACTTATGTCCCTCAGGGCGTTTCACCCGACTCGGAAAAATTTCAGTACAAATTGGAATGGTTCGAGCGCCTGCACCGCTATTTCAAAAAGAATTTCAAGTCCACCGATCCTGTTCTGTGGGTGGGGGACTTCAATATAGCACCGCAGCCGATAGACGTATACGACCCCGAAACGTTATTAGGGCACGTTTGCTTCCATCCGGAGGTTCACAAAGCATTGGCTAAAGTTTTGAAGTGGGGCTTTGTCGATGTATTTAGACTCCATTGCAGCCAGGCTGGCCAATATACATTCTGGGACTACAGATTGGCAAATTCCTTCAAACGCAATCTCGGCTGGCGATTAGACCATATCATGGCGACAAAATCTCTGGCTGAAAAGTGCACCGCCTGCTACATAGATAAGGAACCTCGGACTAAAGATAAGCCCAGCGACCACACTCCACTTGGCGCAGAGTTTACCTTGTAGTAACTCTTTTATAAACTTTATAAAATTTATAAATATTCTAACTTTTTTCTTGAACTTTAGCCTGTTATTTGCGATACTATATACAGGAAAGGAAAACTATTATGACCAAGGTAAGTATGACAAAGGCAAGACAGGATTTCACAAATATTGCAAATCGCGTAATGTATGGCGATGAGCGGATATGTATTCAAAAGAACAATAAAGCCGCCTTTGCTCTTATTCCTATTGATGACTTAGAGGTATTGGAGGCATTGGAAGATAAAATTGACGTTCAGGCAGCCAAAGCAGCCATGAAAAAAGGTAAATTTATCGACCTCGAAGTTCTGATAAAGCAATTAGGAATATAGTCAGGGATGTATAAGGTTAAAGTAGCAGAGGAAGCCGCCAAGTTTATCCGCAAACAAGATAAACACATTCAACGTCAGATTATTAACCATATTAGAGAGCTTGCCCAAAATCCACGTCCGCAGGGCTGCAAAAAATTACAGGGCTATAAAGAATTATATCGCATATCTTCTGGAAATTACCGGATTGTCTATAACATCAAAGAAAAAATGCTGCTTGTTTTTGTTGTGCTGGTAGCTCACCGCAAAGACATCTACCGTCATCTGGGAAAATAATTGCCCGATCGGTAAGGTGTGCTACGCACACCATTCCCCAATTTTGGATATTCAATGGTCGATGTGTTATATTTCTTCGCCACAGAACCGGCTGCAAAACGGAAATGTCTCAACGCCCTGGTTGAACTGCGCGGCAGCCGGCTGTCTGTCCGCGTCATGGTCCAACCCGATGTTCGGCAACTATATTGCTGCCCCAGTCCTTGGGAGATTACTGTTTGGAGAGGAACTTTTTCCCATCTGGATTGGCAACGGTACCTTTGCCAGATAGATAAACCCAACTACCATCCTGCATGACCACGAATCTCAACGGGTCTTGTGTATCCCCCAAGAATTCCAATCCCAAGAGTTTAACCTTTCCTTTGAACAGGTACACGGAACCTTTACCTGTAGGTGGGATAGGTTGAGTTACGGTGATTTTTGACATGCCGAAAGCATTTACCTGGTTAAGAAGACCGTTCCCTTCGAGAGTTCTCGCTAGAGCGGAACCAACACGCATGTCACTGTGTATCGAGATATAAATGAAATTCTTTGCGCCTGCTTTCTCCACGAGTTCCGGCGGCCAATCCCGTAGTTTGAGATCAGATGATTCACTATCGAGGTTGTTTACGTCATCCGGCAATGGTTGAAACATGGTTCGTCCATGGTCAGGTTGTGTCAAGCTTCGCCATAATTTGTAATCCTCTCCCAGTATCTCCGCAATAAGAGCTGGACGATCTACGGCTTTGCCTGCGCCAAGAAGCTGCTCTATGGTATTAGCATCTTCAATCTTTCTTTTTGCGTCACTCTCCAGCTCCGCCTTTTGGGCCTGAACTCTCTGTGCGTGCTTACCATCCGGATACTTGACCAAGTACGAATCGAGAGACACAATTGTATTGGCAATGATTGCTTTGTCCCATGCCTCTTTTTCCTTATCCTGCTGGCCGAAGGCTGATATAATCACGGAGGCCGCAACGACGAAAACGGATAGCATCAGATACAAGATTCTTCTATGTGTGTTCACTTTTTTCCCTTTCTTTTGCCGAATTATGTGTTATATGGTTCCATATAAGATGCCTTGTTGCTATATTAGCGGATATCCTATCGTGCCTGCCGAACACGTTAAATGGAATCTTATCGGTTTTCCTGTTAGCCCCCACTACGGGGGTGGGGGCTAACCCTATCAAAAAACTGGGGAACCAGGATTCGGACCTGGACTAACTGATCCAGAGTCAGTTGTGCTACCCTTACACTATTCCCCAATCTAATCGTATTGCGTATATCGTATCGCGTATTGCGTTAAGTAATCAATAAAACCCTGTGCTGTTATTTATTAACTTCTTTTGCTAACAAATCCGCTATATTTAGCAATTTCCAGCCCGCCGGCAAAAGCACCGCAGCCAGTGATATCTTCAATAAATCACCTACGATGAAAGGATATAGGCCCACCGTCAACACGGTCTTATTGGCACCCATCAGGCAGCACAGCCAGAGCAACCCGAAGGCGTAAATGGCCATATTCCCGAAAACCATTGCCAAAAGCGTAGTTCCAATTCGCCGGTCCCATCCCCTTTCAGCCAGCAATCCCATGATGTAGGCAGCGGCGATGAAACCAGCCAGATACCCTCCAGTCGGCCCAAATAATACCGCAAAACCGCCTCCTAATGCAAACACACGCAGTCCTGCTGCTCCCATCATTATGTATAAAAGCACAGATAAGCTTCCTCGCCCAGATCCAAATAGTGCCCCTATTATCAACACTGCGAAGGTCTGCCCGGTAACGGGAACAGGACTGAAAGGCAGCAGAATTCTGATTCGAGCACATAAAGCAACGAGCAATGAGCCACCAATAATCAAAGCGGCATCATAAAGTCCAGCGTATGTCTTCTTAGATGGCCGTAAAACTGTGGCATAAGTTATATTCGTCAACATATTTACAATCTTTTACTAAGGCCAGAAACTAAAAATCTCGTCGTTTGATGGCCATTATATTGAAGTTTTTTTCTACGTCAAATGCTGCTTTTTGAAATTTCAGAGATATAAAATCACAATCTATTTGACTATAGACGATATGAAAAAACAATCGGGGTCTACGCTGAATCAATCAAGCATAGGCCCCGAATTGATGCAAAGCCATCACATAGCCACGCCCCGCACCAATTGTCCCACGACCGCGGATTAGCGCACTTGGAAGTTATAGGCCGCCATGCAAGTTCAATTGGTGCGGGGTATCAA
>Ga0315314_1002414_pt1 | contig 15467 bp, 19 predicted proteins | sample TDP9_MG_FD_203631 | JGI IMG/M metagenome (GOLD analysis project Ga0315314, IMG submission 203631) | Freshwater sediment microbial communities from Lake Towuti, South Sulawesi, Indonesia - TDP9 | ecosystem: Environmental > Aquatic > Freshwater > Lake > Sediment | place: Indonesia: South Sulawesi...
AATGCGCCTGCTGTCCACCTAATGTCGCTAGGCTGCTGGCTTCCTTATCGGGCTACTTCTACAGCATCTCCCCTGAAGGCATATGGACGCATCTGTATGCCCAGAGCACGGCGCGGCTCAACCTAGCGGGCAACTCTGTAGCCGTCGTTCAGCACACAAACTACCCGTGGAATGGAGAGGTCGAGGTTGTCCTCAAACCCGAAAAACAGACAACATTCAGTCTATTTCTCCGTGTCCCCGGGTGGTGTCGCGACGCAGAGGTCCTCGTAAATGACCAGCCGGTTGAGACGCCCGCCCAGCCTGGGAGCTATCTGGAGGTACGTCGCCTCTGGAGTTCGGGAGACAGGGTTCATCTCTCTTTCCCGATGCTTGTGGAGCGCTTGGTCTGCCATCCGTACGTGTTGGAGAACACAAATCGAGTAGCCTTGAGGTGTGGACCTCTGATCTATTGTGTTGAACAGGTGGACAACCCGGACTGCGATGTGTGGCTGTTAGCTTTGCTAGCTGATCCCATGCTGGAAGCCAAGTGGATGCCTGAACTGCTCAACGGTGTGACAGTCATCAGAGGAGAAGCCATGGCGACTGAGACCAAGACTTTCGGAGACCAGCTGTTCAAGACGGCGGTGGATACTAGAGCTAAAATGGACCTCGTACGATTCATAGCCGTTCCGTACTATGCTTGGGCGAACCGTGAACCCGGTCCCATGACAGTCTGGATACGTTCATCACCTAAAAAGGGGCGAGGTGTTTAAGCGGACAATCCTCAGAGCATCAATCTGACGGAACGCTCTAGGCAGGTGGATGCTTGTTTGCGTATACTTGGTAATACTTTTCGGTGTGAGCCTCAAATTTCTGCTCAGCCTTTTCAATCTGTCTCCGCAGCCACTCTTCTTTGCCAAGTTTCCTATATTCGCTTGCTTGCTCGATCATTTTAGCGTTTTCTTTGACCTTAGGACACGGGAATTCCTTGCAGTCGAAACATAAGCGCAAATCATGATCTCTGCAGCAGTTTCGGATCTCACAGTCAGGTCGCCCATCTCCGCCCCTACAGGATTTCCAACATACGAGCCAAGAATCCTCCTTTTTGAAGAAGTCTAGTGCCTTTCTGAACTCATTGTAGTCGAACTCCTTGACCTCAAATGGCATCCAATGATGGTAGCCATGCGAATCCACCAGCTCCGACATCACATCTGCCAATCGGATCAATATAGCGTTCTCATTCCATCTAGCACAAAGGCCACAGTATCCTCCGCAGTAAGTAATCAAATCCGCAGGCTTCATCATCACACCTCTTTTCCTGTTGCTCAGAAAGGTGAGTCCCAGTATATTAAGTCAATAGCTACCAGAAGAAAACTTTGAACAGAATTTTGGAGTGGGATGCCAGCTTCCCCGGCTTCGCACAGCCGAAGACTGCACTACCACCGGAGACGGAGCGCAGTTTAACTACCGAGTTCGGAATGGGATCGGGTGGTTCCCGCGCCCTCTGGCCGGCAACCCGAATTAACTGGAGAATTGCCGTTCTTTAACCTTTCGCTTACAGGATAGAAGCAAGGAAACGTAACCTATATATGCGCATCCTCGGAAAACAGATTTGGATGCGGGGCTGTAGTCTAGCAACAACCTACCCTTTATGGTGGGCTGCTGGACAGGCATGACGACAGTTAGGTGGATAAGCCTAACCGCTAAGGGCTCCAGAAAGCAGTAGACGGGTTTGCGGACCAGGATGGGATGAAGAGGTTCTGGAGCGGTGAAGAAACCCGTAGGAACAGGGCTTCACGAAGAAGGACCCTGATCCGGGGAAAGGCCGCCGGTTCAAATCCGACCAGCCCCACCAACAACGTACAGCCTCCTGATACGATTGCTTCCTAGGTCTTTGCGTTGATAGGTGCGCGATCCTATCATAAGGGGGTTACAAGGTGGCTGAGGGTTGAAGGCTTCGCTATTGGTGGCTGATCAATGTCTGTTGCCGCATAGTGGTCAGGGTTTCAGTATCTCTGTCAGTGTCAGGATCTGGAGTTTCGGGTTTATCGCTGTTAGGACTGCCTCAGCTTCTTTGTTCCGCCTTAGGTCTTGGATGTCGCTGTCTTCGGTTACCATGGCGTCACATTCATGCACGGCGGACGAGAGGATAAGGCAGTCTATGAAATCGCTGAGAAGGCTTCGGAGTCTCAAGGCCGTAAGCAGTATTCGGCTCTCGTAGATCGGGACCCTCGTTACTGCCTCGTCATAAACGACGGCTCTTATGCCCCTAGTCACTCTTTCAGCCGAAAGCCCTCTTGCAGCTACGTGTTTTGCTCCTTTGGCAGAAAGCTCAAAGACGCTTATGTCGCTGAGGAAGATCTCGTGTCCATCTTCAATCAGTCTGATCAGGGCGTTAGCTGGTATTCCCCTGACCGAGATGCCTATCGCTGGCAGAAGGTACGTGGTGTCAAGGAGCAGTCTCAAGACTCAGCCTTCCGCGAAAGCCCCTTTCTGAAGTCGTAGAAATCTTCAAGGCTTACTTCCACAGATGGCGGTTCCTTCAGCACTTCCTGGAGACTTGGGACAGGCTCCACGACAAGCCTCCCATCTTCAACCTTATAGATCACCTTTGTGCGAGCCCGAAGACCCAGACTCTCCCTTAATTCTTTAGGCGGAAAAAGCTCACCTTTCGAACCTACTCGACTTTCAGCCATCTGCCGGAGTCACCGAATAAATCGGACCACATCTGGTCTAATAAATCTTACGGAAGCATACCGTGCTCTGGTTGCCTATCACCAGAAAAGAGAGGTTTTCTCATCTTAGACAAGTCAAACTAAGGATGGACATTCATGCCAATCAAGGGCCATCGGTTCAAATCTCACCAGCCGCACCATGAGGAAGATGACAATCTCTTCGAAATGGCAGTCTTCCTTAGCGGAGCAGCTAGAGCAACCCAGAAGACTGTTGCTTATTAGCCTCATCTGATTTGTCCAGTAAATGGAAAATTCTATTTACTGGACAAAAGTACATGGCTTCCGACCTGTAAGGCGCTAGACCGATTGGCCACCTTGAAGAGCTTCTCGATCTTGCCACCATCTCATTTTGGGATGTTTAAGGATAAATATGTCGGCCGCCAGAATGATAGGTGGGCGGAGGGCTTTGCAGACAAGTCTCCCTTTCAAGCGGCATCCTAGGCTTTCGGTCGCTCTTCCGGCCTCGCTTGTCTCGGACGTTCCACACCTAAGGGAGAAAACCCTTAAGATCGGTTTGACAAGCCGGGCTTTGGCGATCTTCCGGGTAGACGAGGTCATCGTCTTTCCAGACCATCTCAGCCAAGACCAGAGAGCGGATGCAAATCTCATCGCTACGATTCTGTCTTACATGGAGACTCCTCAATACTTGAGGAGACGCCTCTTCAAGATCAAGCCTGAGCTGCATTATGTTGGGATACTGCCTCCCCTTCGAACTCCCCACCACCCCTTGCAGAACCGGAAGAAAGACTTGAAGGTAGGCGAGTACCGTGAAGGCGTCGTGGTTGCCTCAGACCAGAAGAGCATTCAAGTAGACATCGGCGTTGAGCATCCCGTCGCCGTAGCCAACGTGAAGGTTCCAATGGACACGCGTGTCACGGTCAAAATCGTACAGGCTGGAGAGAATCCCAAGGCTGAGCTGGCAAGCCGCGACGAGATCGAAGTCTACTGGGGCTACACGGTCACCACTTCAAAGGTTCCGCTCGAAACCATGCTGAAGGAGAGGCACTTCGACCTTGTCATTGCAACCTCGAGGCATGGCGAACCCTTCATGGAGATTGCAGATAACATACTTAAAGAATGGAGAGAAGCCAAGCGTGTCCTCGTAGCTTTTGGATCTCCGACACAGGGACTCCAGGAAATCGTAAGCCAAGAAGGGCTTAATCTCGAGGAAATCGCCGACTTCGTCGTCAACACGGTACCGCATCAAGCAACCGAGACGGTTCGAACAGAAGAAGCACTATACGCAACGTTAGCAATTCTGAATCTGCTAACAACCTAGAATCTGCCGAGCAACCTTGAGCCTTGACACGATCGGAATGCTTGCGCCGCTATTCTTCGTGGAGAACCTCAATCCGGTGGACGGAGCTTAGGTTTATGAAGACTTCGCTCCGGTCTTCCCGGCTTACGACTTGCGGTATAGGCTGCGCGATCGTTGACCTCATCACGGTTGCCTTGGCCTCTGAGAGCCATATCCCCGGCGGCTCCCTTGTAACAGCCGCCAAAACGCCTTCAAACCCATAGGACTGGTCCATAATAACGTGGATCATCTGACCCAAGTGGCGTTCAAGCATGTGAAAAACTGTTGGTGGCGGCAGTTTCCCCGACATGAACCTTCATACAAACATCAAAGACTAGACAAATAAGCCTTTCTGTTGCTTTAGGACACGAATCTGATACGGAACGGTCTTCTCCCACGCTCTGTCTGTCTGTTTTTCCCATTTTACCCCCAAAGTAGTTTTGCCGGATTTCTCGGAATGATCAGAAAGGTGTCAATCTTAACCTCGAAAACCTCAACCTTTTTGAACTGGTGAGCAACACTATGTAGGGACCTGAAAAATGACAGAGACCCTGACAAGAGAACACATGGACATAGCGGTCAGCCGCTATTCATCGCTCTTCACTCTCCCTTCGCATAGGGACATAACCCTTCTACTAGGCATAGAGTGCGTGGTCACTGGCGTCGCTGCAGCGCTTCCGTACGATCTCTCTTTCCGTGGGCTGGCCTATGGACTAACACTAGGAATTGTGCTGTTCCTCACGACCTTGCTTGGGAACCACCTGCCAGCTCGAGTGCTTCTGAAACAAGACCTGATTCTGAATCTGAGGAGATGCTCGTTCATCTCTTTGGCTTCCAACCTAATTCTTCTCGTCTTCGCCTTCATCGCCTCAATAGCCTCCGTTTCCCTCAACGATCCCAACATCTGGTCAAAAACTATCGCCCTAAGCCTATTTGCGTCTCTAGCCGTCAGATTCCTAGTGTTCTATGCGGTCTCCTCCGCAAGCTCGTCGAGAATCTTCCTATCAGCGGTTCTTCAACCAGCACTGTTTCTATCCTCGCTCATGATCGTCCCGCTCTCATTCCATGGGCTCTTGATTCAGCTCTCCCTTTACCTTCCCCTTGCGGTGGGCGCCAGCTTTGCCGCTGTTCATCTTTTCATCGCAACCGTGAACAAGGTAGGCCTGCAATCGCTGGGAATTCCGTCGATCAGGATGTTTAAAGCGTTCCTCGCCAACTGGACCGAAGACTTGGAACAACCGCTTGAAGAGGTTCTGGAACGTCTCAGCGAAGAACGCGCGGTCAAGGTTTCGATGATCGGTTTCAAAGCCGGAGGTCGAATGAAAGCAGCAATCGTTGTTCCAGGCGTCCATCCCGGACCCTTCAAGAACGTTGGAAGCAGCCCTATCCCAAGTCTGATCCAAAAGGCTTTAGAGGAGAAGCTTAGCTGCGTCGTGGCTGTTCCCCACGGGATTTCAGGACATGATCTCGACCTTTCCTCACAGCGTCAGAACGGGAAGGTCTTGAACCGGATTCTCGAAGCTTCAGAGTTTAAAGCCTTTAAGCCTTATGCGACCCGGTTCCTGAGCCTCAGGAGGGACAGTGCGACCGTAGGATGCCAAGTCTTCGGGAACTGCGCATTCCTTACGTTGACTCTTGCGCCTCAGACGATGGAAGATCTGCCTCCAGAGCTAGACGATACCATCATCCAAGAGGCGAAGAGAAAGGGACTGGACTGGGCCATAGCCATAGATGCCCACAACAGCATTCAAGGACCCTTCGACCCTGAGAAAGCAGTAACTCATATGAGGGAAGCTGCTGTGTCCGCATTGAAGAAAGCCGTAGCCCTCAAGCGGTCTCCCTTCGAGCTAGGCGCCGCAAAGACGCTTGTGAAGCAGTTCAGCGTCAAAGATGGGATAGGCCCGGGCGGCGTGAGTGTGCTGATAGTAAGTGTCCGCAATCAGAAGACTGCCTTTGTAACCGTAGATGGAAACAACATGGTCTCAGGTCTACGCGAGAAGATTCTGTCAAGCCTAGAAGAGCTGGGCATAGACAGCGGCGAAATCATGACCACCGATACGCACATTGTCAACGCCGCTGTAATGGCTGATCGAGGATACCACCCGGTTGGCGAGGCGGTCGACCAAGACCAGTTAGTCCAAGACGTCAAAGCCGCCGCAACGGAGGCTGTAGGAAATCTTGAACCCGCTGAGGCGTCTTGGTGCGTGGAGGAGATTCCAGCGGTCAAGATCATAGGTGAACGCCAGATTGACAGACTGTGCTTGATGATCGATGAAGCGGCAAGAAAGGCGAAGAGGGTCTCCACCATTATTTTCCCCGCGACCGCGATCTTTCTGACTGCTCTGATTGTCTTCATCTAGCGGCACAGACTTGCGAAGCATAGAAAGACATAAGAAGCTATAGGGTTCATAGACTATCTAAAGCTAAGGACTGATGAGCCCACAGAACTAGGAAAGGATGAGCCCGGTATGGCCAAAGAGAGAGCTGAAAGAAGAACCGAGAAGAAACCTGAGAGGAAACCCGTCGAAAAACCAGTGGAAGAACCAGTGGAGAAACCAGTGGCAAAGGCTGACGAAGGTCTGGTGCTGATCGGACAGAAACCAGTGATGAGCTATGTGCTTGCCTGTTTGACCTCGTTCAACTTAGGCGCCAAGAGGGTTGTGGTCAAGGCTAGAGGAAGAGCCATCAGCAGAGCAGTCGACACAGCTGAGCTTCTCCGCCGCGCGTTCCTCAAAGACGTGGACGTAGAGAAGATCGAGATCGGCACACAAGAGATGGAGAGACCTGACAGGCCAAGATCCAACGTTTCAACGATGGAGATAGTGCTAGTCAAGAAGTAGTAGCCCGCCAGAGCAAGCCCGCACCTTTTTGCACCTCTTAATGAAAGGTGCCTATTCCACGGTTTACTTTGAGGTGCCATCAGGTAAGGACGCAATGTCGATTGGCGGTAGAGACTGGTCTAAGTCAGCGGCTTTCCTTCATAAAGAGTCTCTTTGTCTTTATCTGGGAGAACGATGAAAACTGAAGTCATCCTCAGTGTGCTCGAAGTTGCGACCTCTCTTTGTCTAGGATCGCGATGTCAGTTGAAGACTCTGCATGAAGTTCCAGTCGTCCATCGGCGGCTTCTCTGATCTTCGCATTGAAGACTTCCAAGAGAGTTCCGCTCTCTATCTCGCTCAGCTCATCTACTTTACTGTTCCACAGGACAACAGTAACTGTACCACTTTCGTCTTTGAGTTCTAGGCGTCTCACCTTTCCCTCGCCACCATCTTCCCTTTCGAAGGTGGAGGCAGAACTCATCTGTCCAACAACACCGAATACATTAACGGTTCTTTCCGTCGCCGTCAGCTCGCCGATCTTCTTTATGAAGTCTGCCAGCGGCGGACATTCGTCCTCGGAAACGTTCGGCGGAGCTATCTCAAGGTTTCCCCTTGAACCGATGTTCAGCTCCAGTCTTCTGCCAAAGCCTCGACGCACGTAACCGTGCAGAAACCTTACTATCTGACCGGTCAGGTTCTCCATCTTCGGCATGTCCGCCTTAATATCCCAGAGAAGAACTTTCATCTCTCCGGTTCTGTCAGCCATAAACAAACGCCTTACCTTGCCCTCTGTCCCGTCCGGACGGACAAACTTCCGGAGGGAACCGACCATGATGACGCGCCCTGTTACTGTAACGTCGTCTAAGCCTGAAACAAGATCGCCGATCAGTACGTCTCCTCTGAACGTTGCTTCTGAAGGTTCGATCCCGAGCTCTGCGGCTACCGCTCGAGCTGCACTTTCACGAGTCAGGAATCCCTCCGCATCCTTCTCCTTCTTTTCGATCATCCCCACGACTTCTTCACGCGTAAGGTCTGGGCGAGACGAAAGAACCCTCTGGATTATCTCTTCAAGCAGCATTTTTCCGCACTCAGACCTTTCTGAATTGAGAAAAGGGGGATATTAAAAGCTTATTTGAGACAAGCCTCTCTAGTAATCTTGGGTTAATCCAAGTGTTCGACCAAGTGACCCTTACCGCTCTGGGCTTCGCGCTCATCATTGCCGGGTTCATAATCTCCTTCTCTGTGGCTCTCCTGCTCTTCCTCAGAGGCGTCCGCGTTCAGGGCAAGACAAGGGGCGGAGGCTTAATAATGATTGGACCCGTGCCAATAATCTTCGGAACAGACAAGGAAACCCTCAAGATTCTGCTAGTACTATCCGTGGCCCTCATGATCCTTGCCATCGTCCTTTTGTGGCTTCCGCATATCGTTTAGTTGAAGGCGAACCTTATGGGAGCTAGGCTCTGTGAACTCTGTTCGAAGAGGTCCGCCAGATACGTCTGCCAAGAGTGCAGTCGAAATGTCTGCGAGCGATGCCTTGAGCCTCACACATGGCTCTGCACAGAATGCTATGAAGGGCTCGAGCGTGAAGCCCCAAGGCGAGAGGCGAAGGGCATTTTCCCCTCTCTTCCGTCGTTCATGAATGTCTTCCTTCTAGGTTTCCTCCTGATCTTCGCAGGCATGGTCATCCTTATGATTGCTGCCGTGCTCGACGGGCTACCTGAATCGTTGGGTCTGATTGTCTTTATTGGTCCTATCCCGATAATACTGGGGGCTGGGGAGTACTCCTTCTGGGCCATCATACTTGCTATCATACTCACGATTTTAGCCATAGCATTCTTCATCATTCTCGGAAAAGAGCGAATCAGCAAAACCGAGAAGAGAGCCTCCTCAGCACGAAACCTTAAATAACCAGCAAAAAGAGAGGCGGCTTCCCTAATCTATTCTGTTCTGGCGCTTATGTTCGGCGTTGGTCACTACTTCTGGGCATGCAGGTTGAGGAACCGAATATCTTGGTGTGTGGCAGAACGGACACCTCGGCTAGACCCAGATTGGGTTACTAATCTGCAGAACTGGTTTGTCAGAGTCTTCCTTCCGATAGTCGTAACCACGATTCAAGGAAACACTCCAGAAGTACTAGGATTCAGGCTTAGGATTCAGGTGACATTAATCACGATTTGTGAGAGCAATTGTCAAGCGCTATCCCCTTTGAGGAAGGGGTGCTTACACGGAAAGGAATAGAGTGTTGACAACCACCGCGAAACCCTAGACTCAGCAAGCTGGCTCGTCTCTACATCCATTTTCTAAACCATCTCACTATCGTGCGATCTACGCATGAAAAGTATAGGGGGTATCGATTTTAGGAAGCTTTCCCTCCCCAAAATTGACCTTCAAAATGCGGCATAAAGGCTACGACTGCAATCACAGAAGCCCATGAGGAAAAAATGTAAGTCCAGACATCTTCCGATCTTAGGTTCGGCACTCGTAACGGATTCCGCCTCAAAACCTGATGAAGGGCTCAGATGCCAAGACAAACGCAAAGCTCAGGATTTTCCTGAAGAACGCTGTCTTTGAGGATGGGACGCTCTCTTCTTTCTCGCCGTAGATCATGTATAGAAAGGCCAGCACGAGCGCGATGAAAGTGAGTCCCATCAATGCAAGAATGACCATCGAAAAATATTCGTCGACACCCATTTTCCGGTCCAACCTTTCAGCTATCTTATTGCTCCCAGTATTTAAGCGGTAACCTTTCTCCACTCTTTCATCAGAACGTCGTACAAATCGTCCCCCTCCTCTATTTTGTCATACCAGCCCAAGGAATCAGCCATCTTCTGCGCGATCAGGTGGTAACATAGGTGAGCTTTCCTGTCCATGACGTTGAAGTAGAAGTCATCGCAGGAACAGAAGTCAGCTGCGGGCATGATAAGGTAGTCTCTTGCCCTTCCAACAACAATCCAGACAACTCTGCCGCTTGGTCTGAAGGTGTACTTCTTGACTCTGTCGTCTTTTAGAGCTTCCCAGGCTTTTAGCAACCGCGAGCCGAAAACGGTCGCTAGCCGGGTCAGATGCTCGCCAGTGATCTTCCCGCCTTGCTTGGCTTCTTCGCAGACGTTCTTGAGAGCGTCTGTCTCTGTTTCGCTTTTCTCCATGCAACGGTCCCCTAAGGATGAAGACACCTACGCGAAATAATAACGTTTGTGCGAGCACAGTCCTTCCTCTCAGAGGGACTTGAATCTTTCCTTCTGGAACGTCCGCCATCATCTGGACCTAAAGTAGGGCAGGACTTTTCCACCGAAAAACTCGATGAACTTGCTCTGATCGGGGCTTGTGCTTAGGAATTCCACTTCTTTGATTCCGAGCCTGATGTATTCCTCAATCTTGGCTATCGCTTCTTCCTCTGATGTAACTATGAAGCGTTTTCTGATCACGTCTTCCCTTGTCACTGACTTCGCCTTTTCCTCTATCTCTCTTGAATCGTAAACCTCTAGGTTGAAAATCCCTGGAACCATCGTGGCATTCCAGAAGCGGCAGGCCTCGACAGCTCTGTCAAAATCCTCGTCGTAGGATGTGACCAGATGCACTATCCTCTCGATCTCCGCCGAATCTCTGCCAGCATCCTTAGCTCCTCTCTCGATTGCCGGAAGAAGCTGGGTTAAGTATCTCTCTTCGAAGGTGCGGCCGCTCGTCAAGAGACCGTCAGCATACTTGCCTGCTATGTAGGCTGTAGACGGTCCGTTGGCAGCCATGTACAAAGGTATCCTCGTCTTAGGTTTGGTGTAGAGATTTGCCTTCCGCAGCCGGTAGAATTCGCCATTGAAATCTACAAAACTATCCCTCCAAAGCATCCTTATGATCTTCAGAGACTCCTCAAGTCTAGCTAACCTTTCCCTGTAAGGAGGCCACCGCAAGCCTAGGGGCGACTCGTTCATGGCTTCACCGGTAGCTAGGCAAAGGAATATCCGACCCGGATACATGAAGTCTAAGGTCGCAAACGCTTGGGCAACAAGCGCCGGATGATACCTCAGGAGCGGTGCTGTAACAGAACCAAGCGGCACTTTCTCGGTTCTTTCCGCCGCTGCCGCCAACCATACCCAGGCAAATCCTGAATTTGCGTTCGTATGCGACCATGGATGGAAATGATCACTGGACCAGATGGTGTCGAAATTGTGCTTCTCCGCCATCACCGCGAAGTCCAGCAGCCTTTCAGGATCGTATTGCTCGTGCGCGGCATAGAAGCCGAACCTGCAGACCATGCTTTCATCACCGTTACCCGAAGCTTTCATCAGTAGTGGCTTAATGCTATTGTTAAATATTCTGATAGAGACAAACTAGCAGATATCACACGAAGCGGGATGTTGAGCGAACAGTAGACATGCTTCAGGCGAGTTGAGATGAGATACAAGGTTTTCATCGCGTCCAGATCGTTCGGAAAGACTGTTGAAGACGGCATGAGGCTCTTGGCTGAAGAAGCTGCCGTAACAAAAAACCCCTACGACAGGCCTTTGAGCCCGGACGAGCTTAAAGAGAGTCTAAGAAACGTCGACGCAGTCATACTCGGCAATGAGGTTTGCGACAATGACGTTCTGGAATCGACAAGAAGGTTGAAGGTTGTAAGCCGCCACGGCGTCGGGGTTGACAATGTGGACCTAGAATCCGCAACAGAGAATGGCATACTGGTGACCTATGCTCCAGGCGTGAACAAGATAGCCGTCGCCGAACACACGATGGCCCTGATACTCTCCGTTGTGAGGAATATTCCTGAGGCAACCATGTCACTGAAATCAGGCAAATGGGAAAGTATGAGGTTCGTCGGCGTGGAGCTCGCAGGGAAAAAGCTGGGGATTGTCGGCTTGGGGTCCATCGGGACCGAAGTTGCCATGCGAGCCAGATGTTTCGGAATGGAAGTCTTGTATTATGACATCAGAAGGAGACGGGATTTAGAGAAAAGCACGGGGGCAGTATACAAGCCTCTGGAGGAGTTGCTGGAAGAATCTGACATAGTGTCCGTGAACGTGGCGCTGACGCCTGAAACCCGAGGGATGATTGGCGAAAGAGAGATCGCTCTGATGAAGAAAGAAGCTTATCTGGTCAATACTGCAAGAGGGGAGATAGTCGCCAAAGCTGCCTTGACCAATGCTTTGAGGGAGAAAAGGATCGCTAGGGCAGCCTTAGACGTTTTTGACGAGGAGCCGCCGGACTTCGACGATCCGCTCTTCCGCCTAGACAACGTTATTGTGACTCCCCACATTGGCGCCTACACCTTTGAGGCGATCAAAAGGATGGATCGGGTATCGGCGGAAAACATCATCAAAGCATTCCGCGGTCAGAGACCTGATTTCGTGGCGAACGAAGAAGTCTTCTCCAAAAGCAACTTTAGGCTGAGACTCGGATGAGAGTAGGAGGAGACAGGGATCTTCCCTTTGCCCCCGTCTTAATGGCTTTCTTGGCATCTTGGATAGGCTTTTTATGCCATATTCGCTTATTGTTCAGACAAGCAGCTGAAGGATGAGTTCACCTTGGAACTTAACCCCCCATTCTTTATGGCTCACGACATAGGAACAACAGGAGACAAGGCAACCCTTTGGGATTCCGAAGGCAACCTCGTCGCGAGTCACGTAGCCAAGTACCCCACCTCCCACCCGAAAGAAGGTTGGGCTGAACAGGAGCCGAAAGACTGGTGGTTAGCCTTCGTAACGGCGACAAGGGAGCTTATGAAGGCAGCCAACATGAGCCCCAGCGAGGTCGAAGCCGTGAGCTTCAGCGGCCAAATGATGGGATGCCTCCCTCTGGACAGGGACGGCGAACCTTTGCACCCTGCGATAATCTGGATGGATACCAGAAGCATCAAGCAAGCCGAAGTGATAGCGAGAAGGATTGGAGAGACGGACTATTACAGGGTTTCTGGTCTAAGGCTAAGCCCAACCTGGTCCCTGCCCAAAACAATGTGGATGAGAGACAATAAGCCCGAGATCCTCGAAAGAGCTTACAGGTTCCTTCAAGCCAAGGACTTCATCGTGGCGAAGCTTACAGGCAAGTTCGTGACCGATTACTCCGACGCCTCCCTCTCAGGCGCTCTCAACGTGAAAGAAGCAGAATGGGCCTTTGAGATGCTGGAAGAGCTGGAAGTGCCGGCTGACAAGCTTCCAGATATAGAGCCGTCTACCTTCATAGCGGGTGAATTGGGAACCGATATGGCTGAATACCTAGGCCTCGCATCTGGCACGAAAGTGGTGATAGGCGGGGGAGACGGTCCCTGCGCCACCGTGGGAGCTGGAGCCGTGGAAGAAGGCGTGATGTACAACTATATCGGGGCCTCCTCGTGGATATCGGTCTGCACATCGAAGCCTCTGTTCGACAAGAAGATGAGAACCTTCAACATGTGGCATCTAGACCCAAAGCTCTTCACCCCAGCGGGAACGATGCAGATGGCTGGAGGCTCTTATGAATGGTTGAGAACCGTGATGTGTGAAAGTGAAGATTCAATATCTAAGGTATTGGGGTCAAGCGCCTATGATGTCATGACCCTCGAAGCCCAAAACATACCTCCCGGCTCAGGTAAGCTGCTTTACCTCCCATACCTAATGGGCGAGCGTGCGCCTTGGTGGAACCCTCACGCCAGAGGGGTGCTCCTAGGCCTTTCGCGCACCCATAATAGGGGGCATATCATCCGAGCAGTCATAGAAGGCGTCTTCTTCAACCTCAGACTGGTTCTGGATGCCTTCGGCGAAATGGGCTACAAGCCGGAGGAGTTAAGGGTCATAGGAGGCGGAGCGAAAGACCGATTGTGGCGCGAAATAGCCTGCAACATCTATGGCGTCCGCCTACTGCCGTCCATCTATCCGGAGGAGGCAACCTCGCTTGGGGCTGCTATAGCTGCCATGGTAGCCGTCGGAGCCATCAGAGACTTTAAGGAAGCCAACCGTCTGGTACGCTTCACGGAAAGGATCGAACCGAACGCTGACCTTGTCTCCAGATACGAGAAGATGCAGAAGCTCTTCGTGAAGGCATACATGAATCTCGAACCCATTTTCGGGGACCTCGCAGACCCTGGCTTCTGACCCAGCGCCGTCGATAGCTTGCGGGAGAACTGAACCTGCTTCTTTCCCGAGTTTTCAGCCTAGCCTCCTGAGGCGGCTAAGTGATCCTAGAAAGGTTCCGTCAAGGAGGTAGGCTTCAGCAGACTCAAACTTCACGCTTCCGGACCGTAGGACAGGGCCGATGAACTCCTGGAACCTCCTCTGCCTTGTGATGGCTGAGCTGTTTATAGCCTGTCCTCCCAGGAAATCGTTGAACGAGGGCATTACTAGAAGGCTTTCGGCTTTGAGGTGGATGCCGAATCTGTCTTTCAGCACATCTTTAGGGTCCTCATCAGCTCTAAGCTTTGCATTGTGACGTTTGAGCAGGATTTCTGCAAGGAGCCTTGCGGCGCATGGAGCCCGAACCCAAACCTGTCGCGTTATGCGAAAGCCCATCGGATCCCTAAAGACGACAACGGGGTGAACGTGTCCCACAACTAAGGTGCGGCAACCCAGCATCTTGATGTCGGGCCATGTGTTTCCGTGGAAGAGCCCAACGTTTCCGATGACCAATCCTTGAGGCGGGATAACCTCCACAGCCTCAGGCAGCAAAGCCTCTAAGTCGCCGTCATGATTGCCCAGTACCACCTGCACCTTAGGCACGATTTTGCATGACTCCTCGAAAAAGCTAGGAACATCCCTCCATTCTTCGGGTTCGATCCTAGCGATTGTGTGTTTAACGTCGCCCAGAACCAGAAGGCGATCTGGCTTCTCCTCGGCAACGATGCCTCTAAGTCTGTCGAGAAGCTTCCCAGTCTGCGACGGCAGATGAACGCCCTCCTCGGCTAAGGCTAGCTCCCAGCCTATGTGAAGATCCGAGATTACTAGAATCTTCCCTGACCGCCAAGTGAGAAGGAGGGCAGGATGAGGGCTCAGAGGCGTCAACTGTGTCGCTTCTCGGTTCATGCGGGCTCCCAAGCATAGCTATCTAGGGCTACGGTGTAAGAGTGAAACTAGCTCCCCACAGATCTCTTCGTTGGCAGCGGCTATGACGGAGAAACGGCTTAGCTCGGTCAAAGAGACACCCTCAAACCCTCTACCATCAGGCTGGATAAACAGACCGCCGGCCTCTCTAAGGATCAACATGCCAGCGGCAAAGTCGAGCGTTCGAAGCTTCGTCCGAATATCCACATAGGCGTCCAGAAACCCGGATGCAACGTGGCTGATCTCCAAAGCCGCGGAGCCCAGAGACCTTACGCTCTTAACCGTCTTCATAAGCGGAACTACCTTCTCCACAGTTTCAGGCGAACGTGACACGTCGACGCTTAGAACAGCCTCTTCTAGAACCGATGTGTCAGAGGGCTTTATCTTCTTCCCCATGTAACGTGCTCCCTTCCCCTTCTCGGCCTCGTAGATCGCGCCGTTGGATAGGTCAATAACGACAGCTGCTTCCAGATCGTCCAAGCGATCCGTAGGCGAGACAGCAAGCGACGCTGAAACGAAGCTGATGCCCTTCACAGCGTTGGTTGTTCCGTCCACAGCGTCAGTGATAAGGTAAAAATCAGGCTTGTCTCCGATTTCTTCAATCCCACGTTCTTCTCCAATAAACGTGCAGGACACGCGG
>Ga0315314_1002415_pt1 | contig 15465 bp, 16 predicted proteins | sample TDP9_MG_FD_203631 | JGI IMG/M metagenome (GOLD analysis project Ga0315314, IMG submission 203631) | Freshwater sediment microbial communities from Lake Towuti, South Sulawesi, Indonesia - TDP9 | ecosystem: Environmental > Aquatic > Freshwater > Lake > Sediment | place: Indonesia: South Sulawesi...
CCCTAATGCACAAAATAGGTCTCCATGGAAAGGCCTTCATCCCGGTGATGCTTGGCTATGGTTGTAATGTCCCGGCGTGTTTGGGGTGCAGAATCATGGAGACGGAGAGGGAGAGGCTCCTCGCCGCCTTCGTCACTACCCTAGTACCTTGCGCTGCAAGAACTGTTATTATACTCGGTCTGGTTGGGGCGTTCGTTGGCGTCCAGTGGGCATTAGCGCTATACATTATTGACTTGTTAGTCATCTTCCTCCTCGGAAGGCTGGCATTTAAGGCCTTGCCCGGTGAGCCGACAGCCCTGATAATGGAGATGAACGATTATAGGTTTCCCCATCTGAAGACAGTGGGAAAGCAGACATGGTTTAGGTTAGAGGAATTCATCAAAATTTCATTCCCACTCATAATTATAGGCAGCCTCGTAATTAAGCTCATGGGAATTCTTAACCTGCTGGAACCAATCGCAAACATCCTAAGCCCCGTAACCGTTACTTGGCTTGGATTGCCCGCCATCACCGGAATAACCTTAATTTTTGGGGTCCTCAGAAAGGAGCTTACATTAATAATGCTCGCAACCCTATTGGGGACAACAGATTTCGCACGGATTTTAACGCCGTTACAGATGATCGTATTCACCCTAGTGGCGATGCTCTACATACCCTGTGTAGCAACCATCGCTGCCCTAGTTAAAGAGTTTGGCTGGAAGAAGGCGTTATTCATCACGGTTTTTGAGATAATTTTCGCAATTTTTGTTGGCGGGATAACATTAAGGTTATTAATACTAACTGAAGTGTGACGACACAGAAAGCCCCGCGTTACTCATCCCGTCCCAGTTAGCCTGTTAGGGCTATTCCTAGGTCTTAACATTTCCTCTAGGCGCGTCAGCGCGTATCGTGGCTCAGCGAACCTCGAATTCTCTTGTATATTTAAATGAGTTACCGAGCATAGAAGGTTTTCCTTGTAGCTGGAACGGCTCACTGATGCTTGGCTCTTTTGGGGCATAGGAACTACGTATACATTCATGTGATCTTCGTTCATAGTGACCTGATAACCTGCGGCCAGCATTTCCTCCATGGACTTTTTCAGCCAGACATGGAAGGCCTCTGTCAGTCCGCTAACTTTGTTGGGGTTGTCGGGGTCTAAGGAGGCGGTGTTCGTTTCCCCCTTCAACTTAGCAGTTTGTACAAGCACATATTTAGCAGCCCAGTAGTCCAAGGCTATCGGATCGGTGCTAGCCATGATCACCCTTACGTTGCTTGCCTCGGCGTAGGACGTGCCGGGTCCCGTGTTTGGCGATTGTTTAGGATTCGCATTCACCCAAATGGCGTCTAATATGTTGAGCACTGGAAACCTTGTCTCAACCATCTCGGTTCCCATGCCGCCAGTGCCAATGGTTTGGTGCGTCCGGGCTCCAAGTTGGGCAGTCAGTTTATCAGATACCACGCCCATGTAATGCTTCACGGACGCGGTAACTCCATATCCGCTATGGGACTTTAAGACGGGAACGTTGATGACCTTGAGTCTTTCACTATTGTAGGTCTGCGTTTGGGGCTCCCAAATTCCCATCTTAAAGCTAACATAGGTGCCAAACTTCGTCTTGAACTTAGGATAGGACACCATTATGCCAGTTCTCGAGTTAACCGTTGCGTTGACGACGTAACCATCCTCCATATCACCCCTAAAATACTCATTTACCCTCTTTGTGGTAATCGTATCCCAAAGGTACGTCGAGACCTTATAGGAACCAGCGAACAGGTTTACCACCTTCTGAACCGACTGGGAGCTATCCTCCGCGTTGTTCTTACTCCAGTCAAGGCTTCCTCCATTGCCAACCGACCCATACTGGGCTTGGCCGTTGTCGGCTACTATAATCTCACCGACAAAACCGTCTGGATGGTTCACTATGGCCTGGATAAGGGCCTTCAATAAGTCGGTGTTGGTTCCGCCCCTCGCATCCCATTGGCTATTTACCTTTATCAAGATCACATGGTCACAGACTATCAGCCCATTAGGTCCCCGATTAGTTCCATTCACCCCTGACTTATAGAGGAGAAGACCATGGGAACCCATGAGGTTTATGAGTTGGCTAAGGCCCTCATCCTTTCCCGTGGTTCCATCCACCACAAAAATATTCGAAGGCGGCTCTATGCCTGTCGCCAACCTAGATGTCAGGGTCAATCCGATAACTTGACCCTTCGGGCCCCCTGCCTGTTGGGTATACCACCAAACTGCGGCTCCCAGAATCAGCAGCGCTAAAGTCAGAGTTGCCCATAACTTTGGATTAAGGAAATGCCTCGTTTTTCTCTGAACTACGGCCAAGACGGGGATAAAGGAGTAGGTAAGAAATATGTAGCTGTTGGCAGCCGCCGCCCGCTGACACGGATAAACAGCCCTCGAAGGTTTCGTGCCCGTTCGAAGCATCAACCAAAAGAGGCTGAGCAAGCCCGTGAGGAAGGTTCCCTCTCCAAGCATGCCCTGTCTTTTCCAAGAATGGGTTTTGGAGGAGAGACACACTTTCACACTAAGTTTATTGGAAAACAGTTATTTTAAGTTTTCATTGAAGCTTACTTACACACCTGTGGAAGGTGGGAAGGGTCAATTCTCGCCCTTAAAAAATCCTCGGAGCCCATCATTGAGTAACAATCTACCGGGGTATGCCTCATCGAAACCCTTATGGGAAAATTATTTCAGTATAATAGTAACTCTTGTCCTTTATAGGAGAACTCAACAATGAGGAAAGTTAGGGTTGGAATGATCGGTGCAGGGGCCATGGCCAACTTCGCTCACTACCCTTCCCTTGCAGCCTTTGATGATGTGGAAATAGTTGCCATCTCCGACCTAATCAAGGAGAAGTTGAACAAGACCGCCGATAGGTATGGGGTTGAAGGGCGTTACCGAGACTATAAGGAGATGGTAGCCAAGGAGGAACTGGACGCCGTCCATGTAATTATGCCTCCCCACCACCTCTATGACTTGGTTATCCACTGCCTAAAGCAAAAACTGAACGTCTTCATAGAGAAGCCGCCTGGAGTAACCTACGAACAGGCCAAGAACATGGCCCTAACTGCGGAAAGGAACGGCTGCAAAACCATGGTGGCCTTCAACAGGCGTTACATACCCCTCATGAGGAAGGTGAGGGCCCTAGTGGAGGAGCGGGGGCCCATCATCCAGTGCATGGCAACCTTCTACAAGAACGCCGTGGGCGCTTGGCTACCCTACTACGAGGGAGCCGTAGATGTCCTCACCTCCGACGCCATCCACGCCGTGGACACCCTGCGCTGGATGGGAGGCGAGACCGAATCAGTGGCCAGCGATGTTAACCGATTCTACGCCGAGTACAGTAATAGTTTTAATGTCCTCATAAGGTTCAAAAATGGGGCTTCGGGGTTCCTTGTCACCAACTGGGCCGTTGGCAAGCGCGTCCACACCTTCGAGATGCACGCCAAGGGCATATCCGCCTTCATCAACCCAGACGACAAGGCCCTAATCTACGCCGACAACGAGGAGGAACCCGTCACCATAACCGCCGCAGAGGCGGCTGGCAGCGAAGACCGCGTCAAGTATTACGGCTTCTATGCCGAAAACCGCCACTTCATCGACTGCATAAAAGAGGACAAGGCGCCAGAAACCAACTTCAAAGACACGGCGAAAACCATGGAACTGGTCAACAGAATCTACAACTCCCAAATCCGCTAGCCTATGTGCCCTTTTAGCTTATGTGAAGGATTGATATGGTTAGGAAGTTGACTACGCCTAGGATTATTCGCGAGATTCACTTAAGATTGAAGAAGCGAACTGTTCGCCACACATTCCACGCTTTGAAAGAGGAGATGCGAGAAGGCTTAACGGCGCGGGAGGTTGAAGATGCGTTGCTTAAAAGATTTGAACTGATTGAAGATTATCCCGATGACCCTAGGGGCCACAGTTGTCTGGTTTTAACATGGGCCAAGGAAAAGCCGTTGCACGTTGTTTGTGCGCTTCATGAGGAATTACTTATAATAGTGACTGTGTATTCTCCTTCTAGAGAAGAATGGGAAATGGATTACAGGGCTAGGAGGAAAAAGACATGAAGAAATGCTATCAGTGTGGCGGGCCCGTTTCAAGAAAAATTATTGACTTAGAACTGGACGAAGTGGTCATAAAAGGGGTGCCCGCGGAGGTCTGTGACAGATGCGGGGAAAAATACTTTGACACAAAAACCGCGACGTTCATTCAAGAAATCACGGGGTTCGTTAAAACTAAGAGGATGGAGTTAGCCCTCCCAGTAAGATAGAAAATATGCAGAACATCATGATTCAAGTTTAACCGTCAGAATAACATAAAAATCCATTTTCAATCATAGCGTGAGACCATCACATGATCGGTTTAGCAATGTTAACATGTCAAGAACTTGAATCTCTTCTAACCGTCTCTTAATTGCTGGAGGAAGCACCAGTCTCATTATGTATCTCCTAGCGTGTTCTAATTTCTTGAACAGCTTTTGACTGATTGTTCTGAAGCATAGTAATATAACCGTGTAGATGCATCTTAAGGAAAAACAGATAAGGAGGCGTAGGTTTGAACCAAAAAATCTATGGTGTTCTTGCAATGGTTATCGTAATCGGCGTCTTCAGTGCTTGGTATCTTAATAGCGAGCGCCCTCAGATGATAAAGGAGGAGTTTGAAGATGGCTTCGGAGAGTGGGTTGCAGACGCGGAGGTCCCCCTGGATCCCAACAATCCAGGACACCTTGTAGAATGGAACATAACACATACGACGAATGTTGCCCATTCTGGCCGATACTCCCTAAAACTCTTCGTTGACGGAAGGCAGGATGACGGAACCATTTGGATGGAAAGGAAAATAGGCGTAAAAAGGAACTCGCAAATCCAAGTTAAGGTTTCTTTCGACTTTTACAGTGAAAGTGAGAGTTTCAATACCATAGCTGGGGTGTGCGCGTACGCTGGGGTCCGCAACCCCGAGGCTGAGGAAGATTTTGTCGTTCTTGGACCCGCCAACGAAGTTGCGGGGTGGAAAAAATATACTTACGCGACGGCTCTGAATACGGGTTCCAGCGAAGAACTTTGGATCGCCGTCGGAATCACGGTGCGCTGGGAAACCCCTATGACCTATTACGTAGACGACGTTGAGATAGAAATTAAATGACTCACTTCAAAACGGTCTAAGGGTTTCCTCTTATTTCGCTTCCATTTCGAAGACGACCATCTGGTGGGTCGTTACCTCAGGCACCACACAAGTTGTGTACCCACCCTTAAAAGCATAAGGGAGAGCCTCTCTAGACGGAGCGAGATAAACTTTCCTTGGCTCCTTCTCAGTTTTCACTTCTAGGCTTACGTCTCGAACTGGGTGGGCGCCTTCAATGTACTCGACGCTTTTTCCTCGGCGTTGGGGTTGGAAGTTTACGATGTGGGCGATGAGCCTGTCTGGCTGCGTGGTCAGGGAGACCTCTGAGGAGGGGGGCGCGTTAGTCCGAACTAGGCGATGGGGCATGAGGAGGCTGATACAGCCGTCTACTAGGGCTTTGTAGGCGAAGTATCCGTGGTCCATGTAGGCCTTGAATATGGGCGCGTAAATGTACAAGACTTTCTCATGGCGTGTGACCGCTGGGAATGGGGATTCCTTGTCCACGGGGGCGTGGAAGTGGGAGGTGAAGGCCCTAAAGGTCCTGTTAAAGTATGGATTCCATATTTTTGCCAGGGTCTCCGTGTTCCCTAGGGGCTCAACATAGGAGCCGCGTTCATACATCACCAAATCTAACTCTGGAACACCACTCGATAAGGCTTTACCTAATCTAATAAAATCTGGGCTATACTCGGCGGGGCTTACATATTTAACGCCAATTTGGGGGCAAAGAAACTCCTTTGTTTCGGGCTCAAGGGTTGCCTCATGGCTCAAAAGGAGGCTTCCTCCCTTCTGAAGAAAGGCACCAAGTTTTGCAACGGTTTCCTGATCTATCCTCCCCGTGTCTGGCAAGACGAGAAGCTCGTATTTATGGAAATCCTCCCGCGGATCAATGATGTTAAATTGATGTTTCAACTCCAGGAGCATCTTCATGGCTCCCTCGTTGGAGTCGTTTCTCTCCAACTTTCCGCTGGCGCCTTCGAGTAGTAGGATTCCGATCTGAACGTAGGGCTTAGCTCCCTTACACCAGGGCTCCTTCTCGGCTACATCACGGTATACGGAGCCGATGAGGTCGTAAACAGCCCTGTCTAATTTGCCCCTTGGGTGGAGTTGGTCGCCTACAGAGCATTTGGCGCCGTTGGCTAATATAGTGGCGCACTCGTATTCCAGCTGCGCCTTGGTTTTTATGCCCCCGAAGTCGGCCCAACTCTTGTGAAAACGCGCCGTCATGCCGAGGATTTCCATGTCTAAGGTGCGGCAGAACCTTACGAAGTAGGGAAAGTGATGGTAGCCCCAGAAGGCGGTGGGGAGGGACTCAATTTCCACATGGGTAAAATACTCCTTCTCGGCGCGGAAGTTGACGGAAACTCGGCCGTTAAAGAAGATGGAAGCCGCGGGTCTCATGCCGTGTACAAGTTTCTTCATTCTTTTTAGGAAAACCTCAGTTACCACCCAGGAATGTCGACGGAGATCGTCTTCCTTGGCCATGTCTAACCCGAGCTTTTCCATGCTTCGCTGACAGCAGGGACAGAGGCATCCCGGCTCCCTTTGACGCACAATGTCAAAGAAAATTCCGTCGACCTCATAATTCCTTAATACCTCCTCTGTCTGGGCGGCCACATAATCCACATAGGGCGTATTTAAGCAGAGGGTGTACCATCCCGCCTCATAGGGCGCTGGTCTCGCTAAACGCCCCTCCGTGTCACATTGAAGCCACTCAGGATGAGCTTGCCCGATATGGTTGTCCCAGCAAACGCTGATGTAGGCTGGAACCCTTATGTCAAGACCGTGGCAGGCTTGCACCATCTCGCCTAAGAGATCAAATTTCAAGTGGGGGTGCATCATTCCAACTTTTGTAGGGTAGTAGGACATGCCGTGGTGGCACTTGGCGAAGACGGTTACAGAGTTCACATTGGCTTCCTTCAGGGTTTGGGCAAAGGCGTTGGCGTCAAAATCCTGTGCCATGTCCTTTATCAGCGGTGAGGTATGGAAGTCAAGATGAACCTGTCGAAAACGGAGCTCCTCCATATTCTATCCCTTCATTTCTGTCCTCTATTACTCAGGTGTGCAGAAAAAACTTGTGGCAAGTCCAGGGACAGTTGATTTGATAGCCTTAAGCGGATTTGTGTCGATTCAGTTATCGAAAGAGACTGGCGAGGAAGTGTAGCGCATTAAATAGTTCGAAGGTCTGCACAAAGTCGGCGGCGGTAAAGGCGACCGTGCGTCCGTCCAACCGTTCCACGAAGGGCACGTGGCTTATCGCATCGGCGCAGGATGGATCGGTAAAGGTGATCTCGCCACGCACAGGAGATTTGATGATAAAGGGAGAGACGGCGACCACCTTCCCCAAAGCACGTTTTGCGCCTTCCCGAATGAGGCGGTGAACTTCCTCCACAGGGACGCAGCGGGCCGCATAACGGCTGATGCCCTTCTTGACAACCACCGTTTCAATTTCGCCGAGTAACTCACGGGCCTCTTCACAAGCAGCACGGTCGCCACTGACCATCACCACGGGTACACCAAAGTGCCCGGCGATGGCCGCGTCGGTCCCGATCTCCCCAACCTCGACGCCGTTGAAACGTAGAGAAAAGATGTCCGCCGAGTACGTGTGGGCCATGACGCCGTTTTTTGTACCCGCCTTCGAGTGGTAGCCTAGGAACATGGCAGCGTTAAAGGTGCTGTCGATACCTGCCATGTGATTAAGCGGCTTCGGAGTACCGCTCAAGAAGGTTGCCCGAGGGTCCACCTTCTCTGGAATGAGGTTGCGCATATTGGCGTGGGCCTCGGTGACCAGAACCTTCGCAGCGCCGCCCTCGAAGGCTCCGGCAACCGCTGCGTTCGCTTCACCAGTAATCAACTCCCTCTCTCGTTCACGGTCAGCGGCATCCCACTTGACGTAACCGCCAACCCCCTCCAAATCTACGGCGATAAACACCTTCAAGCAAGTAACCTCCTCTTTCCAATGATACGTATCTCTATCTTCTGCGCCTTAAAGCCTTAAGTCACATCTGCGATCTAAAAGTTAAACAGTTTTGTTCACTAAATGGCCTTCAACGGAAAGACCTACGACGCTACCTCTTATCCTTATGGTAATTTTACGCTAATCCCTCTCTGAATATAATCACCTTAGCGTGGAGAAAGTTTATTTGAGTTTAAACTAAACTAAAACTTTACTTGAGTCCCCATCACTGACTAGGTGGTGCGCGCATCGTGAAAGCAGTCGTATATTACGGTATGGATGATTTTAGGCTGGAGGATCTTTCCGTTCCCCAGATTGGACCGGAAGAGATTTTGGTGAGGGTTAGAGCCTGCGGAATCTGCTCCACAGACATCTTCAAGGCAAAGTACGGTAAAGCCAAGCCCGGCACGGTTCTCGGCCACGAAATCACAGGAGAAGTGGCTGAAATAAGCCCAGAGGTTACGGATTTTAAGGTGGGAGATCGGGTTGGAGTGCTTCATCACGCCCCCTGCGGCGCCTGCTACTTCTGTCTGCGGGGTCAGGAGCCCCTTTGCGACCAGTATCGCCGAGGTGGCGTGGTTCCCGGCGGCTTTTCCGAGTACATCCGCGTCCTGCCCGAGTTGGCTAGGAAAACGGTGCTCAAGATTCCGGACAGCCTAACCTATGAGGAGGCTACGATGACGGAGCCCACCGCCTGCAGTGTTAGGGCGCTTTCCCAATGTGAAATATCGCCTGGAGACAGACTCCTCGTAATCGGAGACGGTCCCATGGGGCTCCTCCTGTCCATATTGGCAAAGTATTTCGGCGCGTCGCAGGTAATAATGAGTGGGCATCACGATTTCAGGGTTAGAACGGCCGAAAAATTGGGTGTTGACTACGCCTACAACTCCCAGAAGGTGAACATGGGAGACAAGGTGAAGTATTTAACGGACGGCAGGGGCGCGGACACAGTAATCGTGGCTGTGGCCTCCACCACAGTGGTTCAAGAAGCCCTGAAAATGGCCCGGGAAGGGGGTAAAATCTGCCTCTTCGGAGATTTTAGGGACGTTCCCCAACCCTCTGTGCAGGTTGCCCCAGACCTTATGATCAGCCAAGATAAGGCCCTATTTGGAAGCTGGGGCTGCTCTCCAAGGGACTATCAAACAGCTTTAAATATGATAAAAATGGGGCGGGTGCCCGCTAGGGAGCTGATAACCCACACCTTTCCCATGGAACGTTTCCAAGAAGCCCTGAACTTAGTGGAGAAAAAGGGGGAGTGTTTGAGGGTAGTTATCCAGCTCTAGGGCGTTTAAACGAAGGCAGTTACGTAGAGCACCACCAGAGGCTTGTCTGTGGAGTTGCTTAAACCGTGGGGCACATCGCCTGAAACATAGACCACGGAGCCTTCTGACACCGCCACCTCTCTGTCTTCTATCATGAGGGTTCCCGAGCCCGAGGTAACACAGTAAATCTCCTCCCGTTCCGGATGACTGTGCTTAGGAAAGACTCCGTTGGGCGGGATTCGCAGGAAGCCCAAGCCCTCAAACCTACCCTCCCCAGCCTTCTGCCTCAGCACCCTCTTAATGTCTGCAATGCCCTTACTGTAAGGCTCAAAGGCGATGTCCCTGGAGTTAATTATGCGCCACATGACGCATCCCACATTCTATGATCCTAAGTTACTCCGTTATTAGATAGAGATATAAAGCGTTTATTAAAACAACCTCTTCATCTACTGAAGCTACCTCTTGATGTAAAATTATAAAGAAACGTTTTAAGCCGTATAAAATTGCATAGTAATGACAGAATGCCTTCTAGGGGATCAACCTGAATGATTAAAGAGAAGCTTAAGACGGCTGATGTGTCTGGACTTGACCAGTTCGCTTCGCCGGGACTGATCGATGAATCTGACTATGAAACTGTGAACTGGGAAAAGGACAGAGAAACTATCCTACGTAAGATTTCTATGATAAGACGGTGTTTGCCTATCGACAGCGTCATAGACTTCGGCGGGATGTGGGAGGTGGACGGCCTCTATTCCAGGCTGTGCAGGGAAAAGTTCGGGATACCTCGAGTGACGATGGTGGACAAATTTGAATCCGAAAACTGGATTAGGAATCCGAGCCTAAGGGCTGGTGTAGACTTCCGCAAGGGGGATTTCTCAGACGAGCAATTCATGGCGACGATAAGGGAGCCCTACGACCTTGCCTTAGCCTACGACGTTCTCCCCCACCAAATAGACTTAAGGCACACGTTGCCCCTCATGCTATCCAAGACGAAGAGGTTCTTCCTGATCTCTCACGCTATACTTCCGGAAAAACTCATGCCATTTCGCAATTGCCTCGTCCTGCTTTCGGGCTCGAAGTCACGCAGTCTAATCCCCTTCCATGAGAAATGGACAAGGGAAATAAACTACTGGGCGAACTTCTCAGATGCCACCATAATAAATACGTCCCATTGGTTGTGGGGAATGACCCCATCGTTCATAGAAAGTCTAATGGTAGGTTTTGGTTGGAAACTGATTCACAAAGAGTTTTGGCGAGGATGGCTACCCAACTCTTCGAAGTGGAAGATATGCGGCCTCATTTTCACTAAAACTGGATCGGTCGGCGCGGGGGTTAGGTTTATACCTTCCTTTGAGCCTCACATTATCCGATTCACTGGCTACACCCGTCTTTTGACGGGAAAATTTTGATCCTCGCATAAATCTTATCAACCTACTTAAGAGCGTGTTTTCGTATTTTATTTGGTCCATTTGAACGGACAGGTTTAAATATTACTGGTAGCAAAAGTATTACTGGTGGGATTATGGTCAAAAAGATAAGCTTAAGCCTTCCAAATGAGCTGTTTGGGAAGCTAACCCAATTATCGATAGAGGCAGGTAGAACAAGGAGCTCCGTAATAGCGGATGCGCTTAGAGCCTACTTAGGCGAGTTCGAGCGCCCCCAAGAGCCCAAGACATACCCGACAGCCCTACAGAGACTGAAGGAGCGAAGCTTTGTCAGATTGAGGTCTCCTAGGCTGGCTAAGGCTAGAGTGAGGGGCGACTGGATAGTTGAGTCTGAAATATAAATACTCGGTTGACGGCACTTCATACACTGGGGCCAAAATCCCAGACGTCCCGATTGTCCGCTTAACCCTGAGGCGTAAAGATAAGCGAGTGAGAGCGAGCGGTACGGCCATCGTTGACACGGGATTTGACGGAGGAGTGTATCCAAACCTTCAACTACTGAAGTTTTTTGAGGGGCTTAAGCCTTTAAGTGCAGAGAAACTTGGAACACCCCTCGAAGAGACCATTGATTGTGAAGTATACAGAGTAGAGGGAACACTGATCCCGACCGATGGCGGTTTAGAAATCGATCTGGAAGAGGTTAACGTTTACATTCCAGTCGACCCCGCATACATAGGCGAAGAAGTCCTCATCGGAAGAGAAATCTTGAACAAATTAAAAATAACCTTAGACGGCGTCTATACCGAATTGAGCCTCCCCATCTAGAGGGCAGCTGCTTAAGAAAACTCGCGATGGGCTTAATGAGAGAAAACCTGGGATGAACTATTACCGATAAGGCACATTATAAAGGGTATCCAGATGTATGGCACTTATAGAGCAAAATGTTGGATCCCTAAAACAGCAGTTCAAAACACATTCGAGTTAACGCTTCCGCATTTCAGTGTTGATTTTTCTCTCCCTTATGAAGCGGTATATTTCACCTATCCTCCGTTTAGTCGCCACGGAGTAGAGAACGGTCAGAGCCGTAAGAATTGATAGGGGTATCATTGTCAGATGGGCAGCAAACAGATGTGTTGTTACAATAAGAACCGCAACTAGAACAAATATCCAAAGAGCCGCGCAAGCGAACATCAATTCTCTTTTCGCGCCTGCCTTTAGATAGCTCTTGTATTCTATTTTAAGCCCAAGCTCACCTGGACTGTAACGGTAAAATCCCTCAAATTTAATGTCCGTGAGCATTCCACCAAAAAGACGCCCAAATGGGTACCCCAGATAGAGGATAAAAAAGTTAAGTGTGATAAATCCCGCTACACAGATTGCATTACTTGGAGCCCCGATGCTTAAGAAGTACGCAAACACCACCCAGCATATTAGGAAACCAAGTGCATAGAGAGCCACGCCTTTTTTCAGAGAGATAACCACTTTGAATCTCTTTTCAAATAGGGTATTTCGGATACTTGAGGCTCTCTCTACCAAATCATCGGGTGGGTCAGGCATCCTTTTGATTTTCCCAACAGTTTTCCAGAACTCTCTACTCAGGTTTTGAGAGGTTTTTGTTTTTAACTTTCTTTCAATCTGATTGAGAGAATTTTTAATCTCATTTATTTTGTTCATGCATGCGCACCTCTGAAACTGGCTAATTTGCTTCATGATATCTATGGTGTAGGGTGTAAGAGTTGAATCCACGAACACTGAATCGTAAAGTGTAATCTCAAATCGGCGGGGCTAACTGGAGAGTAGCATGTGGGCTTCCTTCAGCATTTCGGGTATGTTTAGGCTGTAGGGGCATTTCTCCTGGCACTGGCCGCATTCTAGGCAGGCGTCGGCCTTCACCTCCACCATGCGGTACCGCCCCTTGGCCCATTCCACCAGCCCATAACGTTTGTAATAGCCTAAGTGGCGCAGGATCACGGGGATGCGAACCTCCTCAGGACAGGGGAGGCAATAACCGCAGTTGCGGCAAAAGTCCTTACCCAGCTCCTCGGCAGCCTTAATCAACTCCAGCTTCTCGGCTTCTGTCATAACCTGAAACTTTTCACCCACGCGGGCATTTTCCTCCAGCTCTCGAAGGTTCGTCATGCCAGGTATAGCCACATCCACCGCGGGATTAGCTAGGACAAACCGAAGGGCCTGCTCCGCCGTTACGGGAATTTTGGAGCTGACCTTAAGCTCCGGCGGAGGCTGAGCCAGGGCTCCACCGGCTAGGGGCTTCATAGCTATGACTCCAACGTCCCGCTCCTTAGCCAGGGGCAGGATTGTCTCGTCAACTAACTCGTCGTTGAGAATGTTGTAGGCCACCATGAGGGCTTCGAACTCTCCAGACTTGATTCCCCGCTCCATGGTTTCGTGGAAGCGGTGGCAACTAAAACCGATGTGGCCGATAATTCCTTCCAGCTTGGCCTTCTTTAGGGCTTCCATGGCGCCGCCGGGACCCATAGCCTTGTCGTAACTCTCAGAGTGTCTCAGGTTGTGGCACATGTAGAGATCAATGTGGTCCGTTTGAAGCCTTTCGAGGCTTGTCTTTATGTCCCTCTCCATCTCCTCAGCGGTGAGGGCGGCGCTCTTCGTGGACACATAGAACTCATCTCGGCGTTCACCGATGGCCCAGCCGATCTTCTCCTCGCTGTCGCCGTAGCCTCTGGCCGTGTCAAAAAAATTAATACCCAAGTCTAAGGCGCGGTTCAACACCTCATAGGCAGTCTTCCTTTCCACCGCTGGTAGCTTGATGCCTCCAAAACCTATAATTGAGACCATAAGTTCCGTCTTGCCTAGTCGCCTTCTCAGCATCGCCCTTCTCCCTTTCCCTCTCTTCTCGCCCCAACTTAAGGCAGAATACCTTTACAGCATATTATCCTATAAAAACCTATCAGATTGATTCTTTCAAGTTGAGAAAACCGAAGGCTACATCTTTCATGGAGTCAACAAAGCTGTTGAACGCGCTTGTTTCATCCCCCTTTTTGTCGTTTGCGTACCAAGGGTGACCAACTTCTTTAGTCGCTGCTTGGTTCTTGCTTCGCAGTAGATTTTGATTAGGGGCTGAGTTCCGGAGGGGCGGATTAGGAGCCACGACCTGTCCTCATAGTTTAACCGAAGGCCGTCAAAGGTCCATATTTCCCTAATTTCCCGCTCCCCTGAAAGGGCCTCTTTAATCTTCGCCATGGCGAGAGACTTCAGCTCGTCAGGGCACGGTGTGCTAAGTCTAGCCCACGGATACTCAGGAATCTCAGAGAAAAGCTGGGAAACGGTCACTTCCTTCTCACTTAACATTCTAATTAGCCTGGCCGTGGAGTAGATGCCGTCGGTCCAGGGCCCCCAGGAAGGGTCCATGAGCTTCCACGGCTCGCCACTGAAGACAATGTCCCTCCTATCCCTTAGGGGAACGTGGATCTGTCCTATCCTGGTCCTCTCCACACGTCCGCCAGCCCCCTCCACGGCTTCGTCAACGCAGAAGGAGGCGTCGGAGGAGGTGATGACGGTACCGCCACCCCGGGCCTTCACAGCTTCTTTAGAGAAGAGGGCTATAACCCTGCTGTAGTTTACAAATTTGCCCTGCTCGTCGATGATGGCGACGCGGTCCGCGTCGGAGTCGTAGGCGACGCCCAGGTCCGCCTTAACCCTAACCACGGTTTCCATAAGTTCCCCCAGGTTTTCAGGTCTCGGTTCTGGAAGGTGACCGGGAAAGTGGCCGTCAGGCTGGCTGTTGAGGACTAGGATTTCGCACCCCGTTTTCTGAAGCAGTTTCGGCGCCACGTCGCAGGCGGCCCCATTAGCGCAGTCAACGACCACGCGGAGGGGCTTTTTCCCTAGTTCACCTACGTGGATGAGGGTGGCGTCAATGTAACTTTGAGTGACACCTTCAGCCTTCTCGGATTTGCCTATTTTTTCCCAGGGCACCCTTCGGTACCGACCGTTCAGGATCAGGGCCTCTAGAACCTCCTCTTCGCTGGGAACGTACTCCGTCCCCTCGGAGGTTAGGCACTTAAACCCATTATCCTCAGGAGGGTTGTGGCTGGCGGTCACCATGACGCCGGCGTCCACATCAGAGTGCGCACAGAAGTAGCTTAACACGGGAATGGCAACAAGCCCAAGCTCTACAACGTCGCATCCACCCGCCAAAAGACCTGAAAGCAAACTACACTCCAACATTGGAGACGAAGTCCGCGTGTCATATCCAGCGGCTACGGTTCCCCTATTCCCGAGGAGGGTGGCGAGGGATGACCCGAGCTTAAGGCCTAACTCAGGCGTCACCTTCTCAAGAATTGGGCCCCTTATTCCAGCGGTGCCAAATAACCTCAAGCTCTTCCCACATTCCATTGTATCTAGAGCCTTAGTTATAGATGAACGCTATCCTCAAATATCATTGATTTCGAGATTTGGAAAACCGCTTTTTAAACTTCTGCTAAAACTTCAATCACCGTATTGAGCACTGTTCTCAGACCGCCAGAAACTTTTTCATGTCTAAAGGCGGGCTGCCATCCTTCTTCTGACAAAATGTCTGAAATTACCTGAACTGAGGCAATTTCTATATTATGATACTTAGCAACCGCGAAGAGGGCCGATGTTTCCATATTCACAGCTAGGGCTCCTTGACTGCGAAACTTTAGGAGTTTACTCTTTGTTTCTCGATAAGCCCCGTCAGTCGTCCAAACAGGACCAACATGATGTTTAATCTCTTTAATGTTT
>Ga0315314_1002416_pt1 | contig 15463 bp, 12 predicted proteins | sample TDP9_MG_FD_203631 | JGI IMG/M metagenome (GOLD analysis project Ga0315314, IMG submission 203631) | Freshwater sediment microbial communities from Lake Towuti, South Sulawesi, Indonesia - TDP9 | ecosystem: Environmental > Aquatic > Freshwater > Lake > Sediment | place: Indonesia: South Sulawesi...
CGATGACTTTGGCGACCTTCTGAGTCACATTTGTCTTCTCTGAGACCATCGTAATGAGTTGGGCCTTATTCATACGTCCTCCCTTCCTCTAAAGTAATTGGTTTCGAATATATTGCACTGCATTTCTAAAAAAAGCAACCCCCATTCCTTCCTCGGGTAATTCCTCTCGCGTCCAGCGGGGATGATTGGTCCGATGAAGAAAGGCCTCTGGGTGAGGCATCATCCCTAGGAGCCTTCCTGTTTCATCACAGATTCCAGCCACAGCATCGATCGACCCATTTGGGTTGAGAGGGTAATCCATGGTGGGCTTCTCATAGGCTTCGTCCGAATATTGAAGCGCGATCAACTCCCTTTTCTTCAGCTCGCTCCGCGTCGTTTCGTCTTTGGGTATGAACTTTCCCTCACCATGACGGACAGTGAGATAGACCCCTTTCATCCCCTTTGTGAACAGGCAGGGGGAGTTCGGATTGATTTTGAGATAGACCCATCGATCCTCAAACCTCCCCGAGTCATTAAAGGAAAGGGTCGTCTCTTGGGTCCCATGATCTCCTTCAAGATTCGGGATGATGCCTAACTTGACCATCAATTGGAAACCGTTACAGACTCCTAAGATCAGTTTTCCCGACTCGATAAAACGAAGAATCTGATCATAAAGCCGTTCCGATTGCCCTGAGACCCTTGCATATTTGATACGGTTCGCTCCGGCCTTGGCCGCACCCAGGTCATCCCCATCCAAAAAGCCACCCGGCAAATTCAGAAAATGGAAGTCATCGAGCCGTTTCTCTCCATGGATCAACTCGTTGATGTGGACGATGTCAACGACCTCCGACCCCGCGAGACGGCATGCATGGGCCATCTCCATTTCACAATTGGTGCCATAACCTGTGATGACGATCGAACGAACTTCTTTCATACTGAGAAATTCGAAATTCGAATATCGTGCGAAGCTTCCCGAAGGGATCAATCCGAAACAAATCCAAAATCATTAAAAAGTCTATTAGAGATGTCATCCTGAACTTGGTTCAGGATCTCAGGAGATGCTGAAATGAATTCAGCATGACAACCAATCCAAACATGTCTACCGTAAACTCGAATTTCGCCTGCCTACCGCAGGCAGGTGCCTCGGATTTCGTAATTATTATTTCCCCAATGAACGGATTCCTTCTACCAAAGTACTAAACGTCTTTTCAAAACCCAGCTTGTTCTTGTTGGTGGAACCAGCTAAGACGACCTCTTTGCCGGAACCCTTGGGAACCCTAATCCAAACCCTCTGATGCGAGAAGAAGAACGAGAAAATGAGACCCAGGATCATCAGAGCACTTCCAATCCAGACGATCCAAACTCCAGGGTCCTTGGTCACCTGAAGTCCTGTATACTCTTTGGGAGTGACCCCTTCCAAAGTGATCATGAAGTCATTGTTGTTTCGCGGATCGAATTTTGGGAAGTCTTTCAAAACCCAGAAGGCCCGAGGTTCCTGACTGCGCTTAAAGAGGATCAACTGAACCCCTTCTCCGAAGTTGTGGATTTGCGGGACATATCTCAATAATTGGATTCGAGTGTCGGAGTTCGGGATCGAAACCGTCTCTCCCTCCATGGTCCTTAGAAGCTGTTTCCCCTTCTTATTCTTCCACTGAACTCCTAAGGTGACATGGTGAATCGTTCCGTAACTCGATTGATAGAATGCCAGGCCTTTATAATAAAGGGGATGGTTCACCTGCACAGACTTCCTCAAAACTTCTTTGCCGTCTTCAAGAATGGTGAGGAGGCTCGTGTACTCCTTGACATGTTTCTCAGGCCGTTGAAGGTCATAATACGTAACTTTGAAGTCGTCGCATCGCACTGAAAAACCAATGCGCATCGGAACCTCTTCATCTTTTATTCTCAAATAGATCTGATCCACCATCTCTCCTTCGAAGATATTGACAAATCCTTTGAAGCCAAAAACAGAACCCATCAGCCCACCGATCAGGATAATGAGAATGCTCAGATGGGTCATGGGAACTCCCAATCTGGAAAATTTCCCTTTCTCTGCGTGCAGTGTAATGGCTGCTTCTGTCTCGGTACGCTTCAACTTTCTAAACCATTTCTTCAACTCAGATCGAATCCCCTCTTCTGCCTTGGCTTCGGTTGGGCTTGAAATTCGGACCCTCTCCACATAGGGAGCGGTCTTGAGCATCGAATCTTCCAGACCTCCGGAGCTTGGCTCATGGAAAACCTGACTCAAGATTCCTGGAAGCCGATGAAGCGAGCAGGCGACCAAATTGATCACCAGAAGCAATAGAATGGCACTAAACCACCATGAGTGGTACATGTCAAAGAGGTTGAAGAAGTGAAGGACTTCATAGAGTCCAATCCCATAACGCTGAATATACTCTGAACTCGGTGCATTCTGCTTAATCAGTGTGCCGACGATGGAGACGATCGCAAGGAGGATGAGGAGAAAGATGGTGAGTTTGACTGACCGGAAAAGGTCGAAGACGATGGCATGAAATCCCTTTTCCTTCCGGCTAACCTCGGCTTTCGATTCTTTCATAGATTCCTGTTCAGAGAAGTAATCTTTTGCCTACCTATGGGAGATAGATTTGCCTGACAGCCAAGCCGCAGTTATGTAGGCAAGTAATTGAAATTTTTAACATATGCTATCTTCTACTGTCAAGTAAAAAGGGGTAATTCCATTTCGGAATTACCCCTTTTTAATCTTTTCACTTAAGAAAATTCTAATTTACCCCGCCCCGCAGAAAGCCCCGCGATTTATCACGGGGATGAATGCTGTGAATCCGAGGGACCCCAATGCCCCGCGTTTTAACGCGGGGGCGGGGTTTACTTTTTGGCGGGTGGCTTCACGTGGCATTGGGTGCACCCCGTTGGGCCGGCAGGTTTGTTGGCCTTTTTTGCCTCTTCATGGCATCCTTTGCAGTCCTTATGATAGGCGTCCTTTGCGGAAATGGCCTTCCCCTCTAATTTGGCCTTATGGCAGTCTTTGCACAGCTTGCCACTCGTCTCGCCCTTCTTCCAGGTGTGATGGCATTTCAGGCAATCGATCTTCAGCGTCTCTGCATGCTTCTTATGGGTGAATTTCACCTTTCCATAAGGAGGACTAAATTCAATCACATCCTTCGCAGCAAAAACGCCGGTGGCCATCAGGATGGAGAGTAGAAATCCTGCCAACACCGCCATGCTGATCAAACCTTTTCTCATCACTTTTTCACCCCCTCTCTTCTACCTTTTTAGACGGCGAAAGTCTAACAAATATTCATTTTTTGTCAAGAAAAAAAACCTTTATCTCAGCCATGGATATCTTCTACTCCCGGAATTTTAACTTTTGTTATCTTTTGCCAGTCTAAACCGTAGTCTTCTTTTTGCGGCATTTCCTCGTGGTCAGGAAAGTTCAACAAAAATATATTTATCTCTCGGCAATAAATTCATCTGGTATTTGTAAATCTGAACTTGGTTTGACCTTTAGCCAACTCAAGGCAGCCAGATTTCGAATTGTGTAGGCCACTTCCTTGTCATCAAGTTTTGGACGACGACGTTGCTTCCATTCCATCACCTCATTCAAAACTTCTTTTTCGGAAGGTTGCTCTTTTTTTCTGTTTGCCAATAGATGTGACTGTAAGAAAGACGCTCGAGAATGGTCTTCGGCGGGATCTCCAATTGTGGGGACGCTGTCCCCACTTTTTGAAGGCTCACAATTTGAGCGGGTAAGAGTTTCTTTAATTATGCGGACAGTGTTCCCACAATCCCCGGGTACAGCCGATAGAAGCGCAGGTAACGATAAAGCTGGCGGCGATTGCAGTTGCTAATATTCAATCGCAAAAGGCGTTTTGCTAATTCGCTTAAAAGTTTGTCACCATATCTCTGACCCCAGAGCCAGAGACAGAGACCCGAGAATGGTCTTCCATGTTGTGTAGCAGTTGGTGTTTCGTATATAGCTATTTTTGTCCTGTGCCAAGGGCAGACCCCTTTTTCTCAGAAGGTCCAGTGCTCTCGTCGCATCAGCCCCAGCAAGTTTATGCATGGGATGCCGAGATCACGGCAAACGTCGGGTATATAGTGAGTTCTCTTGGTGCTTTTCTTCTCTGCGGCCGAGGTTTCCTGCGACACAACTGTGCCGCCTTTCACCTTGGCAAGCGCTATGACGTAAGCATCAGCTGACTGATGAAGGCTCTTAGGATCCATCAAATCCGGATATTTGGATTCAATGTTTGCTGCTTCGGCCTGCACCTGTGGATCAAGCGTCACAAAAAGAGCCGGATTCTTTTTCGCCCACGCCCGCAATTCGGGGGTTCCCACAGCGTCGATTTCTTCTTTCACAAGCTCAACGGCAGAGCATTGACCAGCGACAACCAGTGCCTCGATTTTTGCTACCAGTGAGATAAAAACATCAGGCGGATAAAACCGTGCCTGCCAATCCATAAACACACTGGTATCGAAAGAGTACATTCTTTTTCCGTTATTCTCCGTCGTCAAAGACGCCCGCAGGTCGTATCGGCTCCATTCGGAGTTCATTCCTTAGCTTGTCGAAGTGATCGAACCGCAAATCAAGATATCGGCTCGCCTGGACTGCCGTGATTCGATTCATATCCAACGCTTCCAGTACCAACTGAACAAAGGACCGGCCGCTTCTTCCGAGCGTCTTGCCTACAAGGGACGAAAAGCCCTTCCGTTTCGGGAGTGTGCCGATGTATTCGTTCCATTCTAATTTCCACCGGTTGTAACCTTCCCACGACAGCGCACCAGCGGTCCGCAACCGTGTTGCCATCGCCAATGGTGTTATATTGAATTTGCCGGCGAGCGATCGCATCGAGGAAATATCCCATGCATCAGGTGAAATATCCATTCTCTGCAAAATTGAGGAAAGCATTTCCTGAGGAATGAGTGCGGCACTGGCGGCCTCCTCGGCGAATCGTTCGACTTCCAGCCAGCCGGCATCATCGCGGGTCTCACCGAGGGCAGCGCGTTCCTCATTGCCAACCGCAAGCGCAAGATGAGTAAGCTCGTGCAATAAAGTAAAACTCCGTGCGCCGGGAGACGATTCTTTGCTGTTAATACCTATCGCAGGCAATGGGAACTTAAACAACGTGACTCCCCGTGCCTGGGCGAGGCTCACTTTAGGAAACTGAAACACCAGCACACCTGCTGTTTCGACGGCCTCGCGCCAGCGGCGCCATGCCTGCCAATCGGACGTCCATCCGAACTGTTCATCCGCGGTAATACCAAGAGCTTCGCGCAGTCGTGCCCCAACGACTGCTGTGCTTTCGGACAGATGAGCGGTAAAGTTGAAGTCCTCCACGTGCGCACCCAGTTCTTCGCTCAACTCCAGTGCCACTTCCCGTCGCTGCGACATGACCCTCAGGGCAAGCCGAAATTCCGGCGATTCAATGCCCGGCCGGACACCCGGCAGCCGACGATACTCTGCCGCAAGAGGGGGCAGAGCCGGAGGTTCGGGGAGGAAGAAAACACCGAAAGGACGGCGGTAGAAGTTAGCAAGATTCTGTGCTTGTCGCACTGTTGGCTTTGAATCACCACGTTCCCAGGCAAGCAGGCGCTCCGGCTTTACATTCAGCCGCTTGGCCACCGGCTCAGGCGGATACCCGCTCTCTTGCCGAGCCCAGGTGAGCACCGTTGGATTGACGAGTGCTGGTGTAGAAGTTCTCATAGCTAAATTATGCCCAATCTTCAGTATTCTCGGCAATTCAAGAAAGAATCAGGACTTGGGGTAAACCCTTTACGAGTCGTTGATTGGAATATATCTATTTTATAAAAATTGGTCAACCGAAACTTTCAGAAGGAAAGAAGATGATTGACTGGACGTAAGTTCTAAACTCCTTTAAGGTTTTTCTCTACATTGCCCCTTCTTCAAAAATGACCAACCGATGCTAAGTTGTTTTAGAACTACCCCCACGACAGATCATTATATGAGAGTTGAAATTTATAATTTTATGGACGTCCCCTTTATCTTTCCGAGGAGGGCTTCCCCAGTTGACAGTGCACCTTTCTATCCGTGTCGCCGCTACTACCCCGCCACCGCCCTCTTACTTCTCAGCCAGCGTCAGTAAAAGGATTCTGCCTTCGCCTAAATACAAGAGGCTCGGCCAGTGGAACCTGTCTCTTACGAGGCTACTTCTACGTTCACGTAAGTTACAACCCGGATAGTTGCTCACCCCGCTATACAAGGCTTTGTCGATGGGCTTCAAGGGGAAACGTCTCCATCACCCCCTGCCATCCAAGCTACATGGCTCTGGCTTCTACCATGACGGGACTTGCACCCGTTAGATTGCGCTACCCTTCGCTGGGCACGCGTAAAATTCAGTCAACAGGTTAGGAAGGAATGATATAGCTTTGGATGTGAGCGCCTAACTCAAGAATTCAGTCTAATATGATTGAGAAGGAGAAATCAGAAAGGTTTGTATCACTTGACTGAAAAATTCAGTCAGGGAAGGGAAAACTAACAAGAAATACTCAGGCGTCAAATATTTTACATAATCTATCCCATGCTTCCAATACCAAGCGGCGGGTGCGGTATTCGCAATATTGCTTCTCCTCTTTTTTGAGAACGCGGAAGGTTTTGCCGGGGGAATCTGAAAATCGAATTTTGAAGGTTTGACCCCATCCCTTTTTATTCTTTATTATTATTTACAAATGAAGGGGTAGTCGCCGCAATATGAACATAAGAGGTTTCGGAGAGGTTTTGGCGGAACAAATTCATTACCGCATTTTTCACATTTAATTACCAACCTCCTAAGGTACCAATATCGTCTTTCCAAGTTGTTCCATAATTGTGGATCCATTTCAACAATGGGCGCACCCAATTCCTTTCCTCTAAGTAGGTGGCCATATGTATCAAAAATGGATTTGTAGTATTCACCATTTCGGCGATGAATGGGCAGAGCAGCGCGATAGAGGACGTAAGCAAGAATAAATCCTGCTGTGGGATAAATGAACCCCCAAGTGGAAAAAAAACCAATCCCAAATATCGATTTAAGAAAAAGGCGTGGAGGAATCCAGAGAGAGGAAATCCAAAGACAGATATATATAAAAGAACCAAAAGCAAATGTGAAAGATATATAAAGCATACTATCAGCTTCAGCAGATACCTGATCCATTTCTTTTTTCTTATCTTCTTCAACAGCTAAACGGAGTCTATACCAATAAAAGGGTGAGACTACGCGATATCGAGTCCAAGTGTATTCTTCGTATTCGTAAATGATGTTTCCAAGTCGAGTTGGAAGAGTTACGGTAGGCCTCCCCTCCTCATCCAAGGGAAAATCATCTACTTTCTTTCTGAGTTTTTGATATTGGGGTTCCCCATATTTAAGTTTTTTCATTCTATCTTGCCACTTTTTAAGCCGACGCTTCAGGAAAACTTCCCCAAGATCTTTAATGCGTTGAGGCCAAAACCATATCCCCTCATATAGTCTGTAAATATAATCATCAAACAGTGAAAGCATTCCTCCAGATAGTAATGATGCAATTGCGAAGAATACAACCATATCTCCAAAAGACTCGGGTTTTAATTTAGATAAAGAGGAAATTTTCCCACTGAGCTTTAGAGCGAATGAGTATGCAAGAGGAGAAAAGATGAGTGTGAAAGCAGCTCCTGGCATGAAAACCTTTATCAGTATTGAATACCCGAGGCCAAAGACACCCTTCATAATAAGTTTCCCTCCACGCGATCTTTGCCTTCATTATGGTTCATGATTATGAGGTCCTCCAGCGGTCAAATATTGTCCCTTTAACCATTGTCCAACATAAAAATCTTGGAGCCACTCGTTAGTCTTTGGATCAATCTTTATACTTCCAGAAAGGCCTTTATTGAAAACTTCTTCAGCTGTGAGATACTGGATGGAATCCCTAATTGCTTTGGGACTCCGATCTTTTGTTCTAGTAATCGCTATCGCCAACATATCTATGATGTCTTTGGAACGATATATTGACTGAGAAAATCGCTTTAAATCTTCATGTGTAGAGATCTTCGCAAAAAATTCTTTATTCTTAAACTGGTCAGGTGGATATACAATTGGAAATATAATCGGCCTTTGAACCTTTTCTGTGAGCGTAAAGAAATCCGGAGTAGGCATGAAAATTCCACCTATAACCTCAGGCGCAAAGCCAAAATCGATTGCTTGTCGGATACCACGAGCAGCGTCATAATCAGAAGATATAAAAGTAAGGCCCTCAACTTTCTTAGCCTTTGACAAATATTGGCCAAAATCAGTTGTCCTTGCTGGAAAAGTTACCTCGCTAGAAACCCTAATTTTCTTAAGTGCTTCCCAATAACTGAGTCCGGCTTTGCCATATGGATTATCCCATGCGAGAACAGTAACCTTTTTCACCTGAAGTTTCTCCATTTCACTAGCGATGGCATTTACCCATCTTTTTACTCTTGGCACTTCGCCAAAAAACCACGGATAACCCGTCTTCAGAATTGATTCATTTACTCTGCTTAAGGAGATTACTGGAATTTCAATATCTTTAGAATGCTTTGCAGCGAATGGAAGTCCACCCCCACAAAAAACTCCGATGATGCAGAGGACTTTCGAATCCCTAAGATTGTCCATTGCTGACTTTGTTTGTTCCTCTGTGCAGCCCCCATCCAATGGTATGAGAGTGATCTCACGCTTCATAATTTCCCTTGCATCTTGTACGGCCATATTTGCAGCCGTTCTTTCAAGATTAGCCAAAGGACCAGTGGTAATAAATCCTATTTTGATTTCCTGAGAAAGAACATAAGTCGGTACAATTATAAGGATAAGAATGGCGATAAGAACTAAGGATTTCATCTTGCTCACCTCCAAAACGTAAAACTCAAATAAAACGTCATGGAAAAATAAACGAGGAAAGAGACAGCGTAAGGTCATTTTTGCATTCTCCGAAAGAAAATTTTTGATTTATGGTCAAACCTTATGGTAAAATTTATTTAGAATTGTGAGCCATTATCTCTAGTAATTCCAGATATACTCTTTTTACCTTTCTTCCAATGCTCCGGCCTTTTCAGTTCCTCTCCAGAAGCCCAGGACTTTATCCTAACCTCGTTTTTCTTCTCATCGACTTCAGCAAATGATAGCCTTGACATCTCATTATGTTAATGTGATTCTATTTCCAACCTATCCCATGCCTCCAAAACGAGGCGACGGGTGCGGTATTCACCGAATTGCCTAATCTCTTTCTCCTTTAAAACCCTAAAGGTTTCGCCGGGGGAATCTGAAAATCAAATTTTGAAGGTTTGACCCCATAGCTTCTTTATTCGGCGCGGTCTTCCATATAAAGATCTGAGCCGTAAACACGCAGCTTTAGCAAACTCTCCTCCCTTACCATTTGGGAGGGTCAGAAATCGGACAGAACTGCCTTCACAACAGCTTTCGCTATGGAGATGGGAGGATTTTTTTATCGGTATGTTTCAGATTTGGATTTGATTAAATCATCCTTCCTTTCTTTTAAAAAGCGTCAGGTCCTGTGAGGCGATTTAAGACCCGACACCTTAATCTTTCGGACACCTGGCCAATCTCGGGAAATGGTCCTACTGTGGCCTTAGCATATTGTGCCCGATCGTCAGTTCCTGCTACGGTAACGGTGGTAAATCGGTCGTATGGACCATCTGCACCCACAGACTGGTTTCATCTGCGTCGAAGATCAGCTTCTTGGGGCCGCCGACATCGTTGGACCAGGGTTCCCAGGTAACGCCGAGCTTCGAGTTATTAGGATCACCGATACGGGCAAAGGCTGCCAGACTGGCGATCATGGCATCCGAGAGCGCTATTCGACCGGCCTCGTTGTATTCGCCAAACATGCAAGAAAACAGCTGGCGCTGGAAGTTTCCGAACAAAAACGGCATATCAAGCACATGGACGGCCCCATAGATGGTCTTCCAGGGCTCGGGCTCTGTGTTCCATTCGAATCGGTAGGCATAGACCTTAGGCTGCTGAGCGCGAAGCCGCGCCCCCGTGGCGTCAATAAGGTTGGTGAACCATTGGGTACTGAGAACTGGTGCGTTCCGTGCGGTGTTCTCGAAGACGGATACAGGCACTTTCAGGAAATACGAAGGCTCCGGACCAGACGGATTATCCACATCGAAGTTGTACATCAGCGTGAAGCGCTCCGCATCAGAGATTTTATACAGATACGGGACGAAGAGCTTGCCTTCCTCCAGCGTGGCTCCGATGATTACGGGAACATTGCGAAAATCACCGCTGTCCACAGCAGCGTTTGAGCTAAGAGGGACCACAGTACCGTCAGCGAAAATGTATGGTGGGCTCGTCAGCCCACCATGGACGAGGGCCATCAGCACCTCTTCAGTAGATTTTCCCCTTAGATAATCTTCAATCTCTTGGTTGGTGTGGTTTGCTATCCAGGCATTAGCAGACGCAACATCAACGGCCGTGCCATCGTCGATCAATAGCTGCCGGAGTACGCTGTTTGCGTAGCCCTCACCGACAATCAGAGGTGTGCCGTCGAGGCCTGGGCCACTCAGCAGGGCTGCCTTTTCGATAAGACCCTCGGTAAGGGGCGAGACCATCAGGCTGTAAACATTGGCAGCTCCGGCTGACTGCCCCATGACAGTCACGTTGTTGGGGTCTCCGCCAAAGTTGGCAATGTTTCTGTCGACAAACTTTAGAGCCTGTATCAGATCAAGGGTACCAAAGTTGGCAGAGTCATTCAGGGCATCTCCCGTTCTCAGTGCCGGATGTGCGAACCATCCAAACACGCCAAGCCGGTAATTCACGGTGACGACTACCGCATTCGCCTCCCTCGCCAGATTCGCGCCGTGCCACATGGGGTCGGCGGCATAACTTTGCTTATTGCTTCCTCCATGGATGAAGACGATTACGGGCAACCATTCCTTTTTCTTCCAGGGCTTGGGACGCCATATGTTAAGGGTCAAGCAATCCTCACAGCCTGAAGGCAACCCAAAGGTATCGATGATGGAGAGTCCAAACGGTTCACCAGGAGGGGGAGGTCCATAGAAGCCCCCAACCTGCGCACATGCGTTGCCGAATTCTTCGGTTTTCAAAATTCCAGACCAGGGATCCGCATCCTGCGGTGGCCTCCAGCGAAGATCACCTACGGGCGGCTTTGCATAAGGAACGCCAAGCCAGGTAAAGGTCCTAGTCTGTTCGTCGACGAACCCCTTAACCCTTCCATACTCAGTTTTAACTACAACTCCTGTCGCTGCACTAATCTGAACATCAAGCAATATCAGTGTAAGACTAAACAAACACAAAGAAAGCAATATTTTCTTCAACATGTCTCCTCCTCCTTTCTGATCCTTTTAGTGTTGCATCATCTAATCTTCTTGATTAATTCTTACCGTAATCGTATCGTGCACTTTCCCTCCTTTCTGTATTTGTCAGCGACCAGGCTTCTTCGAATTCTTATTCTATGCCCTTCTTCTTTTTTGTTATTCGGTCATCGTGGGTATCGAGACCGAAGAATTAATCACTTCCTTTCATACAGATTGATATGGATTATTGATTTTTCTTCGTGATTACCCACTAGATTCTCTGATGAAATCCTCCACCATCTCCTTCAATCCATACCGGATGGACCAACCCCATTCCTTGCGGGCGTTTGTATCGCCGAGCTGTGTCGGAATGCTCCGAAGCACTTCCATGGCGTTGGGATCGGGTCTGAAGGTGATTGAAACGCGAGGGAAATGTTTCTTGATCTCCTTCAAGAGATCTCCTGCCGTTGGAGAAGGAGTGATCTGACCCACACAATAAACTCTTGTCTTAATCTTACCTTCTTCGGCCTCAAAGAGTTCTAAAAGACACCGGATCGCATCCTTGATGTACATGATGGGAATGGACGTCTCTTTTGTGACCCAGGCTTCGAAAGGAAGCCCTTTCAGAGCAGATTCAATCATCTTGGGGTTGTACTGACCATAACCCTCTGATTTGATCCCAGGCCCAATCAACTGAGGGAAACGAACCCCTCGAAAGTCGATTCCAAATCTTCGGTGATAGTAAAGCCCAAGGAGTTCACCAAAAACTTTTGTAACTCCATACATGATCTGTGGTCTTTGAAGGGTATCATCACTTACAAATCCATTCTGAACAGGGCCATAGGCCCCCATCGAGCTCGTAAAAATGACCTTCTTTGTTCCAAAAAGTCTTGAAGCCTCTAGAACGTGATAGATTCCCAACCCGTTGACCTGAATGGCAGCCCAAGGGTTCGCCTCGCATTGGGCTGAAAGCATTGCTGCCAAATGAAAAATGTGCTCAACTTTCCAGTCTCGGACGACATTACAAACTTCCGCCCAATCAGAAATATTTCCTCGAATAAAAGGTACTCCTTCACCTCCTTTCTTATCCTTCTCAGGAGGAACCATATCGAAAAGAACCACCTGATGTCCTTTCTGTAAAAGATCCTTTGAAAGCTCTGACCCGATGAATCCGCTCCCCCCAGTAATTAAGATCGCCATAGAATGCCCTTATTCTGAAATTGTTTTTATGAGATAAAGCACTCTCTTATCCCTCTCTTTGCTATGTCTTGATAAAGCTAAATCTTCTTTCTCCTCATATTGGAAAAAGCCTTTTCCTGTCTTAAGACCCAATTCGTCACGCTCCACCTTTTCTCTTAGTTTTTTTGAACATCGATAGAACGATCAATAAACGGATAAAGATATTTCATCCCTTTGTACATGAGATCGAGTCTCCCCATATCCATCGTGGCCAAGGGACCTAATACAGCTAATCGGAGACCAAAACTTCCTTTTACTCCGACGTCAATATCTTCAGGCTCTGCCACGCCTTGCTCTAAAAGGGATAGGACTTTTCGAAACATTGTCGTTTGAATCCGATTGATTAAAAAACCAGGGATCTCCTTTGAAATTTTTATGGGTTTCTTTCCAATTTTCTCCATCAGCTTAGAAGAAATTTCAAAGACCTCTTGGGAAGTCATCTCTCCTCGAACCACCTCCACGACGGGGATGATATATGGAGGATTAAACCAATGGGTAATCACTAATCTCTCTTTTTCCTTCACTTTTTTTCCAATTTCGGAAATTGGAAGGGTAGAAGTATTGCTGGCTAAGATGGTTTCTTTAGAACAATATTGATCTAATTTTTCAAAAAGATTGATTTTCAGCATTAGATCCTCGGGAGCAGCTTCGATGACAAAGTGAGCTCCTTTTACCACCTCTTGGAGATTAACTGATGTTCTGATGTTCGAAAGAACATTCTCAACTCTTTCGGGGGTCTCAAATCCTACTTCTACAAATGTCTCCAAATTATTTCGAACCTGGGATAAGGCTCTCTCAAGGATTGTGAGATTGAGATCATACAGAGTGACAGAATAGCCATTCTGGGCAAAGGTTCATCCGATTCCATGCCCCATGAGTTCAGCACCAATTATGGCGATCTCTCGTATCTCTTCTAATCTCCTTTCCATAGACTCCCTTTTGGAAAAAATCTATCCTTCAATTCCACTAAGATGCCTCTTCGAAGGGTTAATACTGAGGTGATGAATAAAATCCCCATAATAAAATTCCATTGTTCGGTCCAGCCGCTCATCAGGTTTTTTAAATAGACGAGAAGCATCGCCCCAAAAATTGGACCGTAGAGAGTACCTATCCCGCCGATGATGCTCATGATCACTACATCTCCTGAGGTCATAATATGTAGAGTCTCGAGAGGAACGAAATTGAGATGTAAGGCATATAAACCCCCTGCCAAAGCACCAAAGAAAGCGGAAATCAAAAAGGAGATGAGCTTAAAGCGATCAGTATTGAACCCAATGCTTTTTGCCCGGTCTTCATTGCTTTTGAGAGACTGAAGGGTTCTTCCAAATGGAGAATGGACAATCCGTAATGCCAGTAAAAGGGAAATGGCAAAGAGGATCAAGATAAAATAATAGAGATGGAGCTCTGAATCCAAATTGAAAGTGCCAATCGAGGGTCTGGGGACTCCATGGAGACCATTGTCCCCTCCGGTGAGACTCGTCCACTTGAATGCAATAAAGTAGAACATTTGGCAGAAGGCAAGTGTGACCATCACAAAGTAGATTCCCTTTCTCCTAACACTTAAAAACCCAATGATCAGAGCAATGATTAAGCTTAAGAAGATTCCGCCGAGAAGTCCGATGAAGAGAGGGGCTTGGAATTTTATCAGGATTAGGCCTGAGCCATATGCACCGGCTCCAAAGAAGATGGCATGTCCAAAAGAGAGGAGGCCGGTATAGCCAAAGAGAATGTCATATCCCATTGCGAAGATAGCGAAGATCAGCATCTCGCTTGCAAGGGAATGATGGGGAGTAAGAAAAGGAAGCACAATTAATAGAGGGATAATTAAAAAAAAGTGCCATCTCTCAATAAAGAATCCTAATTTTTTTCGTTCACTCATTGGTCTACTCAAAAAATCTCGCTCGTCCGAAGAAACCACGAGGTCTTATGAGAAGAATGGCGGCCATAAAAATATAAATCAATGTGTTGGCCAAAGGGGGCCAGAAGATGACACCCACGGTGATCAGTTCGCCAATGATAACCCCACCCAGTATCGAACCCCCTATGCTCCCCATTCCACCTATGATGACAACAACGAAGGTATCAGCTAATATTCCCATCCCCATGTAAGGGAATATATTCTGAAGGGGAGCAGCAAGGGCCCCAGAGATTCCAGCCAGTCCTGCACCCATTCCAAAAACTAAAGTAAATATTTTAGAGATATCTATCCCAAGGGCATCAACCATCTGACTATCATCAGTACCAGCCCTGATAATGGCACCCAATTTTGTCTTTTCCAAAAATACCCAAATGCCAATAGCGAAAAAAGTAGTAATACCTAAAATAAAAAGACGGTATTTAGGGAAAAGCATAAATCCGAGATCTACAGACCCCAAGAGATCTTGAGGAGTACTAAAGGGTTTAGCGATAGGTGAATAGATGATTCGAATCAGTTCTTCAATAAAAATCATCAAGCCAAATGTAAGGAGGAGATTATAAAAATGAGGAAGGTCGTATAGCCTTCTTAGCAGGGTGGATTCTATCAACATTCCAATAAGACCCACGATCAAGGGAGAGAGAATGAGAGCCACCCAGAAATTCCAGGAATAGACCTCCACCATTGTGTAAGCTGCATAAGCGCCCAGCATATAGATCGCACCATGTGCAAAATTGACCACCCCAAGCATTCCGAAAATAATGGTCAGCCCAAGAGACAATAAGATGTAAAAAGATCCAAGAACAAGGCCATTAAATAACTGGATGAAAAGGAAATGAATATCCATATTCAATGGATTTGGGGGAAGGATAGTCCTTCCCCCTTTAAATTTGGTCGTGACCCTATAATTTATTGATAATTTGTTTCATTTATGCTATCCTTTCTTCCGAAAGGAGGAGAGGATGGCCAAAAGACTAAAGAAGAAACGTGGTCCAAAACCAAAATTCTTGGATATCAGCTGTCCCAATCCAAACTGCAAACACCATGCTAAGAAAGGTTTGGGCAATATCGTCTCCAATGGCACCTAC
>Ga0315314_1002417_pt1 | contig 15462 bp, 15 predicted proteins | sample TDP9_MG_FD_203631 | JGI IMG/M metagenome (GOLD analysis project Ga0315314, IMG submission 203631) | Freshwater sediment microbial communities from Lake Towuti, South Sulawesi, Indonesia - TDP9 | ecosystem: Environmental > Aquatic > Freshwater > Lake > Sediment | place: Indonesia: South Sulawesi...
AGAATGTCTTTGCTGACCGTGTTCAACGCTGGCGGCTCGTGCACCGCCAAGCCGACGCCGTGTCCTAAGCCATGTGGGAAGTTCTCGCCGAAACCATGCTTTTGTATCAATGCTCTAGCTGCAGCATCAACTTGTTTAGCTTTGACTCCGTCTCGAATCTTCATGAAGGCTCTTTCGTGGGCTTCTTTGACGATGTCATAGACTTTCCTTTGTTTTGGTGTAGGCTTCCCAATCAGGAATGTGCGTGTCAAGTCCGCTACGTAGTTTTGGTAGCGGGCGCCCACGTCGAACTGTATGAGTTCGCCTCTGGCGATCTTCTTGTTCGTGCATCCACCGTGCGAAAAGGCTGACCTCGGACCAGAAGCTACGATCGTGCTGAACGCTGTGCCCTCTGAACCCAGCTTGCGCATGGCATATTCCACTTCAGCTGCGACCTCGTATTCGCGCATGCCAGGCTTGACTACCTCGGCAAGAGTCTTGGCTGCGACATCGGTTAATTGTGCTGCTTTTCTGATGCAGGCTATTTCCGATGCGTCTTTCACTTTGCGCAGGTCCCAGACTAATTGGCTTCCGCTCGTCAGCTTGATGCCCTTCAGCGCTTTTTTTAGTTTGTTGTAAACAGAGACTTCCAGTGAGTCAAAGCCCACGCTTTTCAGATTGAGTGCCTTGGCTTTTTTCGCCAGTCTTTTATCCGCGTCTTCTCCTCTTTGAAGAAGCTCTACGGTGCAGTTTTTCGCTGAGGTTTTGGCTGCCTCATAGTTGGTGCTGTAGACGTAGAGCAAGGCTTCGCCGTTCCGTGGAATCAACATGCGATAAGCGTCAGAGAAGCCTGAGAAATAGAGTATGCTGGTTTCATCTGCGACGAGGTATCCGTCTAACTTGTTCTTCTCGAAGGTTGCTTGCAGAAGTTTAATTCGGTTGGTCAAGGCTGTTCATCTCATTGTTTGGTCACACGTTAAGAAGCTGTCGAACTATAACTTTTGCCATCTTCAACGCGACTACGAGTTTCGGGTTGAGACTTCCATGTTTTCAAACATTGTGGGCGCCACTTTTCTAACTTCGTGCAGCATTCTTTGCGCAAGTTCTCTGATCTCCCACTGAGCCGATGTAGCTAACCGAAGCTTGAAGAAGTGAAGCAACTCGCGGGCGTTCATCGACAAAGTCAGGTTCGTCTTCAAGGCGTGTGGAAGAACGTAACGAGCATCTTCCAGCTTTACCCCTAGTTTGCGCAGGTTCTGAAAGGCTTCGAAGGATGCGTCTACGCATTTTTCGAAAATCTTCGTGGCTCGCAGGTTCTTTTGAATTGATGGCGGCACTATTATGTCTGCCCGCGTCATTGCTACTGCTCTGTGGCTTTGCTGAGAATATGAAGCCATTCTGTGCCTGACCAGTTGATGGCTGCAAACACGTGAAATGTCCGAAATGGAGAAAGTGAAGGAAGCATGCTCCAGCACTGAAAAATGCCCAAGTTTGCGTGCGCTTCTTATCAGTCTTGCCACTTCTTCCGCAGACAATTTGAGTTCATTTGCTGACTGTCTGGTTCGGCATGCTCTCATCGCTTTGGCGCACACTAATTCGGCTTGAGGCGTGTAGGCTAGAAGCTTGACTTCCACAGGTTTACCCTCTATGTGGAGGTAAGATTAGTATGGTTTCCCATTAATGCCTTGCTTGGAGCCTTTCCTTTTCTTATGTCTGTCGTTCGACGGATTAGCCGCCGCTCATAAGAGACATCAGTATGATGTTGTCGCCGTCGTTTAACCGTGTGTCCACTCCGTGTAGTTGTCCCATAAGGATGCCGTTCACTGTCACCACAAAGCCCATTTTCACGTTTCTCAATCCCGGCTCGTACACTTCTTTCTTAAATGGCTTTCCGTAGAGAGCAGCGATGCGGTTCAAGACATCGGAGAGTGAGGCGCCTTTTTCAAGCTCGAAATCGTCTTCGCTTCGTTTTATGAGGTTCTTTATGAACCCCAGGTACTGCACCTTAACCCACATGCTGAGCGCCTCTCGTCTACTCTGATATTTATTGTTCATAGAAAACTTAAATATTCCCCATTGGCTATTGCTATACTTCTTTCCTAGAAAAGGAAGGAGCAAAAAGGAGCCATCAAAATGTTCGGTTATGCTGGGCGGATTTTGAATGTTGACTTAACAAGCGGCAAGATATGGAATGACACCCTCAAAGAGGAGTTAGCCAAGAAGTACATTGGCGGCATCGGTCTTGGAATGCGCCTGTACCTAGATCACTCCAAGCCAGGCGTAGACCCGTTCAGTCCTGAAAACCCAGTCGTACTCGCTACCGGACCACTCTCAGGCTCAATGGTGCCCACAGGCGGAAACGGACATGCATTTGTTTCAAAGTCACCGCAAACCTTCGGCGTGGGCGAGGCTAAAGCCCACGGGCATTTCGGCACCGAACTCAAGCGAGCAGGGTATGACGCGGTGATCTTCTATGGCAAGGCTGAGAAACCCGTGTACCTCTGGATCGACGACGACGCCGTACAGTTGATGGATGCCAAGCATCTATGGGGCAAATCGCCGCAAGAAACCGAGGACGCCATAAAGAAAGAACTGAAAGACTTCTACATTCGAGTCTCATCCATCGGGGTTGCTGGCGAAAAACTGGTCAGAATAGCCTGCATCATCAACGAGAAAAGCCGAGCGTGTGGAAGAACAGGCATGGGAGCAGTTTTGGGCAGTAAAAACCTGAAAGCCATAGCTGTGAGAGGCTCAAAAGACATCGCGGTTGCCAACAAAGAACGCTTACTCGAACTTGTAAAGCAGCAACACGAGCGAATGAAAGGACCAGCAGCAAGAAAATACCGAACACTCGGAACACCTGAAAACGTTCTCGTGCTAAACGCTCTAGGCGCCATGCCAACCGACAATTTCACCGGCGCAGTGTTTCCCGGAGCTGACAAAATTAGCGGAGAATACCTAAACGAACGCTTTGTAGCCAAAATCATAGCTTGCTCATCATGTGCAATGCGTTGCGAGCACATTACCGTGGTTCCGGAAGGACCATACAAAGGAACGACAACCCGAATCGAGTATGAACCGTTATGGGCGATGGGACCAAACTGCGGCGTAGGCAATTTAGACGCTATTCTCAAGGGCATGGAACTGAGCAATTACTACGGAGTGGACGCCATATCAATCGGCGGCGTCATCAGTTTCGCCATGGACCTCTACAAAAACGGCATCGTGAACAAGGAAACTGCCGGGCTAGATCTGAATTTTGGCAGTTATGAAGCCATGGTTGAAATGGTCAAAAGAGTCAGCCTCCGAGAAGGCTTCGGCGACGTTCTCGCTGAAGGCGTGAAACTCGCTGCTGACAAGATAGGTAACGGCGCCGACAAATACGCTGTTCACATCAAAGGCGTCGAAATGACAGGCTACGACATCAGAGGACTGAAAACCGCAGCTTTAGGCTACGCAGTTTCTTTCCGTGGAGCCGACCACAACAGACACGGAGCTTACGGACCTGATGTGGCTGGAAAGGTGAATCGATTCAAGGCTGAGAAAGGGAGAGGCAAAATGGTCAAAGAAACCGAAGACTTGTACGCCATAATCGACTCAATCATCGTGTGCAAGTTTTCGAGAGGCACATACTACAAGGGGTACGAAGACTTGGCAGCGCTCTATAGTGCTGTAACCGGCATTGAAATGAGCCCAGAGGAACTGCAAAGAGCTGGGGAACGCATAAACAACCTGGGCAGACTTATCAACACTCGGGAAGGTTTGACACGCAAAGACGACATGTTGCCATGGAAAGTCATGCACGTGCCCATACCAGATGAAGGCCCATCCAAAGGAAGCTTCGTTAGCCAAGAGGACTTAGACCTGCTGCTAGATGATTACTACGAAGTTCGCGGGTGGGACAAGGAGGGCATTCCAACACTCGCAAAGCTTGACGAGATAGGAATGGAAGACCTCGCTTACATAGTTAAAGACAAACTTGAACCACACAAAAAATAGAATATAAATGGAGGAGTGAAGAGAGGGATAACTATGGCAGCAGTTCCAAAAGCCGAAGCAGCAAGATGGAAACTAGTGTCATGCGACCCAGACAAATGCACTGGCTGTGCAGTTTGCGAATACATATGCTCCTTGGAAAAAGAGAACGTGTTCAACGCCCAAAAATCCAGAATCCGCACAATGCGTCTGCACCCATTGATCAACATTTCAATTGCCTGTAGACTTTGCAGCCCCGCGCCATGCGTAACCGCATGTCCAAGAGACGCTTTGAAACAGTCTGAGCAGACAGGCGTGATCATGATCGACGACGAAAAATGCGACGGCTGCAGTTGGTGTATCGAAGCCTGCGACTACGGCGCCATCACACTGCACCCGGAGAAGAAAGTTGTTCGCATCTGCGACACTTGCGACGGCGATCCAGAGTGCGTTAAATGGTGTCCAGAAGAAGCTCTAGACTTCGTTACAAGAGACATTATTGCTCAAAAAGCGCGTCTGGCGGTCTCTAAGAAGCTGTTCAAGGAAGCTATGGAAGCTCAGGGCATTAAGCCCTAAAGTTTTAGTCTGGGCGCTTGCTTGTTATTTTTTTCTTTAAGCCTTGAGTTTTCACGAGGCTTTCTAGTTTCTTGATGTGCTTTTGGTGGTCGTATGTCCATTTTTTGTTGTGGAAATATTCGTAACTGATGGTTTGACGCGCAAACTGTGTTGGATCTAGTATTACGTAGCTGTAACTTCGCAGTAGCCCTGTTCTTATCATGTTCGATAGGATATCGACAAATTTTCTGAATTCAGTTCTAGGTAGGTACAGGTGGGCGATTAAGGAATTCTTGCCTAATACTTTTCCTAGCCCACGCACAAAGGGTCTATCCAAAAGTGATGATGTGAAATTGACAAAAGTCTCATTATTGTCGAATTCAAGTGTGAATACAAACCGGTCTGAGGCGGCTTTATCGAAATAGGGGAAAGAGATTTCAAAGCTTTCAATTAGGTTTTGGTCTTGGATGTGTCTGAGGTAATGGTAGGCTGCAAGCTGCTGCGATATGCCGATCTTCTGAGCTAGTTCGGTCATTCTGATGATCGGGTTCTTTTCAAGTTCCTTCAGTATTAGGAGGTCTGTCTTGTCGGCTTTTATGGGAAAGTCCTCAGGGTCTCGTAATGTAATAGGTAGTTGAACCTGCTTTCTTTTTTTGGAGGCTTCTTTAACCCATTGATCCCACGGGAAGTTCCATGATTTTGAGGCTGGGTCAAACCAGCTTGATCTTGTGTGCACGTATTGGAAGCATGTGGACCAGAAAACTTGAACGTTGCGTGCTGCTCCGGAGTCCTGGAGTTGCCGAGCGAACGACTCAAAATCGTCGGTGCGATTGCTGGGAACAGTGTACATTGCAAAGCAACCCTCGTTCATGCCGTAACATCGGTCTATGTACAGCCAGAAATCGTTAGCCTTCATGCAATCGCTGAGGAGGTTTTCATAGCCTGGGATGGCTTCAGCAAACACAAGGGCTTTCTTAAGTCCGAGGTACGTGTGATATACGTTTAAGTGATAATGCCAAGAAAACTGGGAAGCCATCCGTCTTACCCGTTTGCGCAGTGTTTCAGCAGGAACACCGAGTTTCCTCGCCACTCTTGTGATGTTCCTTGGGCCTTCGACTTCTAAGGCTTCCGCCGTCTTCAAATGCACTAGATCAACCCGCTTTGGCATGTGCGATCTCCTTCTCATTTGCTTGCTTTTGCTCCTATATCAAAGTTGCCGTCCCCAAGCCTAGTCTATCAATGTGGGCCTAGTCTATCAATGTGGGGGATCACCGTTGCCTTCGACAGGGTCGCCTAGAGGCTGTTCAGGAGGTTCACTGTCATCGGTCAGGTTGAACGAGAGAACCCGGAGTTGAGGCGCAGGCAGGATCAACGTTGCTACTGCGGATGCGGCGAAGGCGAATAGAGCCAAGACGAGCAAGATGGTTGCTTTCAATTTCAATGCTTTCACCTCCTTTATTTGTCGTAGGAAGAAGCCCGAGTTGACACGAGATTACAACAAGCAATTGTCTACTTTCGGGAAATATTCTCTATGCTTGATTCGGAATCCGAATACGAAGATGAATTAACTATTGTCACCTAACGGAGGGTTTGTGAGAAAGGTTTGAGGTAGCAGCGATCTGGTGTTTCCACCATTGAATTTGCAAATCGAAATCGTTTGAAGAGTTGAGCTGACAAAAAAGACGTTGAGCGCCTAACCTCAACTCATTCAGAAGATGAAGGTTGGCGACAACCTAGATCATGGGGTTTTCGGCTTGGCGGCTTCCGTCTGCTCGCCCGTTGCAGGTTGGGCTGGAGTTTGCATAGGCTGTTCTGGCACCGCCTCTTTTGTTGCAGTCTTCTTAGGTTCAGGCTTCTCAGCTGTCGGCACTTTCCTCTTGAAGCTCTCAACGAATTGAACAGCGCCTTTGCCTGTGAAGAATTTTTGGACATCGATGGCTATTCCTCTCTTTGCTGCTTGCAGGCCTTCAATATAGAAAGCTTCTTCTGGAACCTCGATTTCGACAGTTGTTTTCCTAATCTTCACAGCGAATTTGGACACGTCAACCGATGGAATCCGACGGTGAATCAAAGCCTCGATTTTCTCTTTGACTGTCTCTAGTTTCTTTTGAACCGTAACTTCGTAAATTAGTGTTTTGCCTGCTAATGGCGGGTTGAAGTCCAATTGAACTCGACCCGCGCCCATTGTTCTAACTATGGCCAGTTTGCCTTCGAATTCAACTCGCATCCCCAGTTGTGGTGTGATGCCCTTGGCTGTCAATCTTCTTAGTGGAACCAACCTTACTTTTTCCGGGTCGCGGCTGCCGAACGCTTTGTCTGGTGGAATCTCAACAGGTGCGGTCTTGCCCAAATCCATGGTGAGCAGGCTTTCGTCTAGGGCTTTGAGAACCCAGCCTTCACCTGTTACCACGAGGTTGGGCTCGTATATTTCGCCTTCTTTGTATAGTTTTTCTTTTTTTGCTACGTCTTCCTTTGTGGTGTCGAAAACCTCGCCTGTTTCCTTAACCTTAGCAATGTAGTCGATGAGTACGAAGTCTCCTTTTTCAAAGGGCATTCGGCATCATCTCGCGGTTCTCTATACATTAGCGCATTCACTTTTAAACTTTAAACAGCCACATCAAGAGCATTTGATGCCTTGTCATCAGCATTGAAAAGTCAGATTCCCTTGATAATGTCCATTGTCGGATACCAATGGCTGTGCGAATTTCTGACTTGCCAAACATTTTACGTGTTGGCAGCCCTAGATTTGGTTGCTGATCAATTCATTAGCGAAGACAGATAGGAAAGTGCAAGCTTTGAGCAAGCATCAAAGGGCAATCATTGAAAGGCGGGTTCAGATTGCAAGAGAGTTTGTTCAACAATACGCGAGGGAAAATCCAAACGTCATAGGCGCAATTCTAGTCGGCTCAACGAACATTGGGATCACCGACAAGTATGCTGACCTTGACATAATTGTCATCGCATCGCTAGGGGCAGTCTCGAAGCGAAAAGCTGAGGGAAAAGGCTACAACGAAACATACTCTCATAATGAGGTGGAAATATGCGTGGACTGGCATTCCATTCCTGAACTGCAGGGCGAATTGGAGAACTGGCAAAACGACGCTTCTCTCTGGTCTCTCAGCCATGGAAAAATCCTGCTGGATACGCATTACGAAGTTGAGAAGTTGCTCAAAACCATAAAGCCTTACCCATTCGAGATCAGGAAAAAGAAGCTGTTCTTGCATTTCTACTGGCTCAGCTACTACCTCGATATAGTAGAAACTTCCATAGAAAGGGAAGAGCATGAGACTGCAGCCTCACACGTTTACTCGTCAGTAGCAGAAATCTGTCAGATCCTGTTTCTGCTCGAAAACAAGTTTGTACCAATAGAAAAGTGGAGGTTTCATGAGATCAAGAGATTAAGCCTAGGTGGCGATATGTTATCGATGCTTCGGGAAAGCATGTGCATAGCGAAACTTGACTCTCAAGAGCTCGAGGTCAAGCTTGCAATCCTCACGAGGATATGTCGGAAACTCAAACCTCGTCTGCTAGCTTCGGGACTTGAGAGAGCAAAAATCGGCAAGGAATGGTGGAAATTCGAGCCTGACTGGAGCGTAGCCAAATAAAAGCGTGCGTCTCGATCACATTCGCTTCTAAGCTTTAGACAACTCCTTGCAGAAGGTTCAGCCCATCGTCGGTTAATCTTCTACTCTTCTCTTTCGAAATCCCTGTGGTCAGGGCTCTTATTGCATCGATCACCTCTGGAATATGAACACTATGTGGATCGATGGCTTGAGTTATCATCAGCACGTTGTCATTAACTACCACTTGCTCTTTCCAAACACACACTTCATACATATCGGCAGATGAGGGTCTAACTCTTCGAACAAATTCGAAAATGGAATCTGTAGACGACAAGCCTGACTCGCCGAGCGCAACCCAGATTCCAGAGGTTTTCGCCAATATTTCCAGCACATCCACCACTGTTGCGCTAACAGTCAGTTTAGCAAAAACCAATTGAACGTCATAGAGGATTGATGGAACTCTGACAGAAGACAACGCAAGACTCAAGCCGCTGAGCAATTGCGTTAGTTCCCATCTGGCTCGGTCCAGGCTTGAAAAGCGCTCTGGAACTATTGTGTCAACAGGTCCTAATTGAGCCCTCATCGTCTCGGAACCTGCTCGAACCATAACGCAGGAAGCATCTTCTGCGCCAAACCGCCGAGCTAAGGGCAGCAAGATTCTTGCAACTGAAACAGCCAACGGACTGGCGATCCTCACAGACCTAGCCTTTCTTGCCTTCTCGAAGTCCAAGTCCGAGAAAAACGCAGGTATATCTGCGATCGCTGGGTCTTCGCCTGCTTGAAAAATGACTTTCACTTTGCTCTTCTCATAATATCCTTCTTTGTTTTGCTTTCCAACACCAGATGGAGCACAATCGACCACAAGCTTCACTTCTGAGAGTAGCGAATCAACAGAACCCTCAACGGGAAGGTCAACCTTCTCAAACGCTCTTATTTTTCGAGGCTCTGTGCAGTAGATCTTATGCTTAGTCATGTATGCGAGATGGGCTGAGGGATCGGGTCGATTCAAAGCGACACCGACTACTTCAATGTCCCTCTGCATGGCGATCGCTTGGGCTATCCTTCTTCCCTGTGAGCCAAATCCAAACAAAGCGACCGGAATCCTGCTTTTCAAAAGGATTACCATCCTCCTTAAAGCGAATCCAATTTTATCTCAATGCTATCTTGTAGGTCTACTATCGCACATTTTCCATGCCTTACAGGTCCCGGGTTCACAACAAAGGTGTCGCCTAAACGGTCAACACCCCTAGCTTCATGAATGTGCCCACAAAACACAACGCTGGGTTTTCTCTGTTCAACGAAAGCTCGCAGACTTGTACTACCGGCGTGAACCCTTGAAAACGCTAAATCAACGGTGGTGTCTTTTGGCGGCGCATGGGAGACCACAACGAACCATGGGTTCATCGGGCACAAGTCTGCGCTTCGCTCTAAGATGTTCATTATTTGTGTTTCAGATAACTCGAACCAAGAGTAGTAGGGGCTAGCAGGCGCCCCTCCAAGACCGATGAAAGAGACATCGTCAAGTCTTTGACACTTGCCGTGAAGATTTACGGCACCGGTGATCTGCGCATCAGCCAATTGAGCCGGGTCACAGTTACCAAGTACATAAAGAACTGGCAGTCCAAGCGCGATTAATGGTTTCAATATTTCTTCAGCATTTCTAACCGAGCCGAAGTGAGTTATGTCTCCGCCGACGACTATGCAGTTTGCTTGAATTTTCTGGGCTTTTAAGGCAGTTCTTGTTGCGGCTTCCGTGCTTCCATGGAAATCAGACGTCGCCAGTATTTTCAAATTCTGGGACCAGCCTTTGAGTGCTCTTCTTATCACGGTTCTGCTCTATGGTCAACGTTATAAGATCGCTTTCTTAAAGGGTTTTTATTAATGGTTGGCTGGCTCCGATGGGCGACATAATGCTTGGCACTTCAGGCTGGTCTTACAAAGAGTGGATTGGTCCATTCTATCGAGAAGGTGAAAAAAGCATGCTGACCGCTTACTCACGGGTTTTCAAGACAGTTGAAATCGATTCGACGTTTTATCGATATCCGACCAAGGGCATGGTTTTTGGCTGGCTTAGGTATACGCCGCCGGATTTCGTTTTTGCCGCCAAACTGCCTCAGTTGATCACTCACGAGAAGAAACTTGACTCAGCGAAAGGCGTTGAACAGGATCTGAACAAGTTTCTCGAGTTGATGGAGCCGTTACAGTTCAACGGCAAACTTGCCTGCCTATTAGCTCAACTGCCTCCAGGCCTAAAACTCAACTTAAACCTTCTCGAAAACTTCTTCACACTCTTCCCAACTCAGTTCAAGTTGGCAGTTGAGTTTCGTCACGTCTCTTGGCTGAACCCTCAAATGCTCCAGCTCTTGGAGAAGTACCAGGCTGCTTACACTGTGGTAGATGAACCTTTGTTGCCACCGGACACTCACGTCACAAGCGACATTGCCTACATCCGATGGCACGGCAAAGGCGAGGCGCCATGGTACAATTATCATTACAAGACTGAAGAACTGAAACCATGGGTGCCAAAAGTCAAAGCAGTCGCACAGAAAGCCAAGAAAGTCTTCGGGTATTTCAACAATCACTACCACGCTTATGCAGTGAAGAACAGCTTGGAAATGGCTGAGATGCTTGAGCTGATCACAAAAGAACAGAAGACCGTTAAGGACAGGGTTGGAGCCTATTTGGAAGCCAAGCTTAAGGCGCCGCCAGCTAAACCTTCGATGGAGCTAACTGCCTTCATGCCTGAAAAAATCGCTGGAATGAAGATAGACGACCTACTGAAAGTCTTCATGGACGAAAACCGAATCAAACGAGCCCAGGAGATAAAAGACAACGAAGTATCCATTGAACACGCGTCTGAAGACAACGTGAAGGCTAGAGTAAGGGAATATCATGTTTCAATCGACGTGCCACAGCGCCTGATTCTGCATGACTGCGCCGACTGGAGCCGCAGCGCACCTGCGAGACAGTTCTGCAAGCATGTGGGCAAAGTCATGATGTCTGTTCCCGAAGCCGTCGCAACGGATATTTTGAAGCAGATAGGCGCGGAGAGAGAAAAATGGCAGTTCAAACCCTACGTAGCATGAACCGCGTCACTTGGTGACAAAAAAGCTTTACACAAGATTCTGTGTTAAGGGTTAGAGCGCCTCCTGAGAAACGGTGAAGGTCATAGACTTGGAAAAACCTGTGCACTACACTATTCGTACGCTAGCTAAAGGTGATGAGACTGTCCTTTCAAGGATTTTCAGTGAATGTTTTGGACCTACGACTCCTAGAAGGCTGAAGAAGTGGTATCGAAGCCACGGCGTCGGACCTGAAAATGTGTTTGTGGGCGTCGTAGACGGAAAACCTGTGAGCAGCGTCGAACTCGTGTTCTATAAGCTACATCACGGAGAAGGTGTCTACGTAAAAACCGCTGGAATCTCTGGCGTCTGCACGGACTCAGACTACAGGTGCAAGGGCATCGTCTCCAGCCTGATGAAGACGGCTCTGGAAAAGAGTAAACAGAACGGGATTTCAAACGCTTCACTCTACACAGGACTCGACATCCCTGCTCACCGAATATACGAACGACTCGGTTTCGTCGACCTCATAACATGGCGCAATTACGTGAAATACTTGGACTACCCGTATCTGTTCGGTGTATGGTTGCGTTATCTCAACCGCTCGCTGAAAGACTCCAAGCTTGCGCAGAGAAAACTTGAAGGCTGGACGAAATCGGTCGGCATTCACATCAAAGACGTGGGGATCTTATCATTCAGGTTTAGGAAAAACCACTTCGAGAGATTGGCTAAGCCTCCGAAACTCGTTGACATCGAGTTTTCAACGGATCTAGAAACCTACGTCAAAATCAGACGAAACGTCATCCAATGGGAAGACGCTGTGAAAACTGGAAGGCTAACCGTGGTGAAGGGAGAGCCGCCTGACATTGAAATGTTCAAGCGCATTCTGCACTGGAGGTGGGACGAGTAGAATGGAATTCAAAGTGCGCACTGCAACACGAAAAGACAAGGAGCAGATGCTGCAGATCTACGACAGATTCACCGAGCATTTTGTGGGCTCAGCGTCAAGAACCCTGAAATCGTTCACGCGCATGCTTCAAAAGGAGGATAACGTAAACTATGTTGCCTTAGACAGTCATAACAAAATAGTGGGTTACGTTCATGCAGCCTATAATGAGAGAAACAGAACAGGCGAGTTCAGAGATATAGTAGTCGACCCAAACCATGACTTCATAGAAGTTGCCCGCCTGCTGGTTGAAAAGGTCAACGCAGCCTTTTCTAAGAAAAAGGCAGCTGCAATCGTCGCTGCGTCACTGCGAAACCCAGCTTATGAAAAGATCTTTCCAAATCTTGGGTTCATGGAGTCCGAGTCAAGGAACGTGTTCATGTATGCAATCCTAGACGTTCAGAGGCTGTTGAGCGAGATGGCCCTTGTCTTTGCAGACCGCTTGAGAAAAGCCGATGATTGGAAGGGACTGGTACAGGTGCAATGCGATGAACATAGCCTTTTCTTGGAGAAAGCCGGCAGGAGCGTGCAACGGGTCCTTTGGACAAACCGAGTTGTCGACTTCAGAGTCAAACTCAGCAGAGCCATACTAGCTAAGCTGATTTTAGGTGTTGGAGACTCAGCAGAATGCCTCAAAACTGGTCAACTTGAGGTGGGAACAACATTCAACAAAGCTAACACTACAAAACTGCTCGAGGATTTGTTTCCGAGAAGTCAGTTTCTTATAATGGATTTCTGGTGACTTTGGCAAAGGGAATGCTTGGGGCAGTCTGCTTGTTAGATTGTTAATTCGTCGATGGTGCGTGGGTAATACGTGACTAGCTCCATTCCGTTGTCTGTTACCAGTACCGTGTCTGAGTGCCTGAACCCAGCATGCCCGACCTCGTAGATTCCGGGTTCGCAGCTTACAACCATTCCATTGCGCAATGGTTCTTTGTTGCCTATGTCGAGCCATGGAGGTTCATGTCCTTCTAAGCCCAAACCGTGTCCAGTGTGATGCCTAACCAAGCTCATCAGACCAGCTTTCTTGAAAACGCTGATCGTGGCGGTGTCAATGTCGCTGCACGTTGCCGCGGGCTTGAAAGCGTTGAAGGCAGCTTCTTGGGATTTTACCATCACGTTGAAGTATCTCTGCTGCTTTTCTGTCGGTTTTCCGACTATCATGGTTCTTTCTAGTTCGCAACTGTAGCCGCCGATGTCTACTCCGGCTTCGGCGATGATTACGTCGCCTTTCTTGATCGTGTTCCTAGTTGCCATTGAGTGTGGTATGGCGCTCATTGTTCCGATTTGTCCTCGGAAGCCTGCGGACACGGGGTAAATGCTGCGTTTTGGAATGTAGTCTATTCCGAGAGTTTTCTTCATTGTTGCGCTAGTTTCGTTTGCGGCGGCTAGGGCAACTTCGACGTCCCATAAGCCTTCTTGAGTGTATTCCCGCAGGAGTGAAACTGCTAGGTTTGCCCATTTTGCGCTTTCCTTCATCAACGCTATTTCTGCAGGTGATTTCACGAGACGCATTGACCATATTAGCTGGGATGTGTCGACGAATTTGGCGCCTTTGAGTTTCTTTGTTAGGGGCGGACCTTTGTAGCCCCACAGGGATAACGCTCCTGCTTTGCTCTCTGTTCCGATGCGTTTCTTGGCTAGTCCCATTTCGGTTAGGAATTGTGCGAAGTGTTCGATTGGGTGTTTTTCGCCCGGGTAGTCTACGTAGGTTTTCACGTCTGGGATGAGTGTGGTTTCAAGTGGTACGTGTTCTTTTTCTAGGAGTGGTCCTAGGAACGTGGTTTGTCCGTTTAGGGGTATGACGAGTGCTGCTGGTCTTTCGGTGGATATGAACGAGTAGCCGGTTAGATAGAACATGCTTGTGCCGTTTGTCAGGTATAAGGCGTCGAGTTTCTTGTTGGTGAGGAATTTCTTGACGTGTTCTATTCGTTGTTTGTATTCGTTTTGGCTGATTACGAGCTCCAAGGTTGGTTTGGCTCCTTCAGAGTACGTTCGCGTGTCGGTATGTTTTGTTGGGCATAAATGTTTTTCATAGGAGGCGTCGTTGTGAGAGCGTCGGTTATCTATCAGCATTTGCATTAATTTGTCAATTTGAGGCGTGGGAGTTGTTTTTCTATACATGAATTGTTTATTGAATGTGGGTTTTTTTGGTGGGGCATGTTATGCTTGGCTATATCGTGATGGTAGCTAGGCTTTTCGACGAAAAACGTGAAAAAACGTCGCTGTTGGTCGTGAGCTGACTTGAGCGAGAGAAGAGACAATGTTGAGTTCACGTCTTATGTTCGGAAGGAAGGGCGGATAACGCTTCCAAAAGAGGTCAGAGACGCGCTTGACATCGAGGAAGGCTGCTTGGTCAGATGCCGAGTGGAGAAGGTGAAGGCTAAGCGATGACAAGTGTGGGCCTGGGTTCGGGTCTTCTCTCGCGTAGTGAGATTGTTCGTGTGAGGGCTAGGGCTGTGCGAAGAGGCTTATGGTATCGGGTGTTGACTAGAGCTGAGCGTGCGTGTGTGGATTTGACGGTAAAGGTTGTTGATGTTGTGCGGAGTCGTGTTCTTTGGAGTCTGGTGTTTTCGGTGTTGAAGAAGCTTGAGGATGCGGGTGAGAGTCGGTTGGCGCGTTTGATGCGTGGTGTGGGTGTCGAGATGGCTGACCGGTTGGGTTCAGTTGCTCAGGGTTGGGGCAACGTGTCTGCGGCGTCTTGGAAGATGGATTCGGGTTTCATTCGGTTCTTGGCTGTTTTGCACATGAATGCATCGACATGAGAGGTTCTTCTTCTTCGGTTTTTTTGCGCTTTCGTGTGAGTGGCTGGGTGGGTTAGTAGACTGAATTTTGTGTACGTTTTCTTTGCTGTTTTGCTTTTGGTTTTCAATGTTTGGAGTGTGTACAATATTCCAGTGGTTTTTGTTGGCGTTAGGAGCTTGTTGCGGTCTGGTCGAAGGAAGAGTGAGGAGGCAACTATGCTCGGTGAGGAGGTTCTTCCGTTTGTGTCTGTTGTTGTGCCTGTGAAGAATGAGGAGAAGGTGATTGACCGGCTGTTTAAGGCGTTGTTGAACTTGCGTTATCCGAGGTCTCGTTTGGAGATTATTGTTGTTAATGATGAGTCGTGTGACCGGACTGGTGAGATTTGTGGGTTCTATGCGTTTCGGTATGGGTTTGTTCGTGTGTTTAATCGGGCTAGGTCGAGTACGAAGGCGGCTGCGCTTAATTTTGGTGCGAGTCACGCTAAGGGTGAGATTATTGCTACGTTTGATGCGGATAGTGTGCCTGAGCCTGAGGCTGTTTTGAGGGCGGTGGCGTATTTTAAGGATCCTTTGGTGGCTGCGGTTCAGGGTCGGATTTGTAGTATTAATGAGTGTGAGAATATGTTGACCAGGTTTTT
>Ga0315314_1002418_pt1 | contig 15459 bp, 15 predicted proteins | sample TDP9_MG_FD_203631 | JGI IMG/M metagenome (GOLD analysis project Ga0315314, IMG submission 203631) | Freshwater sediment microbial communities from Lake Towuti, South Sulawesi, Indonesia - TDP9 | ecosystem: Environmental > Aquatic > Freshwater > Lake > Sediment | place: Indonesia: South Sulawesi...
GACCTCAGGCGTCACAGTCTCCGATCAGTCGCCTTAGGCCTCTCTCCTGGGGAGAGGCGTCACCGAGGCCTATTTGGCGAAATTGCGCCCGAAAATAGGGTTCTACAGAGATTTGGATCCGGAGTCTGGTAAGCGAGCCCGTGAGTGTGACCTTCCTGGACGCTATGGTTAGCGTGACTTGTGAGATCACAGTCTCTTTGACATAGATCTTGGCTCGACCAGCTGTTTTAACCCGTTTTCCAGCTCGTTCTGAAGTACGCGGAGTGTCTTGATCTGTTCGGTAGTCGGAGATTTTGATCTCCATAGGTCCTTATAGGCCTCGCTGTATGCATGCAGCTTACCTGCCAGCTGTATGTAGGGTTCGATATTTGGGCTTTCGAATATTCCTAGGTAACCCAGCAGTAGCACTGTATATATCGATTTGATGATGCTCGTTCTAGCCTGTCTGAGGGTTCTGTTGAATGCTCCTCGGCTGACTCCTGACCTTGTTAGCCTGAGTTTGGCTTTATCTTCGTATATAACCTTCCTTTCGGTTATTTTCTCGCATAAAATGTCGATTAGGAACGTTTCTGCTTGTGCTTTGGTTAGATTGCTATTTTTTAACAGTATTCTTGCTAACGGATCGTGAGTCAGGTCCATAAGCCATTTTTGGACTTCTTTTTTGAGACTCAAAGTTCCTCATCGAATGACGGGTTGGAATGGATACGGATTTGTATACGGCCGAACCTTCGGGTTGCTGCCCTCGAGATTCATAATAACTTCGCCGTGATGACACTTATGCTTTTCTCCATTGGTGCCTGGGTTCCTCCAATGGTTGAGGGTTGCCCGGTCGACCAATGTTTGTTCCCTTTAGGAGGCTGTGGTTGGGTCTAGATCTGAAAGAGTGTGCCTTAGATGAGAGTCGTTCTGTAGTAGAGCGGCATGAGAGGAGCGGAGAGGTCTTGTGTGATGCGGTCTTGTGATCCATTTGTGATTAACTTATGACCTCGTGATGTCACGTGATTCGGAGCGGGAATGACCCTGTTGCACGTAGTTTTATAAGTGGCGGAAAGGAAAGCTTTAACAGTTCTGAAAGCTCCCTTAGGTACGGCGATGTTGATCGAAATGGGCAGAAGAAGAAGGAAAGTCGTTCGAATACCACGAAGGAAATTGCCAACAGTCTTCCTGTGCCCGAAGTGTGGAAAGCAATCGATCAAGGTCGAAATTGAGAAAGAGAAGCAGACAGCTGCTATTCGATGCGGCAGCTGTGGTCTGACTGACGAACTGCCCGTCAGATCCTCGTTTCAAGAGATCGATATATATTGCCAATTTACAGATAAATTCTACGGGCGTACTCAATAGGGAAGGTCTAACGAATGGTTGGCAGGGTGGAAGAGTATCTTCTGAAGAAAATCCGGGATGAAGGAGTCATTCATATGACGCTCATCGACCCGGAGAATGTAGATTCCGATTCCGTATCCCACTTTGCCAAGGAAGTTGAAGCCTGCCAGACCTCCGCGATCATGGTGGGCGGGAGCACCCTTGTCTCGTCAACGCACCTGGATGACATCGTGAGGGTCATCAAGAAGGCCGTGAACCTTCCCGTGATCCTCTTCCCCAACAATGTCACCGGGATAAGCAAGTACGCTGATGCCATATGGTTCATGTCGCTTCTCAACTCTTCAGACCCGTACTTCATCGCTGGTGCCCAAGTTTTGGGCGCACCGCTAATTAGGATCTATGGTTTGGAGCCTATTCCTCTCGGTTATATAATCGCTGGTGAGGGCGGGTCGGTCGGCGTGATAGGCCGAGCGTTCCCCATACCATATGACAAGCCTGAGCTCGCTTCTGCCTACGCCTTGACGGCGCAATACTTTGGCATGCGATACGTCTATCTCGAAGCGGGATCTGGCGCTAAGCAACCAGTCCCCTGCCAGATGATTAGGATGGTTAAAAAAGTCATAGATATCCCGTTGATAGTGGGCGGGGGAATAAGGACTCGTGAGCAAGCCAGGGAGACGGTGTCTGCTGGCGTGGACATCATCGTAACCAGCACAGTCTTGGAGAAGAGCGAAAAGAGGGAAGTGGGAGGAATACTGGGAGGAATAATGAAAGGAATAAAAGAGGGAGCGGCCAGAAAGACTAGTAATGCGTCGGAGGCGAGCCAATGACGGCGTTTGAGCATTATTTTGAGGCGTTAAAGAAAGCTCTAGGGCGGGGAGAAGTCTACGATATTTGGCCAGACTTTGAACCGCAATACGATGAGCGGGAATATGCGTGGGCGGCCCTCAGAGGACTGGGCGAAACATTGCTTCTCAATTGCGGTCAATGCGACGGGCCGTCGGATCTCAGGCATGAAAGGTGCGTCTCTTGCGTCGAGAAAAGAAAGGAGACTGCCAAGGCTGCGTACCGCAAATTCACAGGCCGCGCCATGGAGAAGTGGCCTACGACCATCCTATGCAGGATTCATACGGGGTAGCTTGCTCATCACGCACGTTGGTAAGGAACCTTAACTTGAGTTTGAGGATGAGCAAAGATCATCGGGAATACATATCTTCGTTAATGGGCAAGCTGAGCGTACTCTACGATATTGCTAGTGAAGCGCGAACCAAAGGCTTAGATCCTGAGCTAACACCCGAGACAAGGATGGCGGAAGATCTGGCGGGGCTCGTCGAGGGCTTCATCGGTCCGTCAGGGGTAGCTGAAAGGATACGGGAACTCAGCGAGAAGATGCCCCGTGAGGAAGTGGCTTTCAAGATCGCCGAAGAGATCGTGTATGGAAGGTTTGAGCATTTCGAGGAGCATGAAGCCGTCGATCAGGCAATTAGAACCGGCGTCGCCATCCTCACGGAAGGTGTTACTGCGGCGGTCTACTCCGAGGGCATAGCCAAAGTATCAATAAAGTCTAACCCCGACAAGTCGAGATATCTCGCCGTTTACTTCGCGGGGCCGATTCGTTCTGCCGGAGGCACGGAGACCGCGCTAACCCCGGTGATCGCGGATTTTGTGCGGCGTCTTATAGGTTTGGACAGGTACAAGCCAACCGACGAAGAGATCGAGAGGTTCATTGAGGAGCTTAGGCTCTATGAACGAGAGGTTGTGCGATTCCAGTATCATGTCTCAGATGATGAAGTGAGAAGGGCTCTACAGTTTCTCCCCGTTGAGATTACGGGGACCCAATCCAACCCAGTAGAAGTCTCATCCTTCCGGAATCTACCTCGTGTTGAAACGAACGGCTTGCGAGGTGGAGCGCTACGGGTTGTGAACGATGGAATCATAGGCCGTTCTGCAAAAGTACTTGCCGTTGTCGAAGATATGGGAATCGAAGGATGGGACTGGCTGAGGCACATACGGGAGATTCAAAGGAGAAAGACCGGGGAGTTCATGGAAGATGTGCCCGCTGGCCGGCCGATCCTCTCTTTCCCCTCGAAGAGTGGTGGCTTCAGGCTCCGCTATGGAAGATCTAGGAACACAGGGTTATCGGCTGTCGGAATACATCCTTTGACTATGGCTGTTCTTCAGGATTTTTTGGCTGGCGGGACGCAGCTCAAGATTGAGACGCCTGGCAAATCTGGGATCGTCCTTCCGGTGGACTACATAGAACCTCCAGTTGTGCGACTGAAGGACGGCTCGGTCGTGAGAGTTTCTGCCAAAAATATTGATGAAGTAAAAGACAAGATCGAAAAAATTCTCTTCTTAGGCGACGCTTTGGTATGTTTCGGAGATTTCCTGTACAATAACAAAGCCCTTTTGCCGTCGGCGTATGTCGAGGAATGGTGGTGCGAAGAACTCCGCTCATGTATCGAAAGGGATTTCAACGGAAACCTCGAGCAAGCCGCGGAGCTAACCAAGACTCCAGCTTGTAAACTCATGGCTTTCCTAGATAGTCCGTTCAGCTGCAAACCTGATGTTCAAGAAGCGATAATCCTAAGCCGAGCTTTGCGAGTGCCCCTCCATCCACTTTATACATACTTTTGGTCGAGCATCTCGACTGATGAGCTTAACCTACTTCTAGAGTGGTTTCAATCCTCTGAAGTGAAGTCCCAAGATGGTTTCGTTCACAAGACAGCGGGTTCCTTTGATCCGCGTGTTAAGCGTATGTTTGAGAGAATATGTGTCCCGCATAGGATTGCCGAGGGTAGAATATTAGTGGAGGGTGACGACGCATCTTCGCTCGCATATTGCCTAGGTTTCGATTCTTCTGCAAAGGAGACGCAGCCCGCATCGACGACAATCCAGAACGTTGAGCATCTAAGCGGTCTTGTGCTCAGAGAAAAAGGAGGTTCCTTCATTGGCGCTAGGGTTGGTCGCCCGGAAAAGGCGAAGAGACGAGAGATGAAACCTCCTGTTAATGTGCTGTTCCCAGTGGGCCTAGCAGGCGGCTCGCAACGAGACCTAATCAAAGCTTTGCAGAAAGGAGTGATAAGTCTAGAGATTGTGAAGCGTCGATGCCCCAAATGCCAAACGGCAACGTTCAAGCTGTTGTGTGACAGCTGCGGCTCAGAGACGACGCTTGAGAAGGTTTGCTCCGGATGTGGGAGAACCCTCAAGGAGAATGTTTGCCCCGTCTGTAAGGTTCAGACGAGAAATTTCGAAAAGCGACCTGTAAAGATCAAGGATTTAGTTGATGAGGCCTGTAGAAGAGTCAGTTTCACACCTAGTCGGGTCAAGGGCGTGAAGGGCCTAACTAACAGGACGAAGACACCGGAGGCCCTTGAGAAAGGAATCTTGCGAGCTAAACACGATCTTTCGGTCTACAAGGACGGAACAGTACGGTTCGACGTGACGAACGCCCCTCTTACGCATTTTAAGCCTTCAGAGATCGCCGTATCTTTGGAAAGGATCAAAGAACTGGGTTACAGTCGCGATCATGAAGGGAGACCACTAGTAGATCCAGACCAGGTTTGCGAACTCAAGGTTCAGGACGTCGTCATTCCTCAGAAGAGCGTGCGGCACTTCATCCGCGTTGCCAACTTCCTTGATGAACTTCTGGAGAAGGTTTACGGTTTAACCTCCTACTACAATGTTAAGCGGCGAGAAGACTTGGTCGGACTCCTTGCTCTGGGTTTGGCGCCTCATACTTGTGCCGGTACGCTTGGGAGGATAATCGGATTTACGAAGCTTAATGTCTGTTTTGCCCATCCCTTCTGGCACTCAGCTAAGCGGAGGGACTGTGATGGTGACGAAGACAGCTTGATGTTGGCTTTAGACGTCTTTCTGAATTTCTCTAGAGCTTTTTTGCCGGCTCAAATAGGAGGGACGATGGATTCGCCGCTGTTCATTATCTCTTCTGTAAATCCAAAGGAGGTGCAGCGTCAGGCCCACGAGATAGATGTTGCGGCCAAGTACCCACTCGTCTTTTACGAGAGCACCCTTAAGAGAGCCTCGGCTAAAGAGGTCGCCGAGGTAATAGACATGGTCAAGTTTCGCTTCGACTCTGAGGCTCAGTTTGAGGGTTTCAAATATACCGTTCCAGTCTCGGACATAAACTCTGGAAACCGTGAGAGCGTCTACAAAACCCTAAAGACCATGACAGATAAGCTAAAGGGCCAGCTCAAACTTGCAGAGATGATCGAAGCCGTCGACGCCAGAGAGGTCGCCGAGATCGTGTTGAACACACATTTCATACGCGATATTGCGGGCAATCTGCGCGCCTTCTCAACCCAGAAATTTAGATGCAAGACCTGTAGTAGGAGCCACAGGCGCCTGCCCTTGAGTGGAAGATGTTTACAGTGCGGTGGAGAGTTAACTCTAACGGTTCACAGACGGGGAATCGAAAAATACCTTAAGGTTGCTCGCCAGCTTGTGGAGCGGTATGAATTGTCCGATTACTACGCGCAGCGGCTCTCAATGGTCGAGGACGAGATCAAGTCCATGTTTGAAACTAGAAGAGGCCCAAAACAATCAAACTTAGCGCAATTCATGAATCCGTAGCGAACCGAGTCCTCATTGGAAGAAATTTTATACTCGGTGCCCGCATTCATTCCTTTAGGGATCATGTTCAAATCTGCTTATCATCCTAAGGCGTTCCTAGCTCAGAAGAAGAACGTTCAGCGTGGTTTAGTCAACCGGACGAAGGTAGTATCCTCACTTAATGAGATTCCTTTGAGTGCTAGAGCGCTGGCTGAGAAGACTGGTCTAAGTTACAGATCGGTTCTACACCATCTCCACCTTCTGGAATCGGAGCGCATAACTCTCCGCAACGATACTAAACCGTATATCTGGAGGTTAACTGGAGCAGGACAGCAAACTCTCGGAAGTTAATCGTTCGGCTTCATGTCGACTTGCCGCTCAGGCTCGTGAGAACCTCTTTATTTACCAGGTTTGCAGGAATTTCGCCGCTTAGAGCGCTCGCGATGGCTTCAGCGGCTCCCTTTTGGATTTCAGCAATCGAGCTGGTTGAGTACCAAGCCATATGCGGAGTTATTATCACGTTGTCCAGCTCATGCAGGGGGTTATCTTTCAAGAATTCATTTTCCAAGACGTCTAATGCAGCACCTGAAATCCATCCTTCCTTTAAGGCTCTGTAAAGGGCTGGCTCGTTGATAGTTCCTCCCCTAGACACATTGACGAGAAGAGCACCTCTCTTCATCTTTCTGAGTTCGGCTTCCTTGATCATGTGGAATGTTTCATTCGTCAAACCGACGTGAATCGTGATGATATCTGACTTTTGAAGCAGAGTCTCAAGGTTCACGCCTTCAACCTCATGCTCTTTAAAGACTTCGAGAGGCAAGTATGGGTCACATGCGATCAGCTCAACCCTGAAGCCTTTCAGCCTCTCCGCTACTTTTCTACCGATTCTGCCGAAGCCTATTATGCCGACGGTTTTTCCTTGCAGCCGAGAGATTGGCTGAAACTTTCTCCAGTCCCATAGCCCCTTCTTGGTGCTTTCGTGTATCCAAGGGATTTTCCTGACCAGTGACAGGATGAGACTCAGCGTGTGATCTGCAACATCTGTAGTGTCGTAAACGACGTTCGCCACGAGTATCCCCTTTTCCGTCGCAGCTTCCAAGTCTATGTTGTCAACGCCGATCCCGTAGCGGGCGATGGCCTTTGCGTTCTGAAGATTCTCTATTACCCTCCTAGTTATCGGGGCGTACTGATTCAGCAACGCGTCCGCATCGCTACAGTACTTAATAACCTCGTCCTCGGTCCTGCACTGAAACTTTACGAGTTCAGCGTTTACCTTCGACAGGATACTCTTCTCAATGTCATGCGATTCGTACTCCGCATCCGTTATCGCAACTTTGAACTTCTTACTCAATTACATTCCTCCTGGTCTCCAATTTGTCTCTCATACATTAACCGAGATCCCCAGCGACTCGAAATCGAGGTCGTGTTCCAATAACCGATGGAGCAAAGCAAGCCCCGCAAACTTGACCTAAGATAGAAGGAAATAAATAGTTTGTTTATTGATATTGCCATTCATAAGTGGAAGTGGTTCCTTGAAGAGAATAATCGGCGCGGGAATAATTGGGGCTGGTGGAATATCTGAAGCCCATGCCCAAGGCTATCTGAGCATACCTCAGAGGGCGCGGATAGTCGCTGTCGCCGACATAGATAGAAAGAGCGCCAAACAAAAAGCCGCAAAATGGGGAGCTCAATCGTGGCACCTGAGCTTTGAGGACTTGGTGAAAAGAGACGATATTGAGGCCGTGAGCGTCTGCACACCCACCTATACGCACGCTCAGATCTCCTTAGAGGCCATGAAACACGGGAAACACGTCTTATGCGAGAAGCCAATAGCCATGAACTTGAGGGAAGCTGACGAAATGATCCGGACATCTCAAAAAGAGAACGTCATACTGCAGGTCGGCCACCATAATCGGTTTGACCCAATATTTGAAAAAACCAAAGAGATAATTGAAAACGGCACAATCGGTAAGATCTGTTTGGTAAAGGCTAGGCAAGCACACGGATGGGGATGGGCCAGAGGCAAGCCACGAAGTTGGTTTGCTGAGCCCGACAAATCTGGCGGCGGAACCCTTCTCGATAATGGTTGCCATCTCTTTGATTTACTCAGGTGGATGGCTGGCGAAGTAGAGACCGTCTCATCTCATATAGGGACGCTCGTATACGACATCCAGGTGGAGGACAACGGCATCGCTATTCTACAGTTTAAGAACGGCGCAATTGGCGAAGTCGATGCCAGCTGGTCCTACAGAGGTGATCTCTTCGAAAACCACATCGAAGTATTCGGCAGCGAAGGCACGGTAATAGCAGACCCTGTACGTAGGAAACTCCTCGTATACTCGAGCTTCCTAGGCCCCAAAAAACTGAGAGGTTGGATAAGCCCGTTTGTTTCAGCCTCGAGCGCACATATTAGAGAAATTCAGGATTTTGTAGACTGTATGATAGAGAGCAAGAAACCGAGAGTATCTGGTGAAGATGGCAGAAAATCTCTGGAACTGGTCCTGGCGGCTTATGCGTCATCGAGAAGAGGAGAAAGGATAAAGCTTCCCCTTGCTTACTGACAACTTGTGTTCTTAGATCGGTAACTGACCTTCGGCATATTTATCGGCCTGGGTCGCCAGTATCTCGCCGAAGTAAAATGTATGATAATCGCCCCGCGGATAGCAGTCGCCGAGAATGTCCCTTGGAAGGCGGCTTGAGACAACATTCGCTTTGTAGGCGACCTTACACTCGTAGTGGACTACGCACTCTGAGATTATTGGAGAGCCAACGCACTTGGCCGACGCTGGGGTTAGTCTTCTTTCCTCAAATTTATTGTGGTCTCTTCCGGAAACCGAACCGCAATAGTCAACGATCTCTTCCATTCCCTGCCTTGGAACGTTGACTGTGAAGTCTCCTGTCTCTTCGATAAACTTGTACGTGTACCTCGACGGCCTTACAGCCACTATAAAGAACGGTTTCTCCCATAACGGGCCTATCAGTCCCCAACCAATCGCCATTGTGTTGGCTTTCTGGAGCCTGCCCGAAACAAGAAGACACCCACAAAGATCTAGCACACGGATCGTATCCTCAGCGTACGCGGTTAAGGGAACTTCTACCTTCATCTCAATTGCCTCTTGGATTACTCCTCAGATTCGTAGACATTAAGGGTCAAGTTGAAGAAGCTACTTATAAGTTGATTAGACTTCAGGGAAGAGCAGTTCGCCGTCTACTTTGGGAACGGATGGATTGATTTGAGGCCCCCACCGCCCCTTTTGAGGAGTGTGCCTGCGAGGGTTCACATCTGTCGCGCCAGCAAGATCCAAAGAGATGAGTCGCCTCACGGAACATGGTCTTGGTCCTTCGAGCGACAGGCTTAACACTTCATAGACTGCATAGTTGGGGATGAGGAACCAATCCCGACGGGTTGGACTCCTACAAGGATATTGTGATCATCGAGTCTATACTTAAGTCGGCAGTTGAAGACAGGAGGATAGAGATAGAATTCTGACCCTAAGAAAGGTTCAATTCTTTCCTAAGCGCCTCTGTTAAGACGGGCGCAACCGAAACTTTTGCGAACTCGTTCACCACGCTGTCCGTTCCAACGATCTCCTCGATTCCGGCCTCTTTCAGAATCTTCAAAGCGTCTCCCCTCAAAAGAGCATGGGATACGCCCGCATATACTCTTCTGGCTCCTTGTTCCCTCAGAATCCTAGCTGCGTTCGCCGCCGTTTCTCCGGTGCTGATTATGTCGTCGATGATGATGACATCTCTGCCTCGAACGTCGAGCCTCTTCCTGAAGGTCGTGATCTCCCCCGTGTATTTGTCCCTTTCCTTCCTGAAGTAGTCGTAGTCTGTCCCAATAGCGCTTGCTGCCCATTCAGCTCGTTTTATGGCATACTCCTCATCGTCCGGGGACACAACAAAAGGGTCTTTAAGGCCTTTCGAGACAAAGTACTTCGCAAGCTCAACTGCAGCCGTCAAGTTCAATGCTGGAACCCTGTACTTCTTCAGGACGTTCATATTGTGAACATCGACCGTATATAGGGCGCTTATACCGAGGTTTTCGAGTACTTCAGCGATCATGGCCGAACTGAGGCACTCACCGTCCAGGTATCGCTCGTCTTGACGGCTGTAGGCTAGATACGGGACGAATGCCCTTATCGACTTTGCGCCCAAGTCTCTAGCCGTGTGAACGATTATGAACAATTCTGTGAGATGCGTATCCTGCGGCGGGTATAGACTCTGAACAATGAGAAGATCTTCGCCGCCTATACGCTCGTCAAATTTGAAGTAGAACTCTTCATCAGGGAAGCGTTTGGTTCTGCTCTGAACCACCGGCATCCTAAGTGATTCGCTGAGCTTATCTGCCAATTTCGCAGAATTTGGGCCGCGAACAATCTTCACGGAATCTGCCTCCCACGGATCAGATCAGGTCTGGTGAAGATAATCTTTAGTTCACGCTTAAATCTTTTGATCAGAACTCCTAGAATATTCTTGAAGCATTTCAACACCGAACTATTGGCCCTTGGAGAGGTCTGCTCGGGAGTCCGAGATACCTTGCTCGTAAAACGTTTAAGAGTAGCGCTTCTAAGTTTCAGTATTGGAAAAAGAAAGTTATCGCAGATTGACTTGAGGTTCAATCTTTGATTCTTGCTCTGATCGCTGAAGGATTTCAGGATTGGATGGAGCAGTTTGCGTATCAATATGGATACTTCGGAGTCTTCTTGATCAGTCTCATCGGATCTTTGTCGATCGTCTTTCCCGTGCCTTACGCCCTCATCATATACCTGTTAGGCACATTGTTGGATCCGATTCTCATAGCTATCGCAGGAGGCACGGGCTCAGCTCTGGGGGAGATCTCCGGATACGTTTTGGGCTATTTTGGAAGGGCGGTTATAAGTGAAGAGCGAAGGAAAAAGATGGATTTCATGCTGAGGATATTCAACAGCTACGGACCCCCAGCGATATTCATATTCGCTTTGACTCCTCTACCTGATGATCTTCTTTTCATTCCTTTGGGGATTATGCGATACAACTTTGTCAAAGCTTTCATACCTGCGGTCTTAGGCAAGTTCTTTATGTGTCTGATTTTGGCGGTTGGGGGGCGATTGTCTATTGGGATTATCAGAGATGTATTTGGTGGAGGTGGATGGTGGACAACCATTGCCTCTGCCGCGATCCTGCTAGTGATCGTGGCCGTCATTCTTAAGGTTGACTGGGAGAAAGTCTCCACGCGATACGCCGAAAGATACGGAAAGAAAAGCAAAAAGTGAGATATACTGGCTCCGAGGGAAGAAACACTTAAAGATTGTGAAGGCTCAACTGTACTCTCGGAATGTGTACCCGCATTTGGTGCATCTGAAGAACTGGGTTGTGGACTCATCAGCGCCTCGAGTTTGTACCTGCCAGACATAGGCTTCATTATTGCCACATCTTGGGCACTCAACTGTGACTGAGGGTAAAGTCTTTAACTTCTGTTCCTCTTTCCCTATCACCACGACATGCTCTTGCAGCGCCTGCTCTGAATATCTAAAGGCTGGAATCGGGTTCTCGGGAGGTTTCTCATAACCACACTTCGGGCATGAGAAAAAGGTTTTCTTGTCACCCTCGTGCTTCTTTGGTACTAGCCTTGTTCCACATCTCGGGCAGAACTCCATGATGCGCCACCGTTATTTTCGAACGCTCTTATAAACCCGCCTCGCCACAAGAAAGGCGACAACTCTAATATAAACTTTTTATCGTGGGCGCTGTGTTCCACGCAACTAACGCTTAGCCTCATAGACGAGCGAACGCTCTACTTAGCTAAGTTCTCTCTCAACGTGGTTTTTATGCGCCCACGCCCGCTGTGTCCCACGACTGGGTAAACCCTGCCTCATTGGAGGATGAAGTTCCACCCGCCTCTGTAGAGTCCGTCTGCGTGGGCCCGGACTTGGGTTCCAGCGGGATTACCACTTCCATCAATATTCTCGCCGTCATAAAAACTTAACGTACTCTTGCTCTCTGTCAGTTAAGCTTCTTGTACTGACGTACATCAAAGAATTAACTCATGTGTCTCTTTCATTGCTTCAGAAAATCACGTGGGTATTGATCCGAAGGATAGATGATCAGCTTTGAATACGTAGATGATGGTACTTTGAGAACGCTTTCTCAAGAGAAGAGTATCCTCGAAGTCCGACATACGACAAAGGATAGGAGAAACACAAACCCAACCACAACTGGGCAAGATAGAAGCAATAAGGAACAATTAGGAATCGGTTCTCAGCGAGCCCCGTCCGGCCAGACTAGGAGCTGCTTTCTTCCGGCAGGCCGTATACGAGCTGGTCGTCGCGAACTCCAACGACTAGGACCTTGCCAAACTGTCTCATAGCGATTAGGTGCTTCGAAAGCTTCGACTTTTCGATGCCTGTGACTTTTGTGAGTTCGTCTACGGTCGATGGGCCTTGATTCTTCATCTCTCGAAGGATGAGATTTCTTTCTTTGACTCGTTCCCGCATCTCTTCCGCCTTTTCAGGGTCTATCTTGCGTTTTTCGGACAAGCCTTTCCCTCCTCAGGGACCATATTCAAAGCGATATGTAAGGCGATCACCGAAAAATAGCATAAATATCGCCGCAGGATTGTGAATAGGTGGGACGGAGTTTCCTTTGAGAAGGAGATTGTCCGAAGTCAGACTCGAAGAGTTGAAGGGGAGAAGCTTCGAATTGATTCTAATAGTTGAGATGTTGTGTGAAGCTTGCGAGAGGCCCCTGCGTACAAGAGAGAGGCTTCTCAGAAGAATCCATATCGTATCCAGGGAGGATTACCAGAACCTTTTTGACAGGGCGATCGCTCATGATCGTGCTGAAGTTGATGTTGAAAACGGTAAGATCTACTTCTACGATCATGACTTTCCTGGAGAAGTTCACTCCGAGTGCATTGAGGTACTCTAGGCTTGTCTCTCCTCAAGCGAGTCGGTAGAGGTACTGCCTATTCTTCTCTCCGGCTTCGTTTATGACGCCGTTTCTTCTAAGAGCTATTATGTGCTGTACCACTCTGTTTGGCTGAAGACCGGTTAACTGTGAAAGCTCTTCCACCGTGAGCGGTCCTCTCTCCCTTAGACTCCCAATTATCATATGTCTCTCGATCTCATCCTGCATTATCGTGTCGACAACTTGCTGGTACCTTTTCTCGTCGATTTCGACTTTCATCTGGGATCTCCCAGTGACCCATCGGAGTCTCTGGGACTTGAAAGCTTCTATTGCCGCATTAGTTTTTCTAATTAGAGTCTCTCTTTTGCTCATCTTCCTCACCTACTCTGGGTCATTAGTGAGTCTGAAGGGGCTCGGTCCTAGCCGTTTTATTTCCTCGGTCATCTCTCTGACGAGAGCTGCGAACTTTCCCCCTTCGCTTGCTGAGATCCACTCTAGCCTTACGCGTTCGGGTTCCATTCCTATGCTCTCGACGGCCTTCTTTATGTAGCTGAATCTTCTCTCCATCATGTAGTTTCCTTTCTGGTAGTGGCAGTCGCCAGGGTGGCATCCAGCGACTAAGACGCCTTCAGCTCCCATTCTTAAGGCTTCCAGCACAAATGTTGGATCTATCCTTCCTGAACACATCACTCGGACTATCCTTATGTTTGTCGGATATTCGAAACGGCTTGTGCCGGCGAGATCTGCGCCTGCATAAGAACACCAATTACAGCAGAAAGCGACAATCAATGGTTCGAATTCTTCTTCCACCCTTTTTCCTTCTTCAGAAACTCTTTCAGTCATCTAGAATTCAGCCCCCCATAAGGCTATCCGGAATCAAGAGTGCCTTTACCTGTGCGAGAACCTGGTGATCTCCATAGTGTCGCATGGTTATCGCTCGTCTCGGGCATTCCGCAGCGCATGAACCGCACCCTCTGCACAGTATTTCGCGAATTTGTGATTTTTGATTCTCAATCTTTGCTGCTCCGTACGGGCATATTTCCTCGCATAGTCCGCATCCAATGCATAGATCTTCATCTACGACAGCCGTTATAGCGTCTGTTCTGACCTTTCTGTTGCCCATCAGGATTGATGCCCTAGCTGCGGCTGCTTCAGCTGAAATTATGCTCTCAGAAACATCTTTTGGTCCCGAGACTGTTCCGGCTATGAAGATCCCGTCGACATTCGTATCTACGGGCCTAAGCTTTAAGTGGGCTTCCATTAGAAAGCCATCGGTGCTGATAGGGATCTTTAACATTCTCGCAAGTAATACTTCACCCCTGCGGGGCCTCAGGGGAGTTGAAAGCACAACCCAGTCTGCGTGAAACCTAACTTCAAGTCCAGAAAGAGCGTCGTAAGCTAGAACTTCAAGCTTGCCATTCGGAGTTTGAGTTATCTCCGGCGGGGCTTCTTCTATGTGCCTTACAAATCTCACTTCGAGATCTCTTGCCCTTCTGTAGAAGTCTTCGTATTCCTTGTAAACTCTTAGGTCTCCGAAGAGTATTACAACATCCGTTTTTGGATATTGTTCCTTAACTAGTATAGCGTTCTTTATGGCGTTCATGCAACATATCCTTGAACAATACGGCCAACCTTCCTCTTTGCGTGCTTTAAGGATTTTTCTTAAGAGCTCGGCGGTGTCTGATTTCGGGAAAGCCTCAAGTGCGGAGGGGCGGATCTCACCTTTTCTCGCACCTACGCACTGTATCATTACGATTCTTTCGGGCTCTGCTAGAGTTCCTCTCTTTAGTATGCCGTCCAGCTCTTCTTGTGTTACAACTCTGTCATAGACCCTGTACTGATATAACCCCTCGGGTGGTCGATAATTTAAGGCGCCAATGGTCACTATGATTGTGCCCACATCTATTTCCTTATCGCCGCTAGGGCTGGTCAAGATGGTGTTGAAGTTTCCAACATATCCTGAAACTTCTTTGAGGGTTGTTGAAGTCATAAGCTCGACGTTTTTGTGAGATTTTACGGCTTCTATCAATGGATCGAGAACGTCTGAAGAATCGGTCAATGTTGGATATAACTTATGAAGTCTGCGAACGATCCCACCGGGTTCTTTATCCCTCTCAATTAAATATACTTTGAAGCCTTGGTTTGCCATGGAAAGTGCTGCAGTCATTCCAGCAACGCCGGCTCCAATCACGAGCGAAACGTCTTCAACCTCAACTTCTGGTTCTACTTGAGGTTCAAGCAAAGCGGCTCTCGCAACAGCCATCCTAACTAGGTCTTTGGCTTTTGTTGTTGCTTTTTCGTGTTCGTGCATGTGCACCCAGCTACATTGGTCGCGGATGTTAGCCATCTCAAACAAGTATGGATTCAGCCCAGCTTCTTCGCACGTCCTCCTAAACAATGGTTCGTGCGTTCTCGGTGTACAAGAAGCCACAACCACGCGGTTTAGGCCGTACTCTTTAATTGCCTTCTTTATTGCCACCAATCCCGCTTCTGAGCAAGTATAGAGATTATCTTCAGCGTAAGTGACATGTGATAATGTTTTAGCGTATTCGGTTACTTCAGGAATGTTGACTACGCCGCCTATGTTAACTCCACAGTGACAGGTGAATACGCCGATACGTGGTTCTTCCTTCATCTACGGCGCCTCCTGCGTTGCTAAGACCTCAGATACTCGCGCGG
>Ga0315314_1002419_pt1 | contig 15457 bp, 11 predicted proteins | sample TDP9_MG_FD_203631 | JGI IMG/M metagenome (GOLD analysis project Ga0315314, IMG submission 203631) | Freshwater sediment microbial communities from Lake Towuti, South Sulawesi, Indonesia - TDP9 | ecosystem: Environmental > Aquatic > Freshwater > Lake > Sediment | place: Indonesia: South Sulawesi...
GTTCGCTGGCTTCGTTGGGCCCTTGAGGTACATCGCGGGGTCCAGTGGACTGGGCTCGTGGTGGAACGGTGGCATCATGCCTCCATTCAGGGTCAGCCAATCTGCATAGTAGAGGCCTACGTCCACCCTCTGCCTGCTCACGAGCTGGAACTGTGTGAGGTGCAGGTGTATGGGGTGAGTGTCCGCTGTCGGGTTGACGATGACCCATTCCTCCGTCGATCCCACCACTGGTAGCTCGGTCACCGGGAAGTGCCATTTCAAGCCATTCAACAGAACCTCTGTCGGTCCCAGCGCCCCCATGACTTCGGTCAGGACGAGGAACCTCGTCTTCTCCGCCGGCGGGGGCGTGAGGGATGGGAACATAGCCAGGCTCGGGTTAGGCACTGCCGGCATGTTGGCAGGGGCAGGGCCGGGTGAGCCCACGACTGTGAACTGCATGATCTGGCCTGTCGTCGCCCCCTTCGCGGCTGTCCCGTCCGGGAACGGCGTCTTCGCGGAGTTCTTCATGATGATCTTCGTTCCGGGCTTCAAGTTCGAGAAGTCCACGAGCACGTCGTATCGTTCGCCAGGGGCAATCGTCAGCTGCGTGACCGTCGCTGGGGCCCTCAAGTAGCCTCCGTCGGACCCGATGACGGTGAACGGGATGGGCTTCTCGTTCTTCATGTTGACGAGGCTGAGGGTGTAGAACCTTGCATTTGAGCCGTCCAGGAGCCTGAACCTGTACTGCCCTTGGTCCACGTCCAGGTTGGGCCATGCCTGGCCGTTCACCATGATCGAGTTGCCGAAGAACTCGGGCATCCAGTACGGGTGCACGCTCGGATCAACTCCGACCGTGTCGAACCACATCGAGCCGTCCGTCATGAAAGTCCTGTCTTGTATCACGATTGGCATGTCGTACTTGCCGCTCGGCAGAAGAGGCGCTACTGGATCGTTGGGATCTCTGAGCAGGTAGAAGCCGGCCAGTCCGGACATCACATTGATCCTGGTTATCCCAAGGGCGTGGTCATGGTACCAGAGCGTGGTCGCCGGCTGCTCGTTCGGGTAGTGGTAGATCGCCCAGTTCGACCCCTCGACCTCATCAGTCGAGCTGTACGCCGGACCGTGCACTCCCGTCTGCGTGAACCATGCATCGGGACCGCCGTCCGAAGTGGACTGGACCTCTCCCCCGTGCAGGTGCGTGACCAGTGGTACCGGGTACTGCGCATCGGGGTAACCGCTTGGGTATGGCAGATACGGTGACTCGGGCATCATCATGTCGTTGGGATTGGCCCAGTGCAGCGTCGGATCGACCGCGAACATGTGAGGCGATGTGATGTTGTTGATCCACTTGACGTTGATGGGCACGCCCTTGATCGCCTCGAACGACGCGCCCGGCGAGCTGACGATGTTGCCGATGTACTCGCCTGTGACTGAGTCCTTCGCCTCCCCTTCGTAGCCCCAGACGGGCGTCATGGGCAGCGGGAACGGTAGAATCTGCTGCAGCCCCTGGGACATCTTGACCTCGTAGTCGTACGAGACTACGTTCGATTCTTCATCATACACCGCCGTCGGCACATGGACCGGTGGCGGGCCCTCGAGCTGGTTCACGAACTTCGGTATCTTCAGCGGGTCCAGGAAGCCGACGGGCACGGGGACCTCCGCAGCCTCCACTGAGCTCGCTCCCGCAAAGGGAAAGACGAGCACCAGTACCAGGAAAGGCGCAAGCGCAAGCCTCGCGGTGCCCAGTCCGCCACCTCCTCGTATCTCTGCTATTCGTTCTGTTTCTGACGACAACTTCCTCACCTTCTCCTCGCCTTGTCGAGAAGAGCGCACTGGGCTGGCAGGGGATCTGGAATCTGGGACTCCCAGGAACAAGCCGCCGCAGACTCATCATCTAGTATCCTGATGTGTCCCCGCAGTCCTTCCCAACCCCACTCGTCTCGCTCGGGTGGACCGCACTGTAACGATGTTAATAAAATGCCGAACAGCAAGGGGCACTGACCTGTAAGGGACTTGATCAAATACTCTTGACGAGCGCGACCGAGAGTCGGGCGGCCTACTTCTTGCCCCTCGGCTTCGCGCTCTTCCCCTTCTCGGGCTTCTGCTTGGTCGTGTGGGATTCAGCCCCCTTGAGCTTCCTCGGGTACATGGTGAGGCAGAGCTTGCAGACGTCCACCTCGCACCACTTCTCGTCCTCCATCGCCACCATCTTGATGATGCACGGGCTGCCGCACAGCGGACACTGGTTCGTTGACATCTAGTCTTCCTCCTCTCCGTACCTCTTTCGCAAGACCGAATGTATCCCTTCGGCTATGACCCTTCCTATGCCATCGACTTGCATAAGCTCTTCGACGTTCGCGTCCGCAATCCCCTTGACGCTCCCGAACCTCTCGAGGAGCCTCTGAGCCAGGGTGGCCGACACGTTCGGAAGGCCCTGCACGAGGAACCGCTGCCTGCTGGCAACATCCAGCGTGGTCTGCCGCGATTCGCCACTCTTCTCCCGCCTGCCCGACTCCTGCCTGTACAGCGACCTCACCGCTGCGGCCGTCTCGTTCGGATCCCCGGTCGAGAGCACGGGCATGTGGTAGTCCGAGAGAAGCTCACTGAGCGCATCGAACACAGCCGCATTCCCCGCGCGTTCTCCCTCGCCTTCCGCCTTGCCCTGCACGATGAGGATTGGGTGGAGGTACTCGTGCTTCAGCTTCGCCAGAGTCGCCTGCAGGCTGCCGTCCGAGATGCTCCTGATGAACTCCTCGACGCCGCGTACCGACACCGCTACTCTGCTCGACACCGCGATGTCGGCGCTCTCGAGGTCCTTCTCCTCGAGCCTGAACCCGCTGTCGCGGAGCGCGTCCGCAATCCCTGAGCCTGCGATCCGGGGAGATACTGATATGCTTGGCGCGTTTGGGTCCGAAGGACCGAAGGATCCCAGGGATTTCTGCCCTTTCCTGTCCGCCACCTTCCTCGCCAGCTCCTCCTTCTCGGTGGGAGGCTTGACGGTCATCATGTCCTCGAGGGCATCCTTGCTCAGGGGCGCCACGGAGACGCTGCTCTCGGGGAGCCCTCTCCTCGCCCTGAGCTTCTTCCTCAGTGACTCGAGTTCCCGCCTCATCTGCATCTCTTTCTTCCTGCTCGAGTAGAAGTATGCCTCATCCTTCGTGTGCCTCGTGACGAGCATGACCACCTTGCCCGCCCTGCGTCTGCCGGTCCTCCCTCTGCGCTGTATGGTCCGTATCTCGGAGGGCACAGGCTCGTAGAACACCACCATGTCCGTCGAGGGGATGTCGAGCCCTTCCTCCGCGATGGATGTCGAGACGAGTATGTTGTACTCCCCCTTCTGGAACTTCTCGATGATCTCCTTCTGCTCCTTCTGGTTCAGGCCGATGTCCTCCCCCTTGCTGGCCTGGCCAACGAACCTGACAGGCCGGAAGCCCGGAATCTTCTCCAGGGTCTGGGTCATGAGGTCGCAAGTGTCGCGGTAGTGCGTGAACACGATAGCTCTCGAGTCAGGCTTCGACAGGAACTGTGTCTTGAGGATGGGCACTATCTTCTCGAGCTTGGGGTGATCCCTCTCCATGCCGTACAGGAGCGTCCGGGCCTGCTGGAACCGCGCGTCCTTGACGAGGTCCCTGGACGCTTTTGAGCCGCCTTTCTCCGAGCCCTCTCTGACCTGCTTCTCCATGTAGCTTTCGAGGGCGCCCCGGCCCTGGGTCTCTGCGAGCTCGACGGCGTGGTTCACCTTCATGGCCATCGACTGAATGCTGGCAGCCCTGAAAAGCTGGAAGGACTTCCTGCCGGAGTTCAGCCTCGCCCTGATCACGTTGCCCGCCTCGAGCAGATCCCTGGTCGTCACGGGCTTCTTCGGGTCGAGGAAGCCGAGCTCGCGCAACTTCTTGACTTGCTCGTCGAAGATCTGCCTGAGCAGGTATATGATCGGTTCCATGCCCTCCTGGACTCTCACCGCGACATACTGGATGTCGACATCCTGGGTGTACTTCACCACATCGTCGTCAAGCTCCGACCTGATCTCCACGTTCGTGATTCCGAGGTTCTCGCAGACCTCCGCTATCCTCGACACATCCGAGCCTGGGGACGCGGTCATCCCGAGCACGAGCCCCGTCGTCATCGAATATCTCTTTCCTATCGAGACATACGCGTAGTCCCCGACCGCTCTGTGCGCCTCATCGAACACCACGAGGTCCACGCCCTTCAGCGATATCCTGTCCTCGTCCAGGTCGTTCTCGATGACCTGGGGCGTCGAGACGATCAGCCGGCTGCTGCTCCATGCCTTCTGTCTCTCGGCGGGCTGCACCTCGCCCGTGAACATCGTTGGCCTATGCTTCTGAAGGTGCTCTGACAGGAACTTCGCGTGCTGTTGGACGAGGGGCTTCGTGGGAGCCATGAAGAGGACCTTGCCGGACCTGTCCCGGAGCGTGTCGGCAATGACCATCAACGCGACGATGGTCTTCCCAAGACCGGTCGGCAGAACGACCAGGGTCGACTCTTTCGATGCCGCTGAGGCTATGTTGACCTGGTAGTCCCTCTGCTCGACGCTAGAAGGTACTATGAGCTCGTGCTCTACGAACACGAGCCTTTGAGAACAGAGCTAGAGTATGAAGCTTTTCGCTCGGGCCCTGGGAAACTAGTGGCAGCCGGCACATGTGGTGCATGCCGACGGTCCTGTGGCCTTCACTCTCACGACCACGCCGGGTCCCTGGGGTGTGTCGATGGAGTCCACGACCGCCTCCTTCAGCTCATCCTCCAGGTCCTTCTCGTAGATGATGTGGAACCCGTCGACCTTCGTCTCGATGTCGTCGTCCTTCTTCTTGTCGAAGCCCATCATGTAGGCCGGCCCTGAGCAGGAGTAGCCCGCGAAGAATATCCTGATCGGCTCTCCCCTCTTGGATTCCTCAACGATTGACTTCATCGTCTTGATTGCCTCTGGCGTGATTGTGACCATGTCACTTGCCTCTGGACTAGCTAGGCCAGGACCTTATTTAAGTCTTTTCGCCGTACATTGGCAGGCTACTGGCATCGTGCAGGGAGCCATTCGCGTTGGGTCGATGAGTCCATTGGCCTTCTCACATGGCGGGAAAGAAGCATCTCAGGGGGATTCCCTCAGTCTGGCTTCACCCTGTCGAATCCCTGACCGCCCACCGGCTTGGTCGCATCCATCCCGACTTTCGTGGTCGTCTCGTCGGCGCTGGGGTCGAGGCTGCTCCCTCTGGCATTCTCGATCACGACGAGGCCCTTGTGCCCCTGGAACCTGGTTGCGACCGCCCACTCGACCTCTCTGTCGTCGAATATGTCAATGTCGCCGTCGACGACAGTCACCATCTTCATTGACGGATGGGAGCCCAGCGCAGCCATGATGGCATTCACGGCATCACCTTCCTTCTGCTTCGTTATCGAGACGACTCCGTGGAGCCAGCAGCAGCCCCCTTCAGTTAGCCTGACGGCATGCACTTCAGGGACGGCCAGTCCGACGGCCCTCTGAATCACAGGCTCCCGGGGCATTCCCATCATCAGGTAGTGCTCGTTCGCCCCTGGGAGAATGACCTGGAAGATGGGGTCGTCCCTGTGATAGATACGGTCAATCGCCACCACCGGCTGCTTCCTGACAGGGTCCACCGTGCCCGTGATGTCCACGAACGGTCCCTCATCTGCCGTGTCCCTGGTTATCCTGCCCTCGAGGATGTACTCCGCGAACGCAGGCACGAGAAGGCCGTTTCTGATCCTCTTCACATTGACCGGCTCATTCAAGCAGAGCTGTCTCAACGAGCTGGCGACCGTCAGCTCGTCCTTTCCGAATTCGAGGTTCGTTGCCGCGGCGAGCAGTATCGAAGGGCAGAGGCCGATGGCGACGGCGATCTTGAGGTCCTGGCCAGCGTCCATGGCTCGCCTGTGGAGGGCGTACAGGTGTCTCGGAACCAGCCGGATGGAAAATCTGGTCTCGTCGAGCAGCATCAGCCTGTGAAAGGACATGTTCCGGATTCCGTCATGCTCCGCAATGACGACTCCTGCGGTGATGTATCGTCCGCCGTCCCCGGAGTAGAACTTCGGTATGGCCGATTCTCTGAGGTCGAAGTCCGTGAGAGCGTTCTTGTCAAAGGGCGCGTTCTCGATCTCCTGGGGCAGCGAGGGCGAGTCCATGGACTCCATCATCTTGCGAGTCAGGTCTTCCGGGGTGGTTCCCATGGCCCTCGCTATCCTTTCCCTCGTCGACCACAGGTTGCCCACCGCGCGATATCCGTCCAGGTTCTCGAAAAGGACCGGCCTGGTCCTCTCCTTGAGCAGGGTCTTCGTGAGCTCGAGGTCTCTGTGGACGTGACCTTTCACGACGACGGTCTCTGGCAGCTGCTCTAGGATTGCCCTGACAGACAAGACTACACCTTGCTGACGGATTGCCCGGACCGTATTTGTACCCTTTCTTCGGGAGCTCACCCGGCCATAGCTGGAAACTCTTTTTATATGTACCAATCAATCGAGTCGGACGTGGATGCGGAGATCGTCATCAGGAAGTACGCGCTGCAGAACGCGGTGCAGTTCGATGGAAAGGCGACCGTGGGCGCCGTCCTGGGAAAGGTGATGGCAGAGAATGCGGACCTAAGGCCGAGGGCCAAAGAGATATCCGCCCTTGCGAGAAGAATCGTGGACGAGGTCAATAGGATGGGGGTCGACGAGCAGCGGAAGTCCCTCGAGGACCTTGCGCCAGAATTGCTGATCAAGGAATCGAAGAAGAGGGAGGTTGGGCTTCCGGATCTGCCCGACGTCAGGGGCGAGGTCCGCATGCGCATGGCGCCTAACCCGTCGGGACCGCTGCACATCGGCCACAGCAGGATGGCCATCCTCAACGACGAGTTCGTAAAGCGATACGGCGGCATCTGCTTCAACAGGTTCGAAGACACCGACCCTGCGAGGATAGACCCGGCCGGCTACGACACCATACCGGAGGACTTCGAATGGCTGGGCGTGAGGATTGACAAGACGATCGTTCAGAGCGACAGGTTCGAGATATACTACGACATCGCGAGGAAGCTTGTCGAGATAGGCAAGGCGTATGTCTGCACGTGCAAGCCGGACCACTGGCGCGAACTCAAGAACCACAAGAAGCCATGCCCCCACAGGGAGGAACCTCTTGCCGACCAGATGGCGCGTTGGGATGAGATGTTCGACGGCTCATACAAGCCAGAGGAGGCATCGCTGATAGTCAAGACCGACCTTTCCCACCCGAACCCGGCGATACGAGACTTCGTTGGCCTGAGGATAGATGACACTCCTCATCCCCGGACGGGCACGAAGTACAGGGTCTATCCGCTGATGAACCTCGCAGTCGCGGTGGACGACCATCTGCTGGATCTCACTCATGTGCTCAGGGGCAAGGACCATCTGAACAACACGTACCGGCAGGAGTACATCTACCACTACTTCGGATGGAAGAAGCCGATCTACATCCACTACGGGCGCGTGTCGATCGAGGACGCCCAGCTTTCGACGTCAAAGATGGCGAAGGGGATACGAGAGGGCATCTACTCAGGCTGGGACGACCCTCAGCTGGCCACCCTGCGCTCTCTTCGCCGAAGAGGCATAAGGCCGGAGGCTCTGAGGCGCTACTGGATCGAGACAGGGATGAAGGAGGTCGACATAGAGTTCTCTTGGAAGACTTTGTTCTCGTTCAACCGAGAGATCATCGACGATGGAGCGAACAGGTATTTCTTCGTCCACGACGCTGTCAAGCTCCAGATCATCGACGCCCCAGAAGAGCTGGCGGGCAGGGCACCACTTCACCCGGACCATCCGGAGAGGGGCACCAGGAACCTCAAGCTGGGTCCAGAACCAGCCGTCAGAGTCTGCGAGCAGGATCTCGCGCCCGGCCCGAAGAAGCTCAGGCTCAAGGACCTCTGCAACGTCGAGCTCGTCGATGGCGCGGCACGCTACATCGGAAACGATCTCACGATCCTCAGAGAGGGCGTCCCAATCATTCACTGGGTCCCCTACGATTCTCCGAAAGCCGAGGTCATCATGACCAACGGAAAGGTCGTGCAGGGCTATGCCGAGCAAGGCCTGAGTGGTGCCAAGGGAAACGTGGTCCAGCTTGAGCGATTCGGTTTCGTCAGGGTGGAAGAGGTGTCACCCACCATTCGATGCGTGTACACGCACGGCTAGCGCGTCAAACGTCCCAGAAAGGCACGATGTCGCACGCGAGGCACGCGTGGCACATCGTCTCGAACCTGAGTGGCGTTAGATCGTACTCGCGGAGTATCTCCTTCTGAGACCTTGCCAGTGAGAGCATTCGATTTGACGTCACCGGCTCGAGCCGGCCAAGCGCCTTCTCGAGCTCCGCCATGTTGTGCTCGGTCCTTCTCAAAGCTCTCAATGTCGCGACCGCGCCCATGTTGGCGAGGACCTTGGTGCCCTCGAGCACGTTCTCGTCCGATTCGCCAAGCCCGAAGATGATGTTCGAGCACACCTTGTTCTTCCCGAAGACCTCACCTGCGTGGTTTATCATGTGCAGAATCGTGTCGTAGTCCCGCTTGGGGCACACCTTCTCGAAGATATCCCGATCGAACGACTCGATGTTCAGCTTGATCTCGTCGGCCCCTGCATCTCTGAGCGCATCAACCTCGTCCGGTCTCGTCGCGTACGGCTCGACTCCTATCCGTGCATCGGGCAGAAGCGCTCTCGTGGATCGGACAAGCCCTGCCATTCGTCTCACGGTCATTGCTGTGCTTCTGGGGACGGCGCTGGTGAACGCGACGGACTTGAAGTCAGGCTGCTTCGATGCTCTCAGGATCATGGCGACGATCTTCTCGTCTGACAGGTTCTTCGTGATGTGCTGGTCGAGGTGGGGTGAGCCGCAGAACTTGCAGTCCATCGTGCACTCGTGGTCGATGTTCACGAAGGCCTGAAAGGGTGCATGCAGAAGTGTGGGGACGAGCACCACTCCGTCGATGAAAGGCCGCCCCTGCCTGGCGATTCCCACGACGCCATCTCTTGATACGAGCTCGAATTCGCCTTGATTTCTCGATACCTGCTTCTTCGCCCGCGTGTTCCCGAATGAGAATACGATTGCCACGGTTCCGGCACCTGGGCCTGCAGTGGACCTGCTCGGTGCGAAGGGCAACCTGTAATCACGAGGCAGCATCACGGGTCCGCCTGCGAGGAGTTCCGCCTTCTTGCGGGCGATATCAGGTCTCACTTTCGCTTCCATACGGCCCCATCTTTGGTGTCTTGAATCTCGATGCCCGCATCTGCGAGCTCTTCGCGGATCCTGTCTGCCTCAGCGAAATCCTTCCTCTTCCGCGCTTCGTTTCTTGCCGCCACGAGCTTGTCTATCCTCTCGTCCTCAGGAGACCTCTTCTTGCTGTCGGTCCTGAGCACATCGAACAGATCGTTGAAATCGTCGAACACCCGCTGGAGGTTCCTGACCCCATCCTTGCTGAGCTTGTGCTCGCCAAGAAGCCTGTTCGTCTCCCTCGCTAAGTCGAACATGACGGCGATCGCTTCGCGGGTGCTGAAGTCGTCGTCCATCCTCTCTTCGAGCTGTCTCCACGAGCTCTCGCAGAGGTCTAAGACATCGTCATCGCCTGCGGCACTGTCCGCAGCTGCTCTTATCGAGTCGTAGGTGTTCTGCAACCTCTCCAGGGCCTTCCCCGCCTCCTCGAGCGACTTCTCACTGTACTCAAGCGGCTGCCTGTAGCTCGCGTTGAGCAAGTAGAATCTGACCACCTCGGGAGGGCAAGTCTTCAGAACGTCCTTGATCAGGAAGAAGTTCTTGAGCGATTTGGACATCTTCTCCTGGTCGACGTTCAGGAGGCCGTTGTGCATCCAGTACTTCACGAACGGGGCGTCGTTGTAGGCCTCAGATTGGAGTATCTCGTTCTCGTGGTGCGGAAAGACGAGCTCCGTGCCTCCCCCGTGGATGTCGACCGTCTTGCCTATGTGCTTCAGGCACATCGCTGAACACTCGATGTGCCATCCAGGCCTGCCCTTCCCCCATGGGCTCTCCCACGATATCTCGCCTGGCTTCGCAGCCTTCCAGAGGGCGAAGTCCATCGGATCCCGCTTGTCCTCTCCCGGCTCGACCCTTGCTCCTGAAACCATCTGGTCCAGGCTCTGGCCCGAGAGCTTCCCGTACTCCTTCGCCTGCCTGACGCTGAAGTACACCGAACCTGCCGACTCGTACGCGTAGCCTCTGTCGACAAGCCCCTTGACCATCTCCACGATCTCGGCCATCGTCTCGCTGGCCTTGGGATACGCGTTGGCCTTCCTGACCTTGAGGGCGGCCATGTCGACGAAGTACTCGTCGATCATCGCGCTCGACAGCGCGAGAGGATTGACGCCCTTCTCGTTCGCCCTGCTGATTATCTTGTCGTCGACGTCGGTGAAGTTGGTCACGTGGTTCACGTCGAAGCCCCTGTGCCTCAGATATCGTACGATGACGTCGAAGTTGACCACTGACTTCGCGTGCCCTAGGTGGCAGAGGTCGTACACTGTTATCCCGCAGACGTACATCCCAATCCTGCCCTTGCTGATGGGCTCAAGAGGTTCCTTCTTCTTCGTCAGCGAGTTGTACAAAACGACGGCCATGGCCTGTCACCACTCGAATAATCCGAGGGCTCTTAATGCTTCTCCTCGACTGGACAGGCCAGCTCAGGGCTCTTGGGCGCGACGGGCACTGGCACATGGACCTTCTTGTACTCCAGGCCGAGCTTCTTTTCGACCTGCTCGAGCCTGTACTCCATCTCGGAGAGGCTGTGGCAGAGGTCGACGAACGCGTTCACGACCGGATCCGGCAGTTCCTCGTGGTGGAGGTCTATCTTTGTGGTGCCCTCCCTGTGGACTATCTTCGCGGGCACGCCGACAACGGTGGAGTTCGGAGGGACGGACTTCACCACGACTGATCCGGCCCCTACGCGCACATTGTCGCCAATCGTGATGGGACCAAGTATGGTCGCTCCGGCACCGACGACGACGTTGTTCCCTATTGTGGGGTGGCGCTTCGTCTTCTCCGTGCTCACGCCTCCCAGGGTCACGCCCTGGTAGATGGAGACATTGTCCCCGATTTCGGATGTCTCTCCTATGACCACTCCGGTCGCATGGTCAATGAAGAAGTCCTTTCCAATCTTCGCGCCCGGGTGAATGTCCGCTCCTGTCAGAATCCTCGAGACGTAGTTGAGTGCGCGGGCGGTCTTGTAGCGCTTCCTGAGATACAGCCTGTGCGCGGTCCTGTGAAATCTGATTGCGTGGAGCCCCTGGCTGAACAGGACCGCCTCGGTGCGGCTCTTTGGGGCCGGGTCCCGTTCCAGCACCACCGCTGCATCGTCCGTTCTGTCTTTGGCCATTATGGGTTCTCCGCAAACAGGTCAGTGCTCAAATATCTTTCTCCAGTATCTGGCAGCACGACGACTACGACCTTCTCCGGCCCAAGATCCTTCGCGACCTTGAGAGCCGCCCAAGCGGCTGCCCCAGACGATATCCCCATCAGCAAACCCTCGTATCGGGCGAGCTTCCTCGCGGTGTCTACTGAGTCCTTTGCGGAGACCGTGATGATTCCATCGTATATCTTGGTGTCCAGGATGTCAGGGACGAAGCCAGCGCCGATCCCCTGTATCCTGTGCGGGCCCGGCTTTCCGCCAGAGAGTACAGGAGAGTCCTCGGGCTCGACTGCGTAGATCCTTGTCTGCGGCGATTTTCTCTTGAGGACCTGACCAACACCAGTGACTGTCCCGCCGGTCCCAACTCCGGATACGAAGGCGTCGATCTTCGGCAGCGCCCAGAGGATCTCCTTTGCTGTCGTCTTCTTGTGTATCCATGGGTTCGCCTTGTTCTTGAATTGCTGGGGCAGGAACGAGTTAGGGGTCGATGCGGCTAGCTCCTCTGCCTTCTTCACCGCCCCCCTCATGCCCTCAGGGCCAGGGGTCAGAACGAGCTGCGCCCCGAAGGCCGCGAGAAGCTTCCTGCGCTCCACAGTCATGGTCTCGGGCATTGTGAGCACGAGCTTGTAGCCCTTGACGGCGCAGACCATCGCGAGCCCGATACCTGTGTTCCCGGATGTCGGCTCCACTATCGTCGTATCCTTGTTCACCGCTCCTTTCCTCTCAGCCGCCTCGATCATGCTCTTGGCTATCCGGTCCTTCACCGAAGACATCGGATTGAACGACTCCAGCTTCGCGTACACAGTCGCGGCCCCCTCGGGGACGATCCTGTTGAGCTTGACCATCGGCGTGTTGCCCACGGCTTCTAGGATGTTGCTCATGACTCTCGGTCGTGCCATCGTTCGGCCTCCGACCCGCTATAAAACACCGTTATATATGGCTGTTGCGGACCGATGGATGGAAAGTGCTGGGTGCATTGGGCGAGCCTCTTCGGAGGCTCGGCTGGATGGTACAGGCTCATCTCGTGAATGGAGATAGGTGCAGGCTCCCCGCCGACGTGCCTGCACCCCTGACGTTCGCGGACTTAGGAATGCCGATGACAAGCACCTCGGGGGTTCCTTCCTGGAGGGCCAGGCTCCGCCTCCCGTCTCTCTCAGACTCTCCTCTGCCCTACTTCTTGCACACATCGCATCCGTTCAAGTTCGAGGCTATCCTGTGCATCTTGCAGAACTCCTCGTCCTTCCTGATGTCCTCGCATGCGGTACAGAGGACGCCGTACCACTCGTATCTGTCCTGGCCGTTGACGATTCTCTGTGCGATGTCCTTCGCGTACAGAGATATCTTCGGAAAGCTGTCGAGCACCTTCGGGCTCGCGGCCCTTGTCGAACTCAGGTACTGGCTCACGGATGCTTGTGTGATTCCCAGCTTCCGCGCAATCTCCGACTGCTTCATCTTGTACTTCCCCGAGAGCTCCTTGACTACGGTAGCCCTCAACGCAGGAAGTATCTTGCCGACGACCAATTCGCAAGGGGTCTTCATGCTGAACACCAGGGTGATGCGTACGAGAGGTGCCAGGAGTGTGGTAACACCGTTATTCGGGATATCCTCGTCCTCGATATTAAGCTTTCAATGGGACGAGGACCGTGGGGCCGGGGACGAGAATCGAACTCGTGTTTGCGGATCTGCAGTCCGCCACATGGCCGCTCTGTCACCCCGGCATGGATGCCAATCAATGCCTGACTCTCTATATATTGTTTTCATGCGATTCGTGAAGCCTGCCAGGATCACTCGAAGTGGGATTCTCGCCCGCGTCAGTCTCTCAGGAACAGGATTTATACTCACCAGTTCATTGCGGCTCGATGAGGTTCTCCGCCGTCAGTCCGTACAACATATCGCCGAAGCTGAAGCTGCCGGAGAAGCTGGTCATCTATGACAGCACTCTCAGGGACGGCGAGCAGATGCCAGGAGTACATTTCACACCTGAGCAGAAGCTCGAGATAGCGATGAAGCTCGACGAAGTCGGTGTGCACCAGATCGAGGCCGGCTATCCCGCGGTCTCCGAGGACGAGAAGCGGGCGGTCAAGACAATCGCGGAGGCCGGTTTGAATGCGGACATCCTGTGCCTGTCGCGGACTACGCAGAGCGACATAGACGTGGCAGCCGACTGCAATGTGGACATGATCCTCCTGTTCATTGCCACGAGCGAGCTTCACATGAACTACAAGCTCAAGATGACGCGTCCGGAGGTCCTCAAGAGGGCGGTCACATCTGTCCAGTATGCTCGTGCCCGGGGGCTCGAGGTCAGCCTGAGCACGGAGGACAGCACTAGGTCCGACCTCGGGTTCATGCTCGAGGTCTACAGGGCGTGCGAGGAGGAGGGCGCTGTCCGCCTGGGCATCACGGACACGCTCGGATGCGCCGGACCGGAAGCCATAGGCTACCTGGTGAGGAAGATCAGGGAGGGCACGAAGGCTCCCCTGTCAGCACACCTTCACAATGACTTCGGGCTCTCGACAGCGAACGCAGTGTCAGCAGTGGTCAACGGTGCAGAGGCTATCGCTACCACCGTGGGCGGCATCGGGGAGCGTGCAGGGAATGTGCCCCTCGAGCAGTTCGCGATGGTCATGAAGCATCTGTACAAGCGGGACCTCGGAATCAGGACCCAGAAGCTAACCGAGCTCACCCACCTCGTATTCGACACCGCGAAATTGGCTGTTCCTCTTAACCAGCCTTGGATTGGCCAGAACGCGTTCTCCCACGAAGCCGGGATCCATGTCGCTGCGGTGCTCAACTGTCCGATGACCTACGAGTGCGTCGACCCCGAGGAGGTCGGGAACAGGCGTCGCCTGGTGCTCGGGAAACATTCGGGGACCGCCCTGGTCAGGAATAGGCTTGACGAGAGGAACGTCAAGGCTAATCAGGATCAGATATGCGACATCGTCAGGGCGATCAAGAAGGCGGGCGAGGACCACGGCAGGGTGTCGGACGATGAGTTCTGGGACATCGTCGACCTCGTCATGTCGAAGAATGTCAAGAACCCTGACTGCAGATGAGAGTCCAGAGGAGCTGGATCGGCTCCCCTAGAGCCTTCCGAACGACCTGACCGCGGTCTTCTTCAGCTTCGTGTTCCTTTGGCAGTTCGGGTATGTGCAGGGCACGCAGTGGTACGCAGATCTGCAAGAGGTCTCGATCATCGTGTAGCTCTGGTTCCATTTCTTGACTCTATCAGCCAATCTATCGTCCTCTGATTGAGGTCTTGTCTCAGGAGATAGAAATGGCTTTCTGAGATATCACGTGGCTAGTGGGTCTGTTGAAGAACTCCAGGAATGTGGTAGCCTCCGCATGTCCGTGGTCTTCAGACTGGCGTTTTTCGCCCTGCGAAGTCGAGCTTCGTCTTGCCGAGGTCGGTCAGCGTGATGAGCTCCGAGTCATGGAAGACGGGCCCATCGGTGCACACATGCTTGCCATCGAGCGCGCACGAGTCGCATATTCCTATGCCGCACTTCATGATCCTCTCGAGTGACGCCTGCATCGGCACGTGCGCTGCCCGCGATATCTGCAGCAGACGCACGATCATCTTCTCGGGGCCACAGGCGTACATTGAATCGAACGCGGTGCCAGCGAGCACTTCCTTCGCGAGCTCGGTCACAAACCCTTTGAACCCCTTGCTGCCATCGTCAGTCGAGAGATGCACCTTGGCACCTGCTTTCGATGCACGCTTGTCGAACAGTATCTCATTCTTGGTTCGCGCGCCGAGCACCAGGTCAACCTTCCCTCTGCGGGCGATGGCAATATCGACAAGAGAGGCCAGTGGTGCCATTCCCGCCCCACCCGCGACGAGCAGGAGCCGCTTGCCACTGATGGTGAAGCCTTTCCCATAGGGTCCGCGTATGCCGATCTTCTGCCCCGGCTTCATTTCCGCAAGGGCCTTCGTGCCCTCGCCTACGACCTGATAGGTGATCCCGAACCTGTCTCCGACGTACGAGACTGACATCGGGTATTCGTCCACTCCTGGGACCCACACCATCACGAACTGGCCTGGAATCGCCTCAATGTGCCCATCCAGGCGGACGGTCTTGATGGATGGCGTCTCCTCGACG
>Ga0315314_1002420_pt1 | contig 15456 bp, 15 predicted proteins | sample TDP9_MG_FD_203631 | JGI IMG/M metagenome (GOLD analysis project Ga0315314, IMG submission 203631) | Freshwater sediment microbial communities from Lake Towuti, South Sulawesi, Indonesia - TDP9 | ecosystem: Environmental > Aquatic > Freshwater > Lake > Sediment | place: Indonesia: South Sulawesi...
AAAGAGGAGCGCGTCCTGTTGGATCACGAGGGAGAGGGCCTCACCCTCCTCCAGGGCGCGGCCGAGGGTCGTCCGGAGCTCCTCTTCGAAGCGTCGGACGGCAGGATTGGCGGGATCGTAGAGCCGGAGGGCCCGAACGCCCTTCGCCAGAAGCTGGGCGACCTCGCGTGCGACGGCAAGTCGGGGCTCCGCCTCCTGTTCCCCACGCGCCGGGCGGGGCTGACCTATCCCCTTCGGCTCCGGAGCAGCTGTGCTGTTCAACTGGCTCTCCGTGGGGCTCCCGCCAATGCAGGTCGCCTATCCCCCGGTTGGACCCCAAGCCTCAATGCTGGGCCGGCGGCGCCATACCGTGGGAAGACCGAGTCACCGAAAGCTCAGGGCTTGGGGCGGCCGCCGGGGCGGTAGCCTTCGAGGTCCAGGACCACGTACTGATAGCCGGCGGCCTTGACGCGCTCGACAACATCGGCGGCCAAAGCCGGATCCAGCAGACGCCCTCGCTCTTCCGGTGGGAGTTCAATGCGCGCAATAGCTTCGTGGTGCCGAACCCGCACCTGGCGGAAGCCCAGGGCATGAAATGCGGCCTCTGCCTTCTCCACCTGAGCCAGGCGCTCGACAGTGACGGGAATCCCGTGGGGGATCCGGGAGGCCAAGCAGGCCATGGCAGGTTTTTCCCACGTCGGAAGGCCCATGGCCTGGGAGAGGCGCCGGATGTCAGCCTTGGTCAGTCCGGCCTCCACCAGCGGACTTCGGACCCCGTATTGGCGCGCCGCCTCTCGGCCCGGACGAACATCTCCGAAGTCGTCGACGTTGGCTCCATCCAGCACCCAGGCACAGCCCTCAGCCCTGGCCAGGTTCCCCAGATGCTCGAAGAGTTCCGTCTTGCAAAAATAGCAGCGGTCCGGTGCATTCGCCACATAGCCCGGCCGCGTGAGTTCGGCCGTCTCGATGAATTGGTGCCGGGCGCCGATCCGCCGAGCCAGGGCCACCGCTTCCTCCCGCTCGGCGTCGGGAACGCTGGGGGACAGACCTGTAACCGCCAGCACGTTTTCCCCCAGGCACTCGACTGCAACCGCCAGCAGAAACGTGCTGTCCACCCCTCCAGAGAATGCCACCAGGACACGCCCCATGTCTCGCAGCGACTCCTGCAGTACCTCATACCGGGACGCCAGGGCCGGATCCAGCGCGCTCATCACCGGCGGCGTCATGCCACATTCCCCCCATCGGTTCCAGCGCCGCTCGCACCCTGAAGCATGGCCTGCAGGGACATGAGTTCAGGAAGAACGAAGAAGCGGCCTTCGATCCGGCGCTCCGGATCCTCGAAGAGCGCTTGGACCACAAACACCTCCGACCCCCGCTCTTTCAAGTCCGCCATCACTTGCCGCACCAGAGCGTGAGAGTCATCTAGATGGACGTCCGGAGGGGTGGGGATCAGCCGCTTCCCCACCAAGTCCCCAAGCCCGCTCAGAAACGACGACACCACGATGTTTCCCACCTCCTGCACCGCCGACCGCTCGTACTCCGAAAGTAACCGCGATTCCTCCTGCGCGCCGAGCAGAACACGGAGCACTCGGAATATCGTGAGCAAAGGGAACAGGAGGACGATCTGGCCGGCCGCCTCTCCGGTGATGTGAAACCTGAGGCCAGCCATCCCGACCTCCCCGCCCTCCCCAAGCAATCCCTGAAGGTCGCTTACCGAAACGGCACCGATGCCCGAGACCGTCAATTGCACGGGATGGTTCAGGAGGGCGGCCAGCGAATGGCTCGCGCGCTCAAGGCTCCGCTGACTGAGCAATCGCAATCGGTTGAGGGTCTCGTCACTGATGCCGGCCGGACTTGTCATCCCTCGACTCCGGTCTTTCCGGGCTCCCTCGAAGAGACAACGCCCCCCGTGGCATGGGACGTGGGCGGCCGGCCGCGATCGCGGCCATCTGGCTCACAGCGTGTTGATGTCAAGAATCAGGACCGTACTTCCATCCCCCAGGATGGTCACGCCCGCAAAGCCGCGCAGGCCCTTGAGCGCCTTGCCCAGCGGTTTGACCACGACTTCACGATAGCCCAGCAGGCGATCCACCGTGAGTCCCACCAGACGTCCCCGCATCTCGGACAACGCCAACAACTGGTGGGCGCCTCCGTCACCTTCCCGACACCCCAGGATGCGTCCCAGCCGCACCAGCGGGATCAGGCTCCCATCCAGCGCCACCAGTTCCTGTCCCTGGGACCGCTGGATCTCCTCGGGTGCCACCTCCAGGATCTGCTCGACATAGGAGACGGGCAGGGCGTACCGTTCGCCTCCAAGCTCGATCAAGAGGACCGCCACTACCGCCAGGGTCAGGGGAAGCCTCAGCGTGAAAGTACTCCCCCGGCCCAGCACCGACTCGATGACGAGCGTCCCGTGCAGGGACTCGACGCTGTTTCGCACCACGTCCATGCCTACGCCACGGCCCGAGACATCGGTCACCTCCTTCGCGGTGCTGAAGCCCGGCAGGGTGATGAGATGGAGGGCCTCGACGTCCGGCAGGCTATCGTGTTGCTCCCGCGTGATCACGCCCCGCTCCAGCGCCACGCGGCGCAGTCGGGCAGGGTCCATACCGCGTCCGTCGTCGCTGACGCGAATGATGACGCTCTCCCGCTCTTTAGCAGCCTCCAGGCGGACGGCGCCGGTAGGAGGCTTCCCGCTGCGCACGCGCTCCTCCGGCGACTCGATCCCGTGGTCAATGGAGTTGCGGAAGATGTGCAGGAGCGGGTCAGGCAACTCTTCCAGGATTGCCCGATCCAGCTCGGTTTCCTTCCCCACGATTTCGAAGTTCACTTCTTTCCCGCGTTTCCGCGCCAGGTCGCGCACGGCACGCGGGAAGCGATCGGCGATGAGCTCGAGCGGCATCATGCGAAGCTTCATCGTCTGCTGCTGGAGTCCTCTCACCAGGCTGTCCAATCGGCCTACGCTCTCGTGCAGGGCCTGCGACGGGATCCTCTGGCTCTCCTCCAGGAGGGACCCCTTGGCCGTCACCAACTCACCCACCTGGTCCATCAAGTCGTCCAACAGGCGGGTGTCCACCCGGATCATGGTGGCAGCCCGCCCGGTCGTCACGGGAGGGCCAGCGGTGGGCGGCGGCGCAGCGGGAGGCCGCCTCTCTCCCGCCGGAGCAGGAGCCGGTTGAACCTCCGTGGGCGCGACACCCCCCTGTTCTCGAGGCGCAGGCAGAGGGGGAGGTTCGGGCCGGTCCGCCTCGCCACCCGTACCACTCGGCCGCACAATGACGGATGCCACATCCGGCAGGCTGGCCAGAAAGGCCTGGACCTCCGCGTCCGAGCGAGAGGTCGCCAGCAGGATCGACAGCGTGCCGGAGAATTCTCCCGCCTGAACCTGCTCCAGGGAGGGAACGGATCTGACCAGCTCCCCCAGGTCCCGCGTCCGACGCAACGTGATGTAGGCCCGCGCCGAGGGCAGTGGCGCATCGGAAGCGATCTGGATCTCCACCGTGAACAGGGAGAGGCCCTGAGCCCGGGCCCGCTGCTGCGCCGCCGACACTCCGGCCGCATCCGCCACCGCAGCGCTGAGGGGCCCGGCGGCCGTCACCAGCAGGGATGCCATCTTGGCCACATACGGCTCGGCAGCAAGCGTCGGCGCCTGGCCGGCGGCGATCTCTTCCACCGCCCGGCGCAACAAGTCCACGCCCTCGAAGAGCATATCCACGCCGTGCCGTGTCAAGGCACCCTTGCCCCCGCGGAAACGGTCCAGGTAGTCTTCCATCCGGTGCGATACCCTGGCCAGTTCCTGGTAGCCCATGGAAGCCGACATCCCCTTGAGAGAGTGGGCCTCCCGGAAGAGCGTGTCGATGGCCCCGCGGTCCGCGCCGTTCTGCTCCAGCGTCAAGAGGAGACCATCCATCTTCTGGAGATGCTCTTGCGACTCGCTGACGAACATCTTGATGTATTTCGACATGTCCATGGGGGCACCTACTTCGAAGTCGGAGAGAGGGTTGATTCAGGCGCACTCGCCACTTCCACGCACGTCTGCCGGATGGCGGCGGCCATGTCCCTGATCGGGACCAGGCGATCCACCAGAGCTGCCTCCGCCAGGACCCGCGGCATCCCGTAGACCACGCAGGTCTCGGGCGACTCGGCCAGGATTACCCCTCCCCGGGCTTTGATGGCACGCGCTCCCTCCAGTCCGTCGCGCCCCATGCCGGTGAGGACCACCCCGATACCACGCGGGCCATACGCCTCTGCCATGGAGGCAAACAGGATGTCGATCGAGGGGCGCACCCCGTGGCGCGCCGGATCATCGGTGAGGCGCGTCCGGTAAGTAACGGGCCCTACCCGTTCCACCATCAAATGGCGGTCTCCGGGCGCCAGATAGAGCCGTTGAGGCTGGATGACCGCCAGGTCCTCCGCCTCCTGAATCGGGAGGGGCGAAACGTCTCCCAACCGCCGACCCAGGATCCGGATGAATTTTGGGTGAATGTGCTGGACCAGGAAGACATAGGCAGGAACCGGCAGAGCCAAACCCGCCAACAACGTCAGGAGAGCCCTGGGGCCGCCCGTGGAGGCGCCGATGCCCACTGCCAGGGCCAGCCCCCCCCGAGGTCGACGATTCCCTCGCCGGCCCCGGTTCTCATCACGGGTCACCGCACCGCTCCGGACGAGCCTGACCGTCCCGCCGGGTGGAACTGATCGTCAAGCCCGAGCACGCTCTGGGCCACCTTCAGCACGCGGCCCGGATGAAAGGGTTTGACGATGAAGTCGCTGGCTCCGGCCTCGATGGCCTCGCCGATGAGGGCCTCCTGGCCCAGGGCACTGCACATGACCACCTTGGCGGCCGGATCATCCCGGATGATCTCCCTCAAGGCCGTGATACCATCCATCTCGGGCATGACGATGTCCATGGTCGTGAGGTCCGGGCGAAGCTCTTGGTACAGGCGGACGGCCTGCAACCCGTTCTCCGCCTCGCCGATCACCGCAAAGGGCCCGCGGGCGAAGATGTCCCGGATCATGCTTCGCATGAAGCTCGCATCGTCCACCACCAGGACCCTGAAGCTCATGCCTGCTCCCGTCCGCGGATCACGAGGCGCCTCTTGTCCCCCGCGGCTCCAGCTTGACTTCCCATTCCGACAGAGACCGCGCAAAGACACGGCTGAGGTCCAGCAGACCCACGATCCGACCGTCAAGCTCAAAGACGCCCTCCAGGCCTCCCACGCCGCCCTCCCGGGCTGACGGCTGCACGGCCGAGGAAGGAACCTCTCGCACCTGCGCGATCCGCTGCACCGCGATGCCGACGCAGAGTTCCGGATCGCCAAGGTCCAGCACCACCGCGGTGGTCATCGCTCGGGTCCCGGGCGCAACCCCCAGGCAGCCCGCCAAGTCGAACAGCGTGAGGACACGGCCCCGGAGATTCAGGATACCCACGACCTCGGCCAGGGCATTGGGGACGCGCGTGATGCGCCCGAGCGGCTGGACTTCCCGCACCCACTCAATGGGCAGAGCAAACCATTCGTCGCAGGCTTCGAACATAATGAGGCGTCGGAACTCCTCCGGCGCCTCATCCGCTTCCGGTTCCAGGTCGAGGTGGGTGAGACTTGCTCTCTCACTATCCGACATTGAACCTTGCCACCAGCGTCTTGAGCTTGTCCGCCAGCTTGCTCAACTGCTGGGCAGATTGGGCCATCTGTTCCATCGAGGCCGTCTGCTCTGTGGTTGCAGCCGATGCTTCCTCTGTCGAAGCGGCGTTGTCCTCGGCAACCTTGGCGATCTCGTCAATGGTCTTGACCAGCTCCTGAGCGCCCTGCGTCTGCTGCTGGGTGAGGGCTGAGATCTCCTGCACCTTCTTGACCTCTTCCACCACCACCCGCACGATGTCCTCCAGAGCATCTCCGGTGTAGGTCAACGCCTCACGGCCCGAGCTGATTTCCCGTGTGGCCACCTCGATGGATGAGGCAACCTTGCTGTTCTCTGCCTGGATCTCCTTGATGATCTCCGCGATCTTCTCCGCGGAACTGGCCGCCTCGGTGGCGAGCTTGCGAACCTCTTCGGCGACTACGGCGAAGCCACGACCGGCCTCGCCAGCCCGCGCCGCCTCGATGGTCGCATTCAACGCCAGGAGGTTGGTCTGCTGCGCGATCTTGGTGATGACATCCACGATCGTGCCGATCTGTTGGGTCTTCTCGCTGAAGCCCTTCACACCGGTGGCGGCACCCTCGATGATGCTGAAGACCCCCTTCATCTTCTCCATGGTCTCGCGGGCGGATTTGCCACCCGTCTGGGCCGTATAACCCGCCTCGGCCGCCGCTTCCGCGGCGGACCTGGCCCGCGCCGCGATCTCATTGATGGAGTTGGCCATTTCCCGCATCACCTTGGAGGTCTGTTCCACCAGGCCGGCCTGATGCTCGGCACCCTTGGCCATCTGTTCGACGGTGGCAGCGATCTCTTCGGTTGAGGCATTCATCTCCTCGGCCGAGGCGGACAGCGCGACCGCCGAGCTCGTTACCGTCTCTGCGGTCCCCTTGACCTCCCGGGCGATCTCCCGGATGCTCCCCACCATCTGATTGAAGGCCGTGGCCAATTCGCCCACCTCGTCCGAGGTGTTCACCGGCACATCCCGCGTGAGATCGCCCTCGGCCACGACGCGGGCCGTCGCAGCCAGGGAGCGGATCTCGGTGGTCAGGCTCTTGGACATGACGAACGCCAGGATCATACCGGCGATGATGGCCAGCATTCCCGTGATGATCAGGATATATTCCTGAGGCAGCAATTGCCGGAGCACGAAGGAAAGCAACCCGGACAGCACCACTGTCGCGAGGATCACCAGGAGAAAACCGGCGTACAATTTCTTTCCGATGGTCGCCACAGCTTCCATAACCCTTCCCCCACGCAGGAACGGCGCACTTGTCCTCTCACACCATCACCGGCAGTCTCATCAACCGATAGGCGCGCTGTACCATACCGAGCCCTTCTGCCGAAGTCAAGCAGAAAGCCCCGCGCCATGAAGAGATCCCCGAGGAACGTCATCTCACGCTTGCCGAGAGAGATGGCCGTCGAGCTTTCGGTAGATGCGCTCGGCGAGATCAGCCGCCGCGAAGAGATCCCGGGCCGCCCCCGTGAGGCCTTCGACCTTGCCCAATACCAAGTATCCACCGGGGTTGAGGGCCTCGCAGAGCGCCATGAGCACACGTTCCTGCAGCGCCTCGGTCATGTAGATCAGCACATTCCGGCAGATGACGAGGTCGATCCGGCTGAACGGCACCGGGTTCAGGATATCGTGACCTTTGAAGAAAACCAGGCGGCGTATCTGGGGAACGACCTGGTACGCCTCCCCGTCCGTTATGAAGTATCGCTGCCGCCACCGCTCGGGGACATTGGCCAGGCTGGGGGCAGAATACCGGGCCTGCCTGGCTTGGAAGAGACTGTCGTGATCGATGTCGGTGGCGTATATCGCCGTGGAGAACTCCCTCACGATGTACCCCCCCACCTCCATCAGGAGGATGGCCAAAGAGTACGGCTCCTCCCCGCAGGCGCAGCCCGCGCTCCAGAGGCGCAGGGCCCGGCCACCTCCAGCCTTCTTCTTTTCCAGGATGGTCGGGAGGACGTCCTGCTGGATGGCGCGAAACGTGCTCGGATTGCGAAAGAACTGCGAGACATGGATCGTGAGGGCTTTGACGAGCCGGCCGCGCTCCATCGGGTCACGGCTCACCAGTTTGAGATAGGCCCGCAAGCTCGGCGCGCCGCTGGACCGCTGGCGGACGGTGATCCGGCGCAGAACGCACTTTTCCTTGTACAGCTTGAGGTCGATCCCTCCGGCCTGAAGGACGACGTCGCGCAGCCCGTCAAATGCCTCCGCCTCCAGCTTCTCCTCAATGCCTGAACTCGTGGGACTGACCTCCCCCGCGATTGCGGGTGCCAACTTCCTCTCGTCTCGAACTCGTGCCCCCATGACCTTCCAAGAGCCTGGGGGCACCAGCTCTCCTTTCCGCGCTCTTACCGCTTCTTAGGCAGCTCCTGTCGGGCACCCCGACCCTGGCCGGTCCCCACCATGGGTGCCGTCTGCGAATCCAAACCTGAAACCACGCGCAGGTTCTGCTCGAACTCTTTGAGCCGTTCAATCTCGAGCTTCAGCCGGCTCAGTTGCTCCGCCTGGCCTTCGAGGAGCGACGTAAGGGATCGGTTCTCCCGCTCCAGATACGTCATGCGCGCCAGGTCCACCTGGCCACGGAACAGGCTCAGAATTGAGGCCGTGGAGCCCGCCACCAGCCCGATGAGAGTCAAGGTGAAGATCAGCAGCACCCGCTTGCGCAGGCGCAACCGGCGCATGCGTCCCGACCCGGTGAAGGCCAAGATAGTCACCGCGCCCTGCAGGGAGGTTAACAGGCGGGATTGTCGCGAACGCCAGTCCCCGCGAAGACCCGCGTGCATATCGCCCTCCTTTCGGCTGCCCCGCCACAGTGCCCCTTGGCTCCCTGTGAGAAAGCCGAGCGCGGCCAGCGGGTCGGCCGACGCTCTCTCACCCAGAATCCCGCAGGTGATCGAATCCGCCTGCGAGCCGCTCTTCGACGCCGTCCATCCGCACTAACCTGGGAAACGGCTCACCAGCGATGACCTCACCAATCCGGGTGGCCGGAAGATGGGGCGCCGCCTCGGCCAGGACAGGCCTTGGATCGCCTGTGGCTGTGAACAGAAGCTCGTAATCTTCCCCGCTGCGCAGGGCCAGATCCAACGCGTCCCCGCCTGTGAGGCGTGCCATGGCCACTACCCCGGGATGAATGGGAAGCTGGTTCGCGAGGATGCGGATAGCGACTCCACTCTCCGTGCAGAGATGGCCGACGTCCGAGGCCACGCCATCGCTTAGATCGATCATGGCCGTGGCGCAACCGACCAAGGCTCGGCCTGCCTCAAGGCGCGGGACAGGTGTCACATGCGTTACCAGGGCTCCCTGGATCGCTGCCTCGTCCTCTCTCCCCAGCCAACCCGGCCGAGGGAGATCTCGCGGCCAAGCCACGCCGGGCCGCATTCCCTGCTCCAGGGCCAGGAGGCCCGCCGCCGATCCGCCCAGCATCCCCGTCACCCAGACAGAATCGCCTGGCTTGGCCCCAGACCGCAGGAGCGCACAGCCCGAAGGGACAACCCCGATGACCGTCACCGCCAGCACCAGACCGCTTTGCGACCTGCATGTGTCCCCGCCCACCAGGGTTACACCGTAGGTTGCCGCCTCTTCCTCCATTCCCGCGAGGAGCGTCTCCAGCTCGTCGAGGCCTGGCCCGTCGGGGGGGATGGCCAGCCCCAGGAGAGCGTAGCGTGGTCGTCCCCCCATGGCGGCAATGTCGCTGAGGTTAACTGCGATAGCCTTGCGGCCCAGCTCCCGCGGAAGGTTCCACCGCCGCTTGAAATGCACGTCCTCCAGCAGCATGTCAGTGGTGACGACAAGGTCGAAGTCCAGCTCCGACCTGAGGAGGGCCGCATCATCCCCGATGCCGAGGATCATCCCCGGGGAACGCTCCTGAATTCGCCGTCGGATCAGGCCGATGAGGCCGAACTCACCCAGGGCAGCCAGGGCTGGGTCCATCCGTTCAATGGTCATTAACGTTAGAGGGCGACCTGCTCCAGGTCGGCGAGCACCCGCTGTCGGATCGTGTGAACATCCGGGAGGGTCTGCGCCAGGCGCCCGTCCTGGATAAGGGGCTTCAGAAGGGAATCCATCTTCCCACCGCAGCAGACCGGAACCACCCCGCTGGCCGGAACCACCTGAATGCGTCCACAGCCTGTGCAGCGGTAGACACCTTTCCGGCCCGACATCTTCCCCCGCTTGGCCACCGGGACGCCGTCCACCTCCACGATGTCCATGGCGAAGTTCATCACTGGCGCGTTGCTGATCGAGGTGCCGACACCGTAGGCATCCGCCACCGGGTTCAGACGCAGGATCTCTTCTTCCTCCAGACCCCCGCTCACGAAAAGCTTGACGTGACGGAACCCACGAAGATCCAGCTCCCATCGCACCTCGCGAAGGATCCCAACCAGGTCGCCCCGGCGCGACGCCGGGGTATCCAGCCGGACGGCGAACAGGTCGGGACCCAGGGCTTCGGCTACGCGCACCGCCTCCATCTTCTCGTCACTGAACGTGTCAATAAGGACGACGCGGCGAACGGCGCAGTCGATGACTTCGTGGAAAGCCCTCGCCGCCTCTACGGTGTCTCCCATCATTAGGATGAGAGAATGCGGCATCGTCCCGCTGGGATCGATCTTGATCAATTCGGCGCTCTTCACCACGGCCACGCCATCGCAGCCACCGAGGTACGCGTTCCGTTCGATCATGGGCGCGAGCGCCGGGTGCATGCGGCGCGCCCCGAAGCTCACCACCGGGCGCCCCGCCGCTGCCTTCTTGCACCGGGCCGCCTTCGTTGCCACGCCGGAGGCCTGGCAGAGAAGGCCCAAGAGGGCCGTCTCGTAATGGGCATAATCCACATACCGCCCCTCGATGCTGAGCACAGGTTGCATCGTCCCAAAGATGGTTCCTTCCGGAAGCGTCTGGACCGTAACCGGCAGATCGGCAAGGAGCGCGGCGGCCTCTTCGATCCCGGCCAGTACCCCCCATGTGTATCCGGCCGGGAAGCCCTTGAGAATCACTTCGGCCACGGCGTGCTTGGTGATCCCTCGACGCTTCAGGATCTCCAGCGTCCGCAGGAAATAGACATCGGTCACCCGACCGGCCTTGATTTCCTCGTCCTTGGCCGTGTGGAACAGCCGTTCACTCATCCCGTTCTCCGTTCCCCGTTCTCCGTTCTTGGCTCTCTCTGTCAGTCGTCCCTGTCGCTATTGGCCCTCGGCCAGCGCCTCGCTCAATCGCGCGAACTCCTCTAACGACAGCGTTTCGCCGCGGCGCACCCCGCCGATGCCGCAGGCATCCAGGGCGGCATCCACCACCATTGACGGCCACCCCGCCTGCCGCAACGCGTTCCGCAACGTCTTCCGCCGCTGGCCAAAGGCCGCCCGGATGACCCCGAAGAGCTGGGCAGGTCTGGCCACCGACACAGGGGGTGCGTCCAAGAGGTCAAAGCGCACCAGCGTGGAATCCACCTCGGGAGCCGGATAGAACGCCGTCCGCGGGATCGCCATGACCGGCTCGACCGTCGCCCAGAATTGACACTGCAATGTAAGCGAACCGTAGGCCTTGCGACCGGGTGCGGCAGTGATCCGGTCGGCCACCTCCCGTTGGATCGTAAGGAACAGCGTGTCGAACACCTCCCGGCACCGCAGCAGACGCAAGATCAGCGGGGTCGTGATGTAATATGGGATGTTTGCCACTATCCGGATCCGCCCCCGCTCGGGATGATCGGCGAAATGCGCCCGAAAATCGAATCGTAGGGCATCGCCCACCCGTACGGTCAGGTCGGGGTGGGCACCCAGCGTCTCCGCGAGGATAGCTGCCAGTTCTCGGTCCAGCTCTACTGCCAGGACGGCTGCCCCCCGCTCCAGCAGCACCTGCGTGAGGGCCCCCGTGCCGGGACCGATCTCCACCACCACCTGTCCGGGGGTGATCCCGGCTGCGGTCACGATGGCGTCCCGAACGCGCGGATCAACCAGGAAGTGCTGTCCACGTGCCGGGTTGGGCCGGAGGCCGCGGCGTGCCAGAAGCGCCCGAGTCCGGGCAAGAAGCGAGGGCGGCCGCGCCTCGCTCACCGAGAGGCGGGTCTTCGGGCCGTCGCCTGCTTGAGGTAGATCTGGGCCAGCTTGTGTTTGGGATCGATCTCCAGGGCGCGTTCCCACGACTTGACCGCCTCGGTCAGGTTTCCCAGCTTTTGGTGAAGCACGCCGAGGTTCACGTAGGCCGGGACGTAGCTGGGTTTGAGTTCCAGCGCCTTGAGGAGGGAGACCTGTGCCTCGGCGAACTGGCCGAGTTCACGACAGCTCACCGCACGGCGGTTGTGGATATCGGGGAAGTTCGGGCACAGGCGTAACGCCATGTCGTACTCCGCGACTGCCTCGGCGTACATCCCCAACTCGTGATATTTCTTTCCCAGCTCAGCGTGCGCGTTGGCCAGCTTCCCGCGAACGCCTAGGCTGAGCCGCTCGGGAGTCGTCGGTTCCCGCGCCTCCAACGCGGATGCCTCCTGCGCGGCCTGGTCATACGCCCCCATCTCAGCCAGCGTCAGGGCCATGTTGAGCCGTGCCTCTGTGTAATTCGGGTTTAGGCTGAGGGCCTGACGAAACAAGGCCACCGCCTTCTCTGGATTATTGCGATGGCCAGCGATGAACCCCAGCATGTTGTACACATTGGCGTACGTGGGGGCCTTGGTCATCACCTGCAGCAAGAGGGCTTCGGCCTCGTCATAGTCTCCCGCCTCGAAGGCAGTCGTGGCCTGTTGCACCACCTGTCGAATCTCGCTGGCCATCGTCCGCTGTTCCTGGACGCCTTTCGCGACAAGAAGCCGACAGCGAAGAACCCCCGCTTGCGTTTCCCGCTGTCGGATGTCCCTGTCGCTATCGGTTCTTGGTGTCTTCGGCTGTCCCTGTCGTCAGTTCTCTCTTACCGGAAGATGTGATAGTCCCTTACGGTCTCCGCCAGTTCGTCCCAGGTTTCCTTCAGACCCTGCCACATCCGATCGATGGGCCCCGGGCCCTTCGGCTTCGGCGGCCCGGTCCGGACCAGCGTCGCGCCAAGCCGGGCAGCCGCCGGAACGGCCCATTCGGACTGGGAATGCTCTTGCACGACGCGCTGGAATACCGCCCGGGCCTCGTCTTTCTGCTCAAGCCGCCAGAGCGACTCCCCAAGATAATACAGCGCCCGATCATCAAAGCCGCCACCGCTGTACTGCGCCAGCAGAATACCATATCGTGCCGCCGCGGCCGCATAGTTTCCCCGATCGAAGTAGAACGTGCCGACGTAGAGTTCCTTCTCGGCGAGCTTCCGGCGGGCCTGCACCTTCCGCTCTCGCGCATCCGGTGCATACTGAGAGTCTGGCATCTGCGTCAGGATGAGCTCAAACCCGTCCAGGGCTTTTCGCGTGAAGGTCTGGTCCCGGTCCGGCGAATCGGCCTGCCGAAAGTAGGCCATGGCCAGGTAGTAGTGGGCTTCGTCGCTCCGCTCATGCTGGGGATGAAGCTCGAGGAAGCGCTGGTACTCCGCCCGCGCCTCGTCGAATTTCTTCTCCAGGTAAAGCGTCTTGGCAGTCTCGAGCCGGGCCAGAGTCACCAGTTCGCTCTCCGGATACTGGTTCATGAGCCGCTGGAGATCCTTGCGGGCATCCTCGTATCGGCGGCGCTGCATGGCGGCTTCCGCCGACCGCAACAGGTCCTGATCGGTGCGCTGACCCTCCCGCCGCGGCGCCGACCCGTAAAGGTAGTCGTAGACCGCGCATCCCTGCAGGAGCAGGCAGAGCCCCAGGATGACCAACCCCGCGCGCCGTGGGCGGATCACCCGTCCCTTGCCTCGAGTCTCGATCGGGCCCGCGCTTCTCTTCGATAGCATGAAACTGCGCCCCCCTGCGGGACTGACGGCCCCCCGCCGGGTCGCGGGACCGGGCTGAGCGCCGGGTGGGATCATCAGAGCGGTCGGGGTGAGCCGCCGTTTCCTCAGGCGGACTCCGCCTTCTTCTTGTAGAGGATGATGGGGTGCGCCCGCTCGACCACCACGTCCCGATTGATGATGCACTCGCTGATCGCCGACTGCGACGGAAGCTCGTACATGATATCGAGCATGATATCTTCCAGGATGGCACGCAGGCCGCGGGCTCCGGCCTGCCGCCTGGCGGCCTCTTCGGCGACGGCCGCCACCGCATCGTCGGTGAAGGTCAGCTTCACGCGTTCAAAGTCGAAGAACTTCTGGTACTGCCGCAAGAGGGCGTTCTTGGGCTCCTTCAGGATGCGGACGAGCATCTTCTCGTCCAGCTCGTGCAGAATGGCCGCCACGGGGAGCCGACCCACCAGCTCGGGGATCAGGCCGTACCGCAAGAGATCCTGGGGTTGGAGCTGACTCAAGAGCTCGCTCACCCTCCGCTCTCTCCGACCCTGGATCTCCGCGCCGAATCCCACCCGCTTCTCGCCCACGCGAGCTGCGATGATCTTCTCCAATCCCACGAAGGCCCCACCGCAGACAAACAGGATGTTGGTCGTGTCCACCTGCAGGTATTCCTGTTGGGGATGCTTGCGGCCGCCCTGGGGCGGGACATTCGCCACCGTCCCTTCCAGGATCTTGAGCAAGGCCTGCTGGACTCCCTCTCCCGAGACGTCCCGGGTGATGGAGGGGTTCTCCGACTTGCGGGCGATCTTGTCGATCTCGTCGATGTAGATGATGCCTCGCTCCGCCCGCTCGACGTCGTAATCCGCCACCTGGAGGAGGCGTAGGATGATGTTTTCCACATCCTCACCCACGTAGCCGGCCTCGGTCAGCGTGGTCGCATCGGCGATGGTGAAGGGCACGTCGAGGATCTTCGCCAGGGTCTGGGCTAGCAGCGTCTTGCCAGAGCCGGTAGGGCCGATCAGGAGGATGTTCGACTTGGTAAGTTCGACGTCGTCGAAGGTTTGGCGAGCGTTGATCCGCTTGTAGTGGTTGTGGACGGCAACGCAGAGGGTCTTCTTCGCCCGCTCCTGCCCGATCACGTAGTGGTCCAGAATGGCCTTGATCTCGGCCGGCTTGGGAAGCTGGCTCAGACCTTTCGTCTTTTCCTCTTCCCACTCCTCGGCGATGATGTCGTTGCACAGTTCGATGCATTCGTCGCAGATGTAGACGGTGGGGCCGGCGATCAGCTTGCGCACGTCATCCTGGCTCTTGCCGCAGAACGAACACTGAAGCTTGCCGCCGCCTTTGACCGCTTTGGCCATGCGCAGGCCTCCCTCGCAAAGCGCCGAGTTGATTCGCGGGCACCGGGCCGAGTCCCGGCGCGCCACCATGCGGCGTTACGAAGCCACCGGCACCGCCGGGGAGACATCGGGGAGCCGCTTGGAGACATCTCGATAGTGAATCACCTCGTCCACCAGGCCGTACTCCTTGGCCTCCTCCGGGGACATGAAGAAGTCGCGATCGCTGTCCTTCTCCACCCGCTCCAGTGGCTGTCCCGTGTGGCACGCGATGATCCGGTTCAGCTCTTCCCGCATGTGGAGGATCTCCTTGGCCTGGATCTGAATGTCCACTGCCTGGCCCTGCACCCCGCCGTAGGGCTGGTGGATCATGATCCGCGAGTGCGGTAGCGTCATTCGCTTGCCTTTCGTCCCGGCCGCCAGCAACAGCGCCGCGCCGCTCGCCGCCTGTCCCATACAGATGGTCTCGATGGCTGGCTTCACGAACTGCATGGTGTCGTAGATGGCCAGGCTGGCCGTGACCGATCCGCCGGGGGAGTTGATGTAGAGGTGGATGTCCTTGTCCGGATCCTCGGCCTCAAGGAACAGGAGCTGGGCGATCACCAGATTGGCCATGGTGTCGTCGATAGGCAGACCAATGAAGATGATGCGATCCTTCAAGAGCCGCGAGTAGAT
>Ga0315314_1002421_pt1 | contig 15436 bp, 20 predicted proteins | sample TDP9_MG_FD_203631 | JGI IMG/M metagenome (GOLD analysis project Ga0315314, IMG submission 203631) | Freshwater sediment microbial communities from Lake Towuti, South Sulawesi, Indonesia - TDP9 | ecosystem: Environmental > Aquatic > Freshwater > Lake > Sediment | place: Indonesia: South Sulawesi...
AGGACAGAACATTCCTGTAGAATTTCTAAAATACACCGAAAGCTACGATCCAAGGTTACCTGTCTCTGTTGAAGTTGAGTATGCAGTTATAACTTCGCCTTGGTTCGAGAAACCGCCATATCCTGACTATGCTCCAAGTAGTGTGCCAGACTTTGACCAAAAACAAGACCTGTGGGGATATACTGACCCCAGTGGAATGTGGCATTGGAGTTATTGCGGTCCAACAGCAGTCTCAGACTCTTTGTGGTGGCTTGACTCAGAGTATGAGCCAGGCAACATTCCTCCACCAACGTACTCTGACGGTTTTCCATTGGTTAAGTCTTATGACAAATGGGATGACCATGACCCAGTAAACGTGCTAAGGTTAATTCCGCATTTGGCATTTCTCATGGACACAGATGGTCAACGCACCGGATTGCCACACAATGGCACTAACGTCTTTGATATGCAGGCTGGAATTGCCCAATACATGTCATGGACTGGAGTAAATCCAAAAGGCGACGCAAACGGCGATGGAGTAGTTGATATCAACGACATGAATATTGTAATGGCTGCTTGGAATTCAAAGCCAGGAGACTGGAACTGGGATATGCGCGCAGATATGGCTCTATCATACAATAAGGTTGATGTCAATGACCAAATGCTTGTCGCAATGAATTTTGGCAAAAGCGGCAAATTCTACGAAAAAACAGTGAAAACGCCAGACTTCTACTATATTGAAGAGGAAGTTGAAAAATGTGAAGATGTTATCCTCTTGCTTGGCTTTTGGCAATACCTTGGACCGGGCTATTGGGTAAGAGCTGGAGGCCACTATGTAACTGTGACAGGTGTTGATTCAGAAGACTTGCTAATATCTTTCAGCGACCCATACCTTGACAATGCAGAAAGCGGAGGATACGGCAGAGTAATTCCACCCCCGCCACATGGACATACTGGTCCACCTGAAACAATCCACAACAATGCCACATATGTCTCACACGACTACTACTACAAAGTTGACACTACCAGCCCAGGAGGCATCTGGGGCCCAGAAGGATACCCAGCAGACGTTTACTTGGAAAACTTCCTTAAACAGAACTGTCCTCCAGAATTCGAAAGATATCAAAATTACACTCCAGGCAGACCTATCGTCGTAGAAGTTGAGTATGCAGTCATCGTTTCATGCAGAACAGGCATCGCTGTTGCTGGTTCAGAAGACAAGAACGTTTATGCTTTCGACTTCTTAGGCAACCTACTATGGACTGCAGCCACAATTGCTCCAGTTCTTTCAGTGGCTATGGACAACAATGGAAGCTACATTGCCGCTGGCAGCCGTTGGATAGCAAACACAACCGGCGCACTGTACCTTTACGACAGCATTGGCACACTCAAGTGGTCTAAAAACCTACCCATATCTATAAGCTATGACGGCGGCTGGGCGGGCACAGAATCCAAATCAGTAGACGTCAAATACAACTCCTACAACAAATGCGTCATAGTAGCAGCAGCACATGACAATGGCTTAGATCTATACGATCAATGGGGCAGCCTAATCTGGACATATTCGGATTATTCTCCGGAGACAATCGTAAGAATCTCACAAGACGGCAACTACCTAGTAAGCGGTGTAGGCAGAGGTATAGTCCACTACTTCTCCCACCTAAAAGACGGAGTCCCAGGCTGGGGTCCAGCAGATGGAACACCAATATGGAGCACAACTGTAATCAAAAATGGAATCGCCTTCTGGGTCGCAATATCTGGCCTAGGTGAATACGTAGCAATGAGCGGCTGGGCACCCGACGGAATAGGCAACTTCGTCGAGCTACTAGACAGGAGCGGATCCCTTATTTGGCTAGACTATCCACTGACGAAAGGAGACTTCATAAGGGTTGACATGCCATGCGACGGAAAAAGCGTAGTGGCAGTCAATGACGATGCAAGCGATGCGGTAGGTTGTCAACTGAATTACTACGGAGTTGCAGGAGGCTTAGGACCTGGTTGGGACCTTGGAGACAACGTACCTGACTGGACCTATGGACCAGCACTCAGCAACTTCGATGACTTCTACAGCGTAGCTATCTCAGGAAACGGCGACATCATAGCAACAGGACCCGCAACCTCAAACAGCATATACGTATTAAGACGTGACAGCACTCTTCTACAAACAATCGCCGACGGCGCAATGCAATCAGTAGACTTGACATTCAACGGAAAATACGGCATAGAAGGCGACAAAGCCGGCAAAGTCTGGTTCTTCAGTAAAGACAGCAACACTCCACTATGGTCCTACGCAACAGGCGGATGCATCCATTCAGTTGCAATCTCGAAGATCTATCCATGCATGTTCCCATACCCCAACCACGACGTAGACGTCCACAATGTAACACGATACCGTGTAAAATCAGTAGTTGGCGATGGCAAGGACGCCCCATGGCCCTTCACAAATTATGGGGGCTTTGAGATCTGGATAAACATTACAATTTCAAATGAAGGCGACTTTGCTGAAACCGCAGAAGTCAAACTATGGGCTCAAAACAGCACCGGCGCTTATCTAATCTACACTGCAACAGTAGCGATGCCACCTTCAATTTTGCAACGCATAGATTTCAAATGGGCACCCATAGGCTTCAGAAACTATATCGAAAACTACAAAATATGGGCAACAGTTGACATTGTTCAAGAAGAAATCGACGTATACGACAACACTTTCGTCGATTGTTGGGTTCAGGTTGCAGGAGCTGGCGACATAAGCGGCGACATACCAGGCGTACCTGACAAGAAAGTTGACATGGTAGATATGTACGAGGTATCCAAAAGATTCGGCTGGAACTATCCAATGTCAGGATATGTGGCCAACTTCGACGTAAACTGCGACGGAAAGATCGACATGGAAGACATGTGGGAGATATCCAGAAGGTTCGGATGTATCTACCGATAAAAGCCTTAAGCGCACTCGAAAGCGCTACCCCTCTTTTTTCTACTTAAAATTCAGCATACAAATGGGAATCTTCATTCTTCAGATCTCATTCGTCAACTTCCTCTGCACCATTTTCTATGGTAATTTCAGAAATCTGACGAGGTCCCTTATCTTTAGGATCACTTAGCTCCAAAATCGAAGGCAAAAAAACAAGTAGAACAAGCCCACACAAAGCAAGGAGCAGAAGCACAGGTACCCAACGCCATGGATCCAACTACTTCCCCTTCCCTTCATCGCTAACGTTGATCAAATCGTTTCCATTTCCATTGTGAAAAGTCTTCGACCACTTGTAATGGTTGTTCCCTACAAGCTTAGAGATGCAAAGATCAAAAAAAGCTTTAGCACAGATAACAACATTGAAGAAAAAAGCTATAACCAATAATGGTATCAGTCGACACATTCTTTCTCTTCCATCAAGATAAGCACCTATGCCAACTTCGAAGAAAGGAGCAAAATTTCCTACGGCACTATAAATGAAAATAGACGGAAGAAACCAATGGAACATAGCCAAATCTGAACTCTGGATTGAGTAGGACACTGCTCCAAGAAACCATGCCAGGACGACAAAGAGAGGCATAAAATAAATATTGAGCAAGAGAAAACCATCAATCTTCTCTCTCAAATTCAAATTTTGACTCCTTACAAGTGGCCACAAATGCTTAAATGCCGCTTGCATATGTCCTTTAGCCCAACGATATCGTTGATGTCCATATGACTGCCAAGTTTCCACCGCTTCTTCATAGCATTCTGCTTCGTTAACATAGCGAATCTTGTAACCAGCCAGATATGCTCGAAAAGTTAAGTCTGTGTCCTCAGCAAGCATGTTAGGGTTCCAACCGCCCAAAGACTCAATTAAATCTCGTCGAAATCCTCCTACTGTCCCGCCAAACTGAGGTGTTTTCTGCCGTACTGAGGTATTTTCGTGTCTTTTCACTTCCTTTTGCGAAAGAGTTTCTTGCCATCCATGTCGGTGATGTATTCGAAGCCTACCTCTAGCAGTTTACATGCCTCGTCTAAGGATTCTGCAACTCTAACTGTGAACTCATCGTTTGTTTCTTTGAATGTTGCTTTCTCTAGGTCAATGTAGATCAGCGTTGATCTTAGGCTATGATGCCCAAGTAGTTTCATAACCCAGAGGATATCTTTGGTTTTGTGGTATTCCATGGTTGCTTTCCAATGTCTGAAAGTCGTGAAACGGATTCGCAAAAGCCTTGGATTGTTGAATTTTCTTGCTGCTACTTTGCGTTGATCTTCGAAGCCTCTTCCTCGGCTATCTAAACTTCCTTGGAATACTCTTTCATTGACTTTTGGAAGCGTATTCAAACGATCTATCAGTTCTCTTGAAACGTCTAAGATCCGTGGTCGATGTCCTCTAACTGGATGGTTGATTGTTATGGTTCTCGCTTGTGGGTTGATGTCGATCCATCTTATAGCGTCTAATTCTCCTGGGTCTGCTCCGGTTTCCTTCAAGCCTTGTAAGAACATGCTCATCCGCTTTCCCGTGGTCCTTATCAAAGTGTCCAATTCCTCTTCTAGTGGAATCCATGGCAAAGTTTCTGGCTGCTTATATCTTGGAGGATTCCAAGTCAATCCATGCATCGCTAAGAACAGCGTGTATGCATTGGCTACGTTACGTTTGTTGCCATCGCCCCAATTAGATTGTTGAGCTATGATTTCTTTTATTTTCTCTGGATTTAGCAGATGAGGCCCTGCGCATCCCTTGCTGATCAAAGCCTTCAAACGTTCTAAATAGCCCTGGATTGTTGACGGTCGATAGCCCTCTTTCTTCAGGAAGAAAGCATATTCAATTAGTTTTCCTTTGATTGTTGCTGCATCTAATGTTGTGGCTCCCGCTGCCTGACTTTGCTGTTGTGGTCGTGTATCCACTGTGGCCAAGTTTTTCGAGCCTTCTGTCAAGAGCTCGCATACTTGACGATTACTAATATAGGCGTCTGGCAAATTTAAAATCTGCCTATCAACATTCTGAACCCTCTTAGAAGTATTTGGATGTCTGTAGACATCTTCAGAAGCCTCGGAAAATCGATATCCACAGGCACGGCAAAGCCATCTTTGAGTATGGCCATTACTACGAGTATACCTTAAGCCATCCTTCCATATTCTTTCGCTGCCACACGAAGGACATAAACTCGGTGTACTCGTAGTATTAGCCATCCAAAATCACACCCGATAACCCACATCCTTCCCGTCACGTACGTGGTTACTACGAGCATCCCTGCTTGACCCGTTAGCAGCCTTCTTGAGTGCCGAAATAAACTCAAGAACCTCGCTTACCTGATCAACTAGAGCGTCAACTTGACCCTCCAGTTTTTTCATACGCTCAGGCATCAACAAATACTCAACAGCAGCATCACGCGAAAGATGATCTATTTCGCCTTCCAACTCTCCTGGACTATGGTCCATCTTCCGCTTAGCAGTGGACACAGTGAAATATCTACTAAGCAACTGAGCCACAGGATCGTCAATTGCCAACTCATAGCCCTTACAAACCTCTCCCTCAGCAAGTTTACAACCGTATTTCAACATCAACGATCTAGCAACACGATCAGCCAAATTCTTAGCAAGTGTAAACAACTCACCAGGATGACGCCCATACAAAGTCTCAACATGAACAATCCAACTACGACTAGTATGCCTAACACTAACACCCTGTTCCAAGCCTAGAAGAGCAGTCCAATTAACCATCTCAATCCGCTTAAAATCAGCAGGCAACAATCCTTCCGAAACAATCTGATAACGCACCTGACACTTATCCAACCGATACACACCACTACCAAAAACCACACCCTCACATGACACGAGAAAATTTTGACCTAATGGAGTCAACTTGTAGAAGACAGCGTTACTACGTATTTTGCGGCGGACAAGGCCAGCCTGCTGCAACTTCTTAAGATAGTAGCAGACATGTTGTTTACTCCATCCGTAGATGCGTCCTATCTTAGCGGGATACTCTCCGACTTCAATTCGCTTAAGGATGGGAATAACACGGGTCCTGACGCTCCTAAAGTCAAATTTGACTTTTGACTTCGAACGAGAAAAATTTTGACTTCTAGCAGCAGAAGGCTCAGCCAAGAAACAGATCACCTTTTAGAAATGTGGAAGTTCTTGCAGCTTTGGTTCACTAGTATTGTTTTGATTCCGATTTCCAAGCCAAGATACCTCTCCGCCAAGTCGCAACTATTTTCGATATCCTTGACTAAGAAGTGCGCATTTGGCCTCTTTCCTTTGATTCGAATGTAAATAGTGTATTCTCCAATTTCTTCAGCTGACGTATTCGACTTGGAATCCTTTTTCTTCAAGTGCCAAAAACCTCCCTCTAAATTGATCTAACTCCTGAACCGTCATGATGACCGTGTGACTGATCTCAGGCTTTACGCTGTGCAGAAGTCGGTAGGCTCTTTGAGCTTCCTGTCGACGTGAACCACCTAAAAATTCAACCTCAATAGTGCGCTCCAGGTCCTTAATGCTGATTCCTTCGTCCCCGACCCGGCTCACAACCGTGATTAGGTTTTTGCTTATTATTTCGAGGCGGTCCTTAGTGTCGCCATAAACAAAAGGTAAATTGAATTGTTTTGCGATTCTCTCTCCAGAAGCGATCAGCTCCACAAATACAAGCGTTTTCATTGGAACCTTAAGCATGTCTTCGAGAATGGTCATTTTGTCTCGGTCGTTGTTGACCACTTTAACCGTGACTTTAGGTTTGCGTATGGCTTTGACACGCATGAAATGCTCCCAAGATAAACCGACAGGATAGCCAGTTAGCGAAATGATGAGGTCTTCGCGGCCATCTTCTCTGTAAGGCGTGGCTGATAAACCGAGTCGATATTTGCTGTTTACGGTGGCGAAGCGGCTCCAGATCGGCGCCGGTAGCCTATGGCATTCATCAAACACGGCTAATTTATATTCTTTCTTGATTTTGTGGTAGGCTTGATAGGTTAAGAGGTCGACATCCCATGTTGCTCCGAATTTTCGCAGATAAACAAGCCATTGTTCCTTTTCTGAGACATTAGGAACAACAATAAGCTTTGGTCCCTTAATCATTTTGCATAGAGCTGCTGCCCAGAATGTTTTCCCTTGCCCGCCAGGCCAGTAAACTCCAATAGCACCCCATTTCAGGAAGGCATCGTAAGCCTCTTTTTGGTGAGGCTCCATTGTGAAGCCTTGGGGCACGGGATTCAAGTCTTCTGGGTCGACTGGCTGAGGCGTAAACGGCAAGTAGCCATCACGAATCAGATCGCTAATCAAGTGGCGTTCGTAGCCTTGTTTGATGCGAAGCCCAAACTGATCTTTTCGTGTGAGGTATTTGCGGTAGCGTTGCCAAGCTTCCTCTTCCATGCCTGCAGGCGGCTTGAGTAAGCCGTCGACAACTTTCAACTCGATTGTTGGTTGAAGACCCAAACGATTCTCAATGTCAGCTGGCAGAGGAGTTAACCAGCGCACATAACGGTTGATCACAAATACATTGAAGCTGGGCGTTTGATATTCCAGCCATCCAACCTGCATATCGATAAAGCGTGGGATTATTACATACCAGCTGTTTTCTCTTCGAGGCATGAGAAGATAGGGCTGCTGCAGAAAACTACGAAGAGCCTGCTCATCCAAATTTGGTATTGCAGGCATTTTCAAAAGTTCCACTTGTTTAGCCTGCTCTTCTTGGAGTTGCCGAACTAACCCTTGAAAATCATCAATCGCCTGTCTTGCAACTTCAAGCTTTTCATGAGCAATATTCCACTTAGCCAAAATCTGATCAGGGTGTGTCATGGATGCTCCTCTCCTTTTTTATGTCCAAGTAAATACTGCAGCCAGGAGAGTCACTGTGACCCGACTCATAACGAGTAGGCATATTGCCGAACCTCTGAGAACCCAGCAACTCAAAATGAGCCTTTATTACACCGGCAACCTTCTCTGCAAGCGCAGGGTCGCCGACAATACGAACCTTAGTCTTCCTCAATTCCTTTTCCTCACTACGTATCTGCGAGGCTCCTCAATTGCATCGAAATCTGGAAAGCTAGATGTCGCAATCGGTCTTTTCTTGCCCCACGCCTCAACACTGAGAAGATCCCTGACAGCGACACGAATAGCCTCAGCCCTATTCGGATAAAATTTTTCCTTCACCAAACGATCTAAAGCCCGAATGTAAGGCTCCGGCAAATGCAACGTAATCAACTTCATGCAGAAACCTCTTTGGCTTTGTTAATGGCAAAGCATTCTCTTGCGAGAGTATTCCTATCCATGTACGTGAAACCATTGTGAGTAAACGTCAGTCTCTCATCAAAAGACCAGACTAGAATATCACAGTTGCAAATCGGGCACCTCTCGACGCCAACATGTCGTGCTTTCATTCAATCACCTGTTTTGGTTTAGAGTTGGCTTGTTGCGGGAAGGCTACTACACGCCTCACCTTCTTCCACTGAATTTTGGCTGCAATATTGAGGCAGCTTACCCGCTAGAGGTAATATCATCAAAAGTGAAGACAAGCCAGATCATTTCTCCCCAAAAAGGCAAAGCGCCTTCATTTTCTCGACTGCTAACTTGTGAAGATGAATGTCACGAAGTATGACTTCTGTGCTTATGATTATGTCTTCCTTCACCAGGCGTAGGACGGAGTTGACAGCGCTTTCAACCTCTTCATGTGTTGGCAGACCTTTCTTGTGTCGAAAGAAGGCAAGAACGCCTGCGATAGTGAAAGCGTTTGAAGCAAGACGAAGCAATTGCTCCGTGCCACTCATTGGAAAATAGCCTAAAGGCTTACTGAGAGACTTGTTTTCTTTATGCCTACGATCCCACAATACCTGAGCCCGAAGCCTATCCTCATCATAAACAATGTCGAAACGAAGCACTTGAGTAAACTCACGCAACGTATCGTCAGCTTCAATTACCTTGGCCAAAGGGAGTAGCTGAGAAGACTTAGGCTGCGCTGCCTGACCCGAGATCATGCCTACTCTCCTGCATTTTCCTCTGGCACATCAAGAGTCTGCTGTGCTTGACTGATCTTCACGTTTACTTTGTCGCCGATTGGAAAACCCTCATAGATCGCCTTGCTATCAGAAACCAAAGTTAACGAATGGCCTTCGCTGCTCTTCAAGGAAACTTTGTAAACTGGGCCCTTACCTGCTTTCTTCTGAAAATTGTAGCCAACAACCTCAAACGTAATAGACTTGGACTTCTCACTCATGACTTTGTTTTCTCCAATCCCGCTAAAACTTCTTCAACCGCTTTCTGCCAGACATCAGGCAAATTCCTTGTCTGCAGCCGCTTCAAAACACGAATCTGCGTTGCCACATCATCGCCGAAAAGTCGCTCTAACTCTTGACAAATCTGAATCTTAACCAAATCCAACTGCGAAATGGGCAAAGGAATAGGGTCGCCATGACCAACGCTTGGACCAAGCGCAGCCAAGAGTCGAGCAGAAACCTTAGCCAACGGTTAAGCCTCCTTTGGAATTTCTTTGGAGGCTTCAGTGATGAGAAGTCGAATCACGTCAGTATTGTTTTCCAAGCCTTTGTCGCGTTTTATGGCATTGAATTTCTTCGCAAGCTCACCTTCCAAGTCGAGTCTAATCTGTATTTTCTCTTCTTCTGTCATACTAAATCACGCTACGTTACTTAGTGTGATACTAAGGTATATAAAATTTTTCTATAACTATCTTCCACAAGATTTTTTAGGCAAAAGTAACGTAGAATCATTCTACGTGAAAAAGAATGACAGAAAAAAAAGAAGAAGAGACAATCAGGATCGGACTTACCCTTGAAGGTGAGATGAAGAAGCGGTTTCTTCTAGTAAAAAAACAATGGGGTTTAGAGAATAACACCGACGTCGTGCGCATGCTAATAACCAGAGAGTATGAAAAGATAGAGACAGGAAGAAGCGAATCTTAACGTTGTTTTAGTCGCTCTCTGAAATTCACTGCAACGCCCGCATTGATATCTTTCAAAGCCGATTCTATTTCTTCAATAGCTGCCCTCGGAGTTCCCTGTTGATCTTCTAAAACAGTACGAGCCCAGGTCAAAGCCTCAAGCGCACCACGTACATAGTCATTCATGCTTTCAACTCCTTCAACATTTCCTTGATCTTTTCCATTTTGCCTTGCCTGACCAGACGTAGCAAAGCCCTAATCTCCTTGATGGCTGCCTCCTTCGTAACAGCAGCCTTCACCTTCGCCAGGCATAGCCTGAGTGCGTCTTTAAATCCATCCATGTAGGTCACGACATATCACCTCAAACAAAGCAATAGGTGAGTACACACCTAACTGGATTTTTAACAACTTCAAATCCCCGTCAGCTCGAGGCAAAATCTTTCTGCACGCAGAAAACTGCTAGTCGCAAAATCTTTCGGCACATCGATATTTAAGCCGCATAAGCTTAATCATTGAAAAATTAGGGGTGGCCACCCCTATTTGAGACGTAATTTTACGAGCCTTTTTCGGCACGCAGAAAAATTTACAGAGTAGAATACGAAGGCTTAGCCCTAATAATAAGCATGCCATTTTCAACCTTCACATCAACCTTCAGGTCCTTATCCAAAAATTCCTTTACAGCATCAAGAAACCTAGCAGGAATAGGAAAATAAATTCTGGTCCACTTGTACGTATTTCCCGCTTTTCCCGCTCTCCTGCAATGTCGACGATACAGCCTCACAAATCTTCGATGCCCACGGCTCAATGATATTACCTCCAAATCACGATTCATAGTCAAAAATATGAAATTAGCGACCAAGCAAACAAATTGTGCTGAGAGAGAGTAGAGTGAAAGTAAAAATAATTTTTGTTCTCCTACAGAAGTATTCAGAAGAAAATAGCGAGCTTGGACTTGTCTGAATTATTGATACATGGAAATTAAATAGCACAGCGCCTAGCCTAGCTCGAGGCGCAAAACATGCCAGAGAAGCCGAAAGGAAAATTTTGGCCACCTGTCCGCGCTATGATCTGGCAAAAAGCCCAGGAGCTATACCAGGTAGATCAAGCTCGTAGTATGGGAGCAGACTTTAAGGGAATCACAGCAGAAAAACATGAACTCCGTGAAGGCGGATATTTCTATCGGGCTAAATTAATTGTCCTTCGTAACCTGTGGCTGCAAAAGAAAGGTTTGCCGAGCATGGAGGAACAACAATATGGCATCCAGCAAGACCAAGAGTAAACTTTTAAGGCGAATCCGAACAAAGCATGGAAGCATGCTTTTCAAACGAAAGTTATTGAAGAAAGTGCTCAAAGGAGAAAAGACCCAACTCGAAGGATCCACAAGCGAACATTGAAAGCAGGCAAAACCTATGGCATACGGAGCACATACTTTGGAAAACCAGAAGGCCACGTCCACATATTACGTACATTCCAACAGAGGCTAGGCGACATAAACCTCGAAGATGTCAAAAAAGAAGGATTCAATACACTCAAGGAGTTTCAAAACGCATGGATAAAAATCAATGGCAACTGGGACCCGAATCAAACGGTCACTGTGTACGAGTTTGAGGTGGCGAAGGAAAAGCAGGATTCTTCCAAACAAGGTAAACTTTCGTCTGAGCCAAGACAGCAAGGGTCCTAAGGATTTTTGCCAATTTTTCGGTTGAAGCGGTCTTTAACATGTCCTGATATTCGGCTTTTTTTCCATACGCATCGTGATGATCAGCAAATTTAAGAAGCGATGGATTATGCAGCGAAGATAAAATGTCACGAACCGCCTCAATGTACGTAGGATTGCTACATAGGATTTGCACGTTATATTTTTCGCTGCTGAGAAAAAGAGGGTTAAAGCCTAGAGCCTTCAATTTTTCAATGGCTACTGTAATCTTAGCATCAGGTTTACTTTCTATAATTTTCGTCATTCCCGCATGTTCTGCAAAGGGATTGTACTTCGCCATAACCGCAACCATTTCCACGAAAGGCTTACCACAGAGAGGCAATGTATCCCTTACAAGTTTGGCACCCAAACCTATAGTGCGATATTTGGGATTGATAATCACCCTGGAGATCAAGGAAATACTTTCATTCACCTCTCTAAGGCCTAAGGTCCTTCCAAACGCTTGTCGTCGACCGAAACAATTAGCTCCAGGATAACGGTAAACAATGACTCCAACTACTTCTGAGCCTCGCTTTAGAGTGAAAATCTTCTGAGTAGCAGCCAGGCTGGAAGAACGATAGTGGAAAGGCGCCAATTCTTCATAGTCTCTCTTAGTGCCTTCGGCGACGTACATCTCCTTGACAAGAGAACATTGAGCATTAGCATCATGGTCTCGGTATACAACTTCCACTCTGTCACCAAGACCCTTTTTTACTAATATCGAAGGCTGCAGATCCTCCAACAAATCCTCATGACTCGTAGCCACAAACACAGCCTTACCTTCTTGCTTGGCCAACTTCTGCAGATTAAAAGCTACAACCTTCGCAATATCACGGTCCAAAGTAGCACAAAACTCGTCTAGGACCCAATATTGCTTCTTAGAGTCGATTAGTTTAGCGATGCGATACCGGTATTTTTGACCATCGCTGAGTTGATCATAACGCCTAACGAAGAGAAAAGCATCATTCAAGCCGACTCTGCTTAGCAACTCCAAGCCCTGTTCAACAGTCCAGCCGACAGTATCAATCAACGGCTTTTTAGGATCAACCGTCACATAGGATATATTGAATGTATTAGGCTTCAGCAATCTCTCCAAAGCCTTGAGTAAAGCGCTTTTCCCTGATCCGCTGGGGCCAGTGATATAAACTACATCCTTAGGATCAATCCGCAACTCAACATTATTATAGATTGAATATTGCTGCTGTTTATCAATGCCTAAGCCAAACGCTTCGGACACAATTACAGTTCTAGGTGTCACCTGCGTTCGGGCACGATACTTGATGTCAATATGAAAGACGCCTGAACGCCTATCGAATTTCTTGCAACACCTGACAACTTTAAACATTCGGAATCACAGCCACAAAGGGCTCCGGCGCCATTTTCACAGTACCATACAACGCTAGTGACGTAGCCCAAAAGACATCATCCTTTTGATTTTCAGGATGAAAATAACGATAAGTTCCATCCTTTTTTAACTCAAATCTTTCAACATTCAACTCTACAGAGAAATTGAGTTTTTTAGTCGGGGAAACTTGAATCATTGAATAAGGATATTTGAATGTGCCATTTAGCATTCGTTGCTTCAATAGACTTGCCATTTCCTGCTTTCTCGGAGGCGAAAACGTCACGCCCTCAACGTTTTCGATCCCGCCATTGATCATATCTTCCACGATGTAATTGCCTACTCCTGTTATGTCTGCTCTTATTTTCTCAAATGATTGCCAACGGTCCGCAAGTGTTTTAACGTAGCCGATGACTGTCGCATATTTTGTTTCCAAGGGCCAGACTTTAACGTGACGAAGCACAAGCTTGCCGTCAACTTCTTCAACTACAACAAAAGCCGAATAATCCTTCTCCTTACCGAAATCTAGCCCTCCAAAAAATCGACCCTTATGAATACCTTCAGCATCCCACAATTCTAAGCTTGTATCCTGGCACTTGGTGATCAAACTCAAAGGTAACCAAACTGCTTCGTCTTCTGCCCACTCTGCCATCATTTCTCTTTGCCACCTGAACTGATCGTCAGCATATTCCTCCTTCAGTTGCTGCACCTTACGATGCCTCAATGGTCCATTGGGTTCAAGGGCTTGTTTCCAAGTCACATGACTTTTAGCGAAATGACTGTATTGCGGGCGGTTGAAAATTCGCCAAAACATGCTGTCTGTGCTGCCAGGTGTACTACTGCAAACGAATTTGCCATCAGTAGTTGCCAATGTAAACACGATGGCATCATAGAGTTCCAGGTCCAGAGGAATGTAATTATATTCATCTGCATAAACAATATCCAAGGTAAAGCCTCTGATTGTGTCGGGATTGCATGGAAAGGCTTGAATCAAACTGTTGTTACGAAGGCGAACCATAGTTGCCTGCGGCTTCTGATAGAAGCCTCTTGGAAGTTTTGAAAGAAAACCATTAATTTTTCGGATTGAGATTTTGGTTTGTCGCCAACTAGGTCCTACAATTGCGATCTGCGTACCTGGATGCGCCAATGCATACCAGAGTAGCCAAGCAGCAATAAGATGTGTTTTGCCACTCTGACGACTCCAACGTAAAGCTATTGAATTGTACTTTTCGAGGAGCTGAGCGGCTTCACGTTGATAGATTGTGAGCTTGAGCCTAAGCCAACTTTCACAAAACTCAACAAAACTACTTGGAATTTTGCTTTTCTTGGCTTGGACTAGACTTTGAGCCTGCTCCATTAACTCCTGAATCTTTTTCCTTTGCCACTGCTTCATTAATCATACGCTCCAACTTCTCCAGGTCCTTCGTGATGGCAGATTCGTCGAAGCTTTTGCTTATGCTATTCATTACTTGCCCGATGTAAGCCATAATGCGGACCCAAATTTGGCGTTGCTTATCTTTTGTGTTTTCAGCGATTGCCTTGGCTTTAGCCATGTCAAACATTGCTTCCAAATCCTTCAAAAGTTTCAACCGAGTCTTCTGCATGTCAACTTCAAGGTTTTTTCTTGCCCGTCTCGCCACAGAAACTAGTCTGACCCTAATCCTTCTCAGCCCCTACCCCCCTACGTTTTTTGCTAAGCCTTCTGCCCAAAGATAGAGCCAAGTATCGTGCCAATAACCAATGTAATTGCAGCGAAAATTTCTGAGCTGAATGCCCTTACTACGACCATATGGACGATTTCAAGAGCTGATAAGCATATTAGCGCTATGATGGCAAATTGAATGCCAAGCACAAGGCGTTGACTAGGCGGAATCTCAATTTTGCCTCGCCTACGAGTTAATGCTCTCCTAATCATGTTTTTTAGCATTAATTCTTCCCCAGCGATTCAAAGTCATTTTGATAAACTTGATTCGCTTCCATGGTTTGAGTAACCTTTTGTTAGTGATGTCGATTTGTAGTTGAAGGACTTCCATTATGTCGAATCCAAGCAAAGGATCAAAATCATTCGCAGGAGCTATGCCTACTAACGCAAAGACTCCTTCACCAGCAATGTTAATGTAAGCATACGCAAGATCGATACTTATTTCTGTCCCATCTGCAAGTTCACATCCAACTGTACCAATAGGCTCAAGCCCTAGCTTTTTTGCCAACTTCTGTGAAATCATCGACCCGTCCGCTCCAGTGTCGATTAAGAAGCTAACTTTGACCTTAAGCTTCGGATTTTTCGGGTTAACTAAAAGACCTTCAGCTCGTATAGCTGCCTCATTTACGGGATTCCAAGTCAAATTAGGTTGCTTCAAAACTTTCTTCATAAAGTCACCTTGCATTTTCACTCCAGTCAATGTTACGGTATTTTAGCTAATCTGATATCATCTGCACCAGAGGCGTACCACATGTAAAAGGTGTCATCCACAATCAAAAGTGACGGAGCATAACAGAAGGTCGTAGGTTGCTCCTGTAGAAGGGGATTCCTTGCAAACTTATAGAATGATGCCACTCCAGAGAATA
>Ga0315314_1002422_pt1 | contig 15434 bp, 15 predicted proteins | sample TDP9_MG_FD_203631 | JGI IMG/M metagenome (GOLD analysis project Ga0315314, IMG submission 203631) | Freshwater sediment microbial communities from Lake Towuti, South Sulawesi, Indonesia - TDP9 | ecosystem: Environmental > Aquatic > Freshwater > Lake > Sediment | place: Indonesia: South Sulawesi...
TCCTCTAACCCCCCTGGCGCTTAGCAATAAAGCTCCTCATTGTCCCCACCACCACATCCTCCCCCCTTTGATTCTTGACCGTCTGCTCGAAAGTGACCACGCCCCCACGCTCACCCCTGTCCTGCTTTTCCACTGCCTCGAATTCCACATGGATGGTATCACCAAGCTTCACCGGAGCGATAAACCTCAACTTGTCTATCCCGTAGAAAGCAATAATCGCTATTTCAGAGAGAGGAAGTAGGCCAGATGCCACAGATAAGACCAGGAAACCATGAGCTATCCTTTCCCCAAAGGGACCTTGCTTGGCATATTCAATGTCGGTATGGAGTGGATGCCAGTCTCCACTGAAGGCAGAGAACATCACAATGTCAGCCTCAGTAATTGTCCTTCCTCTGGTTACGATCTTGTCCCCTACTTGGAAATCCTCAAAGTACTTCATTTCGGCTTTGTCTCCATCAATTCCTAAAACATAACTCTGGTCTAGTGAACCCTGCGCTTCTCTGCCTTCCAGTATCTCTCACGAAGGGCTTTCTTGTCATGCTTTCCTACAGAGGTAAGAGGGATATGGTCGACAAATTCCACTGATTTGGGTGTCTTTATCGAACCTTTCTTTTCCCTGCAAAACTGAATGAGCTCCTCAGCAGTAGCTATTTTGCCTAAATGGAGGACCACAATCGCCTTCACCGCCTCTCCCCAATTTGGGTCGGGCACGCCGATGACAGCCACATCAGCGACTGCTGGATGCTCATGAAGAGTAGCCTCAATCTCCTTCGGATAGACATTCCATCCCCCACTTATAATCATGTCCTTCTTCCGGTCAAGGATGTAGATATAGCCCTCCTCATCTCGCCGGCCTACATCGCCCGTGTGGAGCCACCCCTTCCTCATAGTCTCAGCTGTCTCCTCTGGCTTGTTCAGGTATCCCATCATCATGTTGGGAGTCCTGACAGCGATTTCCCCTGCCTCTCCCAGAGGGACATCGTTGTCCTGGTCATCCACCAGCCTCAACTGGCACATCAGAGTGGGCTTTCCACAGGAGGCTAACCGCTCCTCCTCCCCTGGGAAAACAATATGGTCTTCCTTATTAAGCACGGTGATAAACATCGGGGCTTCTGTCATGCCATAGTCCTGAACAAAGATAGGCCCAAATAGCCGGAGCGCCTCCCTCAGTCTCTCCGGGCCTATAGGAGAAGCGCCATAGATAAGCGTATTGAGGCTGCTAAAGTCATACTTGGTAAGCTGGGGAAAGTCCAGGATGCGGTACAATATGGTTGGCACGATAAAGGTAGCCGTCACCTTCTCCTTCTCCACTGTCTCCAGGAAAAGCTCCGGGCTGAAGCGATCGAGAATGACCTGAGTCCCGCCGCGTAAGCAAATAGGAATCATGAACACGTTAGAGGCATGAGACATAGGAGCCACATGAAGAAAGGTATGCCTTGTGCCTAGTCCTAGCTCTGCCAGTGCAGTTAGATAGGTATAGACACGGTTCTTGGAGGCATGGATACAGCCCTTAGGTACCCCGGTAGTCCCACCGGTGTAGTAGATTGAAAGTGTGTCATCCTCACTTACCTTTATCGGAGGATCGGTAGTGGGTTGAGAGGAAATCGACTGGTAGAAGTCCTTACTATAAGAAGGGATACCTGCCCCTTCGGAAATGCAGAGGAGGTGCTCTACAGACTTAAGCTGGGGGCGCATTTGCTCCACATGAGAAACATACATCCCATGGTAGATAACAACGCTGGCCTGGGAGTCATTGGCCATATAAGCATTATCGGCAGGCACGACAATCCCTTCATGTAAGATAACCTGCGCCAGCCCGGCTTTGGCTAAGCCATAGTCCAAAATCACGCTCTCAGGGCAGTTGGGGGTCAGGGTAGCCACCCTATCCCCTTTCTGAAGTCCCATGCTAAGCAAAGCATTACCTAGCTGGTTGGCCTTTTCCCTCAATTCCCGATAGGTTATTCTTCGTTCTCCTCTCACAATGGCAATCCTGTTAGAAAAATGCTCCGCAGCCCAATCATATAGCTTCCCCACGGTATAACCTAGATATCCTGACATGCTACCTCCCTGGATCTTCAATCTGCCAGTAATTCTCGGGCTATTATCAATTTTCTTATCTCAGTGGTGCCAGCTCCAATTTCGCCCACTTTCACATCTCTTAGCAATCGATTTACCGGATAGTCCAGCATAAAGCCATATCCGCCGTGGATTTGAACAGCATGCAGGGCAGCCTTGGTAGCCACTTCACCGACAAGAAGGAGAGCAGCCGCCGCAATTTTGTGGATTTCGGTGCCTTTCCCTCCCCTTTCCGAGCCCTCCGCCAAGCTGGCTGCCTTATACATCAGCAACTTGGCTGCTTCTACGCTGACATACATATCGACTAATCTCTCCTGAATTAGCTGGAACTCACCTATAGGCTGTCCAAATTGCACCCGCTCTTTAGCATACTTAAGTGACAGCTCAAGAGCCCGCTCTGCTATCCCTAAGGTCCATCCCGTACCGGCAACCCTTTCCATATCAAGACCACCCATCATCACCTTAATGCCCTGGTTCTCTTCACCTAATATATTCTCCTGGGGAACATGGTAGTCATCAAATATTAGCTCAGCAGTGGGGGAGCCTCTCACTCCCATCTTTTCCAGTCCCCTGGAGGTAAAAGACCCTGGAAAGCCTGGCTCCACAATAAAGGCGGTTATCCCCCTCGCTCCTTTCTGGGGGTCTGTTTTGGCATACACGATAAGAGCACCAGCAATGGTACCGTTAGTGATAAACGTTTTGGTTCCGTTAAGGACGTAATACGGGCCTTGCTTTCTTGCCCTGGTCTCAATCCCTACCGCATCGGAGCCGGCGTTAGGCTCGGTCAAGGCCAGGGCACCAATCTTTTCCCCACTACATAGCTTCGGGAGGTATCTCTCTCGCTGCTCCTCAGTCCCATTTCGGGAAAGATTGTCGGCACATAAATTGGAGTGGGCATGGCAAGATAAACTTATGGCAGGGCAAATCCGGCTCATCTGCTCCAGGCAAATACATTGGGCCAAATAGTCAAACCCAGCGCCCCCATACTTTTCCGGGACAGTAACCCCCATCAATCCCAGCCCAGCTAATCTTCTCCAGATCCAGTCGGGGAATTTATCTTCTCTGTCAATCTGCTCAGCCAGAGGTTCAATTTCCTTAACCATAAAATCATAAACAGCCTCTGCCAGCATACGGTGGGCTTCGCTCAGTTCAAAATCCATAACCTTCCCCTCTTAGGTTACTTGCGGCCAAATAAGGTATAGAAACCTTTGCCAACCTTTCTACCCAGATAACCACTCTCCACCATCCTTCTTAGAATGGGGGCAGCCTTGTATCTCTCCCAGCCGGTCTGTTGGTAAAGGGTGTCTGCCAGGTCTAGAACGACGTCGGCACCAGCCAAGTCTATCATCTCCAGAAGACCCATGGGCCAGTTGAACGCCAGTTTACAGATCTTGTCTATGTCCTCTGCGCTTGCCAGGCCTTCTTGAAATATTTTGAGGGCTTCGTTTCCCGCCGCGTTAATTATCCTGTTGGCCACAAATCCAGGAGAGTCCTTCACCACTACCGGCTCCTTGCCTAGTGATTTGGCAAAATCAACGCTTATGTTGACTGTCTCATCAGAGGTGAGCAAAGACCTGACTACCTCGATGAGTCGCATAAGGGGCACGGGGTTGAAGAAATGCATGCCGATAAACCTATCAGGACGCTTGGTGACCGAGGAGAGCAAGCTTATGGGTATTGAGGACGTGTTGGAGGCCAAGATGGTCCTCTCGGGACACACCTCGTCCAGCGCCTTTAATACCGGGTGCTTCACCTCTGCCTTCTCAAATACTGCCTCAATAACGTAATCTGCATCCTTAGCAGCCTCTCTTAGGTCGGTGGACGTTCCAATCCGTGCCAGGGCTTTCTCCACTTCACCCTCTTCTATCATTCCCTTCCTCGCCAATATAGCCAGGCTCCTTTTGATAGTGTTCATCCCTCGGTCAAGGAGTTCACCCTTCAGGTCAACCATTGTTGTTTCATAGCCTTTCTGCGCAGCTACCTGTGCTATCCCGCTGCCCATTGTTCCCGCACCGACAACACACACTTTCTTTATCTCCACTTGAATCCTCCTTTCCGCAGAATCTTCTGGTTAGATGACTAGAACCTCTTATAAAATAGCTACCCTAGGGTAGGTTGTCAATCCTCGAGTCACGAGCATTGACAAAGAAGGATAATTACACTAAGCTTACGATTGGTGACATCTTACTAGATATGGTGGTTGAAATCCTGATTAGCTGTAAACGCTTCGTGCCCGCTTGTAAAGAAATTCACTTAGCTTCTCCCCTGAATGGGTTCTTATGCCAAGCATAGGGAAGATGAAAGAAAGAGGAGGCTTGAAATGAAATATAAGTACGTCCTGTATGAAAAGACAGATGCCATTGCCACAATTACCTTTAATCGGCCAGACAAACTCAACGTGTTTAACATGATGGGCACTAAAGAAGGTGTATGGACAGATATGCTGGATGCCCTTACCGAGGCCGAAGATGATGACGAGGTGAAGGTAGTCATAATTAAAGGAGCGGGCAAGGCTTTCTGCGCCGGCGAGGACCTATCGCAGGCTGGCTTCGTTTATGGCTTCGGAACAGGTAAGCCGGGTGAACGCCGTCCTAGCCAGCGGATAAGGCTGAAGTACGACAAGAAATTCATGGAGGACTGGCTAAGGCTTCTTTATTCACCCAAGATAACCATTGCCCAGGGACATGGTTACTGTTTGGGTGCCGGGACTATGGTATTGCTCTTTTGTGACTTCGCCATGGTAGCTGAAGATGCCGTACTAGGCTTCATTGAGGAGAGAATCGGCACCGCGGGAGGTGCCAATCCCTTCGTGATACCTCTTATCCTAACGGTGGGACTAAAGAGGGCCAGGGACCTCCTCTTCACCGGCAGAAGATTCAGCGGGAAAGAAGCGGCTGAGATGGGTCTTGTGACCAAGGCAGTGCCGGCTGACAAGCTCGAGGAGGAGGTGGAAGCACAAGCCAAGGATGTGAGTTTGCTACCAAGGGATGGAATAGCCATGGGCAAAGCTAGCTTGGAGTTGTGGCTCAACATCATGGGAATGCATACGGCTAGCGTCAGCGCTGCCTATATGTCACATACTCTTTTCACCAATCTGCGCTGGGAGCCGGGCGAGTATAACTTCTTCAAACAGCGCCGAGACAAGGGGCTAAAAGAATCGCTGCACGGAATGCATGACCGGTTTGTAACTCACAAATAAAGAGTGCAGCTAGTTTACAATTGGAGGGCAGTGTATGAGCAGACCACTTCACGGCATTCGGTCACTGGAGCGGGAAGCACTTATCAACGGCAAAGTAAAGCGGAATTTGTGGAGCAGGGTCGTCTTGTCAAGTAGGGCAGCCAACTTAAATGGTGTCTGATGGGCGTGTTCTAGCATTGACGGGTTTGTTAGAAGTATGATATCTTTCAGCTAGGCTCAAGACAAAACCCTGAATAGACAGGAAATAAAGGAAGGAGAGTAAAGAAATGGTAGAAGAAGGTAAAAAGGTCGAGAAGCTTAAGTTTGCTATCTATGAGAAGGAGGGGGAGATAGCCCGCATCATCTTCAATCGCCCCGAGAAGCTCAATGCCTTCAACATCATGGGTGTTCCAGAGGGAGTGATGACTGACATGGTTAATTGCCTTGCAGATGCTGAGGTGGATGATGATATAAAGGTGGTGATCCTTAAAGGGAATGGTCGCTGCTTCTCTACTGGTATGGACCTAGCGGACGCGGGGTTCACCGTGGGCTATAAAGATGGTAAGGGGGCCGAAGGCACAAAGAAGGCCAACCAGCGATTGGGGTTGAGGCTTGATTCTTTGAAGCATGAGGAGAGTTTGAGAATCCTCAGCTTCCCCAAGATCACTATATCCCAGGTACACAGTTACTGTTTAGGCATGGCCACGCACATAGCGGCGTATACTGATTTCTGCGTTGCTGGCGAAGATGCCGTCTTTGGCCTGGTCTACACAAGGATGTTCGGGGATATGGCTTCTGCGTGTGCTCTTCCCTTCATCTACATGGTTGGGCTGAATCGATTCCGGGAGATGGCGCTCACCGGCCAAACCTACAGCGCTCAACAGATGAAGGAGTACGGCTTGATTCACAAGGTAGTGCCCAATGACAGGCTGGAGGAAGAGGTAGAGTCTCTGGCTCAGAGCTTGACTCGGCGCCCCAAGGATGGCCTTGCCATTGGCAAATACTCCATGCGGGTGATACTGCAGATGATGGGCATAACCCCCACCTATGCCTACTGGGGTGGGTTGTGGCATCGTTACCTCACTAATCTGAAGTGGGAGGAAGGTGAGTATAGTTTCCTGAGGGAGCGAAGGGACAAGGGACTGAAATCAGCGCTCTATGGTATGCATGATCGGTTTGTAGGCACGCCACAAAGCACATTACCAAAGACAAGGGCTGACCTTAAAGAGGACGAGGTTAAGCCGTACGAGTACGACCTGGAAGCCTACGAGCGTAAGGTCAAAGAAGCAGCACGCAAGGAGCGACAGAAGAAATTAGGCTAAACGGGGCGGAGATCGTTTGGCATTATCTCTTTTCGCCTAGGAGGGATTAACATTGACCTGAGCTTCGATGTTGTGCATCTTGAAAGCCCTCCACCACCAAACTTTTGTAGTCGCTTCTACACCCAGCCGAATCTGGGACGCATAAGGCTAGGGTTAGCATGCATACATGTCTCACACTCTATTTGTCAATCTGCGCTGGGAGCCAGATGGGTGGGTATACCTTCTTCAAAGAGCGCAGGGACAAAGGGCTGAAAGATTCGCTGCACGGAATACATGAACGATTCGCAACCTGTGAATAGAAGAGAAGTGCAGGCGGTTTACAACTGGAGGGCAGTGCATGAGCGGACCCCTTGACGGAATCAAGTTGCTGGAGTGGGCTTCGTTTATCAACGGACCCGGCGCAGGCTATATGCTGGGCGACCTGGGAGCAGAGGTGATAAAGGTGGAGGAACCGGGGAAGGGTGACCCTGCCCGAGGCTCTGAGAAGCTTTGGGATCGCCAAATGATGCTACCCGGCGGCCTGAACCTGGTCTTTGAGACATTCAACCGCAACAAGAGAGGCATTACTCTCAACCTCAGGAGTGAGAAGGGATTGGAGGTCTTCCATCGCTTGGTCAAGAGGTCTGATGTCTTCTATACCAACTATCGGGAAGAGCTGCGCCGGAGGATAGGCGTAGATTACAACAGCCTCTGCAGACTCAATCCTGAGATCGTGTATGTCGTCGCTTCGGGTTATGGACCAAAGGGGGGAGATGTCGATAAGCGAGCTTTCGACGTGCTAATCCAGGCCCGTTCCGGACTAATGATGGCTTGCGGGGATCGCGACAGCAAGGAGCCCTACGAAATAGTAGGAGCAGTGATAGACCAGTTGGCAGCAACAATGACCGCCTACGCCATACTGGCTGGCCTTCTGGCAAAGGAGCGGACTGGAATTGGCCAGGAGATCCAGGTTTCCATGCTGGGCTCAGCCATCCATTTGCAAGCATTGAACATACAGACTGCGCTCTGGAGGGGCCGGCAGCAACCTAGACACTCCAGAACCAGGTCAGGCAACGCTTTCACCAACAGTTACGAGTGCGCCGACGGCAAATGGATAGAGTTGTCTGACATGCAGTATGACAGATTCTGGAACAATGTGCGGGAAACATTGAGCCTGCCTCAAAAAGAGGTCGAGGAGCTGTTCGCCACCCCACAGATGAGGAGAGACAACAATAAGGAATTCATCAAGCTCCTTGACGCTGTTTTCGCCACCAAGACTAGAGATGAATGGGTGAAGATTCTAAAGGAGAAAGCTCAATTTGCTTATGATATCGTTAATGACGTTTCGGAAGCTGCCGTCGACCCTCAGGTGCTAGCCAACGACTATGTCACCGATTTCCACCATCCCGTCCTCGGGAATGTCAAGGTTCCCGGCGTGCCCTTTAGCCTCAGCAAGATGGAGACACAGCCTAGGACGAAAGCGCCAGACATAGGCGAGCATACCGAAGAGGTGCTCCTGGAACTCGGCTATGATTGGAGTGACATCGCCGAAATGAAAGACCAGGGTGTCATTTGACAAAAGCAGGAGCTAAATGGCGAAATATCCAAGGTTCGTCTCACCAGGGTGGTGGGTGCATACTGCTTGTTCCGGCGCTGTTAGAATCGACCGAACTTGAGTAAGCCATCTAGAACATAAGGAGGCATGTAATAATGGTAGGAATTACGTCTTTTGGGGCTTACATACCTCGATATCGGATGAGCCGCAAAACGATTACTTCGGCCATAGGCTGGTTCAATGCCGTGGGTGTCCCAGGAGAGAAAGCTGTAGCCAACTATGATGAGGACAGCGTCACCATGGCAGTCGCTGCTGGATTGGACTGCTTGAGTGGACTTAGCCGGGAGGGATTGGAAGGCTTGTACTTGGCTACTGTTACTCCCCCGTATAGGGAGAGGCAGGATGCGGGCGTAGTTGCTGCTGCCCTCGATCTTGGCTCTGCCATAAGGACAGTTGACTTCACTGATTCCACCAAGGCAGGCACTGCGGCTCTTCTGGCTGGTTGCGAGGCAGTCAAGGCCGGGGCGACAAAGAGCATAATTGTCTGTGCTTCTGATTGCCGCGTAGGGAAACCGGGGAGTCTGGAAGAGGCAAATTACGGGGATGGCGCTGCTGCTTTCCTGATAGGGGATAGTGGGGTGATTGCCAGCCTAGAGGGTTCCCACTCCGTGTCACATGATTTCATGGACCGCTGGAAGGCTGAAGATGACAAATTTGTCCACACTTCGGAGGATAGATGGATTCGCGATGAGGGCTATACCAAGTTTATTCCTGAAGCCATTTCAGGTCTGCTGAAGAAATACAAATTAAGTATCAGCGATTTTGCCAAGGTAATCTACCCCTGCCTTTACCCCAGAGAGTACACCGCTATAGGGAGGAGCCTAAAGCTTGACCCCAGTCAAATGCAGCAGGAGATCCTCAGCACCGTGGGTGATACCGGCACCGCACATCCCCTGATGATGCTGGTGGCTGCCCTGGAGGAGGCTAAGCCGGGGGACAGGATTCTTGTCGCCAGCTACGGATATGGGAGTGATGCCCTGTTCTTCAAGGTAACTGGGGAAACAGAGAAGGTGGGGGAGAGAAGAGGTATGAAGAAGCACTTGACCTCCAAGAAGGAGCTAACCAGCTATGAAAAATACCTCAGCTTCCGCAATGTGCTTACAGTAGAAAAGGGACTGCGCGGAGAAACCGGCCCCACTCAGGTAGCATTAACGTGGAGGGACCGCAAGATAATCCTGAGCCTCCATGGGTCGAAGTGCAAAGCATGCGGGACTGCTCAGTATCCGGCGCAGAGGGTGTGTGTGAACCCCAATTGCGGGGCTGTTGATCAGATGGAGGACTATTGCTTTAGTGACAAAAAAGGGCGCTTATTCAGCTATACCGGGGACAACCTGGCTTTCAGCGTTAGCCCTCCCGAGATGTATGGAGTGATAGATTGGGACGGTGGCGGGAGGTATGTCCTGGATGTCACCGATACCGAGCCTGAGTCCCTCAAAGTAGACATGCCGGTGGAAATGACCTTCCGCAGAAGGTATACAGACGAACTGCACGGTATCTGCGGATACTTCTGGAAAGCCACGCCGATAAGAGCGTAAACATCTAATCCAAAATGGGAAGCAGGAGGTCTCGAAATGAGCAAAGGCCAGAAGCCATCTCGGTCGCCTGAAGTGGCTGCGAAGTTGAACATAACCCAAAGGCTTATGTGGCGGATAATAGCCAGAATCGTAAAGGTTATTGATGACAAATATGGTGAGGAAGGGCTGAAGACAATCTACGAAGGATTGAGGGACTGGGACTTCTGGCAGGTGCCGGTGAAGAAGGCCGGCTTAACACCCGGCAAGGCCAGCCTTGAAGACACGCTTTTCAAGGTACTGGAAGCTGGGGATGAGGTCCTGTTTACCATGGAGGAACACCCTCTAATAGAGAAGGTGGGTAAGAATAAGTACCTCTACAAAGTACGCCACTGCAATGTTGCCGACGTAATCAGCAGAGAGAGCTGGAAAGCGTGTCCCATTGTCTCGCGCGCCATTGAAGAAGGAGCGGCAAAGGCAGCAAATCCCAACATAAAGTTGACAGGGGACAAATTCCTGGTAACGGGAGCCGACGGCTGCTACTCATACTATGAGATGACAGAGTCACCAGAAACGTAGTCTTCATGGAAGCCAGTCACAAATAGATAGCTGGAGAGGAAACGACTATGGCACATGATATCGTGGTGGTTGGCGGGGGGCACAACGGACTTATTGTTGCTGCCTATTTTGCCAAGGCAGGGTTAGATGTTTGTGTAGTGGAGAGGTCGGATAAAGTCGGCGGCAGTGCTGCCAGTCGGGAGCTGACTTTGCCCGGGTTTATCCATGATCCGGGAGCCACGGTACATATGACCATGCAAGCCAATCCTATGATTCACCGGGACGAGTTGGGGCTAGTATCAAAGTATGGGCTGAAGTACATCACTCCCGACCCACAACTTGCCATTGTCTTTCCCGACGACAGGGCCTTAATCTTCTATCGAGATATTGACAAGACGTGCCAATCCATAGCGCAGTTTTCTCAGCGAGACGCCGAAATGTACCCTAAGTTTGTTAGCAGTTCCGGCCAAATACTCAAGGCGGGAGGTGTAGCTACCTTTTCCCCAGCAGCCCCCTTTGGTCGCCTAGTGTCCCTTATGGACCAGAGCGACATGGGCCGTGAATACTTGAGGGTGATTCTATCCAGTACCACGGACCTGGCGAAGGAGTGGTTTGAGAGCGAGCAGATGAGGATTGCACTCAACAGGTGGGCATCTGAGGTCATGTTTGCGCCGCAGGAAATCGGAACGGGTTACTACATGTTTGGATTGCCCCATTTTCACGCTTGGGGAATTGCCTGGCCGCAAGGTGGCTCGGGTGCCCTAACCGATAAACTGGCAGCCTGCATAAAGGACAACGGGGGCACTATCAGAGTGTCAAGCCCGGTAAAGGCTGTCAAGGTTGAGGGTGGGGAGGCCAGGGGGGTGATTCTGCAGGGCGGCGAGGAGATCTTAGCCAAAAAGGCCGTCGTTTCCAACGCCAATGTGAAGCAGCTTTTCCTTGACTTCTTGAAAGCCAAGGACCTGCCTGATGGTTTCCAGGATAAGGTCAGACGCATCAAGCACAGTCCGTTCTCTGCCATGAACCAATCCTTAGCCCTGAAGGAGTCTCCAAAATATAAAGTCGGTGGAGATGTTGATAAAGCTGCTATGGTCGAGCTGACTCCAAATACTATGGACGAGTTTCTCGCCCTATTCGACCAGTATAGATATGGGATTCCCAACACAGCTATGCCATTGCTGATTGTGGCCACGCACTGTGACCCTACCCGTGCCCCCGCTGGCAACCACACCGGGTATCTTTATCACTACGAGCCGTATAACTTGAAGCCAGGTGGTGCAGCCAGGTGGAACGACATCAAGCAAGAAATAGCTGATGGGATTTTGGATGTAGTGCGGCAACGGACTACAAACATGGGTCCAGAGAATATTCTGGGCAGGTATATAATGAGCCCCCTGGACCTGGAGAGGTATAACCCAGCTATGATTCAGGGAGACGTGATGCACATCGGCGTGTATCTGTCACAATTTCTTACTAATAGACCTCTCCCCGGTTGGGGTCAGTATAGGACACCAGTGAAGAAGCTTTATATGTGTGGGGCAAGCACCCATCCCGGAGGGGGGGTGTCCGGTGGTGGGAGGGCAGTGGTACAGGTGATGATGGAGGATATGGGCATCGATTTCAAGAAGGTAGTAGGAAGGTAATCGAAGATAGGTCGACAAGACTCTTCGAGCTAAAAGGATTTGGCAAGGCAATAGTGATGAAAAATGGCGTAAAGGTAGTTAACGAAGATGGCGAGGTTGTGGCTGTGTTCTACTCAGTCAGGCGTAAAGGGGATAGGTTGGTGATAGACGGAAAAGCCCTGGATGTGATGCGTATGGACATGATTCTCACGCCGAGAGAGATCTTCAAGTTAGTGAGGATGACGCTTTGCTCGGGAGTAATCTCCTTTATCCTGCTCCTCCCCTATTTTTGTCTCAAGCAAATAGTCAGCAGATTCTCCGGAGGGCCTCAAGACTAGCGAAAGCATGGCCAACCTGAGTAGAAGCGCTATTGTAGTAAGTAAAAGTCCCCCTTGCAGGGGAGGGAAAAATGTCCCTTAAGGAGTTTAGCTTAGAGGGAAAGTTGGCAATCGTCACTGGAGCTGGTCGCGGCATAGGGAAAAGCATCGCTTTGACCTTTGCCGAAGCAGGAGCAGATGTTATTTCGATAGCCCGCACCAAGCAGGAGATCGACCAAACTACAGAAGAGGTTCGTCTCATGGGAAGGAAAGGCCTGGCTATCCCCACTGATATGACTAAAGCAGAACAAGTAGAAAGGATGGTAGAAAGAAGCATCCAAGAGTTTGGAAAGATTGACATACTGGTTAACAATGCCGGTATGGTGCTGATTAAGCCTATGGTACCGGCACCCGGCTTCAGACCCATAGGTGCCGACCCCATGACTGACCTCTCTACCCCTATAAGCGAGGACGAATGGCACCGAGTACTGGACTTGAATTTGACAGCGATTTTCCTTTGCTGCCGGGCGGTAGGTCCTTATATGATCAAGCAAGGGAAAGGGAAGATTATCAATATCTCTTCAGGGTTTGCCTCCAAAGTGGCCCCTCACCGGGCACCCTATGCCGCTAGTAAAGCAGCAGTGGCTATGTTCACCAAGTCATTAGCCCTTGAATGGGCTAGATTTAACATCAACGTTAATGCTATTGGGCCGGGGCTGATCCGTACTGATCAATCTGAGGCATTTTTCCAAGATGAGGCACTCCTACAAGGACTCCTGAAGAGCTTACCTCTGAGGCGGGTCGGTGAGGCCAGGGATGTAGCTCTTCTGGCTGTCTACTTAGCATCCGATGCTTCCAACAATATGACCGGGCAAAACATTTATCTTGACCAAGGACTTTCTATTTCCTAAGAGTATGCTTTAGTTTTTGTGGAAAGTTAAGAATATGGACTCAGGCTGGAACGGCTGCCTGAAAAAGAAATAACGGAGGCAAAATGGCAGAAGGTATAAAGAATAAGGTGGCCATCATAGGAATGGGCTGCACCAAGTTTGGAGAACTCTGGGATAAGAGTGCTGAAGATTTGATGATTGACGCATTCACCGAAGCTATTCAGGACGCTGGGCTGGAAAAGAAAGACATTCAGGCTGCCTGGCAAGGCGGCCCTGAGATGACTGAGGTCAGTACGGGACACAGTGCCATACCTTTATCTACAGCACTCAAGCTGCTATACATTCCGGTAACCAAGGTAGAGAACATGTGTGCCAGCGGCTCAGAGGCTCTTAGAGGAGCTAGCTACGCCGTTGCCTCAGGAGCTTATGATATCGCCCTGGCACTGGGCGTAGAAAAGCTCAAGGACACGGGCTATGGCGGTCTCCCGGAATTCTCCCATGTAATGGCTGTAGGGACAAAACTGAGGATTATTCTGGCAAATAATACCACGCCGGGACTCTTTGCCATGATGGCTACCCGGTATTTTGCCCAATATGGCCTTAGTCCAGAGGAGGGCAAGACAGCCCTAGCTAAGATTTCAGTGAAAAGCCATCATAATGGTGCTCTGTGTGAGAAAGCTCATCTCCGTAGAGAAGTAACCATTGAGCAGGTAATGGCCGCCCCCATAATTGCCTGGCCTCTGGGACTTTTCGACTGTTGCGGCGTGAGCGATGGAGCCGCAGCAGCCATTGTAACCCGAGCTGAACTGGCAAGAAAATTCAGGCCCGACCCCATATATATCAAGTCTTCGCAGATCGCTAACAGCCCAGGGGAAGAACTAATGTACACTGACTACGATTATGCCCACGTTGAGTCGACCTGTCGCGCAGCGAAGAAAGCTTATCAAGAGGCAGGCATAAAGAACCCACGCCAGGAAATCAGCATGATGGAGGTCCATGACTGCTTCTCCATTACCGAGCTGGTTACCTACGAGGACCTTCAAATATCACCCAGGGGAAGAGCAAAGGAGGACATTGATGCCGGATTCTATGAGCTGGGTGGTCAAATTCCCTGTCAGACTGATGGCGGTCTAAAGTGTTTCGGGCATCCCATAGGGGCTTCCGGGCTTCGAATGATGTACGAGATGTACAAGCAGCTTCAAGGGAAAGCAGGAGCCAGGCAGGTAAAGAACCCGAAATTTGGACTGACGCATAACCTGGGTGGTGTTCCCCCCAGGAACGTGGTCAGTATTTTCGTGGTTGGTCTCTAGAAGAAGGGGATTCTTAGTCCAAAGGGGCGACATGAAAAAAGATAGAGTAGTCAACCAAAACAAAGTAGCCAAATTGAGCGACATAACCAAGCTAATCAAAGATGGAGACAGGGTGGCAATCGGGGGTGCCTGGTTGAGCAGTCACCCCATGGCCATAATACGGCAGATTATTCGCTCCGAGATAAAGCATTTATCCCTCATCACCATTCTGGGCAGCGTAGATATTGACTTAATGATAGGAGCTGGGTGCGTAGACAGGTTGATGTTCTCCTTTGTCAGTATGGAGGCTTATGGACTGGCGCCCGGCTATTGAGAAGGGAGGGCTAGCCTATGACGAGATCACTGGCCTGGCCATAATCCTGGGATTTGAGGCAGCGGGAAGGGGTGTCCCCTTCCTCCCCTACCGGGGTCCCTTTGGCTCTGACTATGTCAAGCAGAGACCAGAATTCTATAAGACCATAAGCTGCCCCTTCACTGGGGAGGAAATGATAGCCGTTCCTGCCCTTAAGCCAGACGTGGCCATAATTCATGCCCAGCGGGCTGACCCAGCCGGGGACATCCAGATTGAAGGCACCGCTGGATCTGATTTGGAGCTGGCTAAGGCAGCAGAAAAGGTTATCGTCACAGTAGAGGAAGTAGTCCCTACCGAGGTATTAAGAGAAAACCCCTACAAGACCAAGATACCGAGGTTCTACGTAGATATGGTCATAGAACAACCCTTTGGGGCTCACCCTACCTCCTCCATTCCCAGCTACGTCAGTGACCCGTGGCACATGATAACATACATAGAAATGGCTGCCAGCCCAGACACCTTCAAGCAATACTTAGATAACTATGTGATGAGGTCGGAGGATGAGTACTTGGAAGCCGTAGGTGGTCTGAAGCAGATGAACTTACTGAAGAAGCTGGCACGGGAGGTGAAGCTGCTATGAAAGAATATGCGGAGGATTACTCCACAGCCGAACTGGTATGTGTGGCAGTAGCCAGAGAGGTCGAGGATGGCGACATACTTATTTTGGGCTCCTTTACTCCCCTTGCCTTCGTCAGTTACATCCT
>Ga0315314_1002423_pt1 | contig 15431 bp, 9 predicted proteins | sample TDP9_MG_FD_203631 | JGI IMG/M metagenome (GOLD analysis project Ga0315314, IMG submission 203631) | Freshwater sediment microbial communities from Lake Towuti, South Sulawesi, Indonesia - TDP9 | ecosystem: Environmental > Aquatic > Freshwater > Lake > Sediment | place: Indonesia: South Sulawesi...
TTCTCGTCGCGGATCCTGTTCCCAATCGAACGATTTCACTGAGTTTTCTCGGCGAAATCTGAAGATTGAGAGCTCCAACTGCCGCTAAACCCAGTGAGGCGAAGGCTGAAGCTGAGAAGCCCAATCCTTTACCCTTGGATAAACTGTTCACTGAGACGATTCTCGCCTTGACATCTTTTCTTCCCAAGACTCTGATTGAATTGAGAACCGATTCGATTCTCTGTAATTCCCTACTAGTCGGTTCTCTTCCATTTATCGTGATCACATCTCTCGTCAGATTCTCGTCGAACTGAACAGTCGTCTTAGTACTCAACTTATCTACAGAAACGGATATGCTGTCATGGTAAGGTAACCTATGCTTCTCGTCTCTCAAGCCGTGATACTTTATGAGCCCTTGGATTGCGTGAGCCGTGGCCGATGCTTTCCCATTATCCGCCAAGCTTTCGTCACATCAGGAAGCTAATCGATAACCCCAGTCGCTCTCGCGAGTTTCTCTGCGGCCTCGCTTGTTAAACCAGTCTCTCCAAGGATTGTATATCGATCCGATCTGATCTTGTGGCCCAGAGCCAACGCTTTAACGATATCCGACGCGTCCAATTCCAGCTCCTTGCTTGTTGTTGGAGCACCTATCCTCTGAAGCACGGATTTGACCAGTTTCCAATCTGCGCCATGCAGGTATGCGCACATTATCGTACCAACTCCACACTGTTCACCATGCAGCGCTGGCTTCTTAGCGATTGCGTCAAGAGCATGACTGAAGAGGTGCTCTGACCCGCTGCAAGGTCTTGTGCTGCCAGCTATGCTCATCGCGACTCCGCAACTTATCAATGCTTCAATAACAGTTCTGATGCCTTCTTGGCTTTTATTTCGAATCGCCTGGGCGTTCTTCATAACGAGCTTCGCGCTCATCAAGGCCAAGTCAGCTGCGTAATCTCCATAGTACTCGTTCTTTATCTTGTGAGCGAGTCTCCAATCTCTAACAGCTGTATACTTAGCTATAATGTCTCCACATCCGCTTGCGAGAAGCCTGTATGGAGATTCAGCCATCAACTTTGCGTCGGCTAAGATAGCTACTGGAGCTTGCCCTTTTACAGAGTATGGCCTATCGAATCCCTTTATTGAAGCGTATGGGCTTGATATCCCATCATGGGAAGCTGTTGTAGGTACGCTTATGAAAGGAATCTTCATGTTAGCTGAACTGAGCTTAGCTACGTCTATATCCTTTCCTCCTCCAACGCCCAATGCGAGGCATGGCTTTCTCTCAGCTATTCTCTCTTCAGCTAGCTTCACGTACTCCATCGTTGATTGATGAACGATCATGTGGTCTGAAGAAAGTCCTACTGCAGAGAGCGATTCGATGACCCTCTTTCCAGCTATGTTATATGCGTTAGGGCCAGTAATGATCAGCGCTGCTCCATGAAAGCCGAGTCTTCTGCAGGTTTCGCCGATTGTTCCAAGTACGTCCGTTCCGACAATCACTTCTCTAGGTAGTTGCATATAGTGAAATGCGAGACTCATCTCATCCACCCCTATCAGGTGAGCACCAATATGCCGACCAATGTTGAAATGACCATTATGAGGACCATCGATGCTGCCACAAGTTTAGCAACACCGTAGGTGAACTCTGTCAACTTACCGAATGCTCCAAGCCCAAGAACCTTGACTCTAATTTCGCTCTTCATGTAAGCTACTTCAGCTTCCTCCAGATTACGCTTCGCTTCATTAACTCCACTAATGATGCGTGTGAGAATTTCATCTTCGTCAGCTGCCTCACCTACCGGGTAATATCCCAGTCTTGCTGGAGCAATCCCGTTCACCATGTGAGTGTCCGTTGTCATCACTTCACCTTCATCCACCCCGATCTTCTGAAGTTCTCTCAACAATTTCTCCCTAAGTCCTGCTTTCATATTGTTGCCGTCAATCGTAATGTATGCTGAAAGTCCGCCTTGGGCTTCCACAAGTAGAATCGCTGCCCCGCCCAATCCGATCCCTTGACTCAATCTAAATGGACTCAGATCGACCTTCGAAGTTCCTATCTTGAAACTTGACCTACTCGTTCTTGAAGCGTTTTCAATTGATCGCCGAGCGGTTTCGATTAGACTGTTTACTTCGTCTTCAGTCATAGGTCTGACCTCGTTTATACTGTTATGTGCGTCTACTACCGCTATGTTATTGAAGTACTTGTTCGCCTCGCGACTTATCGAGGACCCTACCTCCAAAGGAATATCCTCCATATCTCGTGGCGAGAGGGTCAAGGTTATCAAAGCGCATCCTCCGAAGACTTGGCAGCTCGCTTGCGCTAGTACGCTCTTCCATCTTATGAAGCGACTGGCCTCACCTGAGAAATCTGGCGCGTCAAGTAGACGCAACGCCTCCCTGAGAACCGTCTCATTCTCTTCTTGGGAGATAAGGTTCAATTCATGGCCCGATACTCCATGAGGAACCGAAACTACGGAGCCAGTTCTACTCTCCAAGACCCTCTGAATCAGCAAGGGGAGAACGCTACTCCCGACATTCAAGAAGGGACCTGGATGAAAGTTCGATATCGCGATGATGGCTTTGAGCCCATGGCTGTTCTTGCCTCTAAACTGTAGCAGCGAGATGCTGACAGACTCGCGGACGCCGAGTTCTTTCAGATAATCTTCAAACATCTCGTTTCTAGCATCAAGCCAATCGAGTAGGAACGCTCGGAAGATGCGGAGGGGAGAAGATCCGATTTTCATCAAGCCTTTCCGTTCAACGTAGATTATGATGACCGATGTCGAGATGAAGGCTACAAGCGAACTCAAGAATAACGCGGCCAAGCTGGTGATCAGAGGTGGATGCCAGAGTGCTACGCCTGCGAGGGCGCACGCGAAGGGTTGAGAGATCGATGATACGACTTTCCGCCCCAATGTAGCCGTCGACATCGATAGCGTGGATATCGTTCGCACCGGAAGGACGATGAAGAAGCCTAAGTAGAAGGGGAGCTCAGGGAAGAGTATTCCGCTTAGCCATCGAGAGGCTGCTCCCGCCGCAATCATGACGGCTATCCAGAGTAGACACGAGAAAAGAGAAAGGGCAAGACATCTTCTCAAATAGAAGAGAGGGTCCTTCTTCAGCACGAGAGCGTGGAGAAGAAGATCGGAGACTATACTTGGAATAGTGAGAACGATCATTCCGAAGACTAATCCACTAACGAGTGCTTCAACTGTGAACTCGAAGAGAGTGAATGCGAAGGCTAGTCCAAACAGATTTGCGATAAAGATTGAGGCTAATATTCTCAGCATGGAGGGAAATGCAACTTTACGAACAATTTTGTAGTACGGTACAGTTCTTCTTATCTTTGCATGACTTGAAAAAGCCATTTACAGAGTGCCTCGATGAAAGGCCTACTTCACTTTCTTAATCGATCGAATTACCTTCCCAATCTCTCTCGACGACCTTTCGATTAACGTTCCAGTCACAATCATGTCAGCACCAGCCTTCACAGCAGAGACTGCAGCTTCAGGTGATCCTATCCCTCCCCCGACTATCACAGGGATCCCGATCATCCGTTTCACAGTTCTTATCATTTCAGCCGGAACAGGCTTCTCAGCTCCCGATCCCGCTTCCAAGTACACAAGGTGCATCCCAAGATACTGAGCGGCCAAAGCGTAGATCCCAGCTAGTTCAGGTCTCTCGTAGGGAATCGGGCGCGCTTGACCTATGAAGCCGGCCGCCCCGCCACCTTCGCCGACGATCAAGTAGCCGAGGGAGATAGCCTCTAAACCATACCTTTTGACCAGAGGGGCTCCTAAAGCTTGAGCGCCTGTGATATAGTAAGGATTTGAAGAGTTCAGAAGCGACATAAAGAATACAGCATCTGCATATTGGCTGATTCCAGTGACATCGTTAGGAAAGAGAATTACAGGTATGCCCACCGTCTTCTTGACTGCCTTCACTATCTTGTCCAAGTGGTAGACCGAGGTCGAGGTTGAACCCCCGATCATTATTCCAGCCGATCCAGCTGATTGAACAATCCTGGAGATCTCGGAAGCATTCTTAGGATCGAGCTTCTCGGGATCTAGGAGAGTCAAGTGGATAGCTCTCTCACTCTTCAATTTTTTCAACAAGTATTCTTCGACCGAGCCTCTCATTCCTACAACGTCTCCTGAAAGAGTAGACCAAGAACCTTTGATGATAAAAGAGGATGCTTTAACAACATTTCAACTATGCGCCCTACGTCAAGGCCGCTTGCCAGGTTCGCCAAGTCTTTCGCGCCGAGAACTTCTAACAATCGATTCAAGTCGTCATCATCAAGTCTCCTATAAATCTGAGCGACTTTCAAGCTGTTTTCAATCTGCCTCCCGTAGGCAAGGTAGTAACTATGAACGTAATCGGAAAGTCGTTTCTTGCTCAAGTCGTTCTCTTCAACAGCTCTAGCGCAAACCTCTCCGGCAATCTTTCCAGCGATCAAAGCCGTGTGAATTCCAGCGCCTGTCAGGGGGACCACTTGCCCAGCGGATTCTCCGCATATCATTAAGTTGTCGGAGACTACGTTTCTCCGCTGACCGCTAGTTACTATAGGGGCAGACCCAACTTTGAGGATCTCTGAGTCCTTCAGTCTCTTGTCTCCTGCAATGAACCTGTCGAGCATCTCCTTCGCATTCATTCCTCTCACGACTACTCCAACATTGGCGATCCCTTTCCCTTTCGGGAAGATCCACAGGTATCCGAGAGGAGCGATCGTGCGCCCTAAATAGATCTCTATCAAATGCTCGTCCTGAAGATCGCAGTTGCTCATACTGTACTGAATGCACGACATCATTTCAACTTCATCAGCGAAGCAGAAGCTCTTAGCAACGACTGACGCGAATCCATCGCATCCGAGAAGAGTTTTACATGCAACCTGAGAGATCCCTTCCTCTCCTTCTGTGGTCACGACTATTGCGTTGTCTCTTCGAGTTACGCGGCTGACAGCTGAGTTTAGCTTGATCTCAGCCCCCTTCGACGTAGCTGCCTGAGCCATCTCTCGCAGAAAGTTTGGCTTATTAATAATGTAGCCTTTCCTCCAACCTATCGAGTCCGCATCGATAATAACCTTATTTCTCGCGTCTGGGCCATGAACGCAAGCACCGAAGATCTCATTCTCGATGAAATCTGGTGACGCGGAGATCTCGGAGTCAACTAGAGTCTGTTTCGTTATGCCTCCAGCACATACCTTACGGCCAAAGTAGGGCTCCTTCTCCAATAGGAGGACCTGTGCGCCGTTTTCAGAAGCCTTCTGGGCAGCCATCAAGCCTGCTGGGCCTCCGCCAACGATAACGGCTTCATAATAATCCAAGCCAGGTCCTCCATTCTGAAGGATTAGGTATTATTGACTTATTCAAGAACCCTATTAAAATGCCGTTTGATTCTGATCAGAAGCCTAATCCAACGCCTATACAACCTAGCCAAATCCTGCCGCATGGAGAAACGGGTTGAAGCAAAAATAAAAGAAAGGGAGAAAGCTGAAACTGCTATGAGAAGGCTCACAACCGATGGCCATAATCGCCCGAAATGTAACAGCAAGAACATTAAACAGGTTGCTAGACGAATGAAGACCAAGTAGTGGAGAGTCAAGAGAAGCTTCAGATGCGAAAACTGCGGTTACGCATGGACCGAAGAACCGAGATTCTAGTCAATCCAAAAGTATTAGAAATCATTAGAAGATATATTCATAGCAGACGGAACCTGAGATGAAAATTACTGTTTTTCTTCTTATTGCTTTCATATTCATTACGTTTGTTCCTTATGCAGACGTTGCGTTCGCAACTGACTTTGTCAAGGTCCATGGTTATGTTTATGACACTGAAGGCAACCCAATCGAAGGCATCACTGTCCAAGCCTATGGTCTATCTCCACCACATGTCGAGTATGGACATACGAGTACAGATGGCAGAGGCCACTATGCCCTTTCACTGGATAGACCGAAGCGTCTCGACTTTCCTGCGTTCTACAAAGGCCGACCTGTTTATGAAGGCTATTGGATAAACGTGTGCTCAGTATTGACAGACGGCCAAGTATGGATGCCGACATTTTGCAATAATGTCAATATGGAGAACAAGAATGTAATAGAGCAGAATTTCACGTTAAAACCTGCAGGTACATTAAAACTTAGAGGGTATAGTCCGGATGGCACGCTAATTGAGAAGTACCCCCCGGCAGATCCATGGATTTCAGTCTACACGACAGATCTCCATTGGGTAGTAATTCGAAGCGAGTTTATACCTGATTTTGGAATGTTCGTGCTCTCCCTCGATACACCCCAAGTTCTTAATTTCCCTTGGAATGTACCTGGTTTTGGAAAAGTGATACTACGAGCCGACAATGATGGCAAAGGCTTTACGCTCACAAGGCAAGGTGAAACCATAACCATCAACCTGAACTATGAACTCGCGAAGACGCAGTTTAGGCTCTTAAGAGAAAGCTATGAAAGATATCTAGATGAAGGCTACTTGTTTTCTACGAAAATACCGTTGAACATTCGCTTTGCAAACGAAATTTTGAAGAAGGCTGGTTCCTCGGCTGATGACGTACAAAAAGCGCACTTTGCAGATTTATGCCTCAATCAGACTTTATGGGCTGCTGAGGATCTGGAAGTTCAGAAAGCCCTCCAAGATATCGAGAAATACAGGAAGGGAAACGCTATTCTGCGGGTCGTTGATGAGAACGACAAGCCTATGGAGGGTGTGGACATCGCGATCTCTCAGATTGGTCACGATTTCTTGTTTGGGGCGCTCACAGAAGGGTCGGCGGATCCGTCTGCGTACAGAGTTCTGAAGGAAGCAGGCATAAACTATGGATTGCTCCAGTTTTACTGGAGAGAGACAGAGCCTTCCCTGGGCCAATACAATCTGGAGGCTCATCAACCAATCTCATCTGTCGATAGCTTGAGAAAAATGGGAATTCGCCTTGGAGCTGAGGGCCTTATCGTTCTTGAACCTGGTGGCAATGTATGGGACACAGGTCTTCTGAACCTCAGCTTCGAGGAGCTAAGAGCTAAGATTTACGAACACGTGTACAAACTGGTCAGCTCATATTCGGACTACATCGATTCTTGGGTAGTAGTTCACAATCCCCATTTGCAGTATCATTGTCTAGGGTTCGCTCGAGAACAGAACATCGACCTGATTCAGGCTGGAATAGCTGCTGTGAGGAACGCTGATCCCACCGCCCGGATCCTTGTATATGTTGATCATATCTGTGGTTGGTTAACTGCAATAGCTTACGAAGGAGCTGATGACCGCTATACGGTGGACCCCTATACTTTCCTCTCTCACATTGACGAATACGGTATCGATTGTGACGGGATTAGCCTGTGTTTAATCTACGGTTCAGTAGACGAGTGGGGAGGGGAGACTGAGAAAAAAATAAGCGGTGGACAGTCTCCTTATCCTTTTAGAGATCTAGCATCGATCTCGCGCCTACTCGACTGGTACAGCACATTATCTGAGCCGATTCACATTACTGAGTTCAATGTGCCTGGAAATTTCGCATCTAACCTAGGGTATTGGCATAGGAGAACCTGGGATGAAAGACTCCAAGCAGAGTGGATTGAGAAATTCTATACGATTGCGTTCAGCAAGGCTCTCATGAGAGAGATAACCTACTGGTCTGCTAGAGATAATTGCTATATGAAAGCGCAACGCGGACTGCTCGATGTAAACTACGTTCCTAGAGAATCGTTTTTCACATTGAAGACGCTCATCACAGAAAATTGGACGACCCGGTTACATATGAAGACCGATGCGAATGGTCAACTAGAGTTCAGAGGCTTTGCTGGAGACTACAACATCACCATCACCGCTGAGGGTTTGACAAAGAACTTCTCAATTCACGTCTACGAAGAAGAAAGTAACACCTATCAAATCACATTCGACAGAAACGAAGTAAGAAAGGAGATGGAGGCCCAAAGAGTAGAGCTTAGGAACGATGCGAAAAGCATTCTGCAGGAGCTCGACCGGACACGCCAGTGGTTAGAAACGTTCAACGAAGTCAAATCTGCTGAGATGGCTGACACCATCAATCGCTTGATGCGTCTTTACCAGGAGGGGCAGTATGCTGAGGTTGTTAAACTTGGCAAAACCTTCATTGAAAACCCGCTTGAGATTCAGCTCAACGGAAGGTTGTCAGATCTTGAAGGCTTCGCTCCTATCCTGAAGGACCCGGAGAATGATGTAGCGCGTAACTCTCCTCCTGGCACAGATATTACAGCGGTGTACGCGTTTGCAGACGCGTCCAACCTGTACATCGGCATAAGAGTTCACGGAGACGACGTCAACGAAAAGGCAACGTTTCACGTAGAAATCGAAACAGACTCCGGTAGATTTCACGTCTTTGTTCGGAGAGTTGATACGACGCATCAATGTGGTTGTATTCAAATGCCTGAAGTGGAGGGCAACATCCGTTTTGAATGCGCGTATGCAATCGGCGAAATCGTTGAGATGCAGGTTCCACTTCTGAAGCTCAAATCACCCGAGACGATATATCTTAGCAACGTATGGATTTGGGAAGAAAGTACCAAACGGGACTTTGACTCATATGATGGTCCTCCGATCAAGATTTCTAATTTGAGAAGCTTCAAACCAGAGACTAAGCTGGAGATTGAGAAGACGGAAACCACTCATACTACCGCAACCGCGATCGGTTGGCTTACTGAAAGCTCACTACCGTACATTGCCATAGCATCTACGCTAATCATTCTCAGCTTTGTTATCTATCGGCGGAAACTGCGGGCACGTCTGGGCGGAAGAAAGGCTTCGCTAAGGATGGAGCGCTCCATTTTCGTCCGTTGGTTGAAAAATGCGCTTAAGAGATCCATGAGCGAGTCAGACCGCTGAAGGTTTTCGTTTCTTCGTTCGAACTCGTCTATAGAGGATCACGCTACCACTGAGAACGCTTCCTGCGATCGCTATCATCGCTGGTATGACAAGCCATGTCACCGCAAGATCAGCAGCACGACTTGCTTCCTCAGCTAGAAGTATTGCCTGAGCGTAGTTCTCTTCGATCAGAGCCTTTCTGGCGTCTTCCAAGAGGCTCTCTGCTCTATCCAGATAGATTGTTCTGCCCTCCGCCTTTGCCTGGCTCACAGCTTCTCCAGCCTCAGCGACCGCTCTTTCTGCTTTCGCTCTGCCAAGGTTGATAGTGTAGGCGCTGCTCTTGTGCTCGTCGACATGAATCGTGAAATTCGCGGTGAAGTCCTTCGTGCTGACAGTGATGTTGTAGTCGCCTGCGAAGCCTCTGAACTCTAATAGACCATTCGCATCTGTTTTCATCCGCAAGCGTGTGGTCCACTTCTCTTTGATGAGTGACTTCAGAGCATAGAATGACTCTCTCAGGGAGTAGTTTACATCAATGAGTCCTCGATTGGCTGTCTGATAGCTTTGATCTATGGCATTATAGTAGATTATCTCTTTTACGACCGGTTTGCTGAAGGCGATCGTGTAGAATTTTTCTATCCATTCTGTCTTGAGTTTCTCATCCCATGTTCGCTTGTGCCAATATCCGAGGTTGGACATGAAGTTTCCGGGCGCATTGAACTGGGTAACATGGATCGGTTCACCTAATGTGGAGTACCAGTCAAGCATACGGGAGGTAGACGCTAGATCCCGGAAAGGCCAGGGCAGTTGTGTGCCCATAACTTGACCCGTGGTCCCTCCCAATTCCCATAGTGAACCGTACATGAAGGTTAGGCTTATGCCGTCATGTTCGATACCGTATTCTCCTAGACGGGAACTGAAAGTGTATGGGTCAACCGTGAAGGAGTCATCACTATCAGTAGTTTGATGATGAATGCAACCGCAAGGAAAATCAAAACCAACAAGAATCCTAGCGGTTGGATCAGCTTCTTTAGCAGCCGCTATCGCGGTCTTGTAAAGGTCGATTATCTGCTCGTTTGTAAATCCTTTGGGATTGTACTCTATGTTTGGATTAGGGATCACTATCCAGAAATCAACATAATCTGAGTACGTGCCGACTACTTTGTTCACGTGCTCGTAGATTCTATTCTTCAACTGTTCAAAGTCAAGATCTAGGATGCCAGTTTCCCAAGTGATAGGGCTGCCCTCAAGAACTACAATACCCTCAGCCCCAACTTTCATACCCATTCTTCGCAGACTTTCAACATCTGATATGGGGTTCCAATCCCAAACGTACTGACCAGGAGAAGGTTCTGTTTCTCTCCAGTAAAGCTGAAGCAGCGCATCATTGATTCCAGCTTCTCTCAGAAGCTTGTATGCTCTTAGATCTAGCGGTATTTCCCCGCACGCTCCAAAGAGAAAGTCATGCGTCGTCTGGGTAATTGTGACATATGCATTATCTATCGAGTTCCCTTTTTCATCAGTGATATACAGGGTAGCCTTGCCTTTCCTGTATTTCTCAATGTCTTGAACTGCTTTCTCCAACTCCAAGCTCTCCGCAGACCATAATGTTCGATTGAGGCATAAATCCGAGAAATATGCTTTCTGTGCGTCGTTAGCCATTGAATCGGCCTTCAGCAATAGTTCCCATGAAGACCTGATATCTGAAGACAGACCATTGGAAAAGATGTAGCCTTCACCCAAATATCTTTGGTAGCTCTCCCTTAGGAGCCTGCACTCTGTTCTCGCGAGCTCATAGTTTAGGTTGATACTTACCGTTTCGCCTTGACTTGTTAGTCTGAAGCCTTCGCCGCCATTATCAGCTCTCAATATCACTCTCCCGAAACTTGGTACAGTCCAAGGCAAGTTGAGGACGTGCGGGACATTGAGGCTTAGCACGAACCTCAATCGGTCATGAGCGAATACGCCTAGAGTTACTCTCCAATACAACTCTGTCGTGTAGTAGAGATGTGCTGGGTCCTCCAAAGAGGTTTCAAACGGGAATTTCTCGATCAGCGTGCCATTATAAGTGTAGGCTCTGAGTTTCACTGTTCCTGCAGGTCTCAGAGTGAAATTCTGCTCTATGGAATTCCTGTTCTCCATATTGATAATATAACCAATTACTGGCACCCATTCTTCGCTACCCCACGCTGCCAATAACTGACAACCTTCATAGACAGGCAGCCCTTTATGGGAGGGTCGAGGAGTATCGAGCCGCTTCGGTCTATCAAAAGAAAGGACGTAGTGTCCACCAGCATCTGTAATAGCATATCCATAGTCCACCCATGGTGGAGCAAAACTATTAGCAATTACAAATACACCCTTAACCGGGTTACCTTTAGTGTCATAAACGTAACCGTGGATCTCGACAAAATCAGCCAGTGCAAATTCATGATGAGGAATAGACATAATCAACATTAGAACAACAAGAAGAAAACTAGGGGCCTTCATTTCTCGCTTTCCTTATATTCTGAATGTATCTTTCGCTGCCCTTTAGTTCTTTTTTATGAACTTGAACCGTCGTTTTTCAGGGGAAATCTTTTATAGTTAGTTCATTGCCGCCGCGCGTTCTCTAGGTGAAGGCGAGTGGCTGGCTTCCACGATCGAGAACATACTCGGAAAGTAATCATATTTTACCGAGGGGTCCTACCGGCTAAAACAGACTTTTCCCTAGCACCTGGACCGTGAAAGAAGAATGAAAGTAACGGCCAACCAACAACTACACATTTAATCAGGCAAACACAAGGATAAGATGCCGATTATCTTGATTATTTCGGCAGGCATAGCAAATCTCTATTAGGAAGCGGCGTTGCCTCAAGAGAATGGGACGACGAGTTGAAGGTTGCGGAACATCTCGGTTCTAAGCGAGTAGGAGCTAAGCGGAAGGCGTTCGGTTTCCTTACGATAATTCGACCAATAAACTGTCTTATGATAGGCTTCGGGGTCGTCATTGGCGAAATCATGGCGTTGAACGGTCGCCTCATCCTCCTTCCTGCCTTTGTTGGGTTCCTAGTCGCATTTTTCCTTATGGCTGCGACGATGGTGATGAACGATTACTATGACCTTGAGATAGATATGATAAACAGCCCTGGGAGGCCGATCCCTTCGGGGCTAGTATCTCCTCGTGAAGCTCTCAGCTACAGCTTTCTGCTAAGCATCATAGGGTTGTTTTTCGCGGCGTTTACAAATCTTTCCGGTTTCATAGTCGCCGCATTCGCATTAGGATTGATGATGTACTATAACACCAGAGGAAAGAGAACAGGTTTCTTTGGAAATGTACTGGTTAGCGTCTGTGTGGCACTGCCTTTTATCTACGGCGGCATCGTTGTAGAAAGCGTCAAGCCCGTTTTAGGGCTCTTTACGATAATGGCGTTTCTCTCAAATCTGGGGCGGGAGGTGACTAAGGGAGTGATGGATATCGATGGAGATGCCTTAAAGGCCATCAAAACAGTTGCCGTATTGCACGGATCTTCAAGAGCGTCTCGAATATCCGCGCTGTTCTTCGCTTTTGCTGTGCTGATCAGTCCAATCCCAATAGTATTCGATATGGTTTCAACTCTTTACATACCTGTGGTAGCGGTGGCGGACGTAGGTTTCATTGCATCTTCAATATTCTTCGTTAAAGATCCTTCACGTAGAAACGCGAAGACCGTAAAGAGCTTGGCGCTTATCTGGATGACCGTCGGGCTAGCGGCATTCGTTGCCGGAAGCTATAGTATTTAAAGAGTTATCTTTGTTTCGTAGACACGAAAACATTTTTACCTGATGAGCTCATCTATAGTACGAAGGAAGACGCAACGATGAAAAAATCGAGAGAGAGAACCCAAAGAGTAGGCTCTCGAGGAAAACGCAAGCTCTCGAAGAATGCATTGTTGATGTTTCCTCATGAAATAGTTGGTGTTTTTGCGCGTCTTCCCAAAGTGTTCAAGAAGCTAGATATAGATCGCCTTCTGGGCGATACGATCTCAAGGAGTATGAAGTGGCGCTACGTGCGTAGAATGGAAAGTGTTGGACTGGTTAGACATACTACGAAGAAGTACTATAGGAAGATCTATGACAATATCTCTGACTGGATAGAGAAAGATGTCGTTCCTAGAATTAGGAGAGCGGAATCCCTAGAGTACTTACAGATACATAAGAGCTGAAGTTACGCGGTTCTTCCTGTGAATTTAGCCAGCAACTCCTTTGCTCTATCGATTCTGATCTTCCTTTCTTTGACCATTTGATCAGCAATCTCATCGATTAGACCTCCGGTTGCACCCGCTGTCGCAGCAATATTCCTAGCGTGGAGTTTCATGTGCCCTTCTTGAATACCTTCGCTTGCCAAAGCTCGGAGCGCAGCCAAGTTCTGAGCGAGCCCTACCGCGGCTATGACCTCTCCCAGTTCCGTAGCGGTCTTGACGCCTAAGATCTTCACCGCTATCTTCGCGATTGGATGTACCGCTGTCGCACCACCGATCAGACCAACCGCCATGGGTAACTCGATAGTGCCAACCAGATCGCCTTCACTATTCTTCTCCCATGTCGTAAAGGGACTGTAACGGCCTGTCCTCGCAGCATAAGCGTGAGCGCCAGCCTCCACAGCTCTACTGTCGTTGCCTGTCGCCAGTACAACCGCTGTAATACCGTTCATTATCCCCTTGTTATGCGTAGCGCATCTGTACGGGTCAGCTACCGCGAAAGCGTAAGCGTTCACGACTCCGTCAACGGCCTCCTCTCCTCCCAGCGCCTCTTTTGCAACGGTCGTTCTTGCGCGCGCTAGTCTCTCAGTAGCCAAGTTGCTAATTATTCTAAGACAGACTCTTCCCTCCGAAACCTTCTCTATTAAAGGTGCGACGGCTTCAGCCATGGTGTTCACAGCGTTGGCTCCCATAGCATCTCTGCAATCGACGAGAATTTCGACAATGGCCATTGAACCGACAGCTGTTTCAATAACCTTGACTTTCAAATCCTTAGCTCCTCCACCTTTCGACACGAGAACAGGGTCTTGCTCATTTGCCTTTTGGAGAATTTCGCTTTTAGCTGATAGAATTCTCATCCTCGCGCCAAACGGGTCTGCAACTCCGAGAACTTGGATCTGCCCTATCATTATCGGTTCGGTACTCGACGTGTTGAATCCGCCTCTCACTCTAGCCATCTTTGCGGCGTTGCTGGCTGCAGCAACTACTGAAGGCTCCTCGATCGCCATCGGAATCAAGTAATCCCTCCCATTTATGAGAAAGTTCGTCGCGACGCCCAGTGGAATCGGCATGGTTCCAATCACATTCTCAATCATGCGATCGGCTTGTTCGAGTTTCAATGGTCCTGTAGACTGGAGAGTGCTAACTTCTTCATCAGTAAGAGCCGCGAATTCCTTCACTATTCGTATTCTTTCCGAAGGTTTCAGATTGTGAAACCCTGAGATTTGTGATGTTTTCGTCATCTATCTCAGCCCTAAACGCCTCTACCATATTGAATCGATTTTCGTTATTGATAATCAATGCGGAAGATTATATTAGCTAGTTTGAGCTTCAGTTTTTCGTTCAACTTGACGTTAAAAGCGAAAACCAGTTCTTGAGCGAGATTACGAAACTCCGGTTCTTCTCGCATACTCTTGGATGTCAACGCCTCGTTGCTCAAGCCAGTGGGAGAGTTCGCCTGTGATCACTAGAGGCGCCCTTGTCAGTTCGCTTAGATCTTTTGACCCTGTGAGAAACATCGCAGTTTTCAATTCTTCGATCAGTAGCGAAAGCATCTCACGCAGATTTCTTCTTCCTAACGCCGCTGAACGTAGTGCAGGGAGAGCTATTCCCGTAGCCTCGGCTCCAAGCGCTATTGCTTTGGCTACATGAAGTCCGTTTCTAATGCCGCCTGAAGCTAACACAGTCAGCCCAGTTGACTTTGTAACTTCAATTACGCTGGCTGCGGTTGGGATGCCCCAACTCCAGAAAGTCTTTCCAAGTCTTTCGCGAGTCCTATTTCTAATCTCTCTTGCTCTATGGTATTCCACTGCGGCCCAACTTGTTCCTCCAGCGCCAGCGACATCGATCCCGTCGACTCCTGTTCTTTCGATAGCTCTTGCGACTTCTCCGGATATGCCTGCTCCAGTCTCCTTGACGATCACGGGTACGTCAACTTCATGAGCTATCTCTCTGATCTTATCGAGGCTGCCTCGAAAGTTCGTCTCGCCTTCCATTTGAACCGATTCTTGCAGTGGGTTGACGTGAATCATGAGAGCGTTAGCGTCGACCATCTCTATGGCTTTCAGGATTTCTTCTTTCCCATATCCTTTTGTAAGTTGAGCGCATCCGAGATTGGCGAACACCATTGTGGTCGGAGCTTTCTTCCTGACGATTTGATAAGTATAGGCCAAGCGAGGGTTCTCTATCGCTGCCCGCTGGCTGCCCACTCCAATCCCGATTTGGAAGCTTTCCGCTACCTCCGCTAGAATTGAATTGATTTTCGCGGCGGAAGGAGTTCCACCTGTCATCGATTCCAAGATTATTGGTGCTCTTAACTCAAATTCGAAGATTCTGGATGTCAAGTCGATTTCATTTTTGTCTATCTCAGGTAAGGCCTTGTGAATGAGGT
>Ga0315314_1002424_pt1 | contig 15421 bp, 16 predicted proteins | sample TDP9_MG_FD_203631 | JGI IMG/M metagenome (GOLD analysis project Ga0315314, IMG submission 203631) | Freshwater sediment microbial communities from Lake Towuti, South Sulawesi, Indonesia - TDP9 | ecosystem: Environmental > Aquatic > Freshwater > Lake > Sediment | place: Indonesia: South Sulawesi...
ATGCTATACCAAAACAATTTAATATAGAATACTCAGGCCACAGGGTTATCGAATCGGTTTACATGGAATATACTGAATACCCTTATGAACATCGCAAAAATCCCAAAGAAAGACCAGTTGGTTCGACTTACAATGAGAAACTAGATTTTGTAGCTCCAATGTTTGATATTGAAATTTTAAAACCTAACCAAGATGGTAATCAGCCAGGAACGGACGACGTGAATGTTACATGGGCTGATGGAACCAGTTTTTCAGCACCAATGACAGCTGGTGTTTCTGCATTAGTCTTCCATGCATACTATAAGAAATTTAGTATAGAACCACGACCATCAATCATATATGAGGCTCTCAAACAGACAGCTGAGTTAGATCCAACAAATCCAGATACGACACCTAAACCTAAAATAAACGGAAAGGTTTATAATGTTCTTCAGAGAAGCAATCGCGTCGGTTGGGGGTGTGTAGATGCTTATGATGCGATTCTTTATATACTTAAGGAGTTAAAAAAATAGCATGAATATTTTGAAGCTTATAAGGGGTAGCGTTCAAGATATTGTTTTTCTGGTTGGAGCTTTGTTTTGTGTAACAAGCTTGTTTCTACCTGTTTACATCACATATCCGGGAGAACCTTGGCATTATTACATATACCAGAATGAATTTATATCATTTCTTTACGTAGGCTTAATCACAGGTGTTGTGTCCATCTTTACTAAAAGGTTTAAAAGGTTTAGTGTATTGACAAAACTCTTATCAACCATCTCCCTTACTGTAGTTCTAGTAGCTACTTTTTACGCATATATTATTGCTATCGAATCTGCTGAAGCCTTCATGGTTTCTATTGAACTGCTCTATGGTCTATATACTTATGCTATTGGGATTGCCTTGATCTGGTTATCGGCAATTGCGTCCGTGCGTGCACGTGCCAAACCTACAGTGAGCGCACGCGAACAACTTCAGAAGCTTCAATCCATGTATGATAGGAGCGAAATAAGCAGAGAGACGTACCTGAAGCTCAAAAGTGAACTAGAGAAAAAAGAAGAAGAGGTTTAGGTTTCACTATACCCCCCTTAAGATGTCTTGACGTCTACTTCACACCCATTCACATCTTCATCTCCAACCTGCCTTTATTATTTCCGAGATGTACAGCGTGTTTCAATTAGATTTATATCGCAGAGTGTTAGATTTTGGTGTGATGAAAAATGAGTGTGAGAGAGCGCGTATCAGGACTCCCCGAGCTTGTCAGGCCAATAGTTAGGGTCATCATCGCTCTAATTATCCTTGGAATCGTCAAGTTCGTCATCAGAGAACTACCAATGTTCCAAGGACTTTGGATACCCGGCTCACCCTTCTCGGCGAGCACGATCGTGGATATTGCAATTTCACTTTTCATGATCGTAATAATCCTAAATTTCGGGCGGGAATTTGGGGGGCAACTGCGGGTAAGGTTTCCAACCTTCCCAGAAAGCACGAGAATCGTCCTTAGCCTCGTGTACATCATTGCCGTTGTCATCGCATACGATGCCTTCTACGGTGTTGCGAGGTTCTACCTCACATGGGAGTATATGTGGATCTATTCAGCTCTGTTCGTATTGCTTGTCATAATCCCACTCTACAGTTTCGGTACTACATTATACTCAAACATCCATAAACTAACTGACCTGTTCACATACAAAGTAACCGAGGTAACAGAGCGCCCCACCATACAACCAGAGCTGGATGTGATAAGCCAGCATAGGGAAACCACCCGCATACTTGATTCGCTGGACAAGAGACTAGCTGAGGGAGCTATAACCGAGGAAACATACAAGAAGCTCAAGGCTGAGTTTGAACTCGAATTAGAGAAAAGAAAGAGAGGTGTAGAGGTGGAAGTGGACAGAATCCAGCGCGAAATCCTCGATCTGAAAAACGAGAAGAGCTCCAAGGATAAGGATATGGAAGAGCTCAGGGCTCGGCACATGATAGGACAAATATCCATGGACATGTTTGAACGCCAAAGGATCGCCCTAGAAAGGGACATACGGAGACTAGACGACAAAATTTCCTCAGAAGAGGACAGACTACGAGAACTACAAGAACTACTGAAGTAAGGAAATTGTAGGGTGATAATGAGTATGAAAGAAGGAACGAAGGACTGGTTGAAAGACCGTTGGGTCAAAGAATGGCTTATTAAAATACCCGCGGAACGAATAAGCAGAGTGACGGTTCGAGTGATGGACTTTTTAGAGGGAAGCAGTTGAAGAGATTTCCAAACGCATTTCATCGTTTGTTCATTTGCATTCTCCTTTTTCTTATCGTTATAATACCTTCAGGATTTCACAGCGTAGTTCTAATCTACGCATCTACGTCACATACACGTTCGAACATTCGAAGCGAAAAAACGATTCATGCTTCTAAATGGGATTATGCTCAGGAGATACCTGTAAATATTACGGTTAAATGTGAGGGGATACCATTTGATAAAGAAAAAATCTATAAATTTCCTGCTAAAACTGGGCAAAAGATTACAATTGATAAAAAAGAGTATATTTCAATAGATTCCAAACAATATAGTATCGGCTTTTATAGTCCAACCTTTGATTACATTGATAGCGAATTAATATATGAATCAACAGGAAAGAGTCGTCAGACTTTTACTTTCACAGCAATCAGGAGTGGCTACTATTATATAAAGGTCACAAGTTTTAGTTTTATTGCACCATCCTTCGGTTTAACAGTGACTGTTGAAGGAAAATCTTATGGTGGTGGAAACTCGCTTGGAATCATATGTAATAATGATGAGGCATACACGTATGCTTGTTTATATCTAGCTGAATTATTCAACGCTTCTATACTTAATCCGCCTTATAACTATAATAAGATCATTCAGTACCCCACTATTGCCATATTTTGTCGCGGTTCATCTGGTTCTTTCAAGAATGAGTTTGGGTCTGAGGCGATAAGAGCAATTATAGACACCGTTGAAAATGGTGGCGGGCTCTTAGTTGAAGAAACTCAAGATGAAGAACCAGTTACCAACTTATTAAGACATTTTAGTCTTATTAATTCAATCTATCATAAGCATGTTGGTATTTCCCCATACGATGTCTTTTTCAGAAAATCCATATTGTTTGACAACATAAAAACAATATGTGCCGAGGGTACTGGTAAACATGAGAGTACTGGGGAGCATGTTTACGATGTCGCATACAAATTTGGTGACGCCTTCATTTCAGTGTATGATCATGTTGGAAAAATAATATATGTTTCTGGATATTTATACGCAGTCTATAAACCATCTTATTCATCTGAACCAGAAATCAATTTCTTAGACCTTTATGACAATAAACAATTACTTAATAATTTCATACAATTCTTGTCTTCAGAGGATCATTTAGTTCTCGCAAAGGAACCAGAAATAACTGATTATATGCTAGTAGAGGTGTGGAATAAACAACTAGGTGAAATTAGAGGCATAAAAACTGAAAACGATGATTTGGTTGCAATTCATGATACTTGTGTAGTACGTATTTCAGGTATTAACGCTGAATTAATATGGAATTATACCTTAAATCAAGCTCCATCTAATTTCTTTTACGTTAGAGGAAAAATAGTACTGAGTGATGATGATTGGCTGTATGTTATTGATGAAACTACTGGGAAATTAATTTGGGAAAAGTCGATTGAACAAAGTTCCGGACAAATATTCTCCAATGACAAAATCATTGCTGTTACAGATGTGTATACATATGGTAAATTATTTACCTTTAATATGTCAAACGGTGACGTTCTCTGGACCTTTGGTTCACCTTCAGAAGAACTTTATGGGCTAACTGGAGATGAAGAGAGGGTATATTTTTCCTATGGGAGTTGGGGTTGGGGACACGTATATTGTATGGAAGGAGAGACGGGAGTTGAATTATGGAAAGTTTCTATAGACGATCCAGAAAGCTCACTTCTAATTGAAGACGATAACATTTTTTTAGGCCATAGTTCAGGCATTTATTGTTTTTCAAAGCAGGGAAATATAGAATGGAAATTTCATACATATCCTGTGTTATCACATATAATATTTCAAAATTCACTATTTATTGTGACTTATAATGTCAAGGAAAAATATGGATTTGTCTTTTGTTTAAATTTGTCCAATAGACAAGTTTCTTGGTTTAAAAAAATAATGTACGATAAAGATTTTGGTTTTTTTGAAGAGGAAAGAGGTGGAAATTATTTACTACCAATTATTGAACTACAAAACGGTGTATTTATCGCCTTTCATAATGGAACTTTTCTTTTGACAAATGCTGATCATGGAGTTTATGGTAGAGGTAATGCAGACTTCTACATGTATAACGTAGTTTCGATTAATGATTGGGTTGTGATAACCAAAGAGAATGGACGCATGCATGCATTAGAGATAACAGAAACTAGACCTCACTACCAACCTCCCACTCCAACTCCTACACCAACACCAACGCCTTCGCCTACACCTGCTGGAGAAGTTTCACCAGATGCAAAGGTACACGCAGAAATAGTAATAGAAGCATGGTGGCAACAATACTGGTACGTTTTCCCTGCGATCTTCGCCATCGCATTATTATCCGGTGTTTATCTGATGCGGAGAAGAAAGAAGAAACCAAGCACACGCGAGCAGCTTCAGCAGCTTCAAGCCATGTATGATAGAGGCGAAATAAGCAGGGAGACGTACCTGAAGCTGAAAAGTGAACTAGAGAAAGAACCTCAGAATTGAAAAGATATATTACAAAGATTGCAAACCTTAATTATTCGACTTTGTTACCAAACATTGATCGCTTTTAAAATAGACCAAAATTGCAACTGGGACGATAGCCAAAGAGAGCCTAAGCTTCACTTTTGGCCTATTTATTTAAAAATTACCATAAACTTATATGTGAAGATGAATCCGCAAAGCGTTAGAGAATTTTTGAAACCAGATTGGAGAAAATTCAGTATATTTCTGTTGATCTTCTTAATAATCATCATTACACATAATCAGATTGCGACTCAGAGACTTTTTTTCCATCTTGGTCTTTCTGCTTTGTGTGGTTATTATTATACCGCACTCGTTCGGCAAGTTAACCAGAATCTAACCCAATTGAATTTATCTGAGGTTAATATCACATTTGAAGAGTACGTGAGTTCAGTTAATATGACTTCATTAGAGAGCAAGATAATACGCCTACCCTTCTTTTTCCCTATATTCTTGTTAGGCATGGACCAAACTTTAGGCTACCTGTTTTTTGTTCTGCCAGAGAGATTTAATCTTGGGGTGACATATAGTTTTGAATTTTTTAACATTGTGGGAGTAGAAATTCTTAGACTCGTGTCACTGTTTTTTTATTGGTATTTTCTTTCTTGTTCAATGGTCTGGCTTTATGATAAATTTAAGGAGATGAGCCAGAAGGAATGAGGCGTTCACTAACCTTCGCGTGAGAGATTCCTTTGATGTTGCGTTTGAAACTTCGAATTACACGCTACGCAACGACTTTTCTATGCCTAATAAAAAATGGCTCAGGATACCAGTAAGGACTAAATACGTAAGAATAAGCTCTAGGCAATCTAGTGATCAATTTAGAACTTGGATGCAGGGTTACTTCCTTAAACCTCTGGATTTCAGTTTCGCTCATAGCTGCCATAATGAAATACGTTCCCACATTCCTTACTTCTGGAGGGATGCTAGTGGAGTATTGTGTGATCAAAATGAAACCAACCCCTCTTTTTCCCAACTCGTTGATGCAGTAAACAAGATTCTTAGCTTTCAAGAGTCTGGTCTCATCCAAAACTACCAATTGTTTTAGCTCATTTGTTTCTGGCCAAGACGAAGCTTCCTCAAAAATCTCTTGCAAATCATCTGTGATGTCGGTTCTTCCTCTTGTAAAAACGACTCTCAAAAATTCATTCTCTTTCAATCGATTGGCTAAAGTTCCATGCGGATCAAAGGCTATCACTTTGATTCCATTTACTAACGCTTCTCGAATCATGATTAAAGAGAGGAAGCTCTTGCCCGTTCGCGTTTTTCCAAAAATAATTGCATGGCTTGTCAGAGCGTCTAACGGAAAATACACCCTTCTTTTCTTAACCTTCTTTTTAACAACAGACTCAACCACATAACCTAGAAATGCTGATCTCGGTTTTGGTAAACTCACCTCCTCTGTCGGTATGTGGATTTGCTCTTCTATTGGTTCCTCTGTAGGTAATTCTAAAGCTGAAGTGAACATCTTCTTTAAAGCTATAGCCACATCCTTATCAGAACTAAAACCGGCACAATCTTCAGCCAGCGCTAAACAGTAGTATTTCTTTGCCTCACGAAAAAAGGGAAAAAATTCTGGGTTGAAAACTATTATCGGATCTCTCACATCGCTGCATTTGACAAAGTATGTTTTCACAATCTCCATTTTAGCGCTATATCTTCTGCTCAGGATCTCATTAACACAATCCTCCATGTTTTCTTTGACGCTTGTATAGACATAGAAGAATAATGCGGTTGCAAACAGTTTCTCCTTGATTAGAAAGTAGGGCTTAAGATGCTCTTTAACTTCTGATTCTAAGACCTTTGAGGTTTCCAAGAACTTCCTTGCATAATCCTCTTCTTCTTTCATCTGCTTAGGCAGATACTTTGGATACGGTCCGCCTAAGACCGGAGCCATACTTTGTTGTTCGAGTTGAAGCTTCAAAGTGTCAGCTTTTTCCTTGTGATAGTTGTAGTTCCTCTTGGCCCAGTTCAATCTGCCTTGCAATTCTTTAGGAACATCGGGCTCAAGCTTGAAAGGAAGTTTGTTTATTGTTATTAAAACCGCTTTGAACATAGGGCTTCTTGACAGGTGGTCTAGTAAACTAGATACTGCTCGCCACTGCACATCTTTCTCAAAACTTAAGCCAAACCTTCGAACATAGCTTTCTTTATCTGTAACTTCTTTTGCAACCAAACAAGCTATACCGATGAATTTGTCATTTCTTTCAAGTACACCAATAGCTCGCTCGTTATCCCAATACTTTTTAATATCTGGCTCGTATGGAACTAGATCTCTCGGTATTCCTTTCTTTATATCTGTATATCCCTTTCCATACCTCTGCTCATACGCCCATTTCAACCATTTATGATAATTATCCAAATGTTCTTCAACCACCAAACCACCTATCTTGAGGTTGTATTGTTCAAAATCAAGGTACGTTTCGAGTGAGAGAAAGAAATTGCGGCAATTAATTTGCGCGGCTTTTTTCGGCTTTTTTCCTCCGTTCCTTTTCTTGTTTTCCTTCGTCTTTCTTTCTTTTCTTTCTCTCATCACTTTTCTGTCTAATTCCAGACAACAAATGAGCCACGAACCTATCGCACCACGCCGTATTTTCCACCACTATCATGGATGTTTTTGTTTTTATTTCTCCACACATCGACAACCGATCCGCACCTCTCGCATATTGCTAAATCATTATGCCAGATTATTCCCCATGCATCCATGCCGTTATCGCTTCTATATTCCTGACATTTTGCGCAATAGCCTCTCATTCAAAATAGAATCACTGCCTAATGGAATCAATCTTACTGATATGTGAGATTCCGTAAGATGATTACCGTAAGTGTTATTTGTTGAGCATAATAAAAACTAAAGAACGGCAATGCAGTTGTTTTCATGGAGACTAGCCTTGTTTGTTTTTCTAAATGTGGTCTGGGCTAGTGTTCTGGTTTTCAGTGTTCAAGAACAAAATATCAACTGGGCTCTGAGGGCAGCTCAATTCTATGGTTCAGCTCTTATGGTCAAGGGATTTAAAATTCACCTGTCTTTAGGAGCATTTGTTGGAGTAATTGTTCTTGGAATGTTAGTATGGAGCTATATTATAACAGGGTATACGGGATTTATCTCAGGTATCATAAGCGTAGTTATAGGTACTGTCCTCGGTCTAATTTTACCCTTCCCTTAAACTAAGACTTCACCATAAGCAAATATCAAAGTTGATAAAATGGCAAGGACCCATAACACCCTAGAATTTGACATCATTGCAGATGCATACAAGACACCTGACAAGAAAAAGAGAGTTCCTTCCATCCATGTTGACATTGATCTACTGATATGGATCAAAAGACCGATGTAACTCAATAGAATCGAAAAAAGAAGTACTAAAAATATTCTTACATACTTAAATTCTCTTAATCTCCTTACAATGATAGAAACACCTTATGAAATTATGGTCTTTAGAAAACAAAAAGAATAAGTGATTCCAAGAATAGAGTTAGTTATTTCGTACAGTTTTACGAGGAATTTCGATATTTAAAATTTTAGCACATCTTAAGAGATTCTTATTTGTTACATTTCTTTTGTCCATAGGTAACTTTAGCGTCTCTGAGACAAGGTAAAGCAGTTTTTCTCCCTCTGGAATTGATTTCCAGATAGGCAAGTGAGTTTTCCCCAGTTTCTCATCTGCATAAGCAATTAGCAATTCGCGCAATTTTGAAAAGTCAGCGCGTTCTCTCGCTTTTATCTCTCCTTCTACTTCATTTAGCTTTGTCAAATATTCTGATTTCAACTGTTTATACAAACCCTCGCTAACTTCTCCACTCACAAACCTTTCATCAAGTCTTTCCAAAAGGTTTGATATTCTTTCTTTTTGAAGTGTTAAATCATCCTCTGGAATTATTTCTACTTCTATGGGTGTAGGTTCTTCTCTTATCCCAACAGGTTTTGGTCCTACCCTGCCAAACAGTCTATCGAGCAACGTCGGTTCTCCATAGGTGTTTGGATAAGATTCTCTTTTCATACCTTCTAAGACTTTATACTTAGATTCTTCATATTCCCTTAGAGCTTGCTTTGTCCAGTAAATGTGTTCAATTTTCTTAAGTTTTTCATTTGCATCTGCAAGTGTTCCAATTCCTAAGAAAAATAATATTGCTCCAACAATGACCGCGCCAATATCAGGGCCACGAAACTGAAAGAAGCCCCAACCACCTATTAGAAGCCCTAGAATGAGTAATACAACTCCTAATATTTGTTCTCCTTCAGCCCCTGCCTTTCTCTTTTGATACTCCCAATATTCAGGAGCTGTTACACCCAAGAATTTCACTCAACCAGTGACTTTCCGCATTCTGAACAATATCTTACTTTCTTATACAAAAGCGCTCCGCAGTAGGGGCAACGATAAGTTGTAGCTAACTCACGTTTAACTATTGATCGAACCCAACGCTTTTCTGTACGTCTTGTGAAAAAGTATAATAGAAAAAGGAGGAGAAAAAACCCAACTACAAAAGCTAAGATTAGATTGATTATTAAGGATTCGAACAAAGCAGTTCTCCTTAACCCGATAATTTTCAAGCTTCTTAAAAATTTTTGCTATGGATGAAGATAGAGAACTCCTAAAAATGCTATACACAAATAGATGACCACGGTATAAAACATATGCAAAGACTCGTCTACCCCCAAAATATACCAAATCCTACAACTTTGCATGCCATATTGCATGAACCCTACGATACCACCAATCACAGGCATCATCCTTTTTAACTTTTGTTGAAATCTCTGGTCCGTCGTTGGGAAAAGCTTTGAGTAGAGAGGTTTTGAAACTATGAGCAAAAATAATGTATATACGTACATGAAAAGTGAAATGATCGCACCTCCAAAGCAAGTAGTTCTAAGGAATATTGTCATTGGCCCCCACCATGGCTGAGCGCCTAAAAATGATAAAACAAAGGCTATTGGAATTAATATGATAAGTCCATAAACGATTATAATAATTATATTAACTATCGATAGCCCTCTCTTTCCCACAATCTTATTTATGTTTCAATAAATAAATTGAATAAAGTTTTAGTGGTATCGTAAGGAGAGTGAAGAAAGAAGGGTTTTCGACAAATTAAAAGAAGGTTTTTTGGTTTCATTACCTTGAAATAATCTTTTTCGGAATTATCGGCAAACTACACACTCATAACCTATTTTTCATTGGCCTTTGAAATCTAATCGATGAACCAGAAAATCATTCTTAATACGGAAATTTTGTCTCAATTTTACTTACCAGAAAAACTTTTGCATAGAGATAGAGAGCAAGGTCAACTACTTAACAACCTAAAGAATTTGATTAATACTTTCATTTGTGGATCATGCGGTTCCGGAAAGACCGCTCTAGCTAAACGTGTTATCATTGATTTTGGTGCATCAAAGAAAGGTTATGCAGGTTATGTTGACTGTTCTATCTACCAAACTACTTATAGCGTGTTAAAGGAAATCCTTCCAAGGAGCGAGTTCATTGTTTATAGAAGCAACTATGAGCTAATCAAAGAACTATTAAAACAAGCGAGAGAAAGAAAGTTTGCAATTTATCTGGATAACTTTGAGCATTTGAAGGAAAAGGACCTTATTGCAAGGTTCATGAGCATAGGCTTAAGCGTAATTCTGATTTCCGATAACGAGGAAAGCTTTGCATCGCTTAGTGAAAACATAAGGTCAAACGTACCTTCCATAATAAGGCTTCCAGCATATACGGTAGATCAAAGTTTTGATATTTTGAAGGATAGAACTGAAAAGGCATTAGCTAAATGGACTTATTCAGATGCAATAATCAAGAAAATAGCTGAGAGAATCAAAGGAAATGTCGCTCTCGGAATAAATGTGCTTAAGCTAACTGCTTTGAAGGCTGAAAGTGAAAACAAGAAGGCAATTGAAGAGGCAGATATACCGATAATAAATGTTAATTGCCCTCATGAAAAGTTAAGTCAAGACGAAAAGCTTCTTTTGAATATCCTTAAGGAATGGAAGAGCTTGCCAGCTAGTAGGTTATACGATTTCTACGTACAGAATTCAAGGCACCCTAAAGGAGAAAGATCCTTCAGAAATTACATGGAGAACCTTTGCTCTAAGGGTTTGGTTAGAGCGATTGGCGAGAAAAGAGGAAGAATCTATGAAATAGCCGAGGAGGATTCGAATGTTGTTGGTGAAAATGGAGTGTAAGAATGTGGCAACCGAGAAACTCGCTGAAATCTTATCCGATTACACTGAACCTTGCTTCAGAGTTTGGTTATACAATAATAGGACTTACGCTATTTTTAGGCTCAGTTCGATTTCCTTTCTTAAAAATCTGACTGAAAAATTTAGAGATCTTAGAATAAAGTTCAATTTCTATCGGATCGAAGAGGTTTCGGAGCCATGAAATATGTTGAAAACCTAGCCAACATTTTAATTGAAGATATAGACGATGAAATTCTTTCAAGGATGCCAGAATGGTTCATAATCTTAAGGGAGGCTTACAAAAGAAGACTCTTGGAGAAATTTATTTAACATTATCACTTTTGTTCACAGGGTGTGACTCATGAGCTTTTAAGTCCTACTTTTATTAGATTTGCTTTCATCCAAGCTATTTTGATTTCCAAAAGATAAATTTGTTTGAGTAGCTTCTTCTTTGAGTCTCTCTATACCCTCTAGTAATGCGTTAAGAATTTTTGGGTTTTTGATTAGCTCGTTCATGAGCCTTTCTACTTTTGCCTTGTACTCGTCTATCTGCTCTGCAGTACTCGCATCCATAGGCGATCCGCATCTGCAACAAAACTTGGAGATTGGAGAGTTCTTTTCTTCGCATCTAGGGCATGCCACAACCTTTAACTTAGATTCCTTGTTGTCTTCATCCACTTTTATTCCTTGAAGCTTCAGCAAAGCGTTGTCGACTTCCTTTCCGGAAAGATGAACGTATGTGGCAGCCATCCTTGAGCCTTGAACCCATCCAAAATGATGTTTGAGTTGAGCTTCGGTTAAGTGATTTGCTAGGTAAGTGGCTCTAGAATGCCTAAACAAATGAGGATAAATCCTTTTCTTTGTTCCTGTCCTTTTAGCAATATCTTTCAAAACAGATTTTGCAGATGTGTATGTAAGGACAGAGTTCCTATTTCTAGTGCTTAGATTAACCCAAAGTGGAGCGTCAGGATTTTCTTTCAAAGGATGGTGCTCAATCCATGAAGCAAGCTTAGGGGCTGAGAAAATTATTCTAACCCTTCTATCTCCGGTTTTACCAGAAACTATCAAAACAGCGCCATACTCATCGAACTGAACATTTCTTATTCTAAGCGATAATATCTCCCCAATTCGGCAACCAGATTCGTATAAAACTAGGATGAAAGCTTTGTCCCTTGGATTTTTTGCATGTTCAGCTAACTTCTTAACTTCGTCCTCTGTCAAAATCTCTTCAGGAAGGAGGTTGTTGTTTCTCCTTATTCTTGTTTGAATCCATTTAACCTCTTCAGGATAGTCATCTGTCTTTTTCAGCCACTTATAGAATCTCTTCAGGATGAGCTTGTAGTCATGCTTTGTCCATTCTGAGTAATTATTCCCCTCAATTCTTTGAACAAGCTCAGCAATATCGTCCTTTGTAGCGTCCTCAAAGAGTTTGCCCAGTAATCTTGCTATTCTTTCGATTGTATCGAGATACTTGATTATCCTAGCTTGACTAAGTCCTTGAGACAAACATTCGCGATAAAATTCAAGAATTTTGATCTTATTTCTAGGATCTATGCGAGAGTTATTAATCCTCTCTAAAAGGCTTCTTAGCGTTCTTTCATAATTGTAGATTTTGAGCCTATGCCTCACACAATCACATTTCCCCTCATCCACCTTGATTGTTAGGGACATGCAACTGTGCCGTTACGCCTCGGACGAAAGAAACGACACAATCGCATGTCCATTGCACAAATGCAATTTTCCAAAATTTCCTTTAATTAAATGGTTTTCAAAATATAAATAGTTAACATTTGATAATCGGTTCCGATTATTTAATGCTCTTTATTAAATCTAGCAATTTCTGTTTTTCTTCTGACGTTGCAGTAGAAAGTTTATCCCAAACTTTTTGCATGATTTCCTGTCTGCCATTTATTGTATTAACTATTTCTTTCACGGCCTCTTTTGGTATTTGTCTGAACCCATCTGTGTTTATTACAACAAGGTTAATATCGCCACCAACATTTGGGTCTATGATTGATGTTTGCATAATAGTGTAAACAGCCAATTCCTTTGCTCGGTCTTCACTCATTTCAACTTGATACAATCCTTTCAAAATATATTCGCCATATAATCTGCCGCTTCCATCACAACAATAGTCAGACGCCTCTTCGGAGTATCCGTTAGAGAAAATCCTAAATATGCGACTGTGACTTGCCAAGACTACAGTTGGAAAACTAGAGGTGTCTTTTTCAAATCTTTCAGAGTATCGTTGATGATAGTGCCACGATATGTCTTCGCATGATGTAACAATTTGTTCGATGGGAGCTGATGTTACTGAACTAACCTGAGATTTTAAGCCTTCAAAAATCTTGTCGATACTTCCTAACAGACCTGCTGCAGCAAACCCGACGTTTTCATTTACCTTCTCTATTTTTCTCGCCTGTTCTCTCATAAGTGGCATGGTTCCATAAACAACTCTACTGTCTGTGGCCATTATAACGCCCTTAGCGTATTTTAAAGCAACGATCATCGTCACAGTTATCACCTTAGTAAAATTACAGCTATCTAGGTAAATAAATCCTCTTTAAACACGTTAGACCTCTTACAGGAAAAACTTGCAACAAGCATACAGAATCTATTTATTTTTATCATCCACCAAAATTCTAATTGAATGGCGGAGATAATTGCTGACCCTGAAGTTTTAGAAGAAGAGTACATCCCGCAGAGCCTTCCATGTAGAGATGCTCAAAGGATAGAGCTAGTCTATTGTTTATCTCCTTTCAAAAATAGAATTAGACCATATGACTGCCTATGTCACGGCCAACCTGGAACGGGAAAGACGGCTTTAGTAAGGTACGTAATCGATCAGATAAATGAAAATACAACTGCCCTAGCTTTTTACGTGAACTGCTGGGAGAATAAGACGTTGAATCTAATTCTCGATCGGTTAGTTCAACAGGCTGGCTTGGTATTATCGGAAGTAAGTTATTCGGTAAAAATAGCAAGGTTGAAACAGCGAATAAAGAATAAACCTTGTGTGATTGCTTTAGATGAGATTGACAAACTGGACAAAAAGGATCTTAACGACGTTCTCTACATGCTTAAAGAACTCGGAAGAACTGGAATAGTCTGCATATCAAACACAAGAAAATACGTTATAATACTTGATCCTAGAATTTTGTCACGAATAAGTTTTAAGTCCATCAATTTCCCTAGATACTCCGACGAAGAGCTGCTCATCATTCTCAAGCAGAGAGTTGAGGATTGCCGAGCCCTCTACCCGAAAAGTTACTCCAAAAAGATCCTTGAAAAAATAGCCGATTTAGCGGCCGGAGACGCGAGGATTGCAATTCAAACTTTAAGAAGCGCCGCATACAACGCTGAGCGAACAAACAAACCCAAAATTACCGGGGAAGATGTGGAAAAGGGATACGAGGAAGTTAAGGAGATTAAAAGGAAGTACTACCTTGAAGGATTGCCCCATCATAAGTTGATCTATGAGATTGCGAAGAAAAATCCTGGAATTACGTCGAGCGATTTTTGTGAGGTTTATAGAAAAGAGGCTAAAGAGCGGGGGCTAAATCCCAAGTCGGATAGAACATTCAGTAATTATGTTCATGCATTGATTGAGCTTGGATATCTTAAAATTGAAAGAGCCAAGACAAGAGGAAATGTGAGACTATTCAGCGTAAGCACTATTTAGGGAATTCTCAATGAATGGTTTAGAAATTTTCTAGCTTCTTTTATTTCTTTTCCACCTATTAGGGACATAAGGGGATTCGACCTATACGTTACCAAATTAGTGTTACCAAGGTTACTAAACATTGAGGTAAGTATTCTCCTTCCACTTAACATAAGACTTTTAAATTCATGTTTATTTTTTGAATCAAAGGTTATGGCAATAAAGTTTATGGGAAGAGTAGGTATTCCTAGTAGGAGCTCTCTCACCTCATTTATGTAATTGTAAATCCTATCTTCAGGAATTGTTGGTTCATAACAGTGACATAACCATGTATCATCAACCCCCAACCTCAACAGTGCTAGTGCTTCATCCAATCCGCTGTAGAAAGGTCTAATAAATTGGCCATCTTTCTTTAACCAAAAATATTTAAGCTCCATACCTTTAAGTCCGTACGACTTATCCACCAGTAATAAATCGATTTCAGGTTGTGTAACAGGAGTTCTTAAATTTTCATCACCAAACCATTTATCCCAATATTTAACATACCTATGGCTAGCAAGGTTAACTCCTACATATACATCTTTTGTTTCATCCATTTTCAGTAAGACACTTCTCAGAGATTCCCTAAGTTCTTGTTCATTTTTGTAAACTGGCAAAAAATTTCCTCCATTCCCGTAAATTACAAGGGTTGTTAATAAACTTTACATGATGTTCTAAAAGATCCTTCTGATGAATCAAACTAAGATACCTCAGAGTTGAAAGGGTTAAGGCTATAGGAAACTATTATCTAAACTAGATTAGGTAGTCTTTAACGAGTCTACAAAGTCACTTAAATTCACGT
>Ga0315314_1002425_pt1 | contig 15414 bp, 13 predicted proteins | sample TDP9_MG_FD_203631 | JGI IMG/M metagenome (GOLD analysis project Ga0315314, IMG submission 203631) | Freshwater sediment microbial communities from Lake Towuti, South Sulawesi, Indonesia - TDP9 | ecosystem: Environmental > Aquatic > Freshwater > Lake > Sediment | place: Indonesia: South Sulawesi...
ACGAGAGGCAGCATAAGGTCTTCAGAGATTATTTGGGAAGTCGCGGGCTGGTGCTGAGGACTCCAACCGACTTTACCCACTTCATAATGAGGACGGGTAGAGATCCAGCCGCTAGAGAAGCGCTTCTTGCGAGGAACAGAGCAATCGACATAGCGTTGAACTCTCAATCGAAGCTTGAAGCCCTCAAGAAGATTCTACTGGAGAACCCATCCGATTCGACTATCATCTTCACTCAGCATAACAAGCTCGTGCACAGAATCGCCAGAGACTTCCTCATCCCATGCATTACACATATGACTCCCAAAGATGAGCGGACCGAGGTCCTCGACAACTTTCGAGACGGAAAGTACAGGCTCATCGTGACATCAAAGGTTCTGGATGAAGGTGTTGACGTTCCAGACGCAACCCGAGCGATCATACTCAGCGGCACAGGAAGCTCAAGGGAGTTCATACAGCGTCTAGGACGGGTCCTAAGGAAGAGGGAAGGTAAGAGGGCGAAGCTCGTTGAAATCGTCTCACGAGAGACAGCTGAGACCCGCATGAGCTGGAGGCGCAAGAGGAAGTGGAGGGAAGATGCTTCCATTCAACCTTCTAATCGCTAGATCTAGAGCAGGTAAAATAAGGCCTGTCTACGTTCCAATCGATAGTCGCCACGTGAATCTAGCATCTGAGCTGATTGAAGCTTTCCAAGAGCATGTGGGAAGAAGGAAAGGAGAACTATTCGAAGTTCTGGAACGATTCGAAGTTTTGGGCTACGATTACAGGTTGATACGTGGGCTCTCCACCCTCCTCGAGCGGAGATGCAGCTTCAAGGCTGAAAGCCAGATTGACCCTGGAGAAGCGAGGAGACTGGTCTTCGCGGAAGCGAATAAACATGCTCTCGTAGCGACTGAAGAGATGAAGAAGACTGTTCTATTAAGGGTTGCTTCCACATTGAGCATCAGCCTTCAACAGCTCGAAGCATCATTGTGGAGCGACCTAGATCAAGAGCTCATATTGAAAGAGTTCAGCCCTATCGGAGCTGAGGACCTGCTTAAACAATACAACATGAGCTTGACCCAGACAATTTTGTTCAAAGCCACCATGATGGATTTCTGGGCGGCAGGAAACTACAAGCAGATCTTCAGAAGGATCAAGTTTCTAGGCCTAATGTACACCGTAGAAAAGGAGGATGGGTTGTTCAAGGTCACCGTTGACGGGCCGATGGCACTGTTCAAGCTCACTGAGCGGTACGGTACGTCATTGGCGAAGCTTCTTCCCACAATAGTTGAGGCTGGAGAGTGGAGGCTGAAAGCAAGCATAGTTGCCGGCGAGAGGCACTCACCTCGCATACTTCAACTGGAACTGAATAGTGGCGATGTTGGCAATGTGATCGCATCTTCGAGCCTTAAGCCAGAGCAGATAAGCCTATTCGACAGCTATGTGGAGGAGAGGTTTGCGAGAAGCTTCGAAGCTCTTGGAACTGGTTGGAGGTTGAGGAGGGAGCGTGAACCATTCGTCGCTGGAAGCCATATAATGATCCCTGACTTCAGCTTCGAGATGGACGGCATGAAAGCCTACTTGGAGGTTGTTGGCTTCTGGACTGAGGACTACTTGACCAGGAAGATTCAGAAGCTCAAACAAATCAATGTTAGGAATATGATCGTCGCCGTTGACAAGACCTTGAGTTGCTCAAGACTCAAGGAGTTGAGGATGGAAGTCATATTCTATGAGAGAGAGGTTCCAGTCAAGCCTATCATAGACTACTTGAATGCCATGGATGAGGAAAGCATAGCGAAGCAGGTGGAATCGTTGGCAAATGTTGAATTGAGACTGCAGGGCGATGTGGCTTCCTTGGAAGAGTTGAAGGAACAACTTCAGACATCGAAGGAAGCCCTTAGACGTAGGCTTCAGACAGCTCCAGTGAAAGGATATAGGCTGATCGGGGACGTCCTAGTCTCTGAGAAGAAGCTGGATGATATCGACAGGAGACTCAGCCAACTTGGAGAAGCAAAGCTCTCGACAGCGACAGAGCTAATGCAAGACATAGGCATAGGAGCACCCAACCAAGTGCTTGAAGCATTGGGCTACGAAGTAAAATGGTATGGTCTCGATCAAGACAAAGCCATAATCTTCAAGAGTAAAACACGGTCAACTACCAAACCCTAAATTCTACAGGTTCTAGTGCATAGTTAAGTTCGCTGACATCATGGTGAACCGGGAGATATGCAATTAAATAATTAAGTGAATCCCTGTCAGCTGGCCTGCGGGTTTTCACCCCTAGTTAGGTGCAGATATTGTATTTCCAGCAGTTTGAATCGCGTCGCCTGCCAGCCTACGCGACGACGACGAAAATACGTTCCTCCAGTGACGGTTCAAATTGTGACGCCCGCACCAATGTACCCACACACTTTTTTCTAATGGCTCGCATGTTAGGGGACAAGTATAGATACATCATCATCCTTTATCTTTGGTTCACTTGCCAACTGAATCTGATTAGTCTAGAAGCAGTTCAATATCCAATTTAGGATCAGATAATATTCAAATGGAGACTTTGACAAGACGAGAAAGCATAGATATTGAATTTAGTAGACGATTGTCTACTCCTGTTTCTGACCGCAAAGCGGACAGAAGACACTCTTTTCTGGCATTTGTTCTCCACAATGAATGCAAAACTTTCTTTCTGCAGATATTGGCTTTAGTAATTGAGATTCATTGATGACTTCAATTCCAGGTTTAATTTCACTCTTGCAGTTAGGGCAGGTTGCTCTGTCAATTTTGAGCTCTTGTTTTTGTGAGAGCAACATACTCATAGCGCCCAAATCTAGACTAGACAAAAACAATCCAGTCTGCAAGCCTCTTCTTATCTTAGATTCCTCAAGATATTTTTGGATCTCTTCGTCTAGGATTCTTGCATCCTTGTACCAAACAAATCTGCAGATGGGGCAAGTATATTGAACATACTTACCAACTCTAGAACATTTCACAGAGCAATAAGCGCGTGACCCTTCGAATCCTGTCGGTTTCTCAACTATGATAGCAGCTTCTTTTCCATCAACAATGAATTTTTCTCCAGCCTTTTGGGGTACTTTTATGGGTTTTTTGCACGTTTTACATCCTCCCTGCTTTTCGACTATTTCACTGATACATTTTGCATGCGCTATTGAGCCATCTCCAAAAGGAATGTAGACATCCGATGAGTTGATCGCTTGGTTGCAAATTCTGCAATCTCCGACTTTCTGCTTACTTTGAACTGTAGTGACCGTTGAGGCTTCTCTCCTTCTTGATAGTAAAGTCACTACTGAGATAATTGCAATAATAACGAGAACAGCAATTGTAAGATAACCTCCTGGTATTTGTGTACTCTCAGCTTTTTTGACTATCATTGTAGTTGTCGGTTGTTTCGTCATAGTAGGTGTTGGCGTAGGCGTGGGTGTTGGTGTAGGTGTAGAAGTTGATTTTGTAGTCGTGGTAGACGTTCCAGTCATCTTGTAAAGGTCTCGGATCTCGTCAGCATTTAAGGCATGATTGTAGATGCGAACCTCATCAAGGATGCCGTTGAAATATTCATTGAATCTTGGCTGATTTCCAATTACCAAAGAATTATTGTTGGCAGTGATCGATCCTGTTTGTGGCTGTTCAGCACGAAGTATTCCGTCCACGTATGTTTTTCCCGTTGAACCGTCATAGGTTCCAGCCACATGATGCCACGCATATTTATCGGGCAACATTGTCCAGTCAAAACTTCCAGTAATTGTGCGGCCAGGATCCACAATCCAAGTACTAACGCTAGTGGTAACGACGATTCGCATTTTGTAATAGTATGAAAAATATGGAAATATGTAACCTGTATTTTGACTGGATGAGGACTTTGATACTACGCTCGTTGTCCCTCGGGGATATAGAGCATTAACCTTAATCCACATTGCGATCGTAATCTCACCAGTAATATCTAAACTAGCTGAATCAGGCACTTCCACGTAAGCCGACTTACCATCGAAGCTCAAAGCCATTCCGATTTTTCCGTCGACCCATGTCGCACCATGTATCGTTCCGTCATTACGATTACCCGAGTGGTCAAAAATAGTCGCGCCTTTACCTTCATCCATCGGATAATAAGCGACGAGTCCTTCAGTGAAGGAGTTAGCGTCAAGACAACTATATGACTGCACTAGTACAATGCCTAAGCTGAGAAATAATATCAGCATTAAGATTAGGGAGTTGTGGAAGCTTTGCTTTTTTGTGTCTGAATAATGCTTTTTACCCATCACTCTGTTCCGCCTTATTTAGGCAGTGAGGTAGGCCGACATATACCATTTATGATCAAGTATGGTTAAAAACCTTAAGTTATGAAGGTTCACAACTGGAAAGATACAAATGCTCTCAGAGGAGTTTGCAAAGTCTCCTGAAATCGTCGACAAGCTGTTGAGCGCATTTGCTATGGTAAACGGAAAAGTGGAAGCGGAAAACAGCAGATCGAAGAGCCTGATAAATAGGAAACCTACACAATTAATTATTTTCTAATGAAGGGTTGAAAAATGGTTCTTTACTTTGCCTACGGTTCCAATATGAATCAAGAAGATCTGGACGACTATTGTAGAAGAAATGGCAAACCTTTCATTCATTTAGCTTCCAAGTCTCCAAAGGTATGCGTCCTTAGGGATTTCAAACTGGATTTCAATTACTATTCCCACAGCAGGGAAGGAGGCGCGGCCAACATAGAACCTGCCCGAGGGGAACATGTTGAAGGGGTCTTGTTCGACATTAACGATGTTGACAAACATACTATTGATGACAAAGAAGGGGCTCCTAATAATTATCGCGAAATACTTGTGTCAGTAATATTAAGAGACGGCACGAAAATCGAAAATGTAACAGCGTACACAGTTTGTGAAAACAAGAAAACAGAATTCACGCCTCCCACAAGAAAATACAGACAGATTATCATAGATGGCGCAAGGGCTTTCGGTTTGTCAGAAGAGTGGATTAAGAAACTAGAGATGATACCTAGTAAAAATTGAGAGGAATTTAAAATACCAGAGAGAGACGATTTTCGTCGAATGTAAGACGGAGAAGTCTGGGCTAGGGAGGAGAAGAAGGCGGGAGCTTCTGAGTCTAGCTAAGGCAGCTGGCGCTGTTCCGCTGCTGAGCGTTCGAAAGAAGCGAAAGCTCATTTTCAAAAATCTGAGAACCGGCAAGATAATCCAGATCAAATCCGCCTACAGAGTCAGAAGCGAAGAAGAGTGGTCTCCTGAAGTGATAATTGAATGCAAAGCGATAGGTGAGTATGTGGCATCCCCAACATACTGAACGCATATGGCTAGAGCCTACATGGAACTCAACGGCGTACGTCTATTCTGGAAGGACTCTAAGTTCTGTCTAGCAGTGAGCAGGTTCCCTAGAGATTATGAAAGCCCTAAGCTCGACTATAAAGGACTCTTCAAGAGCATAGGTGTCAACATGGTCAACTTTGAAGACCTTCTAGAACGGGAAAGATTTAAGAAACAGGTATCTGACAGGTTCAAGTCCTTCAAGTGGTGACTGACGCATAGCAAAGATTTTAATGAGCATTGCTGAAAATACCGTTAGTGCGAATCAGGTCCAGCGGTCTGAGATTACCTGCCTACCTGATATCGAGCAATATCCAAGGTGCTGCTTGAGGGAGTTCCATGTCGACTTTTCTGTCTGAACTACGACGTGAGAGTATCGAGAATTTCTTGGAACTTATACAGGCTTTCAAGAAAACGATCCAAAACAGAATCCCATAGCTTTGAAAAATTGACTGGAATTCGTTCGTCGAAAAACTCTATTGCGTGAACTACCTCATCGTTAATTGAGGCATGCGTAGGAGGGATGTTCCGCAGCTTTGCTATGTTCTTCCAAACATCAATCACTTGTGTGGAATCTGAGGCGCTTCTACCATCCAACCATTTTTCAATAAGCTTTATCGATTTCCAACTCGGATCTGCGCTAGGCAATAATGCTCTAAGCGCTTTAATGTCCACTTCAAAGATGCTGGCCAAACTTTGAATCTTTACCAGAAAGTCGTCATGTCCTTTACATGCCGTGGGCAGCCTTCTGAAGAAATCTGGCATGTCTTCCCTAAACACAAAAACCTTCTTGGAACCGGTTACCATCCGAAATCGAGCATTTATTAATCCTATGTTCAATGTTATCTGTTCTGCACGTAACTCCCTAGCGGTCCATTCTCCTTTTTGTGCAACTCTTGGTTTTTCTGCCAAAATTAGAAGTTCATCCATAAAACATAGGTTTGCAAGCCAGACGAGGTGTGCAAAGGTATCCATAGCCCGCCCAACAGAGAAAGGTTTCTTCTTTAACTTTCGCTCAACAGTAAAGAAGATATCATAAATAGGGAGCAGTTTCCACCACTGATAGGATATTTTTCCTGGAAGACTGGTGAAAGTTCCTCTGAGCGCTTCAAGTTCAGGAAACGTTTCCTTGATCTTATTCAAAACCAAAAACATATCCTCCTTTGAGGGAGGATGGTTTCGCATGGCGTGCACCATAGCTCCGACAATTTGATGTTTTTTCTTTTGCAATTGCCCGCTTGAAACTTTTCGCTTGCGTATTTCAAGAGTCATAGATTGACCCTGCTTGGTACGTTTTATGGACTAGCAATTAATGCTAAGACAGCTTGTCTCTAAAACTTAACGATGTTCGTCAATCATCTCTGGTTTTTCTAACTTTTTCACATGCCTCTCCATTTCATCTAGATCTAACATGGTCATCTCGTACGCGCCGTCTACATATTCAGAGTTCCACATTCCTGACCGTCGAACCTTCTCGCTGTACGCCCAACGGCCAAGCCAACTTTCCGAGGGACCGCATTCACGGCATCTTGCCAAGGTTGCTATGAGCTTCCTCTCCATGTCGTTCCTCTGGTTCATAGGTATGATCTCGATGCATCTGAACCGGAAAGCTTTCTTGAGAAGCTCAGTCACCTCGTTCTCTAAAGGTCTGCAGAGTTCACATGTCCTTTCGCCCTGTTTTTCCCAGTGGCCTTCTCCTAGGCATGGTAGAAGGCATGGATGGTTGGGGTCTCTTCTTCTGAGGATAGCGCCTCCTAGTAGCCTTCTGAAGACGCTGCCGTTCTTCTTCTCTGGATAGTCTATCTCCCCATAGTGTTCTCTAAGCTTGGTTATCAAGCGGTCTTGAGATCGAGGATGGTTCCCAACTCTCACGATTCTCGGTTTTCCCGTATGAGCGCAAATCTCTCTATCCTCATAGAAGAAGTATAGTCCGTTGCGAGGAAGAGTTGACTTTGGCCTTGAATGCTCAGGGAGATCCTCAAGGATGCGATGGATCCTCTCACAAGCGGAGGCTTCACTATGCCTGTGGTTTTCTCGCATGGTGTTCCTGTCCGTAATCACATATCGGCAGTATAGGGCATATTCCACACGATGGATTACGTGGAGTACAGACCAGAGCTCCGAAGTCTATCATGGCCCAATTGAATTGCTTTGCCTTTCCGTGAGGCAAAGTATTCTGCGCAATCTCTCTGAATCTGGGATCTCTTCTCGCTTCTCCTCTCGCTTCCAAGCCGAATACCCTTCCTAAGATTCTGCAAACGTTGGCATCGACGACAGCAACATCTCTACCATAAGCAAACGACAAAACAGCGTCAGCAATGTACTCTCCTACAGAAGATAGTGAAAGGAGCTGTTCACGGTTACTTGGAACTCTTTCGTCGAATCTGGTGACTAGCTCCGCAGCAAGTGATTTGACCAGAACTGCTCTCCACATAAGCCCCAGTTTAGCAAAGTGCGTCTCAACTTCCTTGCGCGAGGCGTCATTCAACTCCTTCGGCGTCGGAAACGTTCGTATAAAAGATAGGTAGACGGGCTCCACCTGATCGGCCTTCGTTCGCTGAAGCATTATTTCGGCGATTAGAATTTCATACGGATCGTTCTTCCTTCGCCAAGCGTAACTCCTTCCATTTTTCTGATACCATTCAAGCAACAGCTCCGCAAATTTCTCCATCTTCATTTCATGAATCTGCCGTCCCTGCGGAGCATTACCATTATCTTTCCGTCTCCTCCAACGTTCAGCTCCATGCTTTCGCCGAAAACCCTTACGAAAGCGTTGACAACGCGAACCAAATCGCCGGTCTGGACGGCATCCACCTGCCACCTCCAGAGGTTCAGCCTTATTGATCCTGTCTCATCCTTGAGTATCGCCCAAGAAACCAAGGCGGGACCGAATCTTGTGCTAACCTCTTTCCTTTCACCTTTTTCGGTTATCATTCCGGTGACCTCTATGTTCCTCATTCCGGGCCGAATGTCTTGAATCTTCAGCACGGGCAATCCGTTCGATCAACTCCGATGTTTCTCCAGAACTTTTCTTATCTCCACGGCTATGGCTTTTGCCATCAGCGGAGGTACCGCGTTGCCGACCTGTCTGAACTGTTCGGTTCTTGAACCCTCAAACACGAATGTGTCCGGAAAGCTTTGAAGTCTGGCGGCTTCTCTTACGCTGAGCGTTCTGGTCTGGGTTGGATGTATGTAGACGTATCCGTCTTTGTGAATGTGAGATGCGATCGTCCATGCAGGTTTATGTTTCCATAGTCTTTTGAACTTGTCAGTAAAGACATCATCCCTGTATCCATATCGTTCCCTGTCCCTCTTGGGTAAATCCTTCCATTGATCTCCCGGCTTCATTTTGCTGAAAACTTTCCGATCTCTTTTCCCATGTGGCCGGGTAATATGGTTGTAAACAGCTTCGGACCCGTTTCTTGACCACTTCTGGTACTCGCAAGAGGGAGCCTTGATGAAATTCATTCTGTCTCTGTTAGCTCCGGCTCTTATCCATGGCAGGTCGCCAATTGCATTCCAGACTGTAATAGCTTTCGGTAACCGGACGTCTCCGGCACCCGTGAACTTATCAAGCGTTTGGATGTCGGTTGTACGGTGGGTTGGTTTGGGAAAGGGATTTGGGACCCCGAGATTATTTCCAACGAAGAAAACCCTTCTTCTATGCTGAGGTACCCCATACGCGGCCGCATCAAGAATCTTGAAGTCAGTTCTGTAACCCGCATCTTCAAAGCCTTGAACTATTTCTCTCACGATCTCGCCATTCATATATGACATAATGCCCGGAACATTTTCCATCACTAAGAACGCTGGACCAATTTCCTCCACAAATCTCAAGAATTCTCTGTAAAGCAGGTTTCTGGGGTCGTCGATTAGGCGGGGATTGCCGTTTGTTAGTTTCCATACGCCGTTTCGAACAAGCGAGGCGATCTTAACCCTTCCTACACTGGAAAATCCTTGGCATGGTGGCCCACCTGAGAGAACATCACACTCGCCTTTCGATATTCCAACTTCTGCAAGAAACCATTCACATTCCACATCACGGATATTTTTGAGTATGGTTTTTGACTTTGGAAAATTGCGCCCATACGTCTTCAGACCATCCGCATCAACATCGACAGTCGCTAGCGAAAAAAAACCGGCCATTTCAAAACCCAAGCTGAGACCCCCGGGGGCACCGAAGAGGTCGATAGAGCTGAAACGCTCATCCATCCAAACCTACCCACGGGGATCCGCTATTTGGCCCTATATTCGAATCAACCTCTTCAAATTTAAGGGTTGGCTGAAACCGTCACGTTTGTGGTTTCATAAGTTACTAAATTGGTTACTACTAGACGACCAAATTTGGTGATGTCAGAGTTGGACTGCGACTCTACGAGATAAAACAGGCTCGATAAGGCTGAACCTGTGGCGAGACCAGATAGATAGGGTGAGAGTAGGTGACAATAACATAACAGAGAAAGAACCAGAGAATGTAGCGATACATTCCAAGATTCGAATGAAAAGGGTTCTTAAAATACCAAGAACAGCGATTGAGGCGAATCCTTCATTAGCCCGAGGCTCGGTAAAAAGTAGTTGAGATCGATCGCTCATGACGGTACTTGGTGAAACTGAGTTAGAGCCTCTCCGATTCGTGGTCCCTGCTAACATTATTAGAAGAATCGGGAGAGAATCTATTTCTAACCCAGTTATCGCTATCTTGGAGCTTGTGAAGAATGCATACGACGAGGACGCCACTGCGGTTCAAGTTTCGTTTCAAAGAGTTGAGTCTTCCAGTGGCACTATCATAGTTGAAGACAATGGCAATGGGATGACCGAGGAAGCCCTTCGAAGTAGCTGGTCAGAAATTGCTACTGACAACAAAGAGAGGCGTCCGGTGTCTCCGCATTTGAGGCGACGTAGGATCGGCGAAAAGGGTCTTGCAAGGTTTGCGCAAGAGTGCCTAGCTGAAAAACTTGAGATGATTTCTAAGCCTAGATGCCAACGTCGAAAGTATACGGCAGTCGTTAATTGGAATGACTTCATGACCTCCCACCGCGTTTGGGACATTGATATTCCTCTGAGAAGAGGCATCAAGAGCAAGGACGAGCATGGTTTGAAGTTGATTATGACAGGTCTCAGGATTAGATGGGATCCTGCCTCTGTTGAGAATGTGAGAAAAAACCTCCAAATCATATGCAATCCACTAGGTCCGGTAAAGAAGTTTAGAGTCCACTTCGAATCTCCGGAGTTCCCTCCTGAGGAAGAACCTTTCAAGAGAAAAATTCTGCGTCTTGCTCTTTTTGAATTTAGGGCTAAACTAAAAAACTCCAAGATATCCTGTGAGCTGATCGACTTCAGACGATCCAAGCCAAAACGCCAAAAATGGCATAGCACGATCTCGCCGGCGCCGAGATGTGGCTCTGTGGATTTTCGCCTCTATTTCTACTACAGGAATTACACTAGGTATCTGCCAACACTCAGAGACGATAGTTACTTTGAGAAAGTGCGCGATTTTCTTAATAGATGGCAAGGGATCAAGATATACCGTGATCGTTTCAGAGTGATGCCCTATGGTGAGCCGGGCAACGACTGGCTTGGCTTAGATGATCTTAGGGTTCAAGATTCAACATATCCCGGTAACGATCAAATCTTTGGTGTCGTGTCGATCGGCAGGAAATCGAACCCTCATCTGATCGACACAACAACTAGAGAAGCGCTTGCAGACAATTTTGCTTTGAGAGACTTGCGTCGCTTTCTTGGATTTTCTCTTGATGAGTTTGTGTCGTTAAAGAATCAACTTGAGCACAGAACCAGGGGAAGGAAGCCCAAGAAGATAGCCAGAAAGAAGAAAGTCACGGTTCTCGAACCGCTTCTGAAATTTGGAAGGAAGTACCCTAACATTATCTACCAAGATTTGGAGAATGAGGTAAATGCGTGCGTCAAATACAACTTGCCCAACGCAGCTCTCCTTCTCTCTAGAAAGATGGTCGAAAATCTTGTGTTCAGCCTGTTGCGCAATAAATATCGAACTGAGATAGACTTGAGATGGAACAAGAAGAGGCGTCGCCCGCACAATTTTGAGGATCTTCTGAAGAATTTGCAGAGCAAGAAGAGCGATTTCTCGCCGGATGATCAGAAACTAATAGACAGACTGGGTGGCCTAGCGGGGACCTTTAGACTTGAAGCAAACAGTGCAGCTCACGATCTTTACCGATGGCTGGAAGACAGAAGCGCGCTCTCAAAGCTCAAAATTCCAGTAATCGTGCAATTGCTACTTGAATTTCTGGATTGATTGGCAAGAAATCACAACAAAATGTCCGTAGAGAGATGCGCTTTGAGAAGTACGAGAAGATAACAGTCCTAAGCCGATCTTGGGCTACTCACTCTCTCAATGCCAAAATCGCAGATTTCAAGAACAGAGCATGTCGCGCACTTTGGATTCCTTGGGGTACAATAGTAACTGATCCGGACATCTTTCTCCATAACCACGATTCCAGAAACTGCGTCGGAACGTCTACGCTTTACAGTTCACGGCTTGCTTGACTTGGTGGCCTCACCGAGATGAAGATTGACCCGCAGCTTCAAAAAGACTTTTCTGTCTTTGGAAACGAACTGCTCTCGGTCTGCATCGAAAGCAAAATTGGCCTTATGATGGTGCAGCAACCGGTGATGGTGTGGACATAGCACGACCATGTTTTCGTAATCATCAACCACGTATTCGCCTTCGTCTTGACTATTTTCCCATCCCGCTGCTTCGTTGAATCCTCTAATATGGTGTACTTCAACGTAGTTTGATCCATCTTTCATTGGTATCGGCGGCACTTCCTCTTCGCCAAAACAAAGCTGGCATGCGTAACCATATAGCTGCTTCAGCCTTTGAGCGAGCAACGCATTCCTCTTCGCGCGACTTAGTTTGACTGTCTCTTTCTTGTTCTCCCTCTTGAGCGTGGCCAGTTCCTTGAGGTAATCATCCTTGGAAGCTAACGGCTTTGGCCGCGCACTCGCTCGTCCAAGTCTTCTCATCTCGAATACATACACACTGCGTGGATGACCGTTAGCGTCTGGTTGTGTTTCTTGGTAATAGTTCAAAACCTTAAACATACCAAGGTAGCGGTACCTGTCAGTGCCTACCCTCCGGAAAACGTGCAGTGGAAACGAGTACAGCATCTGCCTAGCAAGGGCAAGGTTGCCCCGGGCAAGCTTCTGGTCACCCCTGAGACCCTCGCCCGTATACCACAGTCGTCCGGCAAGCCATCTATCTGCGTAGGGGCTTCTTGTATGTCGATTAGCGAATCCTGTGAAAACTACGGCGTGTAGAACGTTGTCAGGGGTGTTGCCGGCATACCTAATTCCACCCTCTGTCTGAACGTGAAAATCACTCGATATTATCTGATTCGTGTAAACTTTTCCTTCTTTGAAGCTCACAGGAGTGCAATGCGATGTATTTCACCCTCTGGTAAGATTGCGTATCTTTTACATGAGTTGTGACTGGTCATACAAAACAAATCCTAGCCTGCGCCTGATTAATGCCCTGCACTGGGCCTTTGCGGGTGGTCATGCAGCGTTTCAGTCTCACCATAAATCTGACGATATATGTCTTCCAAACGTTCATTGATATCTTCGTCAGAAAATATTGCGGTATCTGTTTTCGCGCCCTTGTACGGAAATCGGTGTCTAATTGCTCGGGTCAGTTTCCTGAGCCAGTCCTGTTTCGCACTCGGGGCATACTCTCTTTGCTTCGTGGCGAGCCATTCAATTATTCTAGGTTCCCCGCTGATAGAAGGCGAATCCAAGAACTCTGCCCAAGCAGTCCAGTCTCCTGCTGACTCGACGAATGTGAAATCAGGGAACTTTCTTGCAAGCACGTAGCAGTAGTGAAAATGACTATTCTCGGGCCTCTCATTTGCTCTGACACGAGGAGGCCCGGAAGCTAGGCTTGGTGCGTGATCATAAAGAGCTCTCCAAAGCCACCGTTTGTCCGCCTCAGAAATTAGTTCGTGATTGTCGACAAAGCTGAGTTCTTTTCCAAGCTCGAACCAGAGCTTAAGAACCCCTTTCCTGCCTTTCAGCTTGAGCAGGCCCAACTTTCGAAGCCTGTTCTCAACTTGTTTCATTTTTTGTTGAAGAAATTTGTCGAGCTGTTCAGCTTGCTGTCTTTCTTCCTTGGAAAGAATCCCCTCTGATGTCTTGTAGACCTTGACTTGCATCTCCCTTCCGGCGATTTGTCTCTTTTCTCTAATTATGACGGTCATATGGCTCAGCTGTGATACTCGTACATGATCTTCCCGATGGTATAGAGAAGTTTGTCCGCAAATTCCGGCGGGTCCAGATTTTTCGCGTCCTCGATTAACCTAGCTTTCCTGCTCTGCAAGTCAATTATGCAAATGCCATGGGCAGCGAGCCTGAACAAATGGTCTTTCTGTTTCTCCACAGTTTCCTCGCTAACGAGATAACTTGGATGCTCAATGTTGTAAATAAGCTTCCATCCGCCTTCACCGCCTTTCTCAACCGTGCCAATCCAAGTCGGGTCTGTGCCTACTGGTTCGCACTTCTCAAAAAGACCTGTTTGAGGAGGATCTTTCTCGACGTAGAAAGATTGTTTCACTTCGTCTAGCTCGACGCCCTTGTCTTCGTCCATCAGCGAGATCATCCTTGCGACCACAAAGTATCTGCCCTTGTCCGGGTAGCTCTTCTTCTCGATGTGCTCTGTGTGAGGGCCAAAGACCTCCAAAGTTTTGCTTGGCTGAATCTGGAAATCCTTCTCTAGGAGTGTCTTGATCACCTTATCGTAAAAGCGGATGAAGATCTTGAGCCTGAAACCGCTAGGTTTGCCAGAGTCATTGACAGCTTCGAGAATGATGTCCTTTAGCCTCTCTCCCCAGTCAACTCTGATCGTGCCATCCTTGGGGAATGTAAATTCAGCAAATCTGAGCCGTATTTCCTTCCAACGCCGGCCTTTTTCCCCTCCTCTTTTTGTCTTCTTAGGAGCCTTTCCTAGGATCCCGAGTTTATTTGCAATCCGGTTCGCCGCCCAAATGGCTTGGCGCTCTGCCTCTTGCTGCTTGGCTCGTTTGATTTGCCTGATGTCAGCCCCCCAGCCAAGCTTCTCTTTAGCAAATTTCTCTAGCTCTTCTTGGATGTACTCTTTGAGCGCCCTAGCTACTCCTCTTGAGAAATCGAACGAGTAGTGCTCAGGGTCATCGAGCAGACGAAGTTCCCTCTCAGTATCCTCGTCCACGGTCAAGTAGCCGAAGATCGTCTCTGCGATATTCTGCGGCAAATACCTATGCAATATGCCGCATATCTTCATGCCGCCACGCTGAATTGCGACGCCTCTTAGGTCGTCCGAAACCGATCTCTTCCTGCTGCTGATGATGTGAAGTTTCTTCACAAAGAATGAGACATTTCCGCGCTTCTGTTTTTCGTTCTCCTTGAGCCAAACCGCGTAGTCTTTTGAGTCCCTTTCCTGAAGCTCAAACTCTTGCGGCTTCGAGGCTTGGACTTCTTGGTCGTCAAACTTCAAGACGATCTTGGCTTGGTATTTCTCTAGGATTTCCCACCAAGTTTCTCCTAGGAAGCGCAAGAAAGTGCCGTTCTTCAGAGCGTCGATCAACTCGTCTACGGGATCGACAATGATTACCCTTGTGCCGATCTCATTCAAAGGCGGAAGAATTCCGTCAGCGATCTCCGAAAGCTTCTGCTTGGCCTCCTCATTTTCCCAGCTGTAAACAGGCGACTGTGTGGGTTCTACCCACCTTGCGCCCAGCCTGTACAACCCATCCTTCCTCAGGGTATCATAAAGGATGGTGTAACGTTTCGAGGCGCCAACAAAGATGAACTTTCCTCGTCCACGTGAACCTAGTGGAGCCCTTTCCTGCTCAGGCGTTTTTCTAAAGGCAAGGCTCTCAAACCTGCCCCATCTTTCATCTTCAGGAAGATCCTGCTCCATCTCCTCGGGTTTCAGTACTTTTCCCGTGAGTCCCGTCGTTCCCCTATCAGAAAAAACGAAAAACCTAGTGCCTTTACCTTCGATCAACTCAAAAGTTATGGCCCAGTTTCTTCCTTTCCCGTCCGTCCTCGCATCCCAGCTGTTCTGGATAGCGTCCTTTTGGACGCCGTGCAC
>Ga0315314_1002426_pt1 | contig 15407 bp, 20 predicted proteins | sample TDP9_MG_FD_203631 | JGI IMG/M metagenome (GOLD analysis project Ga0315314, IMG submission 203631) | Freshwater sediment microbial communities from Lake Towuti, South Sulawesi, Indonesia - TDP9 | ecosystem: Environmental > Aquatic > Freshwater > Lake > Sediment | place: Indonesia: South Sulawesi...
AAAATAAGAGCGTGAGATGACCAGAAATGAAGACCCCCAAGAAGAAGACTGATGCTAAAGAAGACTTGGGCGAAGAAACCGAAGAAGAATTGCCAACTGAAAAAGCTGAGGAAGAGCTACTAACCGAAGAAGCCGAAGAAGCCGAAGAAGGCAAAGTCGAGAAAGAATTAGAAGAAACCGAGGAAATGGCAGAAGAAGAGGTCGCCGAGGAAGAGGTTTTAGAGGAACCCATAGAGGAAGCAGCAGAAGAAGAAGCGATAGAGGAAGAAGAAAAACCCGAAAAGATAGAAAAGGAAGAAGTTGAAGAAGAAATCATTGAAGAACGAGTCTACACAATACCGTTAAGCAGAGCTTGGATATCCCCACCAAAGAAGCGTGCACCAAGAGCAATACGCATCATCAAGAGTTTCATCACGAAACACATGAAAATCAAGACAGAAGCCACAGAAGAAGAAGCGGAGAGATTGGTTGTAAGTAACGAAGTGAACGAGAAGATTTGGAGTTGTGGAATAAAGAATCCCCCAAGAAACATCAGGGTTCGAGCCGTGAAGGACAAAGAGGGAACTGTGACTCTTCATTTGGCGGAAGAGGACTAAGGTTTGGGGATATTTCTCTTCGACCTCTTTGGTAGCGCAAGCATAGGAGTCTATTCTTTAGCCACCGACGAGATTGTGATTGTTCCCCCGCAAGTTTCAGAGGGAAAATCCAAAAAATTGGAAGAGTGGTTGAAGGCTAAAGTTGTCCGCACAACCATAGGGGAATCTGTGCTTATAGGAGCCTTAGCCTGCGCCAACTCTAAGGGCATAATACTGCCCCATTACACGCGCAAGGAAGAGGTTCAAGCCATCACATCGTGTTCTGACCTTAATATCGCGATTATGGAAACAAAAAGAACCGCCTACGGAAACATGGTTCTAGCAAACGATTACGGCGCCTTAATCGACTCTAGACTCAAAGAGGAGGACGCAAAAACAGTCGCAGACACGTTGGGAGTCAAGGTGGTTCGTGGAGAAATCGCTGGACTACCCTATGTTGGTTCCCTCGCCATCGCCACAAACAAAGGCGTCTTAACTCATCCTCTACTAAAAGAGGAAGAACGTAAGATTCTGACGGACGTTTTTAAGGTTCCAGTGGACGTTGGAACGATAAACTGTGGAATCCCGTACGTCGCCACTGGGCTGATAGGAAACAAATTCGGCGCCATAGCAGGCTCGCTAACGACGGGACCTGAGCTATTCATAATCGGACAGGCATTGGATGTGGTGAAAGAAACGGATGAAACCTAGGCACGGTTCAGTTTAAAATATTTATAGGAGGTTGCCTTCTCAAAAGGCGTACCGACACGGTGATTCAATGAGTGAAGTCAAGGTGTTCCGAGTAACAGGAGAAATCGTGAAACCAAACTTTCAAACCGCTTTTAGAAAAGAGATCAGAGCCTTGAAGCCTGAGGACGCCATCGAAAAAATCTACAAGGACCTCGGCAGTAAGCACAGAGCAAAACGCTTCCAAATAAAAATCAGAGAGGTCAAGGAGATAGGTGCCGAGGAGATTACAAGTCCAGTAATAAAGAAACTGACCCTTGGAGAAGAGAAAGGTGTCCAGTGAGGAAGAAACCTTCAGAAGGCTAGTGGTTGAACTCAGGATTTTGGAAGGAGCAGCCGAAGCCTTACAGTCAAGGATCAGCCTAGTAAACGCAGCCCTTGCCGAACTCAGAGTCGCAAACTTGACCCTCGAAGGACTGGAAAAAGAGGAGAAAGAAGTACCCCTAGTGGTTCCCATAGGAGGAGGCTCCTACATAGAAGCAACGCTGAGAAGCGCAGACAAAGTGGTTGTTGGGGTTGGCGCTGGAGTAGCTATCGAAAAAACCGTGAAGGAGGCAAAGGAAAACCTCGGAAACCGCATCAGTGACTTGGAGAAAACAAGGATGTCGCTTGAACAGCAATTAGCTCAAGTGGTGGAAAAAATAGGGGGCCACAGAGCCCAACTCGATGAGATGACAGTAAAACTGAGCAGGGAGCAAGCGAGTAGTGTTCGAAAAACTTAGGAAAGGTCTCAGCAACCTCGTCGACAGAGTCACCACGACGGAGTTAAAGGCTGAAAAACTGCGTCCAGTCTTGGCCGACTTCAAAATAAACCTGATAGAAAACGATGTGGCAGTCTCTGTCGCCGATCACATCTGCGGTGAACTGGAAAAACGACTCGATGGCATTCAGATAAAACGACTGGAAGACAGGGAAAAGGTAGTGAGGACAAGTCTCGACGAAATTTTGTTCAGCATCTTATCAGCCAATGAGAAAATTGACCTGTTGAAAAGGGTTGAGGAAAAACGAAGGAGCAAGGAGCCCTACGTGATTCTCTTCGTGGGAATTAACGGAACCGGAAAAACCACGAGCATAGCTAAAGTCGCCAAATTCCTCATGAAAAACGACTACTCTGTTGTTCTGGCTTGCAGTGACACCTATCGTGCGGGTTCAATTGAACAGTTAGAAGAACACGCAAGACGCCTCGGAGTGCGCATGATCAAGCACAAGTACGGGGCAGACCCCGCAGCAGTGGCTTATGACGCCATCAGCCACGCCAAAGCGCACGGAATAAACGCTGTGTTGATAGACACCGCCGGACGAATCCAGACAAACCGAAACCTGATGATTGAACTGCAGAAAATCAAGAGGGTCATCAATCCAGACATAACGGTTCTGACCGTGGATGCGCTAACTGGAAACGACGCGGTCATGCAAGCCGAAGAGTTCCACAAAACCGTTGGCATCGACGGAACGATACTTACAAAAGTTGACGCCGACGTGAAAGGAGGTTCAGCCCTCAGCGTAACGTACGTGACAAAGAAACCCATAGTATTCATCGGAACGGGTCAAAAATACGAAGACCTACAAGAATTCGATCCTGAACAGTTCACAAAAATGATACTGAAATAAGGGAACGCTCAGAAGCATTAGTTACAGTTTTCTGCGCTGAGGAGACTATGTGCTGAAGTGTCCGTCGTTGACCGTGTGTGTTATTAATTGCGGTTGTTCGAGCGAGTCAAGCAGCATGGTGTCATAAAGGTCCAAAATGCAGCTTCCGTTTTGTCTTACGTGGAACTGTATTGTTGCCAATATTCCGCTGCCGTTCACTCCCTTGATATCGCCTAGGAGAGTGCAGTCTACATCAATGTAGCCTATGGTGTTGTTTATTGTGGGAAAGAAGAAAGTATCGCCTTCATTTTGTAAGAACCCTCCTTTAGTAACATTTATTACGTCTAGAATTGTCGGGTTCCACTTCAACTTGAAGCGCCATCCGTATAGATCGACCACGTTTGATATGTTTACGTTAATTGTGAAATTCTGACTCACGGTAGCTGTCGCTGTCGGCGGGTCAACAAATACTGCTGTTGGTGAAGATGGTATGTTTATAGTTAGATAAGCGAGCGTTGTTGCCAAGACAGCGAGCAAACAGATAACTATGATAATCTTCTTGTTCATACTATCTAACCTGCGTATCTAGTGGACATTGGTCTCTGTTAATAAATCTTGTTTGAGGGACTCGATTCAAGTCTTCATGACTCGAAAACTTCCGTAAAGTCTTCTTCAAAACGATAACGACAAGAATTGAGAGAAGCATGAATAGAAGTACGAACATAATATTTGAAAATTCAGGGATTGCATTTAAAAAGCCGTCAATTGTTGTGTGATCGATCGGCCATGATATGCGTGGCTCTCTATCCGGTGGGGGGTAGTCATAAAGTTGTGTTTCTAAATCAAGTTTAGAATCCCCAAGATTAGTCACGTTAAAGGTGAGCCTTACAATGTTTCCGCTACCATTGAAAGAAGACGCAGGAGATACGGATGTAGCCGCGAGACGATATTCTCCTCGCTCTTGAATTAGATTGTTTTCCGCGACAAAAATAGGTGCGGACGGAAGCTCATGAAGAACCCCGTCTGGATGGGATTCAACGCCTAAGCGAAGGTCTAAGCTCACAACCTCTAGAATTGATGCGTTCCAACAGAGGGTAGCTTCAACACCATACAGATTTTGGACCCCGACAACTGTTATGTTGATAGTGAATGTTTCACCTAGGTTGGCAGATTTTGAATATGGCTCCACTTTTACAATAGTTTCAGGGGCAGCTTGAACAGTGATCACCTGAATAAGAGCCAAGAAAAGAAGTAAGTTAATTTGTGATGTTGCAAAATGTAAACGGCTCATTTGGTTCACTTCTTATCTCGTTCAACAAGAGTTACTATCTTGTCTCTTCCCTTCTTGTACCTACTAACCATCCCTTTGTTCTCCAAAACAGCCAGAAGCTGACTGGTTTTAGCTTTCGAAAACTTGCATTGATCGGCAATTGCAGACTGGTACAAGCTACCACCAGAAGATTTAAGCAATTTCACAATTTTATCCTCGCCACTTTCTATTCCCAGAGGAGTCGGGAGTTCAGGTATTTTCACAATTTCTTTCTCTTTCTTTCCGTGACGCCTAAATACATAGAACCCTATGGATGACCCAGCAACCGCCGTCAACAAACCGGCGATTACAATTGCATTCTCTTGCAAAGTCTCAAAAAACCCGGGAGTTACGGATTTCTCCCGTAGTACGATAACTGGCGTTTCATTGTTAAAGTCGTTGGTTCCTAACCATCTAAGTACGTGATGGGAATCGTCTCGTTCATACGGTGTGGGCGAAACCGTTTCGATGATGTACTCTGATGGATACGTCATGAAAACTTCACCGTCGCCGTAAAGTTGAAGGAAAAAGTTTTCGCCCTGAAACACGTCACCAATTATGATTTTCATGTCTTCGACCTTGCTGAAATTTTTCCAGTAGAACATGTATTCAACTACACTGTAAGATCCGGAGTAGTTAAAAGTCATCGAAAATGAGTCTCTAACGGCAACCATGTCTCTTCCAGTTTCAACTTTTGCGGTCTCTACCAATGAAATAACTTTGTTTTCAAATTTCGAAAAGTTGACTGGAACTTCAATGCCTATTGTTCGTATAGTCCACGCAGCGGATCCGTCGCTTTCAATTTGAATTCTATACGCAACTTGGTTTTGGCTGTACACTTTTCCGTAGGGAATTAGAAGCAATGTGAACGAAACTATAACTACTAGAACGTGAACTTTCATCTGGTCTTCAGCTAAAGAACATAATTAGGCGATATTTAAGAATTATAAGTTCAAGAATTATAATACTGGAAAGCGTTTTTTGAGCGACTTCTCTCTAGGTCAATGAAACAAAAATCTCACGTTTGCTTTCCACTTTCGAAATCTATAATGGGACAGGAATGACTAGAAATCATGAGTTCAACTGGGTAAATAGGCAGAAGCTTTGTTGAAAAAGCAAAACAAACGAAAATGAACGTTAGTGAACAAAACTGAACATTTTTCTGGAGTATGAACCGAAAAACGGTTCAGAAACGCTTTTATTTGGCATTTAACATAGAATTCTCAGAAAACTGGAGCGGGAGAATATGAGAAAAACCACCGCAGTAATTCTGCTTGCAGTGCTGATGATTGGCAGTTTCATGACAAGCCTTGTTGGCGCAGACACTTCGTTCGAAGGGACATGGGTGCGGATGCGCGGTATAATTACACGCTGGGGCGAAGATCCAGTCTTCGGCTTTGTCGATGCACATGCTGGAATGGTAAATAAGAACGGCACCTACCATGAATGGGCAAGAGTGCACGCAATTTGGTCTTATGATCCCCCAAGGCTCAATTGCACAAAACCTCCGGAGAATGGCACGGTTGTTTGCTATGCCGCTAAATTGGTCAACCTTACCGACGTAGCTCTGAACTATCTAGAGTACGACTTTTACGTATCAGGTCTATGGAACGTCGTTAAGATAACAACGGATGTCACAGTCATCAAAGATGAAATGGGACGAATCATAAGCGTAACCATCACACGCACATTTGAACCAATACTAACTGAGGCACCAGGGGAACTGCGCGTCTTCTTGACTCCTCTGCCACACTTTGAACTCAGCATAAAGGGTATACCTTTGCTTAAGGGTTTTGTAAAAGCTTTCGACATAAAACACGTAGAGATAAAGATATGCGACCTAAACGACGATGGCAAAGTCGACTTGATAGACCTCGTGAAAGTAGCCAAAAGATACCGTGCCGTACCCGGTGTATGGTTCACCGAAGAAACCCATCACATGGACTTCAACTTCAACAACGAAATAGACATAGGCGACTTAACAACACTTGCAGCCAACATAGAAGGATAAACACAAACCCTCCCCTTTCTTTTTTGCAGTAATGTAAATTAATGACGAAAACAATAATCAACTATCACTGAGGAGAAGGGAGATGAGAAAAAATTCCTATGACACCTATTCTTTCTTCTCGTTATGCACCTTATTGCTCGTATTTTTCATTCCATCAATTCTATCAGTTTCAGTGTATCTTGCTCAGTCAGTTACAATCGCAACGGTAAGTGTGGTTCCTTCAACCGTTACCGCCAGCATAGGACAAAACTTCAGCATAAACGTAAACATCTCAAATGTTTTGGACCTTTACGGTTGGGAATTCAGATTAAGCTGGAACTCAACTCTATTAGACGCAGTCAGCGCAGTTGAAGGTCCATTCCTAAAGGCTAAGGGACAAACGTTTTTCACCTACAAGATAAACAACACCGCAGGTTACGTGCTCGTCGACTGTACACTTTTGGGTATCGTGCCCGGAGTAAGCGGGAACGGAACACTAGCAACCGTTGGATTCTACGTAAAGGGAAGAGGGGAATCCGTTTTAGACCTCCACAACACAACCCTCCTCAACTCACTCGAACAGCCCATCGTTCACGTGGCAGTTGATGGAAACGGAGTTTTCACGTCGTCTCATGATATAGCCGTCATTGACGTAATAGCTTCGCCCACCATGGTACTTCCCGGTCAATCCGTACAAATCAACGCAACCGTTGAGAATCAAGGTGCCTATGCAGAAGACTTCAACGTAACTGTCTACTACGACTCGGTAGTCATCGAAACAGTGTCGGTAGTCTTAGATCAAGGAGAGTTGAGGGTCCTTACCTTTACATGGGATACAACTGGAGTTAACAAGGGAGACTACCCTATACTAGCCAAAGCCAGCGTAGTTTCTGGCGAAACAGATATAACAAATAACGCCAAAGTGGCGGACAGCATGGTTACCGTGTTATTCCCAGGGCATGATGTTGCCATCAAAGGTGTTACTCCCTGCAAGACTGTAGTAGGGCAGGGTTACTCTTTATTTGTCTATGTAAGCACTAAGAACTACGGCGTTTTCACAGAAACCTTTAATGTTACGGCTTGCTACAACGAGACTGCTATCACCTTACCAGATGGGAAAAACTACATAACCATAACCCTAACAAGCGGAAACTCCACGACATCCACTTTCACTTGGAGCACTGTAGGCGTATCTAAGGGCAACTACACTATAAAAGCCGAAGCCACCCTTTCTGGCGACACAAACACAACAGACAACCACCTAACAAATGGTTTGGTCACAATAGCCATGGTTGGTGACATAATTGGTCCAGACGGATGGCCAGACGGGAAATGCGATATGAGAGACGTGGCAAAGGTAGCCAAACTTTTCGGAGTGAACCATCCAGACCCGAGATACGACCCCAACTGTGACATCATCTACGACCTGAAAATCGACATGAAAGACGTAGGAACAGTAGCCAAACACTTCGGAGAAACAGACCCATAGACTCAAAAGAAGCGATAATCCGCTTATGCACGCATTTCTTTACTTGTTGACTCTCAATTGTTTTATAGGACGAGTAGGGTGCTAATGGCAACCCCCAGACTGTGAACAAACCAAAGCAACAAGTCTGTCGTCGTGTAAGAGAATGACCACTTGTAGCCCCACGAAAACAAAATCGAGATCAAGATGGGAAGCACTGCGATAAATGAATTGACACATCCTCCAAGCAATGTAAGGCGCAAGGTGTATCTTGCGTTTTTGATTCTGAGACCGAGTTTTTCACCCCCTAGCTGATTTGTGAAAAATAAGAACACTATTGGGAAAACAAAAAACGTGAGCGCCACTGTAGTGAAGTAGTTGGCGATTGTCATGGAATGAAAAGGGTTTTCGGGGAGAGAAATCGGGAATATCAGTTGTAGGATTCTGCCGTGTAAGGTGAAGTAGGCGATGCCGACAAAGGCGATTAAGAAAGCTATGGAAAAGAGCCTTGTCCTAATGCCTTTCCATCTCTTGTATAACCCCATTGAAAGGACCACTAGCGAAAGAACCAATAGGTTTACGCTTACACCGATAGAGTCGAGATAGATGTGCCACACCGTGTCCCAAGACATGCTTCTACCTCTAGTCTTATGAATGCCAGAGTGAAGGAGCAGAATCAGATTTGTTCAGTCCGCAATGGAAGCTCGAGCCTCCGCTATCACGGCAACTTCCCTCCAACTCATTCTTCTGTTGGTTGCCTTCAAAACGAGACGTTCCCTCCACCCGCAGCTAAGGCACTCAAACTTCACAGGAGTCATTCCCAAATGACCTGACATGTCGCCCGTCATAGTGGCAACTCTTCGAACTCTCGGGCTCTTACAGCGAGGGCAAACCTGCACATCCACATAGTTCCCTTCATTTTCCAGTTCCTCCAAAACTCCGAGCAACTCCCAGAACAATTCACTCTCAGTTTCCTCCTCTCTTAGAACGAGAAGTTGCCTCTGCTCTTTCTTTTTTCTCTTCTTTTCCATCAGTCAAACTTCCAGGGACTCTCATAACCACCTCTTATGATGCTAGAAGATAGGTTTTCTGGTACGGTTCCTTACGTTAGTACATTCATTTACGGATACCCATAAAAGTCTGGAAACCAATTTCTTTGGTGGAGTTTGCGGATTTGAAACGTAACGCAATCCTGTCATCATCCCTCATCCTTCTAATCCTTGGTTCCTCATTCCTTACACTGACCTCTTCACAGAAATCTTCTGAGTTTTCACCTGCGATTTCGACCGCGCCTTTGTTTGTCGGAGTGATTTTTCGCGATAATTTAGCATCCCTCAACCAATCGACACGAATGGAAATCTACAACTTTGTCACGAACAATCCAGGAATCCAATTCAGGGGGATATGCAACAGTTTGAACCTGCCCATAGGAACTGTCCAGCACCATCTCGACCTCTTAACAAAAGCAGGACTGCTTTCTTTCTTTCGTGATGGAAGGTACAAGAGATATTTTGAGTCCAAACGGTTTACAGAAACTGAAATGACCGTGATTTCGTTCCTTCGGCATCAAACGGCAGGAAAGATTTTGTCTATCTTGCTGGAAAAAGTTCGGATTTCGCATAGGGACTTAACTCAGCAACTCGAAATCTCGTCTCAGGCGTTGACTTGGCAGATGAAACGTTTGAAAGATTCGGGGCTCGTTCATGGTCTAAGAGAAGGAATGAAAGTCAACTACTTCCTAGATGAAGCACACTCAGTTGCGGTGAGACAATGGGTACATTTGACAGATAAGAGTTCTTAGAAAAAGAAGCTTCTCATGTTGCAAAACTAACTTACTTTTCCAGATTTTACAATTCGAACCCCGATTTCAAAGGCTCGCGCCATTCTTTCCTCGTCTTTTCTCACACTCCCTACCTCGTTGTCATCGTGAGCGTACAGAATTGTTTCGATCAACTCAATGTTCGCCCAATTGAAAAATCCCTTTACTGTTGTCAAGATTGTGTTGAATTCTTGGTCTGTGCCTGCAACAGTGATGAAGACTCCCCTCTTTCGTTTGTTTATTCTTCTTTCGAAACCATACGTTCCATTAGGGCGCTTAATATACGGGAGTAGGCAGTTGCTACGGTCTATCATGAGTTTGGTTTGTGAGCTGACAGTATCGAAATATACGGGGGAACCAAGCACTATAGCATCGTAAGACTCTAGAGCGTCATAGATCAGTTTCATGTCATCGTCGAAGAGGCAATACTTTGGGTGGGGATCGACTCCACAACTCTGGCATGGCTTGATGTTTAAGTCATTGAGATAGATTTTTTGTGTCCTTGCTCCTTGGCTCGTTGCTCCTTTCAGAACTTGAGATACAAGCAGGTCAACGTTCCCATTTTTCTTAGGGCTACCAACGATTCCACAGACCTTCATGAGGATGACCTTTGAAACCTTGAGACGTGGAAGAAATCTCTGAGTAGAGTTTTTATATTGCGCCTAAAAGTTTCAACAGAATTCCTTTTGCTGAGTGAAGCCTATTCTCACTTTGCTCGTAGATTATGGAGTTGTGGCTCTCTATCACTTCGGCGCTTATCTCGTAGCCTCTGTGAATCGGCATGTCGTGCATTATTAGAGCGTTGCTGTCCTTCATTAACTCTCTGTTGATTTGATAGGGTTTCATGAGTTTGATTCTCTTTTCTTTCTCTTCCTTGAACTTTGGGTCGAGAAAGAACTCCATGTCCACCCAGGTGTCGGTGTAGACAAAGTCGGCGTCTTTAACAGTCTCCTTCACATTGAGAGTTGTGTCATAGAGCCCGGTTTTCTTGGCATTCTCTACTAGTTCTTTGTCGAGGGAAGGTTCGTTTGTTATTGGTGTTACCGTGGTGATTTTCACCCCAGTCTTAGTGCAGCCTACGATTAAGGAGTTGCACACGTTGTTGTGGACCCCTATGTAAACGAGCTTTAACCCCTTAAGCGAACCTTTTTTCTCCTTCATCGTCATCAAGTCGGAGATCGCTTGGCAGGGATGATATTTCTCGTCGCACCCGTTTATCACTGGAACCTTAGAGGCTTCCGCCATAGCCTTGAGGTCAGCGTGTCGTAACAGACGAGCCATGATACAGTCCACATTTCTGGAGAGGTATTTGGTCTCGTCTCTAATGTCCGCTAAAGCGAAGTTTGTGGTTCTCCAGTCCATGTAGATTCCGTGCCCTCCGAGTTGCGTCATAGCCACTTCAAAAGCAACACGGGTTCTAGTCGAAGTCTTCTGAAAAACCATCGCCAAGGATTTGTCCTTTAAAGAATTGCGATATCGCTCTGGGTCGTTCTTGATCTCAATGGCCTTTTCGATAACGTCATTGATTTTATGTGAGGTCCAGTCTTTGAGGGTCAATAAATGCGTAATCGACTTCAATAGCGACATCCTCTATTGGATAGACCTTCTAGGTGGGCTCCTATATAAATCATCAAACAACTGGTCTAAATCTTTAGAAAAGAGGATGTTGTGCACAGTTCCACAAATGTTTCTTCCAAAAACTGGATCTGCTCATTCCCTCTTTTGTTCCGCTCTCTGCGCCAATAGATGCTTGGCTAAAGGTGCCATAGTGAGCGGTCTATAGTGAACCTCGTCACCCAAACTCACTATGAAACTGTCTATTATTGATATATCCAGAAACGTCAGCTGTCTTAGCCGACTCATAAGCTTCATGTGAGATGTGTAGTCTTCATGAAGTGAAAAAACCACTCCGTCGTATCCCAACCCTCTTCCTCTCTCCATCATGATAATCGCAAAGGGAGTTTTGGGCAAACCTTCTTGAGCGATTTTCCTTGCTCTATCAACTCCTCCTCTATCAAGCCCCTTTCTGAGTTTGACAAAGATCAGGGATAACAACTCGTACCCGAGTTTATGGAAGTCGGGAATCACCGTGTATTCCTTGATGTATCCTTCCGTTTCCAGTTTTCTTCTCGTTCGGGTAAGTGTGGGCTGAGAGCATCCAACAGCCCTTGCTAGTTCTTTATCGCTTCTGCGAGAATTTTTCATGAGTTCAGAAAGCAACTTCCACTCAATCTCTTTCATGACTCACCCCTTACCCATTGATGAGTTACAGCCCCATTTCTTTACATCCATATTATTTATCATCTCTCAGGCTTTATGACTTATGAAGGAAAGTTTCATTAATTCTTAAATACCCCCAACAATCCCATGCTTTATCGAGCAACACTATCTTTTTCATCCTCTCTGAGACATGTTGCACTAGGTGAAAGTTAATCCGTGCAACAAAGCATATATTCGATGTATGCCTATCTGATTTGGATCAAGAACTCGTTCGGTGTGAGTACCATTTACGCCTGATTTTGTTCTGGAGGGCACGGTAAGCGTGGTTAGTTTGTCTACTCAAAACGTAGTCGCAGAGGAACTTTACGAGAGGCTCGTCAAGGATTTCATGGAAGTGATAGTTTTAAAGGAACTGAGGAAGGGCAATCCTCTCGGCGCCTATGACATTATTTTCTTGGTCCGCAAAGGATTTCACATTCTCCTCTCTTCCGGAACAGTCTCCTCTCTTCTGTATTCTATGGAGAGAGACGGCCTCATTGACGGCGTAATCGATGGGAACAAACGGGTTTACAGACTGACCGAAAGAGGTGGAGAAACACTGGAAAACGTTTCAGAAGATAGCGAGAAACTCATCTGGCTCTTGAAATCCATACTCGAAAAATAGCGCATTTAGGATTTGCTTCGCCGTCACGATGAATGGACTTATACCGTTTTCAAGGCTATGTCTCGGAAAATCTCGTGACCGTGACATTTCTTCAGTTGAATGATCTGTCCATCATCAAGCCTATTCGTGTCGTAGAGGCACAACACACACAGGTCAACAGTAAATTGTCTTCCAAGCGCTGCCTCGTATCTTAGTAACTCCTTGACTTTTGCGTTGTCGAAGAAGACTTCCATTTCACCAGCACCACGCAAGCCTGTGAACCCAGCCTTTTGCTTCTGTTTAAGAAGAGTGAACCAATTGGCTATGATTTTCTTAGCTTGGACTTTACCTCTTTCTAGGTACCACTCTTCGGCGGACATCATTGTGAATGCTTCGTTGCGAAGGTGCTCAGCGGTTACTCCGTATCTCTGGATTGCTTGACTTTCAGCATCTAGTTTGTGTTCTGGTGCAAGATAGATGACCGCTTCGCCCCTTGGTAGACCGGCTTCTAGGAACGGGAATGATATTTCACGCTTGACGTTCTCTGTGTCGTAGTAGAAGATGGCGTGGTCTCCGAACTTGAGACGTTGGACATATCTGGTTGGTTCATGTGTGAGGTCTCGTCCGCCCCTATCCATTATGTAGCGAGTGTCCCAGATCAACTCGCCTGCCAGCTGTCCCCTGTCTGTTAAGCGATACTTCTTCATCGTAGGTTCACGCTCGACTAATCCCGTCAGTGCTTTTATGTGAAAACCAAGCTTGCCGTGATTACCGATGCCAACGTGTTTAAGCAACTCACGGAACGAGAGAGCTTCTCTCTCTTGTAAACACTCTATGATGCGTCTTCTGATAGGATGCGCCAACGCTCTGTGAATCTCGTCGTCCCAATCCTTCAAAGATTCACCCCAGCACATTCACGGCTGGCATGATCGGTGTGTGCGGGTTGCGGTGTATAAAAAGCGGGACGAGTGGCTGAAAGAGAAGGGAGTTTTTCCGCACGCCACCAATCTTTCAAGGGTTCGGCACCGTATACCATAGGAGATCAGAATCTGCGTATTTAATAGTTTAGTGAAGCACAGTTCACCTATTGCATGAAAAGAAAGAATGAACTGTTAGCATTAAGAGATAGTCAGAGTGCGTTTGCGTCCCTCTGTTGCTTTGATTTTGTTCCTATTGATTTAAGTTTTGTGAGAGCGTTCATATCTTTGATGGAAGGTGCCCCCACGTGATCTTGATTGTAGCCTCAACCAAAGACTTGGCAAGCACGAACATCGCCCAACAAATAATACAGCATTACGAGTTTGAGAAGACTTCAGAATCTTTCCATCAAAACCCTGTGTATCTGAAGAGGGTTCAGGGTTGTGACGTTAGGCTTATTTTCATCAATGAAGAAATCACTGACACGCAGTTCATCACCGACTTCTTCACTCCCAAACTGCTAGTCTTCGTGTCCCGACACAGCAGTGCCAAAGGAATTCCAACCCTCTCTGTTCACACTCCAGGCAACCTCGATAAGGCAGAACTCGGAGGCATCCCGAAGAAGATTTCTGTTTCCCCGGCGAGTGCGATGAAAGACGCGCTTGTAGAGATGGCGAACTTGAAGGAAGAGATGAAACTCGACTATGAGGTCTCTTACGAGTGCACTCATCACGGTCCGTCGTTGGACGTTCCCACGATGTTTGCAGAGTTGGGCAGTTCGCCTAAAGAATGGAAGGACTTGAGGGCAGCTGAGGCTGTAGCCCATGCCACCATGGTAGCGGTTTCTAAAGGGTCGAGTTACCTAACGGTGTTAGGAATAGGCGGTCCTCACTATAATGAGAAGTTCACCAAAATCGCGTTAACAACCGAGATGGCTTTTGGTCACATAATCCCGAAATACGCCGTTTCCACCGTAGACGCGGATATGATCAGGCAGTGCGTCGAGAAGACCGTGGAAAGCGTGAAGACGGTGGTCTTGGACTGGAAGGGGGTTAAGGGTCTGGATAAAGAAAAACTGGTCAGGACATTGGATGAGGTCGGCTTGTCGATTCAGAAGGTCTAAGATTAGAGACACGATGTGCTCGGGTTCGAAATGCTTTTTATATTAGTTGTTGTTCTTGAGAATGCGATGAGTCTTGGGATTGAGATCTTTCCTTCAGTCATCCGTGAGGTTGCTTAGGCTTGCCACGAAGCCTGGGAGAAGCGAGCTGTGGCTCTCGGTAAAAATCTGTTTTCTCGGAGTCCTCGTGGTGGGGGTTGTCGGGTTCCTTATCAAGCTGATAGCGGGTATCTTAACGGGATTCTAAGTTAGTTAAGGAAGCGGGAGAATGGAAGAGAGACCTCTTGGAGTGATCTTCGCTGTTCGGACAACCGCGGGGCAGGAGAAGAACGTGGCGAATCTGATCGCGGTGAGGGTTGAGGCTGGCAGGTTGCCGATAAAGGCGGTTCTGGTGCCGGAGATGTTGAAGGGTTATGTTTTCATTGAGGCGAATGGTCCTCACTTTGTTGAGAAGGCCATAGCGGGGATCAAGCACGTGAGGTCGAGGGTTCCTGGAATCGTCAGTTTTTCTGAGATTGAGAGGTACATAGTTGTTAAGCCGGTCATTGAGGATTTGGGTGAGGAGGACATGGTGGAGGTTGTTGGGGGTCCTTTTAAGGGGATGAGGGCGAGGATCACGAGGATAGACAGAACGAAGGAGGAAGTGACTTTGGAGTTGTTGGAGGCGACGTTCACCATGCCCATAACCGTTCATGCTGATTATGTGAAACTCGTGGAGAAGGCGAAGAGGTGAGAGTAGGATGGGCGAGAAGAAGACAATCGACGCTTTGGTGCCTGGTGGACAGGCGAGTGGTGGTCCTCCTTTGGGGCCTGCGTTGGGTCCGCTTGGCGTCAATGTGCTGGCTATTGTGAATAAGATTAACGAGGCTACGAAGAGTTTTGCTGGGATGAAGGTTCCTGTTAAGATTGTCGTGGATACGGAGACGAAGGAGTTTGAGGTGGTTGTGGGTACTCCGACGATGTCGGCGTTGATTGTTAGTGAGTTGGGGATTGGGAAGGGTTCTGGGAATC
>Ga0315314_1002427_pt1 | contig 15405 bp, 11 predicted proteins | sample TDP9_MG_FD_203631 | JGI IMG/M metagenome (GOLD analysis project Ga0315314, IMG submission 203631) | Freshwater sediment microbial communities from Lake Towuti, South Sulawesi, Indonesia - TDP9 | ecosystem: Environmental > Aquatic > Freshwater > Lake > Sediment | place: Indonesia: South Sulawesi...
GGTAATGCCAGTTCTTTACGTCAGGCTATTGCCGAAGTTTTCGACGAACTTAATAGTAATCCACAGAGCGATTTGACACTTCGCTTTCGTGACCCATTGTCTAAAAATTTACTCGAGGTAGCTTAGCAACTGACGAGAGCGGTTACATAAAAGCGTCAGCGTGGGAATAAAAACATTGGAATATTTCTCATATGTCATAATCTGACAAGAAAAAACTAAAGGTAAAACGATGGGCAGACAAATAACCAAGCTCTGCAAAACTTGTGGTACGACATTTAGGTATCACAAGGGTTCTTATTTGCTACTGGCTGAAAAGGGGGAAAGCAGACCTGAACGTTGTCCACAGTGTCGCAATTACCACGACAAAATGATAAAAGAGTTGAAGGCCCCCTATTTCCCATTCCAAGAGGCCACAGACTATGCAGATTTCAATCTTTTTCCTGCCCGTTATACCGACCATGGTGATAGAACTCTTCCAGAAGAAGAAAAAAGAGAAGACCTATCAGGTATGGATATAAGCATAACCGATGAGGAGATTTTGGTCCTTTATGAAAAGCTTGAAAAATACCAAGTTGTAGTTATAGATAGCCCCACCGGAACGGGGAAATCAACCTTCGTGCCTTTGAGATTAGTTGAGCCGCCGAAAGGATACTCTGGCGACTTTGTTGACCATCTAATTCGACAAGGTCAGATAGTCATCACTCAGCCTCGTATTCTCCCCGTTAAAGGCATCCCTACTAAGGTTGCCGAGATGTCAGGTGTATACTTGGGTCCTGGTCAACTTGTCGGGTATAGGTACAGCGATGAAGATAACTCCGACCGTTGGAATCGGATAATTTTTGTTACCGACGGCACTTTGCCCAATTGGATAAGAGAAGGCAGGCTTGGCCAGTATAGTTTGATCATGGTTGATGAGGCTCACGAGAGAAGCTGCAACATTGACTTAATTTTAGGATTTCTGAAAAGAGAACTACCAAAATATCCTCATCTGCGAGTCATTATTTCTTCAGCGACCATCAATACCGATAGCTTGTTAGCTACGTTCAAAGAGGCAGCGATATCCGCTGACCTTTTATATATTCCCTCAAGAAAACGATTTAAAAAATATGAGCACTGGTGGAAAGATGAAGAACCAGTAGAAAGATGCGGTTGCTGGCTTTGCAGAAAATCATCTGAAGAAAGAAGGGACTTTTGGGAAAATCAAAACGAAGCTATTAAAGAATATAATTTACCAGAAGTGACTGCTAATTTCGCCTTGAAAATCCTGCAAGAAACAAATGAGGGTAGCATTCTGATCTTCTTGCATGGGGAAAAGGCAGTTGATACTGCCACACAAAGAATAAGAACAAAATGTAATCGGAACATACCAGTTATCCCGGCCTATAGGAAGATTCAGGCAGAGGCAGAGAAGAAATTGGAAGCTACTAAGGGGCAGAGAAGAGTAATTGTTGCTACTAATATCGCTGAGACCTCACTTACTATTCCTGACATAGTGTATGTGATTAATTCCGGTTGGATAAAACAACCAGAATATGATTCTGTAACTCAGGTAACCAAACTATATTCAAAACTTCACAGCCAGGATGGTGACAAACAAAGAGCTGGACGCGCTGGCAGGAACCAGAATGGTTATGTATATCATTTTATTACCAAACAGCAGTATGAAGAGGAGATTGATAAACATACTTCTCCTGAGATTACCCGAACCTGCCTGGAGGATGTTCTGGTTAATTTAAAGGCAACCGGAGTAAATAATGTTGGACAATTTCCTTGGCCTGAGGAACCAGACAAGAATTCTGAAATGAAAAAGGAGATAATCCGTGCTCAACAAGTCCTCAAGACACGGAGAATTGTTGGCGAAAATGGCGAAATAACTGAGCAGGCTCTTGAATTTTTAGGCATTCCACGCTCAACAAGCGAAGCCTCCTTACTCTACTTAGCCGATGAGCAGGGGTTGCTTTTCGAGGTTATGACCATTCTATTATTGATGTCTACTCGGGACGGTGAGGCACGGACCGGCGCAGCACTTTATAACCGTTACAACGGACTTTTGCAATGGGAAGATAGATGGACGGCAAAGACCAAAGCATCTGTAGCGGCGATTCATCAAGGATTACGGGTAGGTTGCCGAGATGATTTGGATTTTGTCATCAAGTTGGCTTATTGCTTTCGGGCAACAAAAGAAAAAGGGTTGGCTGAGCAGTGGGCAAGTTGGTATTTCATCAACTATGAGATACTCAAGAAGGCTCTTGATGAGATAGACGAATTAATTACGAAATTCGGGGAGGAAAGAGAAGAGAGTATTCGAATGGTTAACCCTGGTATGCTTGAAAAGGTCCGATCTTTGATGGTTGCTACTTGGTCAGACAGGATAATAGAGCTGAAACCCCGGAACCCGGTAATCTATCAGTTAAATGAGAAAATAGGCGTTGTTTCGCGGCACTGCGTTGGCAATTGGAAGATGGAGAAAAAAGCACTCTGGGGCACAGCAGTCGAGGAGGAAACAGTTGTTAATGGCTACCCAGTTCGATGCCCTATGGCTTCCTTTATGGTTAGATTGCCTAGTCGACAACAAAAGGTAGATAAAACTCATCTCTTTATAGACCAAAAGTTTCCTGTTGGTAGTCAGGTTAGGACAAGAGAAGAAAGAGGTGTAACTTATCTGCTTGATTTAGAGCAGCCTCCTCATCCTATCAAAGTAAATTACAAAAAAACTTTAGATGCTTTGGAAGAACCACTTACAAAAAAAGAACAGACAATATTTTTTGATAAAAGGTTTATTGACGAGTTTAAGAACATATCGGGACCTGTCAGAGGGATTTGGATCGGTGTAAGAAAAAGTGAACAGGCACGAATTACCGAGTGGATAGAACAAGATGGGGTGCCAGTTGCTGCTCTGAGTCCTTTCGTAGAATCCGACATTTTTGGATTGAAAAAACAGAAAGGAGACAAAATCAAGGCGAAGATTCATAAAGTCGCTCGTGATCCTGTGGGTGGTGGCGGATGGATTAGTACAAGAACACCGTCAGGCTCCGATATACCAGTTGAACTAAACAATATGAGCTTCTCGCCTTCTGGTCCTGGCTTGGAGCAGATTGAAGGTAAAACGCTTGATCTTGCAATTGAAGATATCAGTAGCGAGGGCAACCTACAACTTAGCAATCTACATAAAGTTACCGAGGATTTAAGGTCCCTTCGAGAACAAGTCACTGCCGGAAAGGAAATAAACCTAAAAGGATTTGTTGAAGAAATAAGAGAAGAAGAGGAAAAGGCAATTGTTATTATACCTAGGGCGTTTGGTGTGGTCCATTCGTTTGAAGTTTATAAAGATTTTGTACCTGGCAGGCAGATTACTAATTTGCGGGTGGCAGAAGAGGTGGTTGTGCGACTTTCCTTGCCATCGACTCAAGCGGATCATGTGCGAGCAGATTACTTTTCTGAAAAAGAAATTAGAACCGTACCAAGCCCGCTGAAATATGACGATGCAAAAGATGAATTATTGTTTCCTTACTGTCTCAGTGAAAATGACTTAGGTGAATGGCCCGCGCGTTCAGAGGTTATTGATTTTGTTAGGAGACATTCTTGGCAATATTGCCTACAAGCGAGAATTGTTTCTTTGAAAGAGCGATTATCAAATTTGAAGGAGATGGATTTGGTAGACGGAATAATTCAGCAGGTTGATTATGAAGAAGATGGCAAAACGGTTAAGTCTTTGCAGGTGGTTGTAAGCGGTGACATTCCAGGACGCGCCTTTGGCAGTGACCTCGGTTCGTTGTTCATCTCAGAAGGGGATAGGATTCCATTTTATGTTAAAACGATTGACGCCAACTCAGGGTTTCTTAGATTAGTTAGTAAGCGCTTCAAAGATGAAAAAAAGAAAAAACAAGAAGAATTCATAAAACGCACTCAAGCTCATATCCAGAGATGGCAGAATAATATAAGAAAAGCAAGAGAAAATATTGCCAGAGTTAGTTATAGACTTAGAACTGCTAGAACTAAAGCAGAAGAGGATAAATTTAAACTCTGGATTGAGGAAGATGAGGGAAAAATTCAGGCCTGGTTAGATAAGATAGAATCGGCACGAAAGAAATTAAGCAAATGATAAAGAAAATAATCCGCCCCCGAGTTAAATCATGTTTCGGTATTTCTGTAGCGACCCTCACCCAGCCAGTAAAAAGTTAAAGAGTTTCTGACAGGCACGAGACTTCGTGTTTTTTAAGGCGAATTCTTGACTTGGACAGCAATATTTCCCTTCTTTTCTCTAATGTCTCTGTTATGATAAGATGATTGAGTAAGTATTTGAAATATTGCCATGCCCAAGCAACGACCAGCCCAATCTAATACGCGACATAAAACTTGTTGGGGAAACAAACCGACCGATTGATAGAAATGGCCGCAGAACAGCTCGCTGATTTGTTGTGGAAGTGTTGGCTTGCTAGCAACACTCCAAAAAGAAGCAGACGAGCCAAATCAAACGCTCACACTGGCAACGCGAGAAGCCCTTGAGTTTACGCAAAAGCTCTTAATTTCGGCCAATCTCTCCTTTAAAATGCTCATATACTCCCGGTCCTGTATGCTTATAATAAGCTTTGGACTGGGGAGCCAGTTGGTGCTTAATCTAACCATTATTGCTTTGGGCGAAAGAATTGTGGTAGAATAAAAACAAGATAAGCAATTGTTTCGCAAAAGAAATTTCAAAAAAAGGGAACGAAATGAAAATAGTTGCCGGGACGATTTCAAGCCAAGGATACGGGGACCCGATGGTTAACACAAGTCGTTTGGATCTTTATCGACAGATTTTACAACAGTCGTGCGAAAAAAATTGCGACGTAGTATGTTTACCGGGCGGGTACCTGACTACTCAAAGCAAAAGAGAAAGGGATAAACTTGCAGAAATACTTGTTGGAGAAGCAAAGCATTACGGGATTGCGATTGTGGTCGGGATTGACGTGATTGGTAAGCAATCCGCGTTTGCTGTATCATGGAGCCCCGTTGATGGATCAAGTTGGCACATGTGGGAGCAACGTTCAAGTACCTCTACCGATTGGAGAACCGCATCAAATAGCAAGAGTGAAACGTATCGCGAGAAGCGTGCCTTGACTGTGGCAGAGGGTAAAATTGAGGTTCTCTTGTGCGGAGAAATCTTTAATCCTGTGATTCGTGATAATATTATAGAGCGGAAAGATTATCTCACAGCTATTATTGATATTGCTCACAAAGGAGGGGGAGGTTTTAATTGGGCCACAAAAACTATGAGGAAATTGGCGAAGAAGAGCGAATTATCAATTTTTTGTTCGATACATACAAGGTCACGTAACACATTGAAACGAAGGTGTGATCCAACCGGCATACTTGCCTCTACGAGCGAATCGGACATAATTATCGAAAGCCCACCATGGGCAGAGCTAAAGATTTGGGATATCTAACGGGTTATTCCCTTGATTGATACTATTAACTTTCAAAACAGACATCCGGCAGACTGCAGCCACCAAAAATGAGCGAACAAAGAAAAATGAAAAAAGCCATAGACCATATTTTGGGTGAGGTGGGGCTCCAAACGATTGAGGAGTCAATTAAAAAGGGCCCATTTGAAGAGCTGCAAAAAGCCCACGATTCTGTTCATGAGTTTATATATTTAGCTGCTTGCTGTAGCCCCTCAAACCAGAAAGTGAGCTGGCATTCAAAATCTGCTTTCCTGGTTTATCAACAGGAAGTTTTTCATTCAGCACATAGGTCATTCATAGAGGCACTAAGTGGCTTCTATAATGTGGCTTATACACTTTTAAGGAATTCCCTTGAATTATTATTGAAAGGTGCTTTTTGGGAGTGTTTGGCTCATAAAAAGTTTAGAGACAAATCCGAGGTTATAAAAAAATGCGCGGTCAAAATTGGAAATGATAAGGAAACATTATTAAATTGGTTTGAAGATATTTTTAAACTTGACCCCTCAATTGAACAGACATTTGAGCAGACTTCAGCATCAATTTTTGATAAAATTTCGCCTATTACCGAAGATCCACAATTAAAGAGACTTTTCCCCTCTCTGAAGAAAGTTATTGAGCAATTATCAGAATGGAGTATTCTTGCCCCAGTTCCAGCGGATACGGTTTATAGTGTTTACAGCGACCTCTCCGCTGATGTCCATGTAATACCTGACAAGACGGATATTGGAAGAAGGATACTTAAGGAAAAAGATTTTTTCGAGATTACCATTATTCCAGAAGAGTTGAGTAAACTCTCCAGCTTATTGCATAACGTTATGGATACAGGAATAGTTATTGAGTTAAATATTTTAAGTGACTGGATTCAACAAAATGGCGTTATTAAAGATAGGCTCAAAGGTAGATTACTTCTTATGGAAACAGATTTGCAATTAGATTACGCTTCTTTAAAGGTCAAAAAGTTAGTCGGAGAAAGATAAAAGGTGACCCATAATTCTTTTAACACGGAGATAGAAACAATTAAAATCCCACCGATTCGGCTTAAATGGACTGGATGGATTTCTTGGAACAACCTTGAGGCCGATGCGCGAAAGGGCGTAATCAAAGTCCCCAATAAAAAACCCGGTGTTTATGAGGTAAAGTATGTACATAAGGAAGAACGATTAACAATTGGGAAAGCCTCTGATTTGAGAATGCGCGTTAAACAAGGATTGGTAAAAGGAAAAATACCTCATTCGGCTGGGGAGAGGATAAGAGACAGCGAGGATACGTCAAGAATAGTTGTTAGATGGTCTGTTACGGATAGACCCGCAGCCGTTAAAGAGGAACTTCATAAAAGATATTTGAAGAGATTTAGCAAGCTCCCCAAATACATTGAGCATACATGAAATGGTCAATTATACGGTGGGTGAAGTGACTTTTTTAGCAACAAATGCTATACTGTAAATTAGAATAACCCTATGGACGGCTAAGAAGCGGTATCTCAAAAACCTCTTTTATGCTCATAAAATAGGTTCGAACGTCGTCCACGAGGCCCCGCAAGATGGGACTTTTGGAGTAAAACTGGTCCATTTCCCGTTCATTTTGGCCTATTTTTTAGGTTCGAACCCTGGTTTTACCTGGGGTACCCCCGATGCGACACGTTCAATGAAAAGTAGTGGTTTTTTAAGCTGAATATACAGTTTTTTGTCCTTCAAAGTTAGGTTCGAACCTATAGCCTGTAAAATCCCGCTTTTCTCCTCAGGTCTACTTTTGGCAAACCATTCTCTGGCATAACAGGCAAAGTAAAAAGTCTTTTGGGTCTTAACCTAACTGGATACTTGATATCTGGTTTTTTTCTGAAGTATGCATTGACAATCACAAATGCAATTGATAACATAACAAAAGTTCATTAACAAGGAGGGAATGGCTTAAAGTAAGGATGCTTCAAATGAATCATGGAGGGATAAATACTAAAAGGAGTTATGTGGAGGACAAGTGTGATGAAGAGATCAATTCAAAAGTTTCCTTAGAGATAGCCGCATCGGGCAAGCCAGCAAATCTGTTACAAGATAAATTGATCCGTTCGGTCATCCTTCGATGTACCAAAATCTACTATTCACTATTCGGTGATGAACGTTTGCCGAAGGTATATCTACTGCTGGCAGGATCGTACGTAAGTTATTGTTCCAAGAAATTATATAGTCATGTAAAAAGAGAACTTTCAAATGGCAGTTTAACAACTGAAAGGGAGGTAAATAATTATGTCAAGACCTTTAGTTGAAGTAGAAGTAGAAGGTAAGAAGTTGAATGCGGTGCTGGATACAGGTGCCTGGAGATCGTATATTAGATCTGAGTTGGCAAAAGATTTTCCAGCAGTTCCTGTTGAACCATTTGACGTGAGACTGGGAGGACACAGTTTTAAGGTAAAGGAGGGCAGGATTGTCTCTGGCAAAGTAAAGGACAGCGAGGAAAGAGCCTATCGGTTCAGCGAGAAACTTTTCCCGGTCAGTGAGCTGGGCCAAGAGAATGGTAAAGAGATTGATGTGCTTTTTGGAGCGGTTATTCTTGAAGATTGGGGAGCAGTCATCAACGAAACAACTATCCCCCCGCAAGTAGATTATTATCGCCTTAGAAAGGGTGAGCTGACAGAACTTTGACAAAGGATAAAGATCCTTTCCCTCCCATAAACAAAATCAAAGCCGACCCAAATGGTTGGCTTTTCTTTACGAAATCTCTTTAGTGTGCTAACCTGAGTTTAAGCGAAAAGATTCAAGCTTTTTTCAGTACTAACTTACCAATTGACAAAGTTAGCGAGTTAAGACCATTGCTGGCTCACCATTTGTCAATTGCCATTTCTATGAACTGCCTTCTTTATGCCCGTGTATCCACGGACAAACAAGCCCAAAAAGAACTTTCGATACCTGCCCAGATAAATGCGATGAAACAATATGCTAAAAGAAACGGCTGGAGAATTGCCGGCCATTTTATCGATGAGGGAGAATCGGCTAAAACTGCCAATAGACCCGAGCTAAAAAATCTTATCCGACACTGCAAAGAAAATAAAAACATTGATGTGGTGCTTGTCCACAAAATAGACCGGTTAGCTCGGAATCTTATAGATTACGCTACTGTCAAGGCCATCCTGAAACAAAAAGGAATAAGACTGGTCTCGGTATCAGAGTCGTTTGATAATAGTGCCTTAGGCCAATTGATGGAAAATATCTTTGCCAGTATCTCCGAATGGTATAGCGCTAACTTAGGTGAAGAGATTAAAAAGGCGAATTTGGCGAAACTTAAAAAAGGTGAGTGGCCTCACAAACCTCCTATTGGCTATAAAAGCATAAAACAAGAAGGTAAACGAGTCAGACATGTCCCTGACCCAAAAACCGCCCCGTTGGTTAGACAGGCCTTTGAGCTTTTCTCAACCGGCAACTATTCACTGAAGACACTCTCGGAAGAGATGTTTGAACGAGGCCTAAAGACAGCTTACGGCAGGATGTACAGCCAGGAAAACATCAAGAAACTCCTCACGAGGCGGTTTTATATCGGCAAGCTCCAGTGGCAGGGAAGGGAATACAAGGGAAAACATAAACCCATTATCAGTGAAAGACTTTTTTATCAGGTTCAAGATGTCCTCAGTAAACGAAGTGTGGATACGGGTGAAAAAGGCAGGTTAGAGTTTCTCTTAAGAGGGGTTGCCTATTGCCAGAACTGTAACCAGAAGCTAACGGGTGAGATCCATCCAAGAGGAAGTTACTACCATTGCGTTCCCAATCTGCATAAGAAAAGATGTGACCAGCCCTATATTCCGGTAGATCTTCTCGATGGCCAACTTGAAGCCCTTTATGAAAGAATCCAGCCACCCAAAAAACTATTGGAGCTTCTGAAGCTTGAGATGCAACAGATAGCAGAGCGGAGAAAAAGAATTGCGGAAAGAGACATAAGGGGGCTGAAGAGAACCATCGAGGATGCGGAAAATAAGCAAGTAAAGTTGTTAGATGAGATGCTGGAAGGAAAAGTCCCTAAAGATGTCTGCGAAAAATTAGAAAAGAAATACCAGAAAGAAATTGTCCAGGCTCAGGCCCGGCTCAGCCAGTTAGAAGTAAACTATGATGACCCTCTGGATTTTCTGGATAAATGCACTGTCGTAGCCAGCATGATTTTATATCTCCACCGAAGGTTCAACTACGAGCAGAGGAAAAATCTTCTCAAAGCTATCTTTGAACGCATTTACGTAAAGGATAAGGCGATAACAGCCGTCAAACTCAATCCGCCTTTCTCGTTCTTATTCAAAGAGCCCCTGCAAAGACTGTTCAAAGATTGTCCTTCCGGGGGCACCAAACAGGACATCTTCGAACAAATTATTGCCTTTACACTCTCAGAGCAGTACCCACAGATAAGAACAGCTGTAAACCAGCTGATCAAGAATGAATACTTACTCTAAAGGTGGCGATTGAAGTTCCGATTGTTGCCTTAATACCTTACTCTTAGCCAACTTAGGTAAACAGACCATCGAGAATATTCTGAAATATTTGGGATAAATCCCTTGATTTTCGCGCGCTAATATGATAATATGTAAATTTAACAAGGATTCAGGAAGGGAGATTGAGAATACATAGTTTCTTGTGGAGGATACGGTATGGAAACAAAATACAATGACTTACTAAACCATTTTATTTAACTGTAGCGAGATATAAAAAAGCTTTATAAATCCAAAAAGGAGACAAAGAATGAGTAGAAAACTGTTCTGTTCAGCGATTGTGCTATTGGTTGTTTGTATTCCGCTCGTCGCGAGGTTCGTCTATGCTGGCGGCCCTCCAGGACCTTTCGATGACCCTCCGGGATTCGAGAATGGAAATCAATCCGAAAAGGCAGAAGAAGCGATAGATATCCACAAACCCATAACTCCTGGTGGATATTATGAGAGGTTAGTTCTGGTACATCATGCCAAGGGCGGTATCCCTGGCCCGCCTGACAAGGAAGAAAAGCCCAAGGATTACGATACTTTTGCTCTGTTGGGTTTGTCCTGGCCGGCAGATGTACTTCCAGTAGAATATTTTATCGATCCTGACCATGCGCCAGGAGGCTCGGTGGGAGAGATCGAGGACGCCTTTGAAGCCTGGGATACAGTAACGAGCACTGTTCTTTTTGATGCACCTGTAGTGGACTCCTATGTAGGCCCATCGGTAGATGTCCCCGATTATATGAATACCGTTTCTTGGAGGATGGTTGTTCCCCCCCGTGTAGTTGCGGTAACTTTTATTTGGTATGACCCTAAGACCTTTGAGATGGTGGACTGCGATGTAGTGATGAATACAAAGCAAGATTGGGGAATAGATCCCGATGGTGAGGGTCCAGAGCGCCTCAAAGGCGCCTTTGACGTCCGGAATATCGTTACCCATGAAGCAGGTCATGTAGTCGGATTAGACGACCTGTACGATGAAATCTACAGTGAGTTGACAATGTATGGCTACAGCTCTAAGGGTGAGACAAAGAAGATTAGCTTAGAGAATGGCGATGTTTTGGGGTGTCAGGCCCTCTATGGAGAGTAATGCTTGGCGAGTACCGGTGACCCTCCTATAAGTTCTCTGACCGAATTGTGATTCTGGGATATCGCAGTTAATGAGCTTTGCCAGGGTGCCGGCTTGGAAGGTATATATTCACGAGTTGTACAGCGGCTTCCAATAACTATCGAAGCTACCTGCAATAAGTTTTTAGACAGTCAGAGGCTCAATATCGCACCCAGTGGCCGGTTTATATTTTAATCGGCGTTTACATTGTTTAAAAAACTTTGTAACAATACTTTAGGGTACAAAATTGAAGATAGGCGATAGCGAAATCCCCCAGTTCCGGGGGATTCTCTTTTATCTTTTAAATTCCTACTGTGATTTTCACTGCGAGTTGTATTAGATTAGCTATTATTTATGGGGGCAGGTGGACATCGAAGAGAAAATATATGCGACAAAACCAGTCAATATAGTTTTTATTTGTCTGAAGAGGCAAAATGTTCCCCCTTATTTTAATCTGGTCATTTGGTATTTTGAAAGTATGTAAATATGACCAGAAAGGGCAAAATTAAGAAAGAAAAAGCCGATATTTATAGTAAATACAGGCAGATTTTAGATATGCCCCATTTGACAAACAGACAAATTGACCAGATGCGAAAAAATCTTGGCTTACTTGCCCGTGCCATTTGCGAACATGTGTGGCATAAAAAGTTCTATTAATCCACAACATCAAAGAATAACACTGGTCTTCTCCAACTGTCCGGCACGGCAATGTTAGGGGGTTGTTGTACAACTGCTAACTTACCGGAAAATCGTATATCGTTGGTTCAGAGTCTATGGTAAACAAAAAGATTCAGAACTCGCACAAAATCTGAACCTTTTTGTTTATTGTCTTAATTCTAACAATATCCAGCCTGAGAATCAAACAAAAAATAACTCACGCCAAGGTTTTTAAGCCCACTCACTATTTGGGATTTTAGGTTCGAAAAAGATGTGTATAGTGGAGAACGCAGAGAAACGAGCAAAGTCAACTGATTTTAACGGAAATTTTAGGGACAACTGTGATACTGAGCGATTCTGCCTCATGTTATTTAACTGTTGCAATCTGGGTTATACTCGTCAATCTGTTCTTGCTCTACCTTGTCTCTCTCTGATGAGGAGCTGATTTCAATGAATTGGAAAGAGCAATCATAGTCTCGAAGATACCTTTTGATACAAGCATCTGGTTCACTGCGACTCAAATGTTCCAAAAGCCGCCTTTCAAGGTTATCGCTTTGTCCAATGTAGAAGACGTAGTATTTGTCTCCGCTTTTGTTGATGAGACGATATACACCTCCGCTTGCAGGTGCATATTTCCGAACATTTTCCTCAGTATACGAATACCTACTTGACCATTCAGCCATAATAAAATCTCCTTTCTGATTTCATATCTAATGAGTAAGTTAAGTGGGCTGCGTACTTTTCTCCGTCGGTGTAAAAATGTCTTTTACTATTTGTTTTAATTCTGTTGTCAGATTTTCTTCTTTCGAGAAAAAACTCTTAGCATGATAGGTTGTTTTGAAGTGTTTATCTTTTCCTGCTAAATATTCGAGCCTCGTTGGGTGTTTGACACATATATTGCCATTTAAGTCGTCCAATATACGCTTATTAGTGTTGTCCGATTCAGGTTTGTCATCAAGTTCAAGTAAAACGGTATAAGGTAGATTGAAAACATTCAACATTTTTTGAAATTTTGGCATCTGCTCTTTGTTGTCTGTTTCGATGATCGTAAAACCTATTTCTTCTGGAAATTCGGTAAAGAGGTTTAGATTTCTTCCTGTTGCAAGAATGGCAATCTTGTCTTGCTCACCTTCAACTAAAATAGTATGCTTGGCAAAAAACATGTGATTTTTGTCTATGCCAAAGCTGTTCAAAAGCTGAAAGTCTTTTTTCTCATCACCAGTTCCTAAGACTCCTTCTTCACATTGGTGAACCTTTGTTCCAATTTCGACACTTTCCTTTCTGACAACGCCGATTCTATGGTAATCCCAGACATCAACAAACGCTGGGGAATGTGTTGAGTAAATCACTTGGTCGTGTGTTCCTGTAGTTGATGCAAAAGTCTTCAGTACTCCATAAACCAGCCGCTGCAACTGCGGGTGAATATATAGCTCAGGTTCCTCTATCGCCAAGATGATAGGGCTAACTTGGGATTGCTTGTCCTCACTAACTAGCCCTCCCTGTTCGTTTTTAATAAGTGTTTTTAGTAGACCAAAAACAACACAGCGCTGGAGCCCATGCCCCTTGTCCAAAACATCTGTCATTTTGCCATCATCTATTCCCAATTGCACCCCGCGTGAAAATAGTTCACGCGTTCCCTCCAACTCAATATTGAGACTCACTTTCTCCACTGATGGCATAACGCTCCTTATCGACTCTCTAAGCTCAGCTTCTATTGTTCCTAGAACCGTCAATCGGCCAACAACATCAGTGCCCTCAGCTTCAACCTGTTCCTTGGGATTAAGAAGAGAATCTATTTTATCAAGTGCTTCTTCGATTTCTTTGTATTTGGGATCGAGCTTTATTATTCTGTCACCCAAATCCCCCATAAGCTTACGAAAAACGGTTGATGACGAGCGCCTGTCAATTTCATCTGAATAATCTGTTATTGCCGGCAAAAGATAGAATTGTGGAAGATGAGCTAAGAGCACAGATGGGTAGCCAAGTGCTTGTGTTTCTCCCAATACTGGTTCATCGAATTCAATATCATCTCTTTCTAATAGCAGTTGCTCAAGCCCCTTGCCATAACTTGCTTTGTCCACTCTCCCGTCAGGTTTCTGCACATACTCTAAAATGCCGTGCTCTTCTGCTATTTCCTTCCAATTTGGCCTAGCTCCTTTTTCTTCATTAACTCCTTCCATAGAGAGCCACCAATCTTTTGGGTTTGCGATATAGCCGTGATACTCACCCGATACCTTTATTTTCCCCACCGTCTCGTCAGTAGCAAGAGCGAGATGTTTCTCAAGAATAAGTTTGTCTCCTATAAGATAACGTCGTATTGTCTTGCGTTCCTCGTTTGTCAACTGTGTAAAAGTGCTTGTAATGACAATCGGTTCATTGATACTGTAGAAATTCTGTTCTTTGATCCCTCCTGCACCTGCTGAAAGGAAAGCATTTATTGCAGTCAGAATGTTCGACTTTCCGGTGCCATTTTCCCCAACCAAAGCTTGTAGTCTCTCAATACGAATATCTTCGCTATCCACAATCGAGCGATAGTTTCTTATGCGAATAGAAGTAAGAAACATATTCTATCTCCTCAAAAAGCCCCAATTTATCTTCACCGCCTTCGGCGGAATAACAATACTTGTCCTAAATCCAATTGAAGGAATCAATTTATTCGCCGCCATAGCTGCTGGAATCCGCTGCTGGTCTGTAATTATACCCTTCTGGTCTAAACGTGCATCATATATTTCGTGACAAACGAAGCCTTGTTATAGGGGAGTGTCTCTGCCGGGCCAAAAGTTGATTAAAAATCGCTGGTTTTGCCCCCTTTTTGCGAGGAACAACTCACCATTCCCGCATTTCTCCCCTTGAAGTGACAGGATAAAAAGAAGATATTTAGGAATTGTAATATCGTTGTAACATCAGTGATAACAATCGGTTTTGGAAATAAATTCTCCCGGAGGAACTCCCTTACCTTCTAAGGAGATTGCTGAAGCGATTAAATCTATCGGTAAGCCTACAGTGGCTTGGATAAGGGAAACCGCAACGTCTGGCGCTTACTGGATTGCCGCTGCGACCGATGCTATTGTAGCGGATAGCTTAAGCACTTTAGGATCGATAGGAGTAGCAAGTATTCGCCCGGATTTTTCTGAGTTTCTGAAAAAAATCGGGATTGACGTAGATACTGTAGCTTCAGGAATTCATAAATTACTTGGTCTTCCCTTCAAGCCGCTCAGTTCAGAAGAAAAAGAAGAAGATAGGAAAAGGCGAGAGGAAGAGATTAAAATCATTCAGCAGATTTTTCTTGAAGGGATAAAAGAAAAACGTTCTTTAAGAGAAGACGTCATCGAGGAAATTTCATCTGGTAAAACCTATTTGGGCCAAGAAGCAAAAGACCTGGGCTTGATTGATGAATTAGGAGGGAAAGAGAAGGCCCTGGAAGTTGCAGCAAAAAAGGCAAATCTCATTAGGTTTAAGGTTGTTGATTACTCTGAAATATTAGAAAAGCCGAGAAGGCGTTTGAGAAGGTTATTTAGATTATTAGGTGCGTTTTAACCAACACTTCCCGAAGTAGCAGTGCACGTTCCGGTATAAGCAATTGTGCTTGAACGCCAGGTGTGCTAATCCGACACCCTAGTGACACCCAAAAGGGTGTCTTTTTATGTGTGCCGAGCATGTTCGGCAACTTGGAGGTGAAAGTCCTCTACACAACCTGATGGAGGTGAAGTGTTAGCGAAGCGCAAGAGCGTTGCCGTGAGGCAGGGTTCTAAGGA
>Ga0315314_1002428_pt1 | contig 15401 bp, 12 predicted proteins | sample TDP9_MG_FD_203631 | JGI IMG/M metagenome (GOLD analysis project Ga0315314, IMG submission 203631) | Freshwater sediment microbial communities from Lake Towuti, South Sulawesi, Indonesia - TDP9 | ecosystem: Environmental > Aquatic > Freshwater > Lake > Sediment | place: Indonesia: South Sulawesi...
AAACCGAAGGTAAGACAGCAGACATGGAGTGAGCATTGCCGGGTCTTTTGAGTGGTGAGAAGATCAACAGGATTAGTCTGTCCTTTTACATCGCCTCCTCTGGCTTTCTATCCGAAGATTCATCGCTCTAAAGCACTCGGGGAATTTCTGGGCTGCGTCTAGAAATTCTCAACGCGATCTACCAAATGCTCATGGATACGAAACCACATGGTTATTAAAATGTGAGGGGAAATTCGCGCCGCCAAGAGCGCGGATTTCCTCATAGTGATCACCATCAAATGCTTATGCAATGCGGTTTTTGGTGATCATGTGTCAAATTCTTGTCATCGCTTTCGTTGAGAATTTCTAGGCTGCGTCGCCGAAACTTGACATTACGACTAACATACGATAGAATAAACGCAAAGGCGGTTACTCAATCTGGACTGGGAGGGAAGGGTATGCCCACCATAAGACTCAGGCATGACCAATGGGGAGAAGTCTGGCGTATGCTCATTAAGATAGGGCCGATCCATCGTCTGCCAGAAGACGGGAAGGTATATTCGGTGTCCGACGAGCATATCAAAGCTCTTCGTAGCCATAATGTGTCTTTTGAGCAGCTTTATCCCCGCAAGAAGGAGCATAAGAAAGAACCCTGGGTCACGTAGGTATCATCCTATGTCCCACGCGGATTCCAAAGCAGCAAAACGCTATGATATCTACCTCCCCATCAGACATAACGATGGAACGGAAATTGAGATTGAAAAGTACGAACAGGTAGAAAATGAACTGTTAGATCAGTTCGGTGGAGTCACTTCAGTTCGCCGAGAGAATCCTCTAAAAGGTCTGTGGAGGTCTGAAGAACGCACCTATTATGAACGTTTATAATGCATATACACATTTTTTGGGGTGTTTTTCTTAGAAAAGGTCTCCTTATGAACTAATGACCCTTTGAAACTCATAAAATAAATAAAGACAAGGATCTACACTATTTCATTGTTATTTAAAATCGGTATTCATTGGACAAAATCTAGGTATTTAGAGTTGCTGTGTTTTTATCCCACGCCTTTTAGGTCTTCCAGAGAACGCGCTCATCAAGCATTCTTTCCTGCCTCAAGCTTTTGAAAAAAGCTTGAGCAAAAGGGTTCTAGAGGTGTCCGCTCCTAGGCTGCATGTTTAGCTACACCCACTCTCAAATCCCAAAAATTGAATGCCCCTGCACCATCGTCTGAATTCCATTGACAGCAAAAGAGCATTCTGCTACAGTAGACTTCGGTATTTTTGTGGATCACGGACTTTGTTTATCTGGAAAAGGAGTCTGGAATGGCAGAGCTTGCGATCAACGGTGGGAACAAGGAAGTAACGTTACATGCGCCTAACTGGCCGCAGGTGGGCGAGGAGGAGATCGAGGCAGTCGTGGCCGCGCTGCGCAAATCTAAGGAGGATGGGGCGTACCTCTGTTCGGCAGGCGGCGGCGGGCCAACGGAGGAATTTGAGAAGCAATTCGCCGATTTCATGGGCGGCAAGTATGCCACCTGCACCTGCGGCGGCGGCCCGGCGCTCCATATTGCGGTGATGGCCGCCGGAGTAGAGGCGGGCGATGAGGTCATCGTTTCGCCTTATACTTGGGGACAGACGGTCTCCTGCATCCTGCAGCAGAACGCCATACCTATATTCGCCGACATCGACCCCAAGACGTATACGCTGGATGCAGAATCGGTGGAAGCGAAGATCAGCCCATACACGAAGGCTATCGTGGTCGTCCATATCTACGGCCATCCAGCCGATATGGACCCTTTAATGGAGGTGGCCGGGAAGCATGAATTGAAGGTAATAGAGGACTGCGCGCAGGCCACCGGCGCGTTGTATAAGGGTCATCGGGTTGGGACAATAGGTGATTTTGGTTGCTTCAGCATTGGGGATGGAAAACAGATGATCGGCGGAGAGGGCGGCCTTCTGCTCACCAACGAAGAGCGCTCCTACGAGCTTGCAAACGTCTTCGGTCAGCATCCATCGCGGCAGCACAAGACGGTCAAAGACCCGGATCTGCGGCACTACATAGACAGTCTGATATATACGTATCGCATCCATCCCGTAGCACCAGTGATAGCTGGCGTGCAACTAAAGTATCTTGATAAATGGAACTCCGAACGCAGAGCCAATCATGAGCTTCTCTCAAAGGGTCTGGAAGAGGTGCCCGGCATCGAGCCGGTATATGTCTCGCCAGACTGTGAGCATGTCTATCATCAGTATAGCCCCAGCTTCGTGCCGGAGGAAGTCGAGGGGGTTTCAAGGCGGACGTATGTGAGGGCCCTCGCAGCCGAAGGCGTCCCCATAGGTATGGGTTATGTTGGCGCTCCTATCCACCTGCGCCCGAGGATGCAGGACAAGAAATACTTCTTCGGGAAAGGCTACCCCTGGACATGTGCTCAACGGGAGATTGTCTACCGGGCGGGTGACTGCCCTGTGGCGGAAGATCGATGCGCGCGCACGGAGTTGAGCATGGGCGGCGGCCCAAGATGGATCGGTGATCAATCGGAACTGGTGAAGCAGATCCTGCGCGCGTTCCACAAGGTGACCGACAATCTGGATGCCCTGAGGAAGCTGGAGCGATCATAATCGGGGCTTATAGGCACATAAGCTCATAAGCCCATGAGCCTATCTTTTAGAATCTGCCGTACTCCGCGACCAGTTCCATCACCCGGCAGTATTGCTGGAAGCTGACGTTATCGGGCACAGAGTGATCCGAGTGATAGATGTACCCGCCGCCTCGCTTGACAGCGGGGATCTTGGTGGATATTTCTCTGAGTACATCATCCGGGTCCGAGGATGCCATGGCGCGCACATCGATGCCACCCATGAATGCTATATACTCGCCATAGTCTTTCTTCAGTTTCAGCATATCGTTCCCCGCCTTCACCTCAAGTGGCTGGATACAGTCGAAACCTGTTTCGATAATGAGAGGCATGAGTTCCATAGTATATCCACAACTGTGCAATATCATAGGGATGTCGCGGCTTTTGAAGCAGTCGCAGATCAGCCTGTGTGCTGGCATCAGCAATTCGCGGTAAGTCTCAGGCGGGAAGAAACTGTGATCTCTGAACCCCAGGTCGTCAAATATCCATCCGGCGTCGAACTCCATCCCTCTCCCCATCATTTCCTCTGCCATGTCCACACAAACCTGCGCATCGGTCATGAACATATCCTTTATCCAATCTGGTTCTGTCATCATACTTATCAAAGTTCTCTCAGGGCCGACCATGTCACACACCTTTGTGAATCCCGGAGCGAAGTTCATTGTGCAGAAGAAGCCAGCTTCGCGAGCCTTTCGATTGGCATTTATCTGATTTTCCCAGTTTACACGCGATTCGTTCATCACCATGCGGGGTTTGTATTCGTCCCAGATAGCTCTGGAAGTTATGGTGAAGTCAATAAGTTCAGGTGTTGACGTCTTATGCTTCCAGTTTTTCAGCTTTGCGCCATCGGAGTTTGTGGCTATGATGTATTCATCAGTTTCCTCTATCACTTGCCCGGGCAACTGGAGAGAGTTGTCTCCGCCGAACCCTCGAAACTCAAAGCCGAAATACTGATCCGGCGACTGTCCCTCTGGCAATCCCTCCTTACGCCATCGCTCCACAGTTGTCGCCCATGGGCTATCATGTATGGCGATCCTATCGGCTTCCTTGCGCTGCAAGGCCAGTTGTACTCTCTCCCTTGACGTCATTTCCTCCTCCGGATTTGAAATCGGCGGGGCAGAATCACCAAAGTTGAAAATAGAACGCTGCTTTTAATCCTTTTTTCTGGAGCGGACGACCTTCCCGCCCATGGAAGGATCAGTATAGAGTTTCAGATTTTTCTGGAATGTGTCTTGCTCTGACTCTATTATATTTCTTATGCGCTTGGTGCCGCTGGCTATACCTTTTTCATCTAGATACTGCATGAGTAATTTTAAGGCGCAGGGCATTACGCTTTTTCCCTGGGCCTTCCCCCATGTCTTTCGGATGAAAAACGTGCGCATAAACTCTCGAACTGCTTCAGCCGGTATATAATCTGAGGGAACTTCGTCATGATAGTTGCTCAAAAAACCTAGATAGGAGCTTACCGCGTAGACAAAATGCCCCACCAAGTTGTTTGGTACACCTTTAGCGATACACCATTCCGCATAGCAATCCACTACATCGTCCTGCCATTTTGACAGCTCATCTTCATCTTCGATGAGATCCGTCTTACGCAGCGTTTCAGCAAGCTTCATTTCCCTTTTAGTAGGAGGAATTTTATCTTCGCTGATATGGAGCGTGGACTCATCAAACGGTTCGTACTCCTCTACGTCGATCACGCGCTCTTTGATGTAGAAAGATGGTGTCTTCCCTATATCAGGGAACATCTGATGGTGCCTTTCAACCATCATATCAATCTTATCTTCAGCATCTGGCATATCGTAATTGGCAAGTTCTCTCCTCCGCTTTTCAAACTCCTTTGGATCTCTATGCTCGAGTACAGCAAGGTTCCAGCATAGCTGAGCAAATGTCATTGCTTTATTGAACTGTCCTTGAGAGAGCGACTCGTCGATCAACGGCTTTGCATAGTCCATCATCGCCTGTGCAGGACCGATGATGCGGTAACCATCTTGAGCAACAGGAACATCACGACTCACCGTCAACATAGAGATAAGTTTCTGGTCGCTTGGTCCCTCGCTATCACTATCTTTCAGTGACAACACACCCGGCGTTTTCGGTCGCCGTTTACGAACCTGTCCTTGCCTGCCTTTCTTCAGTTGATGAGTTTTCTGTTTGCTCGTTCTGCTTTTCTTTGCCATATTATCCCCCTTTCAGAGGCACGCGGCGGCGTAACTGTCTTTCACAATTTTAAGCTTTTGGGATACCGACAAGTAAATTCTACCACAGATGACCCCATTGATCAAGAATTTAATGTTGATCTTGCTATCCGGCGGTGATATAATTCCCTGAGAATGAGTTTTGACGTATGGTAAGCGGGAAAGGAGATGATAATCATGAGAAGGAATCAAGCTGTCTTGTGGAGGAACTCATGGGTCCTGTGCGCCCTCGTCGTGGTATTCTGCTTCTCCGCGCAGGCCGCCGAGTGGAAGCTTGTTGCCGAGTGGCCAGCAGGTCGCGGCGAAGGGCCAAGCGGATGGATCAATCAACTGGTGTTCCACCCCTCTAGGCCGAACGTCTTCTATGCGGCGACCGAGGGCGCTGGTGTGCTGGTCAGTGAAGACGGCGGAAGTACATGGACGCCCAGAAACGAGGGACTGACCGGAGCGGAGGAAGGAACGGTGTCCGGCTACCATGTGAGGTGTCTGGCGATAGACCCCGCCAAGTCGGGAGTTATGTATGCTGGGATGGCTGCGTTCGGAGTGTTCAAAACTACCGATGATGGGGCCAATTGGTCTATGATGAGCGAGATGTTAGGAGATACCTTCACTAAAGTTATGGCCATCCATCCTGCCAAATCGGACACTCTGTATCTGGGCACGGACGGCGGCGGCATGTACCGGCGTTCCAGTGGATCTGCCGAATGGGAAGAGATTGTAGAGGGGATGAAAAACACCTATGTTAAAGCGCTGGTGATGGACCCGAAGAATCCCGATGTTATATATGTGGGAACCGACGGCGGCATCTCAAAAACCACCAACGGCGGAGACTCCTGGGTTAATCTGAACAGTGGGCCTCGCTATGTGCTATCCCTGGCCATCGATCCCGAAAACACTAAGGTTTTGTATGCAGGAACCGACGGCGGTGGTCTCTTTAAGACCGAAGATGGTGGTGATAACTGGGTCAGCGTCGGAGGCGACATCTGGATGACCAAAGGGATTGAAGATGAGTTTGCCTTGCCGGGAGAGGAAGCCAAACTCACCCCGATGGTGTCGTCTCTGGTGGTGAACCCGGTTAACACAGCGATCGTCTATGCCGGCAATCCCAGCGGCGTATTCAGGAGCGCGGATAGCGGCCAAAACTGGGTACAGGTAAGTGCTGGGCTTACCAGCACTGAGGTCAAAAGTCTGGCTGTCACTTCCACTGAGCCTGTTACAGTCTACGCCGGCACAGCGGATGGTAAGCTTTTCGCCTATACGGAGGATTGATAAGATGGGAAAACCAAAGATCGCATGCCAGTTGATCATTTTCGGGCGCAGAAACAGAGAAGACCTGCCGGGCGCTCTGAAAGAAGTAGCGGAGGCGGGATACGCTGGCATCGAAGGCGGTGGCCCTGATGGTAGGAACGCGGCGGAAATGCGAAAGCTCTTGGACGGTCTGGGGCTGCAACTGGCCGGCGTCCACAGCGGATTTGGAACTTTCGACGACCTGAACAGGACTATATTGTACATGAAGGCGATGGGCTGCAAGCTCCTCATGTGCTCCGGCGTCGGCGACACGAAGCGAGGTCTGGTGGCATACGAAGAAGCAGCAAAAGTCTTCAACGATGTGGGACGCCGATGCCACGAGGAGGGCATAAAGTTCTGTTACCATAACCACAGTTGGGAATTCCAGAAGTTCGATGGCGTCACTGCGTTAAGCAAGCTGTATGAACTGACCGATCCCAGATACGTCCATACATGCGTTGATGTCTATTGGGTTCAGCACGGCGGCGAATCGCCGGTGGAGTTTCTGCGCAAGCATCTGGACCGCGTGGGCACTGTCCACTTCAAAGACATGAAGGACGACACCTTCGCCGAAGTAGGCCAGGGCATAATTGACTTTCCCGGCATTATGAAAGTGCTGTCGGCTAAAAAGGATCTGGAGTGGATAATCGTTGAGCAGGATATAACGCAGAGGACGCCGAAGGAAAGTATCACAATGAGCCGGCGATACATTAAGGAAAAGCTGGGATTATAGTGACGGCGTATTGCAATCTAGGGGCGGACGCCCCTACCTGATGCTGGATGCTCGATAAAACCGTTAAATCCGTATAAATCGTTGAAGTCGTTTCACGATTCCAACGACCTGACCGAAATGATTTTGACCTTTGACTGTGTAATAGGGCTGAACACCAAGGCACAAAGACACTAAGACACAAACTCAGTAATCGGTGATCAGTAATCAGTTTTCAGTTTACCGATTACTGATCACTGATTACTGATTACTGATCACTTCTCATGTCTGAAGTCTCAAGTCTATTTCTTCGTGTCTTTGTGGCTTCGTGCCTTTGTGTTTGGATAGCCAACCACCTTGGAAGTTCAAAAGCATTTTTCAACGGTTTGACCGGCTTGACGATTTAGGCGATTTCATCCAGCATCTTTGTATAAGGAGGTAGATATAATGTATTTAGTTTCCATCGCTGCGCTGGCACCTGTTTTGGCAACTTGCGTTGTCATGGGCAGGTTCAGCCCGAAAACGGCGATCTCTATTGACGGCACGGATTTTCTCATCAATGGCAAATTGACTTACAGAGGCTGCAAACCGGAGTCGCGCGGCAGGCTGATGAATGTGCGTATGGTCAATTCTGTCTTTGACGACGAGAATCTCGCAACTCGGCCGGAGGGCTTCGACCCTAAAGCGAATACCACCAATTTCATTAAGTCAATGGGTCAGTATAAATCGAAGGGTATACTGGCCTTCACAATTAACCTTCAGGGTGGATTTCCTGGCTACGAAGGCGCGATCAATACGGCGTTCCACTTCGATGCCAGCCTTAAAGATGCTTATATGAAGCGTGTGAGCCGAGTAATCGAGGCTGCTGACGCCCGCGGCATGGTCATCATTCTCGGTCTGTTCTACCAGCGGCAGGATCAGTGTCTCCCAGACGCGGACGCCGTCCGCGCTGCAACTGCGAATGCGGCGGCATGGGTCAGGGACAAAGGCTATACAAACGTCATGATCGAGATCGCCAATGAATATGCACACAGTGGATTCGATAATCGCATCATCAAGAACGAGGATGGCGAAGTTGAACTGATGAACATCGTCCGATCCACCGCGCCGGATCTGCTGGTCTCCACCAGCGGCATAGGCAACTGTCTATTTCACGAGAAGCTATGTGAAGCTGCCGATTTCATCCTGATCCACGGCAACGGCTGCAATCCTGATGTGTATGATGAAAGAGTCGGCGCTCTGAAAGAATACGGGAAGCCCATCGTCTTTAACGAGGATTGGTGCTTCTCTGATGATCCGCGCGGCATCCCTGACGCTGTCCAGAAAGCGACCGCCGCGTTCGAGGCTGGTGCATCTTGGGGGATCATGAACGAGGAGCGGAACCAGCATTGGCCGTTTACCTTCGGCATCGGGGACCCCGAAGAGGGTGGCAACGCCAAGGAGGACTTTATTGCATACGAAACTATAGCTGATCTTGTAGGGATTCGCTAATCTTTATCATACTGAACGCAATTGACCCCCGCGTATGCGGGGGTTCGCCATTTATGGAATAGCACACGGATATAATCAGCAGTCAGCTATCAGCCATCAGCTTTCAGCTTGACTGCTGACTGGACAACACTTGCTGATCGCTGAAAGCTGACTGCTATCTTCAGTGTTTATCTCTTATGAATGGGCTGTGCCCATACCATGAGATTTTTATGGATGAGCTATGCTCATCACATAGGGTCTGTGTGCTATTTCTACGGTCAGAATTTATCTGATTCGCGATTAGAGAATGATACATTTGCCACCTGTCATTCTGAAGGAGCGAAGCGACTGAAGAATCTCGTAGAGCATGAGAAAAAGTTGAAAAACATTATTGAAACTTGCTAAGGAACTGAGGAGTGAGAGATGTTTGCTGTGTTGGTATTGGTGTTAATATCCAGCTTAACGATAGTGCCCTGGGCTTCAGTATGGGAAGCTACGGATCGCTATAGAGACTTGAACAAAAATGGTCAGATGGATCCATACGAGAATCCCAGTCTGGCAGTCGAGGATAGGGTCAGCGATCTGCTTCCCAGGATGACACTGGAGGAAAAAGTCGGGCAGATGATCCATAGCACTTTTAGCTCGAACGCGGATGGAATGCCTCCTGAGAACCTCGAAAAGGAAGTGCAAGAGGATGTGGTAGGTTTTTTATGCATTGGATATTCACCGGGCCCTGGGGCTGCGGCAAGGTGCATGAATAAGATCCAGAAGTGGGCGGAAAGCTCGCGCTTAGGAATTCCGGTAGTTATCAGTATGGATTCGGTGCACGGCCTCAGCTACGTCACCGGTGCCACGATCTGGCCCCACGCTTTGGGATTGGCCGCCACCAGAAACGTGGAGCTTGTTAGGAAACTGGCTGGAGTCCTTGCTAAGGAGTCGAGAGCTGTGGGAGTTCACGAAACTCTGGGGCCAGTTGCTGACGTTGGAACGGAGCCCAGATGGGGAAGAGTCATGGAGACTTGCGGAGAAGATGCTGATCTGGCTACTGAAATGATACGCGCACAGGTCGAGGTTTTGCAAGGCGAGACAATAAACAAAAACAGCGTCTTATGCACCACTAAGCACTTTCCGGGAGCAGGCCCAGAGAAGGACGGCGTGGATGCTATCAACCTCATTGGTGGTGTCCAGTCCAATCTATCTATTATAGTCTCCAATGAAGATACTCTTGAATATCACCTTAAACCGTTCAAAGCAGCTATCGAAGCTGGGACAGGAGCCATCATGCCCTATTACAGCTCGGCGGAGGTCATTGAGGATTTGCCTGCCCTATCTTCCTATAAAGTCCTTACGGAACTCCTCCGAGAGGACCTGGGGTACGATGGCATAATCTGTAGCGACTGGTTACCAGTGGGAAGAGTCATGTTATACGGTTATAATAAAGATGAAGCAACGCGAATGGTAATAAAAGCGGGGATTGACGTCTTCGGAGGGACACATCCGAGCGAGATCGGTGATGTCGTCCGCCTAGTAAACGATGGGCAGATCAAAGAAGAGGAGATCGACGACTCGGTCAGGCGGATCCTGCGAGCCAAGTTCAAGCTAGGGCTGTTCGATGACCCATACGTTGACCCGGAGTATGCAGAGAAAATAGTCGGCTGCCAAAAGCATCAGGAGTTATCACTTCAGGCGGCTCGCGAGTCTATGACCCTGTTAAAAAACGATGGTATCCTGCCACTATCGGAGAGATCGAACATTCTCGTCGCCGGCCCAAGGTCAAATGACATGAAAAGTCTAACGGGAGGATGGACAGCGGATCCACAGCCGGGGATAACATTGCTGGAAGCGATCAAAAACAAAGTCTCCGAAGAGGCTCAAGTGTCCCACGAGCTAGATGACGCCGCAAAGGCAGAGGAACTGGCTAAGGGCGCTGATGTGGCGATTGTGGCCGTCGGTGAGCCTGAATATGGCCATACTTCTCCCTGGGGGCCTGGGCAGCTTTCTCTGGAAGATGAGCAGCTTAATCTGATCAAAGCGATTCATGGCACAGGGACTCCCACAGTAGTGATTCTCTTTATGGGGAGACCTTACATTATTCCCTGGTGCGCGGAAAACGTTTCGGCTATCTTAGTAGCCTACTACCCGGGCACTCGCGGTGGAGAAGCCATCGCGGATGTCCTATTCGGCGATCATAATCCCACTGGCAAACTCCCATTTCAGATGCCGCGCTCTATGGAGCAAGTGGAAGCTCAGCGCGAGGACGTACCATTTGACATCGAAGATCCGCTCTATCCATACGGGTATGGAATAAGCCATAAAAATTGGTCTGTGCATTGACCAGTAACGAGTAACGAGTGACCAGTTTGCGCGTCACTCGTTACTTCCTTTAACCCGCCTCTACGTAACCAAAGCCAGTTTCATAAGTGGGACACACCCGTAAATTACAGAGTAATATTAGGTCAATATCAGGAGGAAATATGAAAGAGGATGAGCTTGATGTCCAAGATGGCAGAAAACCCAGTGAAAAAGAAGCGTTCTTTTTGCAGAAGTACCGGGAGATGAAGTCAAATTCCCCGGATAAACATGATGGGCTTGCCAAATCGTTTATCACAACAGTGGGGATGCTCACGACCATCTACTTCGCTGTGGTCACGTTCTCCAAGATACTGACGCGGCCAGGATGGTTTAAATTCATCGCCCTTATGCCTATCCTGCTGTGGCTTTTTGCCGTTATATCCGCGTTGATAGCGCTATTGCCACGAAGGTACACCGTACTAAAGGATGTACCTGTGTCGGTGGAGAAGTTTCTGGAGGAGGTTACGGAGCACAAATATAAGTGCGTGAGATATTGTGGCTGGCTTATCTTCGCGGGACTGGTGTTGTTGATGGTAACGTTGGTGCTGTATTTATTCAACGTTGGGGAGGTATAGATTTTTGATTTTGGATTTGGCCTCAGTAAGTGGGTGAGTGAGAAATAGCCAATTCACCAACATGCTGTATGCAACGAAAAATCAGGGGGATCAGTGTTGGAATCTGCATACATCAGCGGGCTATTTATTCCATTTTCATAGTGGTCGTTAGGAGGAACACAATGTCCAACCGACGAAAATTTAAGTGGGAATTTCCATTAACTCGAACTCATTGTGGTATGCTTCAGGGCAACGGCACTTTCGGCGCCATGATCTGGGGTGATAGGAAGCTCCACATCACGATGAACCGGGCGGATTTTTGGGATCATCGCGGTGGTATGCCGTTCACGGAGGAGATGACTTACGCCAATATACGCGAATGCCTTGAGACCGGCGACGAGCAGCGTTTGCGAAAGCTCTTTGAAGGCACGCCGCCGGAGCCGGGACAGCCGCGCCGCCCAAGCGTCCTGCCGCTGGGCAGGTTGGAGATAGACTTTGGGGAGAATTCGGTCATCCGCTCCGGCACTCTTAACACAAGAACAGGGGAAGTGAAACTCAAAGTCGAGAAGGATGGACGTAAGTTCTCGGTTGTGTGCGTTCTGATGATGGATAAGCCGTGCCTGTATCTATCGCTGGAGGATGGGCTTTCGATAGAATCCATCACAAGGAAAACGGCGTGGGATTATGTTGGCGAGTACCTGAGCAGTATCAGCTTCGATCCGCCAGAGATGTTCGACACCGAGAAGTTCTCCGGCTGGACTCAGATGCGCCCTGCTGACCCGCACATCTGTCTGGGCTACCGACAGGTGGAGGACGGCATTGTTGTGACCGCCATCTACAGGAATACGGCGGCGGAAGCCAGAAAAGCAGCGGAGACGGTGATCGACGATGTAGTCTCCATCGGGTTTCAGAAAGTGCGTCAGGACAACCGGGGATGGTGGAGGTTGTATTGGCGAGATGTGCCGTCCGTCGATCTGCCGTCCGAAGATCTGAATTTTATATACTATTACGGGATGTATAAGTTCGCCGGGCTTACCAACCCGGACGGCGTCCCCGCGACGCTCCAGGGGCCATGGGTGGAGGAGTATCAGATGCCGCCCTGGTCCAGCGACTACCACTTCAATATCAACGTTCAGGAATGTTACTGGCCTACATTCGCCGGGAACAGACTGGAGCATATCAAGCCGCTGTTCGATCTCATCAAATCCTGGGAAGACAAGCTCCGGCATAATGCTAAGGTGTTTCTGGGCATCGAGGATGGACTCATGCTGCCACATTCGGTGGATGATCGCTGCGTCTGCATGGGCGGCTTCTGGACTGGCACAATCGATCACGGCTCCACCGCGTGGGTCGCACAGTTGATGTGGCTCTACTACAAGTATTCTATGGATGAGGACTTCCTGCGGGAAACGACCTATCCCTTCATGAAGGGCGCTATGAGGGTCTACGAGGAGATGCTGGAAGATAAGGGCGACCAGCTTTCACTGCCGGTCAGCGTCTCGCCGGAATACAACGGCGCGTCCATGAACGCGTGGGGGAAGAACGCCTCCTTTCAACTGTCGCTGATCCATTTCTTGTGCAGATCGCTGTGTGAGGCGGCGGAGATACTGAAAGCCGACGATGATACGACGAAATGGCGGGATATAGACCGGCGGCTGCCGGGGATGTCCCTGATAGACGGCAGGATCGCCCTGTGGGAAGGACAGGACCTGGAATATTCCCACAGGCATCATTCCCACTTGGCTGGCATCTACCCGTTCGATACCATTGACTATCGGGAAGGAGAGCAAAAGCAGATCGTGGAGCGTTCCATCGTACACTGGATCCGCAAGGGTATAGGCGAATGGAGCGGATGGTGCATACCCTGGGCTTCCATCATCCATTCACGGATGAATAACGCTGAGGCGGCTGAGATGCTCCTGAAAATATGGCGGAGATTCTTCACTAACGAGGGACATGGCACGCTCCATGATGTCAATTACCCAGGCATCAGCACCATGGGCATGGGGCGCAGCAGAGATAAAAGCAGGGAGATCATGCAGATCGAGGCGGGTATGGCCGCTATCACAGCGGTACAGGAGATGCTTGTGCAGAACGTCAAGGGCGTCATCAGGATATTCGCCGGCGTACCGGAATCATGGAAGTCCGTCTCCTTCAGGGGGGTGCGAGCGGAAGGAGCTTTCCTGATAGATGCCAAAAGAAAGGCAGGGAAAACAGATAAAGTGCGAGTTTTCAGCGAAAAGGGATCGCCTCTGAAAATTGAGAATAACATCGCTGATGCTGTTCTGGTTAAGCGCAGGGGACTTGAGGAAGTAGTCTCCGGTGAGATTATAGAACTGGATACCTATAAAGGCGAAAGGATCACATTAACTCCGAGAACGACAGAATAGATGTCGCGTAGGGGCGGGTTAATGGTTTTTGACTCAGATTTGTGCCGATTTAGTGTTCGATGAGAGTTCGCTATAGCGCTGAACACTATCTAAGGATTGAGTCAAAAACCATTAACCCGTCCCTACATATCGCGGTACACCACCAACGTAGAAAGGACAACCGTTATGTCTGATAAAGTATATAGAGCGGCAGCTATCGGCCGAACGGGCGGCGGTAATTATGGACATGGCTTGCATTTAGCCTACAAGGGACTGGAGAACGTGGAATTCGTTGCCGTCGCGGACACTGACGGTGCCGGCAGGGAAAGGGCGAAAGCGGAGTCAGGAGCGCGACGCGCTTATGCTGACTACCATAGGATGCTGGCTGAGGAGGATCTGGACATTGTGAGCGTCTGCCCACGATGGGTGGACTGCCACTTTGAGATGGCGCTGGCCTGCATCAAGGCTGGATGCCATGTGTATTGCGAAAAGCCTATAGCAATGAGCCTGGAGGACGGCGACAGGATGGTGGAAGCGGCTGAACACGCTGGATTGAAGATGGCTGTGGCACATCAGGGCGTTTACCTGCCCGGCATCCAGGCGGTAAAGCGTATGCTGGATGAGGGCAGGATCGGTAAGGTACAGGCAATATATGCGCACGGGAAGCAGGATCACCGGGGCGGCGGCGAGGATATGATAGTCCTGGGCACACACCTGTTTAACATGATGAGGTACTTTGTCGGCGACGTTGCGTGGATGTTCGCTCACGTCACATCGGAAGGACGTGAGATAACACTGGACGATGTTCGTGAGGGCACTGAACCGGTTGGATTAGTGGCCGGGGACTGCGTAAACAGCTATTTCGCGTTCAAAAGTGAAGTATCCGGCCTCTTCGATTCCCGCAAGGATCAGGTGGGCAGCGACAAGCGATACGGTATGGAGATAGTCGGCAGCGAGGGGGTAATATCACTGCGCGGCGGCACCGCCAGCGATGCGGCTATTTACCCATGTCCACTGTGGGCACCTACCGATACCTCGCAGAAATGGGAGCATTTGAATCTGGACGATACGGCTCTTTACACAGGCAACCAGCTTGCGATCGCCGATCTGATCGACGCTATCGAAAACGACCGGGAGCCGCTTTCCAGCGGCCGCTCCGCTGTGGCAGCACTGGAAATGATATTGGGTGCTTATGAATCGCAGATAACCGGCCAGCGCGTGGTATTTCCAATGAAGAACAGAAAACACCCGTTGGAACTGTTTCGATCCGGCTGAAGAAGAATAGCCCGCTGATCCTTCGGATACGCTGATTCTGGAGAGTTTTTAGCCACAGAACTTCCAAGCCTTTGGAAAAGGCTTGAGCGAAATTTTTGCTCCAGCTTTTTTTCAAAAAGCTGGGACAGAAGAAACACAGAAAAAATGCAGGAATTCTGTGAAAATCTGTGTCAATCTGTGGCTAATTCTTGCCGTTCTATCTGCGTCAATCTGCGTTACGGAGTCCGCGTAAATCCGCGGACTATTCTTCCCCAAGTCTGCAACATTGAAAGAAGGAGATTGAGCCTGATGCAGTCCTTTTATCAAACAATCAAGGAGATAGTTGATACTGGACGCGTAGGAGTTCCGGTGTTCTTGCGTTGTTGTGTTCAGATTGCATCTGAGAGAGGGCACATCGGAAATGTCCTTGCCAGAATATTGACGATGGCATGTTCGTGGCTGGAAGCATCACCGTTGAGAGTCTACGCGCAGAGCAGGGATAGTCTAAGGCAGGTCACTGTGACCGTTCACCACGTGGGTGGACAGACCTCGATAGTTAGTGTGAACGTAGCGCCTGGCGTCGCCACTCGAATGGA